>Ga0070698_100002912_pt1 | contig 18839 bp, 16 predicted proteins | sample KBSK1502metaG_FD_65477 | JGI IMG/M metagenome (GOLD analysis project Ga0070698, IMG submission 65477) | Corn, switchgrass and miscanthus rhizosphere microbial communities from Kellogg Biological Station, Michigan, USA - KBS K1-50-2 metaG | ecosystem: Host-associated > Plants > Roots >...
ATCGCCCGCGACATCGAGAACGACCTCGAGTATCCCGGGCAAATCAAAGTCACGGTCATCCGGGAATCGCGCAACGTGGAATTCGCGAAGTAGCGAAGTAGCTTCGCTCTTCTTCACGGGGGAACCCCTGGTTCCCCCGTGGGCCCCCTCCTTGCCACCGTGGGTGGGGTTCGACCCGCGTAGTGGGCCGGTAACTCGCCGTGTGGGTCTTCCGTTCTCCCGTTTTCGTTGTGAGCCTCCCGCCGGGCAAAGCCCGGCTCCGGCGCCGGACGGGGTGCGGTCTTCCGAGATCGGTTTGACCCCAGTTACGATCTAGACGCTTTGAGGCGGTATCACGTGACAACTTTCGGGTGCCAGATGAACGCTCACGACTCCGAGCGGATCAAAGGCATGCTGGAGGAGCTCGGACTGGGGGAGGCGACTTCTCAGGAAGAGGCCGACGTCCTCGTCTTCAACACGTGCACGATCCGCGAGAAGCCGGATCAGCGCTTCGCCATGCACCTCAGCCAGGCGAGGATGCTGAAGGTCGCCGATCCCGACAAGGTGATCGCGGTCGGAGGCTGCTATGCCGAGGCGCAGCGCGAGCGGCTCTTCGATCTCTACCCGTACGTCGACGTCGCCTTCGGCCCGGGCACGATCCCGCATCTCGCCGAGTGGCTCGGCGCCGGCGGCGAGGCGCCCCGCGCGCGGTTCGGCACCGGCGAGGAGCGTGAGTTCGCCGGCACGCTGCCGATGCACCGCGAGCGCCGCTTCCAGGCCTGGGTGCAGGTCTCGATGGGCTGCAACTCGGTCTGCTCGTACTGCATCGTGCCCGCCGTGCGTGGACGCGAGGTCAGCCGGGTTCCGGGGGAGATCGTGGCCGAGGTGACGCGGCTCGCAGGCGAGGGCGTGCGCGAGATCACGCTCCTCGGCCAGAACGTCAATTCCTGGGGCCGCGACCTCATGCCCGACCTGAAGACCGGGTTCAGCGAACTGCTGCGCGCCTGCGACTCCGTTCCGGGGATCGAGCGAATCCGCTTCACGAGCCCACATCCGAAGGACTTCCGCAGCGAGGTGATCACGGCGATGGCCGACTGCTCCGCCGTCTGCGAGCACGCCCACCTGCCGCTCCAATCCGGCTCGGCCCGGATCTTGAAGGCCATGCGGCGCACATACGGCCCCGAGCGCTACGTCCGACTCGTGGACGAGTTGCGCGCCGCGATCCCGGACCTCGCGCTCACGACCGACGTCATCGTCGGCTTCCCCGGCGAGACCGAGCAGGACTTCCGGGAGACGCTCGACGTCGTCGAGGAGGTGCGCTACGACGGCGCATTCACGTTCGTCTACTCGCCGCGGCAGGGGACCGAGGCGGCAACGATGCCCGATCAGGTCCCGGACGAGCTCAAGCGGGAGCGAATCGAGCGGCTCGTCGAGGTCGTCCAGCGCATCGCGCAGGAGCGGAACCACGAGCGGGTCGGCCGGGTCGAAGAGGTGCTCGTAGAAGGGCCGAGCCGCACCGACCCGTCGGTGCTCCGGGGCCGGACCCGGCGCAACATCACGGTGAACTTCGCCGGATCGAGCGCACCGGGCCAGCTGGTGGACGTGAGGATCGAGGGTGCGACGTCGACCACCCTCCGGGGCACCGAGCTAGCCGCCGTTGCTGCGTAGTCGCGAGCTCACCTGGGACGGTTTGCTCAACGTCCGCGATCTCGGTGGCCACAGGACCGAAGACGGCGGTGAGACTCGCTACGGCTCCGTCGTGCGCGCGGACAGCCTTCACCAGCTGACGGACGCCGGGTGGCAGGCGGTCGTCGACTACGGCATCCGCACTGTCATCGACTTGCGGATGGACGAGGAGCGCGAAGGTGACCCGCCGCCCGGGGCGCCGGTCGACCTGCTGCACATCTCGCTCTTCGACGACGACAAGGCGGTGTTCGAGGAGGTCGAAGAAGCTGCCGAGGCCGCACCCGACGTGGCGGCGGCAACGCGAGAGGTGTACCTCCTCTTTCTCGAGCATTTCAAGGCCAACGTGGCAACGGCGATTCGCGCGGTCGCGAACGCGCCGGAGGGCGGCGTCGTAGTGCACTGCATGGGTGGGAAGGACCGCACAGGGCTTGTCACTGCCTTGCTCCTCGAGCTCGCAGGCGTCGATGACGAGCAGATCGCCGCCGACTACGCGTTGAGCGAGGAGCGCCTCCGCCCGCGCCATGAGCTCTGGTTCGCGGAGGCCGAGACGGAGGCGGAGCGAAGGCGCCTGGAGCGGATCGCGCAGACTCCCGCAGCATCGATCGTCGGCGTCTTCCAGGAGCTCGAGCGCCGGTACGGGAGTGTTGAGGACTACCTGCGCGCCGCCGGCCTCAGCGACGACGACCTCGCCCGCGCACGCGCTCGACTTCGTGACTGAGCTCGTCCTCGCGATCTTCGGGCCGACCGGCTCGGGCAAGAGCGCCGTCGCCGAGGCGGTAGCCGCGCGGATCCCGGCCGAGATCGTCGCGGCCGACTCGATGCAGGTCTACCGCGGCCTGCCGATCCTCACGAACCAGTCACCGGGGCGGCTGGTCGGGATCTGGCCGCTCAGCTACGAGGGCTCGGTCGGCGAGTACCAGCAGCTCGCGCATGCCGCGATCGACGAGATCCTCGCAGCCGGCAGCACCCCGGTCGTCGTCGGCGGCACGGGCCTCTACCTGCGCGCCGCGCTCGCCGACCTCCAGATCCCGCCGGCTCCGGAGCCCGGCGCGCGCGAGCGCTGGGAGGAGCTGTACGAACGCGAGGGCGCCGACAGGGCGCATGCGATGCTCGCTCTCGCCGACCCCGAGGCTGCAGCAGCCGTTCATCCGAACGACCGGCGGCGGGTCGTTCGTGCGCTTGAGCTCGCCGGACTGGGTCGCGAGCGCGAGCGCCTGTGGACCGAGGACACGCGACATCCGACACTCGTGTTCGGGCTCGAGCTCGACAAGGAAGAGCTCGAGCGCCGGCTCGCGCAGCGCGCGCGGGCGATGTTCGAGGCCGGCGTGCGGCAGGAGGTGGAACGCGCGGTCGCAGACGGCATCTCTTCGACCGCAACCTACGCCCACGGCATCGCAGACGTGTCCGAGCATCCGGACGATGACTCGTCGGCGATCGAGGCGATCGTCGCACGCGGGAAGCGCTACGCGGCGTACCAGCGCAAGTGGATGCGGCGGATTCCGGGCCTTGTTAGCCTGCCTGCGGATCGCCCTCCGGGCGACATCGCCGATGCAATTCTCGAAGTGGCACGGGCTCGGCAACGACTACCTGCTGGTCGAGCGGGCTGAGCTTGCCTTCCCTCTGACGCCTGAGCGCGTGCAGAAGATCTGCGACTACCACTTCGGGGTCGGCTCCGACGGCATCGTCGAGGTCACGTCCACGAACGGCGCCGCCGCCGATGTCGTGATCTGGAATCCCGACGGCTCGACCGCCGAGCTCTCCGGCAACGGCACGAGAATCGCGGCGCGCTGGCTCGCCCGCCGGAGCGGAGCCGGCACGGTTCGAATCTCCGTCGGACCGCGAGAGGTCGTGGCGGAGATGGGCGAGGGCAAGCAGGTCGAGATGGACATGGGCAAGGTCGAGGTGGGGGAGCCCGAGACGATCGCCGCCGGCGGTGAGACCGTCGAGCTCGTTCCAGTCTCCGTCGGCAACCCGCACGCGGTCATCCGCCGTGAGCCCGACCGCGAAGAGCTCCTGCGCCTCGGGCCGCTCGTCGAGACGAACACGCGCTTCCCGGAACGGACGAACGTCCAGCTCGTACGGGTGGACGGCCCCCATGAGGTCACGGTCGGCGTCTGGGAGCGGGGAGCGGGGGAGACCCTCTCCTCGGGAACGAGCGCCGTCGCGGTCGCAGGCGCCGCGGTGCAGCACGGCTGGTGCGAGAGCCCGGTCACCGTTCATCTCGCAGGCGGAGACCTCGTGGTCACGGTCGACCAGTCCATGAACGCACGTCTCGTGGGCGAAGCGGAGGAGATCTGCCTCGTTGAGCTCTCGGAGGAATTCGAACTGTGAGACTCGCCAAGCGGCTCGAGGCGGTGCCCCCGTACCTGTTCGCCGAGCTGGAGCGCAAGGTGTCCGAGGCCGAGCGCGCCGGAATCGACGTCATCAGCCTCGGCATCGGCGACCCGGATCTGCCGACCCCGCCGGAGGTGATCGACGCGCTCACCGAGTCCGCGCGCGATCCGCGCACCCATCAGTACCCGACGAATCACGGAACAGAGGAGTTTCGGGCCGCCGCGGCAAGCTTCTACCGGGACCGCTTCGGCGTCGAGCTCGACCCGGACGGCGAGGTGATCCCCGTGCTCGGTGGCAAGGAGGGCGTCGGGCACATTGCGCTCGCCTGCCTGGATCCAGGCGATACGTGTCTCGCTCCCGATCCCGGATACCCGCCGTACACATCAGGACCGGTATTCGCCGGCGCGACTGTCCACTACCTCCCGCTGCGGGAGGAGAACGAATTCCTGCCCGAGCTCGAGAGCGCACCGGAGGCGAGGCTTCTCTACCTCAACTACCCGAACAACCCCACTGGGGCGACCGCCGAGCTCGACTTCTTCGAGCGGGCCGTCGACTTCGCCCGCGAGCGCAACCTCGTCGTCGTGCACGACAACGCGTACTCCGAGGTCGCCTTCGACGGCTACCGCCCTCCGAGCTTCCTCCAGGCGCCGGGGGCCAAAGACGTCGGCGTAGAGATCTTCTCGCTCTCCAAGGGGTGGAACATGACCGGCTGGCGAGCCGGGCTCGTCGCCGGAAACGCAGAGATCGTCGACGCGTATCGCCGGCTGAAGACGAACCTCGACTCCGGGATGTCGGAAGCCGTCCAGCACGCGGCAGCGGTTGCGCTGACGACGTCGCGCGATTTCCCGCGAGAGATCTCCGAGGTCTACGCCCGCCGCCGCAACCTGCTCGCAGAGGGCCTCGAGGCGATCGGGCTCGACTTCAAGGTTCCCAGGGCCACGCCCTACTTCTGGGTGCGCGTGCCCGAAGGTCACACGTCGGCGTCGTTCACCGAGCTCGTGCTCGACCAGGCCGCGGTCCTCGTCGCGCCGGGAGATGCGTACGGTCCGAGCGGCAAAGGCTATGTCCGCCTCTCCCTGACGGTTCCCGACTCTCGTCTGGAAGAGGCCGTCAGCCGGATCACTGAAGCGCTGGTCATAATTCAGTCGTGACACAACGCCAGCCGGATCCCGCCCCGGGCGCGGAGCCTGAGCGGGGATTCATCGTCGCCGTGCTGGGGCCCGGGATCGACGAGGAGGACGAGCTCGACGAGCTACGCGAGCTTTCGCGTGCCGCCGGAGTCGAGCCGGTGGGCGAACTGGTCCAGCGGCGACCGCGCCCCGACGAGCGCAGCTACGTCGGGAAGGGGAAGCTGAAGGAGCTCCAGGCCCAGTTTGCGGAAACCCGCGCCGACTCGCTCCTCGTCGACGACGAGCTGAACCCGGGCCAACAGCGCCACCTCGAGGATGCGCTCTCGGCGCGCGTCGTCGACCGCACGCAGCTGATCCTCGACATCTTCGCCCAACATGCCCGGAGCGCCGAGGGCAAGCTGCAGGTCGAGCTCGCGCAGCTCGAGTACAACCTCCCGCGCATGCGGGGCCTCTGGAAGCATCTCGAGCGCCTCGGCGGCGGCCTGGGCGTCGTCGGCGGGGGAGTCGGCACGCGTGGGCCCGGCGAGTCGCAGCTCGAGACCGACCGGCGCCTGGCAGGACGCCGGATCACACTCCTGCGCCGGCGGCTGAAGGAAGTGAGCCGGCATCGCGCCACCCGGCGGAAGGCTCGCGAGCGCTCCGAGGTCCCGACCGTCGCCCTCGCCGGCTACACGAACGTCGGCAAGTCGACGCTCCTCAACCGCCTCACCGATGCCGGCGTGTCGGTCAACGACCGCCTGTTCGAGACCCTCGACCCGACGACACGCGGCTTCGAGTACGACGGCCGCCGCTACCTGGTCACCGACACGGTCGGGTTCATCCGGCGTCTGCCGCACGACCTCGTCGAGGGCTTCGCCGCAACGCTCGAGGAGACTCTCAGAGCCGACCTCGTGCTCCACGTCGTCGACGCCTCCGTGTCCGAAGACCAGCTCGAGGGCATGACGAAGGCCGTCGAGTCGGTGCTCGCTGAGATCGGCGCGGACGAGCTTCCGGCGATGATCGTCGCCAACAAGATCGACCTCGTCGACCCGCTCGGGCGCCGGCGTCTCGGGAACCGGTTTCCGGGAGCGCCGCAAGTCTCCGCACACACCGGCGAGGGCCTCGAGACGCTCAGGTCTGCGATTGCCGCTCACTTCGCCGAGCGGTTCGAGGCCGTGCGGCTCCTGCTTCCCTACGAGGAGGGCGGCAAGCTGGCGGAGCTCTACGAGCTCGGCGCCCCGATCGACGAGCGCGTCGACCGGCCGGAGGGGGTCTTCGTCAGGGCGCGGCTCGGCCACGCCGACCTCCGACGGTTCGCATCCTTCCTCGTCGTCGAGGAAGATGAAGCCTCTCAAGGCACACGACGGTGACAGAGCTTCCGATCCAGCGGTTGCGCGACGAGGCGGTCGCGCCCACCCAGGCGTACCCGGGGGACGCAGGGCTCGACCTGTCCGCATGTGAGCGCGTGGAGCTCGGGCCCGGGGAACGGGCCGTCGTCGGCACCGGCCTCGCGATCGCCATTCCCGAGGGCTACGCCGGCTACGTCCAGCCGCGCTCCGGTCTCGCTGCCGAGCACGGCATCACGATCCTGAATTCGCCCGGCCTGATCGACGCCGGCTACCGCGGCGAGCTGCGTGTCGTCTTGCACAACACGGACCTGAAGACGCCGTTCGTCGTCGAGCCCGGCATGCGCATCGCCCAGCTCGTCGTGCTGCCGCTTGCAGACATCGAGCCCGTTGAGGTGGGGGAGCTGCCGGCGAGCGAGCGAGGCGTGCGCGGCTTCGGCTCGTCGCGGGTGTAGTGGCGACCGAGCCACGCATCCGGGTCTCCGCGATCCTGCGCTGGGGCGGGCGCATCCTGCTCTGCCGGCACGAGAAGGACGAGCGCGAGTACTGGCTGCTGCCGGGGGGCGGGGTCAACTCTGGCGAGAGTCTCGTCCGCGCTCTCCATCGGGAGCTCGCCGAGGAGGTAGGGGTCGTCGACGAGATTCCGGTCGAAGGGCCGGTCGCGATCGTCGATTCGATCGCCCCGGTAAAGAGCTTCGCCGCGAAGCACGTCGTCCACATCATCTTCTCGGGCGATCTCGAGGGCCGCTCGCTCGAGACCGTCACGTCGAAGGACGCCGCCGTTCGCGGCCATCGCCTGTTCGACGTCGCGGAACTGGACGAGATCGTGCTGCATCCGCCCATCCAGCGTTTCCTGGCCCGCTGGCGCCCGGGTGACCCCGTGGTCTACCTCGGGGCTCTCTGGGCTCCGTAGAGCCTCCCAGGGCCTCGTACGGCCTTTCGGCACGCTTCCGGCACACACGCGCGCGAAATCCCCCGATACGATGAAAATCGGGCGGCGGGTCGCGGACGGCCCCCTCGCGCGGGTACTAGAAGCGGCCGCCGCGAGACCTGGCTCGCGCTGCCGACACCAGATGCGCTTCGTGCTCGAGAGCGTCGGGCAACTCGCCGAGCGCGAGAGTCTCGCCGCGGTGCTCAAGCGCCCGAGCCAGCAGCCAGTCCGCAAGCCATGGGTTCCGCGGGAGCAGCGGCCCGTGCAGATAGGTCCCGATTGCCGCTCCGACCCGGCAGCCCTCGAAACCGCTCGCGCCGTCGTTCCCGAAGCCCGCGACGACGCGGCCGAGTGGCTCGGCCCCCGTCTCGAGCCGCGTGAGCCCCGCGTGGTTCTCGAAGCCGGCCAGCGTGCGCTTCTCGCCGGGCTCGAGCTCGCATTCGAGCAGGCAGTCCCCGATCAACCGCCGCTCGCCTGCGACGGTATGGAGCGGAAACAGCCCGGCCCCGGTCAGCTCGGCGCCTCCACGGTCACGGTAGAAGAGCCCAAGTAGCTGATATCCGCCGCACACGGCCAGAACCGCGGCGCCGCCCTCGACGGACTCTCGGATCGCATCGCCCTTCGCGGCGAGGTCGGGTGCGATGAGCGCCTGCTCGCGATCCTGCCCTCCGCCGATGTAGATGAGGTCGTGCGCACCCGGCCGGAGAGCCTCACCGATGCTGACCGGCTCCGCGGCGAGCTCGATTCCGCGCCAGGCGGCGCGGTTGGCGAGCACCGCGATGTTGCCGCGGTCGGCGTAGATGTTCAGGTACTCGGGGTACAGGTGCGCGACCCTGATCGCCGTCAAGCCGCACGCTCCCAGTAGGGCCGGACGAATCCCCGCTCGGACACGATCTTGCGCAGAGCGAGCATGGCCGTGTAGGTGGGTAGGACCACGAGCTCGCCGCCGTCTGGAGTCAGCTCGAGCCCGCGGTCGAGCGCCCGATCGAGCTCCGGAACGACCTCGATCGCCTCTGGCGGGAACCCCCCGTACTTGCAGCGCAAGGCCATCTCCGCGGCTCGCTCTCCGGTGACCACGACCCGGTCGAGCCCGGCGAGGAGCGGCTCCCAGTCGACGTCCCAGATCCACGAAACGTCTCGCCCGTCGGCGATCGCGTCGTTCAACGCCACAACGGCCAGCTTTGGCGCGCCGCCGACGACGAGAGTCCGAACCGCCTCGTTCGCCCCGGCCGGGTTCTTGACCAGCAGGACGAGCAGGCTGCGCTCACCGATCGTGATCCGCTCGAAACGCCCGAAGGCCGCACCGAAGCGCTCAAGACCCGCCTGGACCTCGTCGAGTCCCGCATCCAGCGCGAGTGCGAGCGACGCGGCGGCCAGGGCGTTGTAGACGTTGTAGAGCCCGGGCACGGCGAGCCGGACGCGGCGTTCGCCGGCAGAAGCGGCGAGCGTGAAATCCACGCCCTCGAGCCCACGCAGCTCCACGTCTGTCGCGGAAACGTCAAGCGGAGGCCGCCCATGCCCGCAGGCCGGGCAGCGGTAATCGCCGAGATGACCCACGTAGGCCGCGGCGTACTCATAGGGCCGGCCACAGGAAAGGCACCACTTCGAGTCGGCGGCGTGCTGGAGCTCGGGCCGTGCGTGACGCGGGTCGTCGAGCCCGAAGACGAGCCCTCCAGGGCGCTCGCGTGAGAGGTCGCCGACCTGAGGATCGTCGCCGTTTACCACGAGCACCGCCTCCGCCGGCAGCTCGCCGACCATTGCGCGCCAGCGCTCGGCAACGTGCTCGAGCTCTCCGTAGCGGTCGAGCTGGTCGCGAAAGAGGTTCCCGAGGCAAACCGCCCGGGGCCTGACCCGCCGCGCGATCTCCGGCAAAGCGGCCTCGTCCACCTCGAAGAGCCCCAGCTCCGCGTTCCGGGCAGAAAGGAGGGTGGAAGTGACCCCAGAGACGAGATTCGCGCCCGACGCGTTGTGAGCGAGGCGCGAGCCGGGCGAGAGGATCTCCGCAGCCATGGCCGCGCTCGTCGTCTTCCCATTTGTCGCCGAGATGAGCGCCGAACCGAGCGGGAGGCGCTCCGCAAGCCGATCGAGCGCATCGGGATCGAGCGCCGACAGCACCTTGCCGGGCATGGTCGTGCCCCCGCCCGCACCGACGAGCCTCGAGACGCGTGCGGCAGTCCGTGCAACCGCGATCCCGGCCGGCAGAGGGAGATGGAACCTCACCGCGCCAGCGTACCCAGCTTGCTCCGGCCGGCCGCTCGGGGGGGTCGCCGGGCTGGAAAAACCCGGATCCCTCGTGCGAGTGATCTTGCTAGTCCTAACCCAAAAGGGGCATGAGCCGGACCCAGGCCAAATCTACGGTGGAACAGATTTCTACTGGACACAACTGCGGCTTCGCGCCTGTTGCGCGGAAAGGGAGAGGGAACATGTCACGAGATACCAGCGGCACTCATGGCGAGACTCGTTCGAGTGCACTTTGGGGGACCGGGAACCGTGGAGGCGACTCGCGCTCCAATGCCCTGTGGGGCAAGGGTGGCCGAGGCTTCATCGCGATCCTGAGCGTCCTGTTCGTTGCGGCGATTCCCCTCGCAGGCAGCGCAGTGAACAACCCCGCGAAGCAGACGGCTCCGACATACGTCGATCCTGTTCTGCTCGAGAAGGCGCACACCTACCCCAAGTCGCTCACGAGGATGATCATCCAGAGCTCCGAGGGCGCCGGCGACGCGCGCAAGGCTTTCGAGTTCGCGTCGAATCAAGACGAGACGCTGGATCGCGAGCACGTAAAGGATCAGTTCGCGTTCGTGGACTCGATTGCGGTCACGCTGAAGGCCGGCAAGGTGCTCCTGCTGGCCAAGAAGTACGAGGGGCTGACGATTTCGAGTGACGCCCCGGTCGAGCTGTCCGGGACGGTCGTTCCGACGTCAAAGCACCTCTGGCCGACCGCCGAGAACATCAAGCCCTTCTACATCCAGAACGACCAGTTCCGGGCGACGACGCCGACGATTGCGATCGTCGACTCCGGCATCGACAAGAACCGGGACGACTTCGACATGGGCACCCGCGTCATCGCGGAGAAGGTGACCACCACGCTCGGCGCCAACTCACCGGGTGACGGTCGAGGGCACGGGACGTTCGTCGCGGGTATCGCGGCGGGCAGCGCCCCCGGCAATGCCGGAGCAGCTCCGGCGGCCAACCTCGTCTCGGTCGACGTGATGAACGACAGCGGCATGGCGCGGACGAGCGACGTGATCGCGGGTGTCGAGTGGGTCTATCAGAACCGCCTGCAATACAACATCCGTGTCGTCAACCTGTCGCTCCACTCGACGACGCCGAGCAACTTCACGAGGGATCCGCTCGACAAGGCCGTGGAGAAGCTCTGGTTCGCAGGCGTGACGGTCGTCGTCGCGTCCGGGAACTACGGCAATGCAGACGGTCCGAGCGGCGTCCCATTCGCTCCTGGCAACGATCCGTTCGTGATCACGGTCGGCGCGGTCGACCTCGAGGGTCAGGTGAACGCCAGGAAGCACGACATCGCCGACTGGTCGGCCTACGGGTACACCAAGGACGGCTTCCGGAAGCCCGAGCTCGCTGCGGCCGGCCGTTTCGTGATCGGCCCTGTGCCAGTCGACGCGACGCTGCCCGCCGAACGGCCCGAGCACGTGGTCGCGCCCGGCTATATGCGGCTCTCAGGCACCTCGTTCGCGGCTCCGATCGTCGCGGGCGCGGCTGCACAGATCCTCGCCCGGCACCCGACGTGGACGCCGGACCAGGTGAAGGGCGCACTCATGGCGAAGGCTCGCTTCATCCCCGACGCGCCGACGGGCTCGGCCGGAGTCGGCGAGCTAAATGCTCAGCGCTCCGCGGATGTCAGGAACCCCGGAAATCCGAACCTGGCGCTGAACCGGTTCCTCATTCCCGGCGGCACCACAGTCGGTGCGACGCCCGTCTTCGATGCGGTCAGCTGGACGGACGTCGCGAAGCACAGCGTCTCCTGGGACGATGCCTCCTGGAGCGATGCCTCCTGGAGCGATGCCTCCTGGTCGGACGTCTCTTGGACCGACGTTTCCTGGTCGGACGCTTCCTGGAGCGACGCCTCCTGGTCGGACGTCTCGTGGAGCGACGTGCTCGCAGCCGCGGACGTCACCAAGGAAGACGCTGCCGGCGGCGACAACACCACCCCGGCCAACGACTACGAGCTGACGCCGGAAGACCTGGCTGCCGCGGCGGCCGACCCAGATCTGGCGCCACTGCCTCCACCACCACCACTCCCAACTCCCTAATTCGAGACTGAGCCGGAGACCGGGCCCCAGAGCCCGGTCTCCGGTCTCACTCGGATGGGGGATGCCCGGTCTCCGCGCCGCCCTTACGTTGAGACCCGTACGACCTTCCCCTGCGGCTCCCCAAAAGGGACTGGAGAGAACAAACATGCGGTACGAGCGATCGATCATGAGCGAGGCCTGAGCCGAGTGCCAACCGACCTATCCTTTGGCGGCGCGTTCGAGTCGGACCCTGGGGACGGACGTCGCAAGCTCGCTTTGCCGGCCACGATCTACCTCGTGGCGGTAGCGGCGGCGGCGGCTCTCGCCACACTGCCCTTCGCTCCCCGGCTTCAGCACGAGCAGCACAGCGGCAGCCTCTGGGCGGCTTTCATCATCCTCGCGGTTGGCGCGGCGATCGCACAGGTGCTTCTGGTCAAGCATCCCCCGAACCAGTCGTACCACGCCACGAACGTCTTCTTGATTCCGGCGATCCTGCTTCTACCACCCGAGCTCGTCGTGGTCGTGGCGATCGTCATGCACATCCCGAGTTGGCTGAAGAACCGGACAGCCTGGTACCGGGAATGCTTCAACATCTGTAACTACGTGATCGCCACGCTCGCAGCGTGGGGGACCGTGAAGTTGATCCTGCAGGGCGACGGCCTGATCCCGAACGGAAATCTCCGGTTCGCGATCGCCGGCCTCGCGTGCTCGATCGTCCTCGTGGGCATCAACCACGCGGCGCTGGCCCCAATGCTGATGCTCGGGCACGGCCACTCCATCCGTCAGTCCGGGCTGTTCTCGTTCCACGGCCTCTCGACCGAGCTCGTGTTGGCCTCTCTCGGAGTCGTGCTCGCCACGTTCTGGCACATCAACCCGTGGCTGATCCCGTTTGCGCTCTCGCCGATCCTCCTGATCCACCGCTCGCTTTCGGTGCCCAAGCTCGAGGCGGAGGCCCGAGTCGATCCAAAGACGGGTCTCTTCAACGCGCGTCATTTCGGTCTCGCGCTGAGCGAGGAGATCGTTCGTGCACAGCGCTTCGACCGGCCGCTGGCGCTGATCATGGCCGATCTCGACCTCCTGCGAGACATCAACAATTCCTACGGCCACCTCGCGGGGGATGCCGTTCTCAAGGGCGTCGCGGATGTCTTCCGCCTGCAGTTGCGCCACTACGACGTGCCGGCGCGCTTCGGCGGCGAGGAGTTCAGCATCCTGCTTCCCGAGACGAGCAACGAGGAGGCATTGGAGATCGCCGAGCGGATCAGGCGAGAAGTTGCCGAACGCGCCTTCGACGTCGACACGTCGAGCCAGCCGATCCGGGCCACGATCTCGATCGGCGTCGCGGCCTATCCGCGTGACGGGCAGGACGGGAACGAGCTCATCCACCAGGCCGACCTCGCGGTCTATCGCGCGAAGCTCCAGGGCCGGAACCGTGTGCTTGACGCGACCTCCGAGCCTCTGGCCGTGCCGGCCGATCGCAAGCCAAAGCTGGTCGCAGTCCCGGAGGCTGCCGGCCATCTCGAGCCGCTTCCACCCGCCGTCGAGCTGATTCCGCCCGAGGAGCGGCGCCACCCCCGGACGCACGCGATGCACGGGCCGCGCTTCCTTTCGCTCTCGCGCCGGCTCGCGATCATGGTCGGCCTCGTTGCGTTCATCGGCACCGCGGCCGGCGTGCTCGGGATCATATTCGGCTCGAGTCACGACGTCTTCGCGCTGATCGCGCTCGTGGTCCTCGTCGGCTTCGGACAGGCGCTCGCGATCGAGGTGGACGATGGAGGGTCGATCTCCGTCAGCGCCGTCGGGTCGCTCGCCGGGGCCGCGCTCTTCGGACCGCGGGCTGCGCTCGTGCTCGCCGCCACGACGGCGATCGTCGAGTGGAGCGCACGGCGCTCCGAGCTGCACCGTGTCCTGTTCAACATCGGCGCCCTCTCGCTGTCCTCGCTCGCGGCCGCCGGGATCTTCATGGCCGGCTTCGAGGGAACCATGGGCGAGTTCTTCACGGCCGCTGCGGGCCTCGCAGCGGGGCTCGCGTACTTCGCCGTCAACACCGGCCTCCTGAGCGTCGCGATCGCGACTGAGGGTCACGAGCGCGTCTGGCGCGTGTGGCAGGAGCGCTTCGCCTGGCTCGCGCCGCACTGGATCGTCTACGGCTTCGTGGGCGGCGTGATGGCCATCGCCTACCACGCGGCCGGGCTCTACGCGCTCGCCGTGTTCGCGGTGCCGCTACTGCTGATGCGCAAGACCCAGGAGGCGTATCTGCGTCACACGCAGCGCAGCGCCCAGAAGCTCCGTGCGGCGGCCGAGACGATTCAGAACCAGAACGTCTCGCTCGAACAGGCGAACCGCCTCCTCAAGGAGCGCTCGACCGCCGCTATGGAGAGCCTCTCGGCAACGGTGGACGCCCGCGACGCCTACACGGCCGGGCATTCCCGTCGCGTGCAGCAGCTCGCACTCGCCATCGGCCGCGAGCTCGGCCTGTCGCAGACCGAGCTCGACCTGCTCGGCCATGCCGCGCTCTTCCACGACATCGGGAAGCTCGCCGTCCCCGACGCGATCCTCCTGAAGCCCGCCGTCCTGACCGACGATGAGTGGGCGCTCATGCAGCGCCACTCGGACGAGGGCGCCCGCATCATCGACCGCCTTGGATTCCTGAACGACGCCGTGCCAGCAATCCGCCACCATCACGAGCGCTTCGACGGCACCGGCTATCCGGACGGCCTGAAGGGGGAGGAGATTCCGCTCGGGGCGCGCATCATCCACGTCGCCGACGCTCTCGACTCGATGCTCACGACGCGCATATATCGCGCAGCGCGGCCGGCGCTGGAGGCGATGGACGAGCTGAAGCGGGCAGCCGGGTCGCAGTTCTGCCCGCGCTGTGTCGGCGCACTCGAGCGAGTGCTACCGCCGGAGATCCTCACGAACGAGGCCGCCCGGCTCGAGCTACTGGCAGCCTCATAGCTCAACGTTCTAGCGTTTCTTTGCAATTACTCCATTCTGATCTATTCTTCTTGCTATGCCCCGGAAACGCCCAGCCCAGCGGGCGGCTCTCTCTCGCATCGACCCCAAAGCCCTGGCCGAGTTCCAGGCTGGGATCCGCAAGCGCTACTCGAACGAGGAGATCCTCGACCAGCTCCGCGCTTCCGCTGAACGACTGGGGCGGTCGCCGACGATGCGCGAGTTCGAGCAGGACGCGGCGACGACTGTGCACCCGCAGACGGTCATCCAGCATTTCGGGAGCTGGAACGATGCGAAGCGCCAGGCGGGGCTCGTCCCGCGACGCTTCGCAGAGCCCGCCGACCTGATCCGCCTGCTGCGAGAGCTCGGAGACGAGCTCGGTCGTCCGCCGACGGCAAAGGACCTCGACGAGCACCGCGCGTCGATGCCGTCGAAATCTCTCTACTGGCACATGTTCGGTTCGCTGAAGAACGCGCTCCGCGAAGCCGGCTTCGACGTGCCGATCGGCGAGGAGCGGCTCGCGCGCGCGATCGAGCAGGGAGCGGTGCTCACGCGCAAGATCGGGCGGCTACCGAAGTTCGTGGACTGGAAGCAAGCCCGCCGGAAAGATCCCGAGCTGCTGAGCGAATGGCAGGTCTACAGGATGCTCGAGCCGGCGGGCGGGGCGAGCGGTCACACGGTCGGTGCATGGGCAACGTTCCAGTACCTCGTGCGCGAACGGCTGCTCGAGGATGGGGTGGAGGTGTCGCCGGAGGGACGCCTGCTCAGGCAGCCGGCATCGCAGCGATCGCCGCAAGGCGGCTCAGGCAAAACGCGCCCTCGTCCGGCGCGCGTACGGCCGGCAGGGGAGTCTCCTCGAAAGCGCGGTCAGGCGTGAACCGCTCTGCTCCGACCGGGCGGCCCTCGCCAAGCGAGAGCAGGATCCCCTCGGGGAGCTCGCTCTTCCTCAGGCGCAGGCCCAGGTAGTGCTCGACGACCGCGAGCGCGTCCTTCGTGGACGCGAAGAAGGTCTCTTTCTTGCCTTCGCCAATCCAGAGCGGGCGTCCGACGCCGCGCGCGATGAACACGGTGTCGCGCATGCGCTCGTCGAGCCAGGCCGCAGCCATCGAGCCGCGTAGCTCCTCGAGCGCCGCTGCTCTGGGGCCTTGAGCGTCGACGAGGGCGAAGATCGCCTCGGAGTCGACGGTCATCTCGGGCTCCTGTCGCTCGAAGCCGTGGCGGGCGAAGATTTCCTCGTCGTTCAGCACGATTCCGTTGTGCACGCCTTTTACCGCGCCGTGGCGAACGGGGTGGTTGTTGGCGGTGATCCTGGGATGGCCCTTCGTGTAGTCGCGCACGTGGATGAGCGCCTCGGTGACTTCGCCGGGGATGGCGACTCGGTCGAGGAGCGCACTCGCGCCGGAGCGCTGCTTGTGCACCATGAGCGTTCCGCCGTCGCCCCGATAGGCATAGCCGACCGCATCTGCGCCGCGCTCGGCAATCCCCGCGAGCAGGGCCTGGGCCGCAAGCGTCCGGTCGATTCGGCTCGCGCGATGGAGGCTATATCCGGCGATTCCGCACATGCTCTGATCGTAGGAGCCTCGCCAGACGACCCCGGCTCGCTCTTAGCGGCGGGCCCAGGAGACCCCTGCTAGATACGACGACCGGCATCGCTTGGAGTTAGCTCTTACAAACAGGGTCGGTATTCGCCGCCAGGCCTTCAGTCCCTCGATCGAGGGTAACCCGCCTAAGCCACCCCGCTTGGCGACCGATAACACGGCTCGATGGCCAGGCCGCTTCCCCAGCAACCACCGGAACCCGATCACGCGCCGGAACTGAAGCTCGAGGTGGTGCCCGACCCCGCGGCGCTCGACGAGCCCGCCGAGGTCGAGGAGAAGGACCCGTATGACGGCGTTGCCGCGGTCACACAGGACCCGCTGAAGCTCTACGTGCGCCAGATCGGGGACGGCCCGCTGCTCACACCGCTTCAGGAGCGCGAGCTCGCCCGTCGCAAGGACGACGGCGACGAGGCCGCGAAGCGCAGGCTGATCGAGTGCAACCTCCGGCTCGTGATGTCGATCACGCGCAACTACACCCGGGCCGGCGTGCCGCTGCTCGACCTGATCCAGGAGGGGAACCTCGGCCTGATCCGCGCCGTCGAGAAGTTCGACTACAAGCTCGGCTACAAGCTTTCGACTTACGCCACGTGGTGGATCCGCCAGGCAGTGACGCGCGCCCTTGCCGACCAGGGCCGCACGATCAGGCTTCCGGTCCATGTCGCGGAACAGACGAGAAAGGTGCTTCGCTCCCGCCGCATTCTGGCCCAGAAGCTGAATCGCGATCCATTGATCCCGGAGATCGCCAAGGAGAGCGGGCTCCCACCCGAGCGAGTGCAGGAGCTCCTCGAGCTGATCGAGGATCCGGTCAGCCTCGAGACGCCGGTGGGGGACGGGGAGAGCATCTTCGGAGATCTCATCGAGGACACGAAGTCGGACCAGCCCGACGCCGCGACGGCAAAGATGCTTCGCTCGCGTGAGCTCGCCGGCGCCCTGCGTCGTCTGAATCCCCGCATGCGCCGCGTCCTGGCTCTGCGATTCGGCCTGGACGGCGAAAACCCGCAGACCCTCGAGCAGGTCGGCATCGGTCTCGGCATCACGCGAGAGCGCGTCCGCCAGCTCGAAGCACGCGCCCTGAGAGAGCTACGCCAGGTCGCACCAGGGCTGCAGCTCTATCTGACCGAATAGCGCCACTGGGCGACGAGTAGTTCAGTCGACGAACTTGGAGTCGAAAGCGATCTTGGTCACTCGGTTGCGGTCGACGTAGATGAAAAACCAGGGCTTCAGAAAATTCTCGACGGTCGCTGAAAGCGATCGCGGGCCCGAGCCCACCTTTGTCCAGCAGCCGCAGGCCTCTTCCTTCCACCATGCATTGAAGACGAACCCTCGCCAGCGGTGCTCGCACGGCCGCGTCGCCAAGCTCGTCGGCTTGTGACAGGGGCCTTTGGGGATCCGGCTACCCACGCCGAAGCCTGTCTTCGTCCGGTAATAAGGCGTCGCAATTCCAATCTGGCCCACGCGTCTTCCGTCAAACGTGACGAAGACGCGGCCGCCGTGAAGGCTGTAGTAGCCGTCGACAGCGTTGCCGTAGCGCTGGACCACGTGGAACCCGTGCCCTTCGGAGCCATACTCGCGCTCTACGAGCGCTTTTGACTTGCCCAACCAGATATCGCCGGCCCTTTTCCAGGGGACAAGAAGCGGTGGATCCGAGTTGACGTCGCTCTTGTCTGAATTGCAGCCGCCTAGGGCAAGTGCCCCCACGAGGGCAAGAAGCGCAGCCTTAGCCGGCGACTGATTCCATCTCACGGAGCTTCGACAGCCTCCGCAGAGCATGGACTTCGATCTGCCGGACTCGCTCGCGCGTGAGGCCCAGGGTGCGGCCGATCTCCTCAAGCGTCTTCGGCTCTGACTCGGCGAGCCCGTAACGGAGTGCGATCACCTTCCGCTCGCGGTCGGACAGGGCGTTGAGCCCGCGCGTGAGCGCCTGGCTGCGCAGCGTGATCTCGACCTCGTCCTCGGGGGAGGGGCCGTCGCCGGCCACGAAGTCCCCGAACACCGCGTCCTCGGTTTCGCCAACGGGCTGGTCGAGGCTTGTCGAGGCCCGCGCCGCTGCCTTCACCTCACGTGCCTGCTCGACCGGGAGGCTTGCCTCATCGGCGATCTCGGCGAGCGTCGGCTCGCGGCCGAGCTGCGTCCAGAGCAGGCGCTCGGCCTTGTTCATCTTCTGGAGCCGCTCGACGATGTGCACGGGCATCCGGATCGTCCTGGCCTTGTCCGCAAGCGTTCGCGCGACCGCCTGGCGGATCCACCATGTCGCGTAGGTGGAGAACTTGTAGCCGCGGCGCCAGTCGAACTTCTCGACGGCGCGGATGAGGCCGAGCGTTCCCTCCTGGATCAGGTCAAGGAACGGCAGGCCCTGATTGCGGTAGTTCTTGGCGATCGAGACCACGAGGCGCAGGTTCGACTGGATCATGTGCTGCTTGGCCTCGGGGTCGCCGCGCTCGATCCGCTTCGAGAGCTCGACCTCCTGGGCGGCAGTCAGCAGAGCGTGGCGGCCGGCCTCTCGTAGGAAGAGCTGGAGCGCGTCCGTCGTCGTCTCGTAGACGACCGGCGGAGCCGGGACCGGCTCTTTCGGCTCCTTGTCGTCCTCCAGGAGCTCGATGCCGCGCTGATCGAGGACGCGGTGGAGAGCCTCGACCTCGAGATCGCTG
>Ga0070698_100002913_pt1 | contig 18838 bp, 18 predicted proteins | sample KBSK1502metaG_FD_65477 | JGI IMG/M metagenome (GOLD analysis project Ga0070698, IMG submission 65477) | Corn, switchgrass and miscanthus rhizosphere microbial communities from Kellogg Biological Station, Michigan, USA - KBS K1-50-2 metaG | ecosystem: Host-associated > Plants > Roots >...
GCGCCGCCCGCTTCAAGCATGGACTCCTGAGCGCGTTTGCCGGCCGGCTTCCGCTCCTGCTCGGCCTCACCGTCGTGGTGTGGATGGCGGAGTCCACCCGTCTCTTCCTGGTGGTCCAGGCGCTGCCGCTACACATCTCACTGAGCCTGGCGCAGATCATGTTCATCGCCCTGGTTGCCTCCCTGCTCACCACGATCCCGGCTTTGCCCGGCGGGCTGGTGCTGGTCGAGGGCGGAATCATCGCCGTGCTGGTCTTCTTTGGTCTGACCGCCTCCCAGGCGCTCTCGGTCGCGATCCTCGACCGCCTGATCAGCTACTGGAGTCTGATCGCCGTCGGCCTGGTCGTCTTCCTGCTGAGTCACCGGCGTTGAAGGTCCTCGTCACCGGGGGCGCGGGCTTCATCGGCTCGCACGTCGCCGACCGACTGCTGGCCGAGGGCCACGAGGTGGTCATCCTCGACGACCTGTCGACCGGGCACGTGGAGCATCTGCAACCCAACGCCCGCTTCTACCAGATGGATCTGCGCTCGACCTGGATCGACGAGCTGTTTCGGATCGAGCGGCCCGAGGCCGTCGTCCACCAGGCGGCCCAGGCCAGCGTTCGCCGCTCCGTCGAGGACCCGGTCTTCGACGCCGGCGTCAACGTGTTGGGAACCGCGGCATTGCTGCAGGCTAGCGTGCATCACGGCGTCCGCCGCTTCCTCTTCGCTTCCACCGGAGGTGCGCTCTACGGCGATGCCGATGTCACGCCCACGCCAGAGGACTATCCGACGCTGCCGGTGTCGCCCTACGGCGCCGCAAAGCTGTCGGCTGAGGTGTACCTGCGAACGTTCAACGCGCTGCACGGACTCTCCTACGCGGCACTCCGGTATGCCAACGTCTACGGGCCGCGACAGGACCCGCATGGTGAGGCCGGCGTGGTCGCCATCTTCGCGCGGCGGCTGCTCAGCGGAGAGAAGACCCGCATCAACGGCGACGGCAAGCAGACCCGCGATTTCGTTTACGTGGGCGACGTTGCGGAGGCGAACGCCCGCGCGCTCCGCTCGGATGCCGTCGGCTCATTCAATGTTGGCACCGGGATCGAGACCGACATCACGACGATCTTTCAGTTGTTGAAGCGTCTCACCGGCAGCGACCAACCCGAGGAGCACGGCCCGCCACTCCCCGGGGAGCAGCGGCGCTCGGTGGTCGACGCTCGGAAAATCGAGAAGGTGTTGGGCTGGAAGCCGAAGACGAGGCTCGATGCCGGCCTGGACGCTACGGTCCGGTATTTCCGCGAGGCGTATCCAGCACCGGCGGCACCTCCACCTCGACCTGCTTGAGAGCCGCGTCCCCCGCGTCCATCAGGCGCCGGGCCGCCGCCAGCACGAGCGGGTTGTGGACGCTCTCGCTCCCGAGCATCCGGCTGGCCCAGTCGTAGGCCTCGCAGGCCTGGCCGAGCGCGGCGCGCGCATCAGCCGCCAGATCCGGCCCGCTCGAAGGGCGCAACCGGAGCGTCTGGTAGTAGCCGGTCTGGAAGATCTTGCGAGCGGCGGTCGCCTCGTCCTCCAACGGCCCGCCGGGTCCGGCGTCGAGCGCCCGGCGCAGCCGCTCGGCGGCTCGCTCGACGCTGGTCTTGACGTCCGCGAGGACAACGTCATAGTCGCGCGGTGCCAGGCGCGACGGCGTGCCCAGCACCCGGTACGCGCCCACGAGCGCGGCGGCCAGCAGCAACAGGATCAAGACGTAGAGCCAGACCATCCTGGCAAATATTCTCCTCCCCCTCTGGGGGAGGGCAGGGTGGGGGGGGCGCCGGCTATTTGTAGCGGAAGGTAATCCGGCCGCGCGTCAGGTCGTAGGGGGAAAGCTCGACGCGGACCCGGTCGCCGATCAAGATCCGGATGTAGAACTTGCGCATCTTCCCCGAGGTGTAAGCCAGGATCGTCTGGCCAGTCTGCAGTTTCACCTTGAACATGGCGTTCGGTAGCGGCTCGACCACCTCGGCATCCATCTCGATGGTCTCTTCTTTGTCGGACGGTGTCTCCTTGACTTCGAGCGTGTCGATGCCGGGGCGCAGCGTGGTGGGGCCGCCGCGTTTCTTGGGGTAGCTACGTTTCTTGCGCAAACCGTCGACATATTACCCGAGTTGCGCGTGAGAGAATCGGGCTGCGTGCAGATCAAGGCCGAGCTGGCGGGCAACCTGTGGAAGATCGTCGTCCGCGAAGGGCAGCAGGTCCGGGCCGACGAGACGCTGATGATCCTGGAGTCGATGAAGATGGAGATCCCGCTGAACGCTCCCATCGCGGGACGCGTGACGAAGATCCACGTCGGAGAGGGCCAGACGGTGCAGGAAGGCCAGCTGCTCATCGAAGTCGAATAGACCCAGACGGGCCTAAGCGGCGGCTTGTTCCGCCTGGCTGGGCACGAAGAAGGCGATGCCGACCACCGACATGCCGTGCTTGCACGATGGGCAGAAGGTCGCGGTCACGCTCTTTCGCGTTTCCCACCGCCGTTGGTCCCGGCGGCCGCAGTGCTGGCAAACCAGATCGAACATCATGTCGGCCATCTCGCCGCGACCGTATCACCGATCGGGTCGTGTCCAGGCAACAGACCGCGCACGGCGGTGTAAGGACATGTAAAGCGGGAAGTCGTTAGTGGAGCAGCTGGTCGATCGCGGCCTTGACCTCGTCGCTTGCGGCCGGACCTTCAAGGCGCGTCTGGATGATGCCTTTCGCATCGATCAGAAAGATCCAGGGCTCGGTCTGGAGCCGCCAGTCGACGACCGCCTGAGCCAGCTGCCGTTTCGACGGGTCCGGTTTGTAGTCGCGGTAGATCTCGACATGGATGAAGGTCAGGCGGTCTCGGTAGGCAGGCTCCAGACTCTGTACAACTTTGACCTCGGGACCACAGATGCGACTGGTGCAGAATGCGGGCGAGGCAAAGACGACGAGGGTCGCCCGGTGCTGCTGGAGCGCGTCGGCGATCGAGAGCTGGTGCATGTCGTCGGGTGGCCGGCCGGAGTCGATCGTCTCGACGTCGGCGACGTCTCTTGCGGTTGGATTGTGCGTCGCGGGCGCCGGCTGGCCAACCCCCGGCACGACCGGCAACGCCAGCACATTCATGGGCAGTCGCGCCGTCATATGCGCCCCGTTGGGCCGGGAGGCTGTGACCTCGACCCCCCAGTCGCCGGCTTTATCGAAGGTGAGATGCGCCACGTAGGTGCCGGCTCCCTGCAAACCCTCGCCCTTGAAGGGGGCGTCGGACTCGCCTTTGAACGTACCGGTGCTGCCGTTGAGGACGAAGGAGCGGACGTGCACCGTGGCATCGCTGACCGGCGTGTTGTGGTCGGTGATGCCGATCGGGACCCGCTGCTGGCTGCCAACGACCAACTCTGAAGCCGCCACCACGGCCTGCAGCTGCGAGCTGGTGGATGATGGGCCCGGCGCCGCCGCCGAATCACAGGCGGCGAGCAGCAGCGCGAGGGCTACCGCCGCGGCCGCCCTTTTCACCGCAGCCTGGCGCGCTCGATGTACAACTGCGGTCGCTGGATCTCCGCCATCGTCGGCAACCACTGCGGTCCCTCCCAGACGCGGGCCAGCAGGTCGTGACCACCGGCATCGCGGACCTCGCGGCAGAAGCGCTCGCCGAGGACGTACTGACGCATCTTCATCTCCAGCCCGGTCAGGCGAAGGAACGCGCGCTCCAGTGGCGTCCGCTGCTCCTGCCGCCGGCGGTAGGCGCCTTCGAGGAGGGCGAAGTGAGGCAGCTCGCGGCGCCCGACCTCATTCATGACCAGGTTGCTGTAGCCCTCCAGCAGGCTCATCACCGCCTGCAGCTTGGAGATCGCCTTCCACTGCTGGCCGACCCCGACGGTCAGGGTCCGGAACAACTCCAGCCGGGTCGGCCGGTGCCCGTCGCCGAGGCGGCCAACGAGCACCTCCTTGAGCAGCCCCTCCAGGTAGGCCTGTAGCCATGGGTGCGCTTTGAACTCCCAGGCATGCGTCATCTCGTGCATGGCGAGCCAGCGTCGGAGCTCGTCGATCGGCAACTTGTCCTTCTGCGCCCAGGCCTGGACGTTGGGTTCAACCAGGATCAGGGAAGTGGTCTCCACCGGCTCCCTCCCCAGCAGGGCGGGATCGTATTGCCCCAGTACCCGGCGGGCGAGGAGCCCCAGCATGAGGCCGAGGTAGCGGGTCAGGCCCTTCTGGCCGAAGCTCAGGATCAGCGACCCGGGGATGAGCTGCTGCAAGCCCTCGAGCGGCTCGAACATCTGCCGGAAGATCCGGATGTTGAAGCGCACCCACTGGCGGCGGCCGACGGCGGCCAGGCCCGGGTACACACGGCTCCCCGCTGCCGGGGCACCGGGTCCAAGGGCCTCGGCCAGCAGGGGCTCCAGTTCCGCGGCAATCTGCTGATAGGTCTCCGCGGTCGCCAGATCGGCCGGCAGGTCCCGCGGCTCGCCGCAGCGGGCCAGCGCGATCTCCTCGACCCGTCCCCAATCGATCAGGCGGCCCGGCTGCTCGCGGGGGCGAACCAGCTCCCGGAGCACGACCGCGCCGACGCCGATCGCGACGCCCCAGGCCATCGCCCGGCCGACGCGCCGGGGGGTGGGGGTGGACTCAGGGATACTCATTGGGGAAGGCCGCCGAGGCGGCCCACCTCATTCTACCGAGGCCCTGTCCGGCTGGCGCTCGGGGCGGTCGATTGCTAGCACTCGCCGCTTGGGAGTGCTAAAATGGCGGGTGCTTACTGCCTCGTAAATACTGGCTGTTTGCTCACTCATCATTCGTAGGAAGGAGGACGATCAATGGCGAAACAACTGGCATACGACGCCGACGCCCGTTCGGCGCTGAAGCGCGGCGTCGACAAGGTCGCGGACGCCGTTCGAATTACCATCGGCCCCAAGGGCCGTAACGTCGTACTCGACAAGAAGTTCGGCTCCCCGACGATCACGAACGACGGCGTCACGATTGCGAAGGAGATCGAGCTGGAGGATCCCTTCGAGAACATGGGGGCCCAGCTCGTCAAGGAAGTCGCGAGCAAGACGAACGACATCGCTGGTGACGGCACGACGACTTCGGTGGTGCTGGCCGCGGCGATCATCGGCGAAGGGCTGCGCAACGTCACCGCCGGCGCCAACCCGATGCTGCTGAAGATCGGCATCCAGAAGGCCGTCGACGAAGTCGTCAAGGCCATCAAGGAGCAGTCGGTCCAGATCTCCGATCGCGAGAAGATCGCCCAGGTGGCGACGATCTCGTCCGGCGACCCAAAGATTGGTGAGATGGTCGCCAACGCGATGGAGAAGGTCGGCAAGGACGGCGTCATCACCGTCGAGGAATCCCGTGGGATCGAGGACGAGCTCAAGCTCGTCGACGGGATGCAGTTCGACAAGGGCTACATCTCGCCGTACATGGTGACCGACGCGACGCGGATGGAAGCGGTCCTCGAGGATCCCTACATCCTGATCACCGACAAGAAGATCTCGGCCATCGCCGACCTTCTGCCCGTCCTCGAAAAGGTGGTGCAGAGCGGCAAGCCGCTGCTGGTCATCGCCGAGGACGTCGAGGGCGAGGCGCAGGCCACCCTGATCGTCAACAAGCTGCGGGGCACCTTCACCGCCGTCGCCGTCAAGGCGCCGGGGTTCGGTGACCGTCGCAAGGCCATGCTGGAAGATATCGCCATCCTTACCGGCGGCCAGGTGATCTCCGAGGAGCTCGGGCTCAAGCTCGACTCCGTCCAGCTGAACCAGCTGGGCAAGGCCCGCCGCGTCAGCATCACGAAGGACGACACGACCATCATCGAGGGTGCCGGCAAGGCGGAGACGATCAAGGGCCGCATCAACCAGATCAAGGCCGAGATCGAGAAGACCACCTCGGACTGGGACAAGGAGAAGCTGCAGGAGCGGCTGGCCAAGCTGGCCGGCGGTGTCGCCGTCATCAAAGTGGGTGCCGCGACCGAGACCGAGCTCAAGGAGAAGAAGCACCGGATGGAGGACGCCGTGTCGGCCACCCGCGCCGCGGTCGAGGAGGGCATCGTGCCCGGCGGTGGCGCCGTCCTGGTGCACGCGCAGAAGTCGCTCGACACGCTGAAGCTCACCGGCGACGAGGCAACCGGCGTCGCGCTGGTGCGCCGCGCGCTCGAGGAGCCGCTGCGCCAGATCGTCAACAACGCCGGCTGGGAAGGTTCGGTGGTCGTTGAGAAGGTGCGGGGCCTACCGAAGGGCCAGGGCTTCGACGCCAACAAGGGCGAGTACACCGACATGGTCAAGGCCGGCATCGTCGACCCGACCAAGGTCACCCGTTCGGCGCTGCAGAACGCGGCCAGCATCGCCGCGATGCTGCTGACGACCGAAGCGCTCGTCTCCGACATCCCGGAGAAGAAGCCGGCCGCGCCGGCGCCGTCGATGCCGGATTACTAGGCCGAAAAGGCTGAAGAAGGAGCCGCCCAAAGGGGCGGCTCCTTCTTTTATGCCGGCCCGGCTGCCGGCAGTCGTCAGCCGATAGCATGGCGGCATGAAGCCGAGCGGCATCGTGACGCTGCTGACAGACTTCGGGCTGGAGGACGCCTACGTCGGCGCGATGAAGGGGGCCATCCTTTCCGTCTACGCAAAGGCGACGGTGATCGACATCACCCACGGCGTGCGGCCGTTCGCCGTCCTGCAGGGCGCCTTCCTCCTCGACAGCGCCTGGCGGAGCTTTCCGCCGGGGACAGTCCACGTCGCCGTGGTCGATCCCGGCGTCGGCACCGAACGCCGCGCGATCGCGTTCAAGGCGGCCGACCACTACTTCGTCGGCCCCGATAACGGACTCTTCACGTTTCTCAACGAACCGATCAGCGAGACCGTTGAGCTGGCCACACCACCCGAAGCCGCACCGACCTTCCATGGGCGCGATGTCTTCGCCCCCGTGGCGGCCAGGGTGGCCGGCGGCGCAGCACTCGCCGAGAGCGGCCGGCCTCGACGGGCTGAGCCGCTGCGCCTGGCGGACGCCTGGGCGTCGAAGGTTGGTGAGGCCTGGCGGGCACAGGCGCTGCATTGCGACCATTTCGGCAACGTGATCAGTAACCTGCCGATCCGCGCGCTGGCGCGCATCAGGGGGGCCAACGGAATTCGCGTCCGGACCGTCGAAACCTACGACGACGCCCAGCCCAACGAGCTGGTGGCCCTGGTGGGGAGTAGCGGCCGGATCGAGTTCGCCCTGCGCGAGGGATCAGCCGCCACGCGTCTGCACGTGGCGCCGGGCGAAACGTTGCTCGTCACATGACCTGGCCGGTCGTCTTTTGGGACCAGGTGCGGACGATATCCTCGATCGCGCTGCGCCAGGCCGATGCCGAGGCCGTGTCGACATTCGGCATCGAGCCACTGGAGCTGATGGAAGTCGCAGGCTGGCAGATCGCGAGGTTCGTCGACGCGTTCATGGGCGGCATCCGCAACCGACGCGTTATTGTGGTCGCCGGGTCGGGCAACAACGGCGGTGATGCGCTGGTCGCCGCCCGCTTCCTGCTGCAGCGTGGGGCGATCGTGAGCGCATCGATTCTGCCCTCGCGTGACCCCAACAGCCTGGCCGGTCGTCACGCCCTGACCATCCAACGCCTGGGCATTCCCATTCTTGACGCCCCCCAGGGCATCGGCACATCCGCCGATGTCCTGATTGACGGGTTGTTCGGCACCGGCATCCGCCTGCCGCTTCGCGACCCGGCCCCCGCGATCATCGAGGCGATGAATGCCGCGGGCCGGCCGATCGTGGCCATTGACGTGCCCTCGGGGATGGATGCGGACACGGGCATGGGCGCGGAGACGGCCGTGCGGGCGGCGACCACGGTGACCCTGGTGGCACCCAAGGCCGGACTCGCGCGCGCGGTGAACGCCGGCCGGGTATTCGTCGCCGACATCGGCATGCCGGTCGCTCTCTTTGGGGTGGACCGCGACGCGCTGGCGGCGCTCTATGCGGTCGGCGACCTCGTGGAGCTGGTCCCTCCCGAGTTGAGTTCGGCCCATCGCGTCACTCCGAGTTGACGAATTCGCGCCGCCTGACTAGACTGCAGGCATCCGCTCTCCGTCCCAGTAATGGATCAGGTACACGTTGAAGCGCCAGCCTTAAGCGCTCGGGCGGCGTCCGTGGAACGCGAGTTCTATTCGGACTTCCCCCTCGTTTTGAACTACGTTGCCCGGCTCGTCGATGACATCGATGGCGCGGCCGCGATCACCTGCGCGGCGTTCCGCCAGGTTGCCGACGGCCTGCGTCAGCGCCCGAGCGACGAGGGACTCAAGCGGGCAGACGTGTTTCGGGCCGCCACCGAGCTCAGCCGTTCGATGCTCCGACCGCGCCGCTGGTTTCGGCGGCAGCGCACTGCCCAGGTCACCCTCGCGGACTTCCCTCAGCCGGAAGCGCGCCGGGCGTTGCGGCGGGACACCGTGCAGCGGGCACTGACTGCCCTCCCCTTCGACGCACGCGCGATAATCCTGCTTCGCGATTTCGTGAAGCTCTCGTACGACGAGCTCGCCGACGTGGTCGACGTGGCGCCGCGCAAGCTCGTGCACGCGCTCGACCGTAGCCGCGCGGAGCTCGGGGAGATCTATGACTACATCAAATTTTGAGCGGAATCGCTGCACCCGCATTTCGCCGAGTGCGGTGCTCGACGATCGGCTCGACGGGAAAGATCTCGAATGGGCGCGTGACCATCTCCGCCGCTGCGAGGCCTGCCGCGAGCGTGTCGAGGATTTCCGCGAGATGCTGTTGCGCGTCGGCCGGCTGCCGAGCGCCACCGTCGGCTCGGGTGCGATGGACCAGGCCTTCGCGCTGGCGATCCCCGACCGCCTGCACCGTCAGGGGGCGGCGCGATCCTTCGAGGTCGCGCCGGCGCAGCCGCCGCCGTCGGTTCCCACCCCATATGACCCGCCGCAACCGGTTCGCCCCGAGGTCAGCAGCATCCCCGACCTGTTGATCGAGCTGGAACGAGAGATCTTCCGCGACGAACCCTTGCAGGACCATCCCATGCCGCTGTCTCCTGTGCCGGAGCCGCTCTACCCAACGATGGCGGCGCGTCCCGAGGAGATCGAGCCGGTCGAGCCCGCCGAGTCGGCGAAGCCCGCGGAGCCCATTGCGCCCCTCGCCTCGTTCGAGGTCGCGCCGCTGGACGAGGCCGCTGAGCCGGAGTCGACTGAGCCTGCAGGTCCTGAGATCCTCTTCGGACCCTTGCGCGAAGTCCCGGTTGATTCGCACCGGCAGGTCGCTTTCACCGAATGGGATCGCGAGCCTGAGCCCCAGCCGGCCGCGGCCCTCGAGAATTCGCCGGTCCCGGAGCCGGTGGCGAGCAACGTCGTCTTCGCTCAAGAGCCGGCGCTGCGCATCGATGAAGAGAGCGAGGAGGCGGCGACCGCGCCACCGCGAAAACCTGATACGGCGATGCGGATTGCGGTTGGCCTGGGAGCGGCAGCCTGCGTCCTTCTCGCCGCCGTGCTGTACGAGGGCGGCTTGCTGAAGGCCCCCCACAAAGTCAGTTCAACGGCCGCAACGGTGGCCCAGTCCGTTCACCCTTCCGCCACCGCGCGGGCGTCCGTCTCACCGAGCGCCAGTCCCGCCGCCTCCGTCTCCGCCTCGACCGCCCCGGTGCTCTTCACCCTGGGCAACGGCGTCGGCGGCGGCACCATGTTCCGCATCCGTCCGGGGACGGCCGTGGCCGGCTACACGCGGTTGGTCTTTGACATGCACGGCAGCGGATTACCGACCATGATCGTCACCCGGCCCGACGACCTGCATGTCGCGGTGACGTTCAAAGACACGAATGTCGCCGGCGCACCGGTGAACGGCATCAGCAGCTACCAGGTGACGGCGGTCGAGCCCGGTGTTCAGCAAGGGCCGGACGGCGTGATCACGATCGACCTGGCGCGACCCGTGCGGGTGACGGCCTTCACCCTACCCGCGACCGGCGGCTATGCGTGGCGGCTCGTCGTCGACCTTCACACGACTTAAGGGCAGCGCGTCTCAGCAGATCGGCGGCCCTCGGGGCCGCCGGCCCTTGCCAGCGAGAAATGCCGATCTCAATTCCTCTCGGCTTCACTCGACGTAGGCGTACACCGAGCGTATGCTGGACCCGGAAGCAACGTCGTTCGGATTGGACACACGGGGAGGGAGTCAGCATGCCAACCGTGAGAGCGGGCGACATCAACGTCTATTACGAGTCCACCGGCTCTGGAGAGCCACTCGTGCTCATCCCATACCTGGCCGCGGACCAGGCCTGCTACGCGTTCCAGGTGCCTGAGTACGCTAAGCACTTCACCTGCATCTCCGTTGACCTGCGGGGCGCAGGCCTTACCGACAAGCCGGCCGGCATCTACACCACCGAGCTCTTCGCAGATGACATCGCGCGGTTCATGGATGCCATCAAGGTCGAGCGCGCCCACATCACCGGTCTCTCGCTGGGCGCCGCCACAGGCATGTGGCTGGCGGCGAAATACCCGCACAAAGTCCTAACCCTATCCTTGCATAGCGCTTGGCCCAAGTCCGACCCGTACTTGCGGGCAGCCGTTGAGGGGTGGCAGCTGATCGCCAAGGCCCTGGACAGTGTCCCGGAGATGGTCGTCAAGGGCATCCTTCCGTGGTGCTTAACCCCCGAGCTTTACGCGGCCAAGCCCGAGTACATCGACTCGCTGGCTGCCTTCGTGAGGAGCCGGCCCGTTCAACCGCTTGATGCGTTCATGCGCCAGTCCGCCGCGGTGCTCGCCCATGATTGCCTTGCCCAGCTCAGCAAGATCACGGCGCCGACTCAGATCACCTTTGGCCGGCATGACGCGGTCACCTCAACCCGTTTTGCCGAGCCGTTGACAAACGGGATCAAGAACTCTGAGCGGGTCATCTTTGAGGACTGCGCACACGCACCGCTTTACGAGAAGGTCGACGAGTTCAACCAACGGACCCTCGCCTTCTTGAAGGCGCACTCGGGCCACATGCTCGCGGCTACTCGCACCTAGCGGAGAGCTCAAACAGAACCAGCAGAAAAGCCTAGTTCAGCGAGGTCCGCACTTTTGCGGCCGTGCCCGCGTGGGCGACCATCTGCTTTAGCAGGACGATCTCCTTGCGCAGCATTCGTAGCTCGAGCACCAGGCGGGCATCGGTTCGCGGCTCCGCTAGCAGTGATTGCTTCTCCGGTACCTGCAGGTTGAGGGCGGCCGCGATCAAGTAGGAGAGCAGTTCCGGCTCCATCGGCGGTTCGGCGTCGTCCGGTTGCCGTCCGACCAGCTCACGCAACAGGTTCGAGTACTCGCGGAAAGTGATGGCGGTCGTCTCGGTCAGTCGGGCGGTCGCGTCCAGGTCGTCGCCCGCTTCCGGAATGATGCGGATCTGGCCGCGCAGGTAAGGGCGATCGTCCGCGGTCTGCACGATCTCGAAGCGCGAGGCACCCATGACCAGCAGGTTCATCCGGCCGTCATCCAGGCGATCGATGCGCACGATCTTCGCCAGTGTGCCGACGTCATAGGGCGTCGCGGGGCCGGTCTCACTGCCCTCGCGGATCGCGACGACGCCGAAGCTATGCCCTTCTTCGAGGCAATCCGCGATCATCTGGCGGTAGCGCGGCTCGAAGATGTGCAGCGGCAGCGCCATGTGCGGGTACAGGACGACATTCAAGGGGAAGAGTGGCAGCCACTGCGTCGGCATGAATTCAGTATATGGACGGGTCCGTCGCCCCACGCGAGCCGCGCTCGGGGCCTCGCCCCACGCGAGCCGCGTTCTGTGCGGTGAGCCTGTGAGACGTCTCTAGCCCGGGGCGGGGGCAGCCGCTGGCAGGCGCTGGGCGGACGGGGTGCGCCGGCCCGTGATGGCGCTCGTCAAAACCGCGCCGAAGAGCAACACCGCGATGGCGACGGCGAGCGATGGTCGCATGGCGTTGATGAAGGCCTGGGCGAACACCTCGTGCGCGAGGTGCTGGACCTGTGCCGCTTCAGCGGGTGGGATGCCGGCCGGGAGCGGCACACCCGACTGGCCCCTTCCAACCTCGAGCACGCCTCCGGCTGCTTTGGCAAAGCCCTGGACGAACGGGAGTCGAAACGCCGGAGGCAGGCTACCGGCCTGTGTCTGCGCTTGACTGACCAGTTCATTGGCGAGTCGGGTTTGCAGGATGGCGCCAACGACGGCGCTACCGAAGGCACCCCCCAGTTGACGGGTGGTGTTGAGCAGGCCGGATGCGGCACCGGCGAGCCGCGGATTCACGCGCTGCATGGTCACGGTCGTCATCGGGGCGAAGGTGCAGCCGAGACCAACCCCAGCCAGGATCAGTGGCAGCGTGAAGGTCGACTGTCCGGCGTTGAGCGATGAAACCCAGACCACCAGGCCCATCCCCGCGGCAAAACACGTGAGACCAAACATCAGAATGTATTTGCCGCCCACGCGATCGGTCGCGCGGCCCGACAACGGTGCAACCACCATCGAGGTCAGCGGCATGGGGGCGATGGTGAGGCCGGCCTTCAGCGCGCTGAAGCCGAGGACCGACTGAAGAAAGATCGTCAGGGGCAGGAACAACCCCATCATGCCGAAGGACACGATGGCCGCCAGGCCGTTGCCGACGGTGAAGTTGCGGTCGTTGAAGAGCGAGAACGGGACCAGCGGTTGGTCCTGAACCCGGTCCCAGAGCACGAAGAGCACCAGCAGGATCGCGCCGGCGATAAACAGGCTCGGGATGCTGAAGAGGCCCCAGTGGCCGCCGGCCGCATCGAATGACGCGACGTCCGTAAACGTCCCCCAGTGGTAACGCTGCCCTTCGATCAGCCCGAAGACGACGGCGAACAGCGCGCCGCTGGCGAGCAACACACCAACCGGATCCAGGTTCTGCTCGCGGCCAAGGCGGATTCCGGGAAGCAGCCAGATGCCCAGGATGAAGGCGACGATGCCGACCGGAACGTTGACCCAGAACACGGCTTGCCAGCTGAAGTTGGTAACGAGGAAGCCGCCCAGCGTCGGGCCCGTCACCGAGGCGACCCCGGCGACCGCCCCCCAGATGCCAAACGCGGCGCCCCGCTTGTCGGCCGGAAAGATGTTGGTCAGGATGCTGAGCGTCTGGGGCGTCAGGATGGCGCCGCCCACGCCCTGGATCACGCGAGCAAGAATCAGCTGGCCGGGGCTTTGCGCCAGGCTGCAGCCGATCGAGGCCAATGTGAAGACGGCGAGCCCGATGAGGAAGAGCCGCTTGGCGCCGAACATGTCGCCCAGCCGGCCGGCCGTGATCAGCAGGACGGCGTACGCGAGGATGTACGCGTTGAGCACCCAGAGGATCTCGTCGAGGCCGGCGTGCAGCCCGTCGATGATGCTCGGGATCGCGACGTTCACGATCGTGAGATCGAGCAGGATCATGAAGAAGCCAAGGCAGAGTACGAGCAGGATGATCCATGGGCTCCGCCTGGTCTGCACCGCCGCCTTCATATGCTGTGAGAGTTCGGGGCGTCGCCCCACGCGAGCCGCGCTTCAGTGCGATGCGAGCGTTTGAGACGTTTTAGCATGTAGCCGCGATAAACCGGGACGCGCGGTGGGCCATGGCCATGATCGTGATCATGGGGTTGACACCCGACGCACTGGGGAAGGCACTGCCGTCGGCCACGAACAGGCCCTTGACCACGTGCGCCTGATGATCGGGACCGATGACGGAGGTTGCCGGGTCGGTGCCCATGCGGCACGAGCCCATCTGGTGGAAGCTCACGTAACCCATCTGACCGGGGCCGTAGCCGTGGCGGTCGACCTCGCTCATGAACGCCTCGACACCGCCGCGTTGGCCGGGGCGGTAGGCGACATACGCGGCCTGGCTGGTAAAGATCTCCTTCGCGCCGGCGGCCTCCAGGATGCGAACGCCGGCCTCGATGCCCTTGCGCATGTGGGCCAGGTCGGGACGTGAGAGGCGGTACTCGACCCGGGCCGTGCCATCTTTCGTGATGACCTGGCCGGCGCCGCTGTCCCGGAGCAAGATGCCGGCAAGCGACAGGTTCGGCAGCGACCGCATCAATCGGCTGTACTCGTCGGGCCTGCGCCAGGGCGTAACCAGCGCCAGCAACGCCGGATGCAGCGGCGCCGACTCGATCTTCGGCCCGAAGTGTTGCCCGTCGAGGTTGGTGAACTCGTCCGAGTAGATCGCCTGGAGCGTTCCCTCCCAGGGACGCAGCTCCTCGTCGAAGATGCCGGAAACGGCAGTCGATGGATGGAGCCGAAGCGCCTTCCCAACGGCCTTCGAGGGGACGGCGGAGCGCTGGAGTAAGGCGGGCGTCCCGATGGCACCGGCGGCCGCCACCACGGCGCGGCTGCGCACGATCAGGGTGAAGGCCGGCATCTCGGGCTGGCGCACGGTGGCGCGCACGCCGACCGCACGTCCATCTTCGATCATGACGCGGTCGACAGTGCAGTTGACGACGATGCGGGCACGACGACGGTAGGCGTCCATCAGGTAGGTCTTCAGCGTGGATTGCTTGGCGCCGATCTGGCAGCCGTAACCGCAGAAGCCGCAACTCGCATCCTGCGTGCAGCCCTGGACGTTGCGCGGCATGTACCCGGTGTGCCAGCCAAGCCGCCGCATGCCACGCTCCAACACTCGCTCGCGCGCGCTGACCCGGCCGTGATCGAGGTTGACCCCGAGCCGCTCGTAGACGGCATCCATCGAGGCGCTGTACTCATCGGTGGTAAAGGCCGTGAGCCCATAGCGATTGGCCCATTCCTCGCGCAGCCAGTCGGGACTGCGAAAGCTCGTCGTGTAGTTGACGACCGTGCCGCCGCCAAGGCAGCCGCCCGCGATCAGCGCGATCGCCGCGTCGGCGGTCGCGGCAAACCCACCCTGGTAGTAGAGCTTCCGCATCATGGCGAGCTCGAGCTGGTTGAAGTCCGCTTCGTTGTAATAGCCGCCCTCCTCCAACACGATCACGTCCTTCCCCGCTGCCGTCAGCTCGGCCGCCACCACGCCACCTCCGGCGCCGGATCCGATCACGACGGCATCGCAGCTCAGCGTCGTGTCGCCGTCAAGCGTTGTCGTCCGGATGATCTTGGGCGTTGCCGGCGGCGCTGAGACCGGCCCCGGGTAGCCGATCTCCGGCCACACCGGATTGGTGCCGTCGTCCTCCGTGTCGCCCAGGAACGCCAGCAGCGAGAGACGCTTGAACACCTGAAAGAGCTGCCGGCGAAAGGTCAGCCGGCTGGTCGACCAGGCCGACATGACCTCGACGCGCTGCTCTCGCGACCAGCGATGGAATGGCACCGGGCGACCGGTGAGGAGGAACGTGCCAGATCGACGGCCGAGGACACCGACGAGTAAGCGAAGCCGGCGCCGGTCCGCTTCGGAGGGGAGGCGGCGGAAGGTCTCCTCCATCGAGGCCGCAACCCGGATCGGGGAGCCGGGATGACCCATGCCTCCGATAAAGGTGTCGGCTATGGCCACGAGCACGGGCGACTGGCTGTCGCGGGCTGGCGTCGTCGGCGGCGCCTTGACGGCGGTAGACATCCAGTTAACCCCCCTGCCGAGCTGATCAGGCTTCCAATCATAAATCGAAATTCGCGACCCTGGTTTTATGGCGGGTTCAGGCGGGCCCCCCAGGCTGAAAGCCGAGGCCAACGAGTGCCACGCGGCAGCGGGCCGAGGCGGCACAATGGTCGCCATGTGCTACTTAAACGAGGCCCGACCTCCGCTCCCGCCGATCATGGGTGGCTCAACCGACGAAGGCGACCTGGTGCTGACCGCAGCCGACGGCAATCGCTTCAGGGCCTACGCGGCCCGGGCCGCGACACCCACCGGAGCCGGCGTGGTCGTCCTCCCCGACCCTCGCGGTGTGCATCCGTTCTACAAGGACCTGGTGCGCCGCTTCGCGCAGGCCGGCGTGGACGCGGTGGTCATCGATTACATCGATCGCACCGCCGGCATGTCAGAGCGGCCGGAGAACTTCGACCTTCGCGCCGCGATCGGCCAGACGAAGCCCGACGCGATCGCGGCCGACGTGGCCGCCGGCATTGCCCATTTGCGCTCGCCGGCCGGCGGCGCGGCCGAGTCCGTCTTCACGGTCGGCTTTTGCTTTGGCGGGGCTCAATCTTGGCGACAATCCGCGGCGCAGCCTGGGCTTAAGGGCTCGATCGGGTTCTACGGCGTCCCGTCCCGTGTTCGCGATGTCATCCCCCAGATGCGCGCGCCTCTGCTGCTGCTCCTCGCCGGCAACGACCAGGCCACGACGCCGGAGGATTTCGCCCAGTTCGATCGAGAGCTCACGCAAGCCGGCGTTCCCCATCAGATGGTGGTCTACGAGGGCGCACCGCATTCGTTCTTCGACCGCACCTTCGAGCAGCACACGGACGCCTCGGCGGATGCCTGGCGCCAGATGCTGGCCTTCATCAAGGAGCACACACGGCAACCCGCGCGGGCATAGACCTCGGGCGCGCCGGCGTCTTCCTGGGCTCGATGGCGTTGCTGCCGGCGCCGGACCTGCGGCGCGCGGTCGCCGAGATCGAAGAGATGGGTTTCGGCACCATCTGGATCGGCGAATCGTTCGGCCGCGAGCCGTTAGCCGCCTGCGCCATCGTGCTGGCGGCCACCACGCGCGTCACGGTCGCGACCGGCATCGCCAACATCTGGGTGCGTGACGCGATGGCGATGATGAATGGAGGGCGGACGCTGGCGGAGGCCTGGCCGAACCGATTCGTGCTGGGCATCGGCGTCAGCCATGCTCGGCTGGTGGATGCTCGCGGCCATCATTACGAGCGGCCCTTGACCACGATGCGCGCCTTTCTCGACGAGATGGAGAAGGTCCCCTACCGAGCGCCTGAGCCCAATCCGCCCGCACCCCTCGTGCTGGCCGCGCTGGGACCGAAGATGCTGCAGCTCGCGCGCGAGCGAGCCGCCGGAGCGCACCCCTACTTTGTGCCGGTTGAGCACACGCTACAGGCGCGCGGCATCCTTGGGCCCGACCGCCTCCTTGCTCCCGAGCACGCCGTCGTCTTCGCCAGGACGCGTGAGGCGGCTCGACCGACGGGCGACATCTATATGCGCACCTACCTTGGGCTCCCGAACTACCGCCAGAACCTGGTTCGGTTGGGGTGGTCTGAGGACGAGCTCACGCCGCCCGGCAGCGACCGGGCCTTCGATGCGCTCGTGGCCTGGGGCGACGATCAGGAAATCGCCGCCAAGGTGCGCCGGCACTACGAGGCCGGCGCCAGCCACGTAGCGGTCAACGTGCTCACGCCGGCGCCGGATCGGGCTCCCACCGCCGATCTTCGACGCCTGGCACCGCTGCTGTTAGACTCGGGGCCGCGAAACTCTGTCGGGAGGTGAGGTCTACGTGGCTGTGATCCTTGTGCGTCGCGCCTGCGTGGCGTCCACCTCTCCGGGGCTGCTCTAGCCAAGCCCGGAACAGCCTCCCCGGTGAAGGGCGCCGACGCCGTTTGCCGTTACCCACATCAGGGAGGTTCTTAGCTTGAACTCAGACGACCGCGCCGAGCTGGAAGAGCTCGGCTGGAACGAGCGATTCGCATCCGCATTCGAGGCCCTCGGTGAGGAGGGCGTCCGGCCCGGGAGGCTGGCGGCCGACTATGGTACCCGATTCCTGGTGCAGCTGGCCGGGTCCGCGCCGCTGGCCACGCTCGGTAGCGCGTTGCGCGAGGCCCGCCTGGTCGCGGTCGGCGACTGGGTGGCCGTTCGCCACACGCCGGAGGCGACCGAGATTCGCGCCGTCCTGCCGCGACAGTCCGCCATCACCAGGGAGGCTCCCGGCTCGGAGACGGCTGCGCAGGTGATCGCCGCGAACGTGGACCTGGTCTTCATAGCCACCTCGGCGGACACCGACTTCAACCTGCGGCGCATCGAGCGACTGCTGACGGTCGCCTATCAGAGCGGCGCCGCGCCCGTGATCGTGCTCACCAAGGTTGATCTCAACAACCCCGACCCGTTTGAGGCCGAGCTGGAAACGATCGCGGCCGGTGTGCCGGTGGTCGCGGTCAGCGGCCGGACCGGCGCCGGGATCGAGGCCGTCCGCCGCTATCTTTCCCGGGGAAAGACGGCGGTGCTGGTGGGATCGTCCGGCGTCGGCAAATCCACACTGATCAATCGCCTACTCGGCGAGGAGGTGCTGCGGACGGCTGATGTGCACAAAAGTGGCCAGGGGCGCCACACCACCAGTCATCGCCAGCTGCTGAAGGTGCCCGGCGGCGGCCTCGTCATCGACACGCCCGGCTTGCGCGAGATTCAGCTATGGGCAGGGGCGGAGGCCCTGGCTGAAGTTTTTCTCGACATCGAAGAGCTGGCACTCGCTTGCCGGTTCACCGATTGCCGGCACGAGACCGAACCAGACTGTGCTGTCGTCGGGGCTCTCGAGGGCGGCACGCTCGACGCGAGCCGCTTTACCAGTTACCGCAAGCTGCAGCGGGAGCTGCGCGCGATCGAGGTCAAGGCCGACGTGCGTTTACAGATCGAGGAGCGCCGGAAGTGGAAGGTGATCAACAAGAGCGTGAAACAACACATGCACGTCAAGCGTCGCCTGGACTAGCGCGCCTTCGTTTCGGGCGCTCCAGCTGTCCGGAGCGATCAGGACCCTGATAGCCGGCCCAGGGGTCATAGTCGACCTCCAGCGCTTCCTGCGGCGGCCGCTCCGACTCGGGAACGTTGCGCAGATTAATCCGGATCCGCGTCCATGTCGTGTTGCGGCCGCGCATCGAGTCGACCAGGATATCCGAGGGCGCGAGGTGTGACCAGACGTCACCATGGCGGGTCCGCCAGCGCTGCAACCCGGCGCGCGCCTCGGCCTCAGAAGCGGCACGGGCGATCTCGATCAACGGCATGGTGGTACGGCGGCGACCGGTGGGACCCACCGTCTTGCCGGGGGCGGGCGGCGGAACCTCCCCCTTCGGTACGGCCGG
>Ga0070698_100002914_pt1 | contig 18836 bp, 23 predicted proteins | sample KBSK1502metaG_FD_65477 | JGI IMG/M metagenome (GOLD analysis project Ga0070698, IMG submission 65477) | Corn, switchgrass and miscanthus rhizosphere microbial communities from Kellogg Biological Station, Michigan, USA - KBS K1-50-2 metaG | ecosystem: Host-associated > Plants > Roots >...
TGGGGCGGAGACGGGAACTGCTGTTCGAAGGACGGCGGTAGTGGGGCGACCCAGACCGCCGAGCAGTCCAACGAGGGGACGAACGAGGCCAAGCAGAGCGGTATCTCGGCCCCGATCGTGGTCAGCGGGCCGAACGTGGCCATCGCCAACGGCTGGGGGCGTGACAGGTGCAACCCCTGCGGCGACGGCCGCGGTTCCGTCGACCAGAACAGCGGCAACACCGTCGATGCGCCGGTGACGAACTCGGCGCAGCAGACGAACAACCAGTCGAACGACCTCGACCAGCATCAGAAGGTCTGGGGCGGAGACGGGAACTGCTGTTCGAAGGACGGCGGTAGTGGGGCGACCCAGGCCGCCGAGCAGTCCAACGAGGGGACGAACAAGGCCGACCAGAGCGGTATCTCGGCCCCGATCGTCGTCAGCGGCCCGAACATCGCCGCGCTCAACAAGGGCGACGTGAACCAGAACAGCGGCAACACCGTAAATGCGCCGGTGACGAACTCGGCGCAGCAGACGAACAACCAGTCGAACCATCTCGACCAGCACCAGAAGGTCAGGGGCAGGAACGGCTGTCAACCCCGGTGCAAGCCGGAGTGCAAGCCAAGTTGTGAGCCGAGGCCGTGTCAGCCGAAGTGCGACTGAGCACGCGTCGACTCATGAGCTGAGCGTTCGAGACCAGACCGGCCGGCCCCAAGGGGGCCGGCCGGTCGCTCATTGGAGGGGCACTAGCCCAACTGGACCAGGGCTGAGCTGAGGACGCCGTCGTCTGCGCGCTGCGCCTTCAACGATGCGGGCGCTGGTTGCGTCCAGACGACGACCTTCTCCCCTTTCTGGGCGAGCGAGACGTCCGCGATGGATCGGAATGTCCCCGATGTGCCGATGCTCTGCACGAGCGTCGTGTCAGGCACCGTCAGTGAGATTGGGCGGTTGAGCTTGGTGAGGGTGAGGCCGGTCGGCCACGCCTGCGACGTCGAGACGTTGACCACCAGCTGCCCGATTGTGGCCGAGACGACCGTGCCGGTCAGCGTCAGCGCGAACGGCGTTCCCGGCTTGGCGGAAAACAGAAGCTTGTAGGCCTTCTGGAGATACGGATACGGGCTGACGGCGCGCCCCCCAGCGGGATGCACCTCGAAGTGAAGGTGGGGATTCGCGCCGTTCGCATCGCCGGAGTCGCCGACATAGCCAATCTGCTGTCCTGCCGAGACCTTCGCCCCGTTGCTGACCGTGTACGCGACGCCTTTCACGCACTTGCCGCGGTTGTCGTTCTTCAGCGTGAGGTCGTTGTTGAGGTGGATGTAGTAGTAGACCATGCCGCTGTCGCCGTAGAGGTAGAGCATGCAACCCGCGGACCGGGACGTCGTCCAGTACTTCACCTTGCCGCTTTCGGCGGCGACCGCCGGGGACCGCTTGGCGGACATGAGATCGTTCCCCTGATGCGCCCCGCCTGGCCGCAGCGCGCCGAAGTCGTCGACGTACTGCACCTGACCGACGACCGGGAAGATGATGTGCTCAGGCGCTGGACCCTTGGCCGCGAGGGCAGCGGTCGCTCCGGCGACCAGACCGATCGCGACGGCGAAGAAGAGGACTCCTCGGGCTGTCGTCCGGCGGCGTCTCATACGAAAACGGGCGCTCCGGTTCGCGTCCGAAGGCCGGAGGCTAACAACCTGCTCGGGTTTCGTCACCCTCAGTAGAGTCTCCGCCGCATGAAGATCGCGGTTTGCGTGAAACACATTCCCGAAGGACACGGTCGTCTCGACCCCGGCACGAAACGGCTCGACCGCTCCGGTGAGGGTGCGCTCAATCCGTTCGACGCCAACGCAATCGAGGAAGCGCTTCGTCTCAGGGATGCGACCGGTGAGGGCGAAGTGGTCCTCGTCTCGTTGGGGCCTGCGAAGGCGCAGGACGCGCTCCGGAAGGGCCTGGCGATGGGTGCGGACCGGGCGCTTCTCATCAGTGACGACGCCGCGGCCGGCAGCGATCTGGTCGCAACGAGCCACACGCTCGCGAAGGCTCTCGAGCGCGAGGGCGCCGATCTGATCCTCTTCGGTCAGCAATCCGGTGACGCCGACGGAGCCGTCTTGTGGGCGGCGATCGCGGATCGTCTCCGGGTGCCCGTCGTGTCGCAGGCGGCAGAGGTGACACATGCCGATGGCACGCTGACCGTCAAGCGCCAGACGGAGTTCGGCTACGACGTGATCGAGGCGCCCCTCCCGGCTGTGCTCGCCGTCTCCGACGCGATCAACGAGCCGCGCTACCCGTCGCTCAAGGGCATCATGGGCGCAAAGTCGAAGCCGCAGGAGATCGTCTCCCTTGGCGACCTCGGGATCGAGGCCGACCGCGCCGGCGAGCAGGGCTCCCGCACCGAGGTCTACGCGCTCAACGAGCCACCCGCTCGTGGCGACTCGCGGAAGATCGAGGACGACGGCAGTGCGGCGCAGGCCGTGGTCGACTTCCTCGCGGAGAAACGACTCATATGAGCACACTCGTCTTCCTCGAGCACCATGGGGGAGAGTTGTCGACGGCGGCGCTCGGCGTGCTGTCAAAAGGGGCCTCGCTCGCTGACACCGACCTCTCCGCGGCGATCATCGGCAGCAGCGTTCGTCAGCTCGCCGACGAGGCAGGCAAGTTCGGCGCGACGAAGGTCTATGTCGCCGACGATCCCCAGCTCGCAGCGCCGCTGCCGCAGCCGCGCGTCGACGTGCTCGCGCAGATCGTCCGCGACAAGGGCATCGACACGCTTCTGTTCGCGAACTCCGTGCTCGCGGCAGACGTTGCAGCCGGGCTCGCGGCCCGCCTCGAAGCCGGTGTGAACTGGGATCTGACCGATCTCGTTTGCGAGGATGGCAACCTCGTCGGCAAGCGCCCCGCGTTGCAGGACTCGGTCTACGTCGACGTCGGCTGGACCTCGAAGCCGCGGATCGCGCTCTTTCGCTCCGGCTCCTTCGATCCGGTCGAGACGGGCGGCACCGCGGAGGTGGACGACGTGGAGGTCGCGCTCGAAGACTTCTCCAGCGCTGCGCGGATGATCGACCAGGCGCATGAGGCAGGAGAAGGCCCGTCGATCGAGGATGCGGAGATCATTGTCGCGGGCGGACGTGGACTCGGCGGGCCCGAAAACTTCACGCTCGTGGAAGAGCTGGCGAAGGCGCTGGGCGGAGCCGTCGGCGCCACCAGGGCGGTCGTCGATGCTGGCTGGTACCCGTACTCGACGCAGGTCGGCCAGACTGGCAAGACCGTCTCGCCAAAGCTGTACATCGCGTGCGGCATCTCGGGCGCGATCCAGCACAAGGTCGGCATGCAGGGCTCGGGCGTGATCGTGGCGATCAACAAGGATCCGAACGCGCCGATCTTCGAGTTCTCGGATCTGGGCGTCGTCGGTGACGTGCACCAGGTCGTTCCGAAGCTGACCGAGCTCGTCAAGCAGCGCCGAGGACAGTGAGGCCCGCAGACTTCCCTCCGCCGTTCGACGCGCGCGACTACCTCGCCGCGCCGACCGACCCGAAGGACGAGCGGATCGAGGTCGGACTGCTGGTCGTCGGCGCGGGCCCGGCCGGGCTCGCCTGCGCGATTCGGCTCGGCCAGCTCCTCGAGGACGCACCCCAGCTCCGTCAACGGCTCGGGGAAGTCCCGATCGCCGTCCTCGACAAGGGCAAGCAAGCTGGGTCGCACCTGCTCTCCGGCGCCGTCGTCAATCCCCGTGCACTGAGGCGCTTGTTCAGAGGGCGGAAGCGCATCGAGGAGATGCCGTTCTACGGGCCGGTGCTACAGGAGTCCGTCTACTTCCTGACGCCGAAGAGCGCCCTGCGAATTCCGACACCTCCGACGATGAAGAACGACGGAAACTACGTCGCCTCGCTGTCAAAGCTCGGGCGCTGGCTGTCCGATCAGGCCGAGGAAGCTGGAGCGATGCTGCTGCCCGAAACGGCCGCTGAGAAGCTGCTGCTCGCCGACGGCAGGGTCCAGGGAGTGCGCACCGGCGACAAGGGCCGAGGCCGGGAGGGCGAGCCGCTCGGGAATTTCGAGCCGGGCGCCGACGTCGTCGCGCGCGTGACCGTCCTGGCCGAAGGCACGCAAGGGCACCTGACCGGCGTCGCGCTCGATCGCTTCGGGCTCGGGGGTGACAACCCGCAGGTGTGGGCGCTCGGCGTGAAAGAGGTCTGGCGGGTCGCGAAGCCGCTCGACCGCGTCATCCACACGATGGGCTGGCCCCTCCGTCCAAGTGCGAAGTACCGCGAGTTCGGCGGCTCGTTCATCTATCCGATGGGCGACGACATGGTCACGCTCGGAATGGTGGTCGGGCTCGACTACCGCGACACCGAGTTGTCCGTGCACGACCTTCTGCAGGAGCTGAAAACGCATCCGCTCGTCCGCAAGCTGCTCGGCGGCGGCGAGCGTCTCGCCTGGGGAGCGAAGACGATTCCGGAGGGCGGCTTCCTCGCCCTGCCCAAGCGCTTCCACGCGCCCGGCGTGTTGATCTGTGGCGACGGGGCGGGCCTGGTCAACGTCCCTGCGTTGAAAGGGATCCATTACGCGATCGAGTCCGGTTCGCTCGCGGCTGATGCCGCGGTCGCTGCTCTGCAGCCTGGGCAGACCCCTTCGACACCGGGGGCGCTGGCCGCGTACGACGAGTCACTCAGGCAGAGCTTTGTCTGGCGGGACCTCCAGGAGGTCCGCAACATGCGCCAGGCATTCGGGCGCGGCTTCTGGGTCGGCGGTGCCTACGCCGGGATGATGACCGCATCGAGGGGCCGGTTCCCGCCAGCGGATCTGGAAACGGAGCGCGACGCCGACCAGGACCTCATCACCACGGATCGCGCCCGGAGCTATCCGGTGCCGGACGGCAAGCTGACGTTCGACAAGCTCTCCTCCGTATACGCGTCGGGAAACAAGACGCGCGACGACCAGCCGAACCACATCGTCATCCGACGCGATGTTCCCACGGAGCTTGCGCAGCTCTGGGAGCGCATGTGTCCCGCCCAGGTCTACGAGGCGACAGAGTCCGGCGTCGACGTGACGCCGTCGAACTGCGTCCAGTGCGGCGCCATCACCGCCAAGGGGGGGCGCCTCACTCCGCCCGAGGGCGGCAGCGGGCCCGAGTACACGCTCACCTAGGTCGTGCCGGGGGACTGATCTCTGCGGCCGCGCCTCCAAAGAGCAAACCGCGCACCGCTGCTCCGCGTACATACCTTCGTGCGCCACCGATTGCTCTTGCTGGCCCTGCCGCTCGTGCCTTTCGTTCTCGCCGGCTGCGGCAAGGGTAAGTACTAGGGAGCAGGCTCGAAGTACGATCCCCGTCGTGGCGACGACGGACTCGCTCATCTCGCTGGACGACGTTCACCGCGCGCGCGAGCGCATCGCGGGACGGCTGCACCGCACGCCGCTCCTCGGTTCCGCCACGCTTTCGGATCAGGTGGCCGCCGACGTGCGCTTCAAGGCCGAGCTGTTCCAGCGCACAGGCTCCTTCAAGCCGCGTGGCGTCCTGAACAAGCTCGCGACCCTCTCGGAGGATGAGAAGCGGCGCGGCGTGATCTCGATCTCCGCGGGCAACCACGCACAGGCGCTGGCCTACGCCTCGGCTGTCGAAGGCATCGACGCGCTCGTCGTGATGTGGCAGACAGCCAGCCCGATGAAGATCGACGCCGCCCGGGGCTATGGCGCGACCATCGACACAGAGGCGCCCGACATACCGAGCGCATTCGAGCGGCTCGACGAGTTGATCGAGAACACGGGGCGAACGCTGGTGCATCCATATGACGACCCCGTCGTCATGGCTGGTCAAGGCACCGTAGGGCTGGAGATTTTCGAGGACGCACCCGAGGCCGAGGTCGTGCTCGTCCAGGTCGGAGGCGGCGGGCTCATCTCGGGGATCGCAACTGCGATCAAGGGCTTGAACCGGAGCGCGCGAATAGTCGCCGTCGAGCCCGAGCGTTCGCCGGCGCTCCACGAGAGCCTCAAGGCCGGTGGGCCGGTCACCGTCGAGGCGAAATCGATCGCAGACGGCCTCAACGGCCCCTACGCCGGAGGGAACTGCGTCCAGGTGTGCCTCGAGCACGGCGTCGAGTCGGTCCTCGTGACCGAGCAGGCTCTCCGCGAGGCCTTCCGCTTCATGTACGGACGCATGAAGCTCGCGTGTGAGGTCGCAGGAGCCGCTACGGCAGCCGCACTCCTCTCCGGAGTGGTTCGTATCGAGCCGGGTCAGACAGTGGCCGCCGTCGTCTCGGGAGGCAACGTCGCAGCCGAAACGGCCGCTGCTATCCTGGCCTCAGATGAAGCCTGACATTCACCCCGACTACGTCCTCGCGACCGTGACGTGTTCCTGTGGGAACACGTTCCAGACGCGCTCCACGAAGCCCGAGCTGCACGTCGAGATCTGCTCGAACTGCCACCCGTTCTACACGGGCAAGCAGAAGCTGGTCGACACGGGCGGACGCGTCGAGCGCTTCCAGCGCCGGCTCGAGAAGGCCGGCGGCGCTCGCCGCGGCTGAGCGTTCTTACATGACAAACGTTGGGGGCCAGGCGGTCCTTGAGGGCGTGATGATGCGCGGGCCCTCCAACTGGGCAGTCGCGATCCGTAAGCCCGACGGAGACATCGCGCACGTCCACCAGCCGATCTCCTCGCCGATGGCGCGGCATTGGGTTTTCCGGCTGCCGGTCGTTCGCGGCGTGATTGCGTTGGGAGAGTCGCTCGCGATCGGCTTCCGCGCCCTCGCCATCTCTGCCAATTACCAGGCGCAAGCAGAAGGGAAAGAGGGTGAGGAAGGCGAGGAAGTCCAGGCGGAGCTCACCCGCGGACAGCTGTTCTTCGCGTTTGCGATCGCAATCGGATTTGCCGTCCTCCTGTTCAAGGTCTCGCCGGCGCTCATCACCGACTGGATCGGGATCAAGGGCACCGGCTGGTTCGTGATTGTCGAGGGTGCCATCCGCGTCACGATCTTCGTCCTCTACTTGTCCCTGATCTCACTCTTCCCGGACCTGCGACGCGTGTTCGAGTACCACGCCGCGGAGCACAAGGCGATCAACGCCTACGAGGCCGGGGAGGAGCTCGAGCCCGAGACCGTGCAGCGCTACAGCCTGATCCACCCGCGCTGCGGCACGGCGTTCCTCCTGTGGGTGATGGTGATCGCGATCTTCGTGTTCGCGTTCTTCGGCCGACCCGCTTGGTACTGGCTGATCGCGACCCGGATCCTCCTGCTTCCGGTGATCGCGGGGATCGCGTACGAGCTGATCCGTTTTGCCGGGAAGCACCAGCGGAACCGGATCCTGATGACGCTGCTCGCCCCCGGGCTCTGGCTGCAGCGGCTGACCACACGCGAGCCGTCACTGGATCAGATCGAGGTCTCGATCAGAGCGCTGAAGGAAGTTCTCTCCCTCGAGGGCCGCACCGCCGAAGCCCGCCAAGTCGAGGTAATGGCCTAGTGACGGACCGCTGATGCCCCGCGTCCAACGAGAAGCAAACGTCACCTGGGAAGGCAATGTCGCCCGCGGGGACGGAACGATCACCGCCGCGTCGGGCGCCTTCGAGAAACTCCCGTACTCGCTCGCGTCACGCATCGAGCGGCCCGAGGGCAAGACGAGCCCCGAGGAGCTGCTCGCAGCCGCGCACGCGGGCTGTTACGCCATGTCACTTGCCGGCGAGCTGGCCGGCAGGAGTTCTGCGCCAGAGCACCTCGACGTTCGCGCCGTGGTGACGCTCGACCAGGTCGCCGACGGCTCGCACCGGATCGTCGCCTCCGAGATTCACGCGCGCGCGCGTGTAACAGGGGTGACGGAGGGGGAGCTTCAGGAGGCAGCCGAGGCTGCCGACAAGGGCTGCCCGCTCTCGGCTCTGATCGAGGCGAGCGCCCAGGTGACCGTGAAGGCGACACTGGAGGGAGGAAGCAATGGCGACTGACCGCAGGGCGGAAGTGAAGTGGCGTGGAGATTTGATGAGCGGAACGGGCCGGATCGACTCCGTCACGAGCGGCGCGTTCGGCGGGCTCGATGTGAGCTGGCCTGCGCGTTCCGACGAGCCCAACGGCCTGACCAGCCCCGAGGAGCTGATCGCGGCCGCGCACGCGACCTGCTTCTCCATGGCTCTCTCGAACGGTCTTGCGCAGGATGGGCACGCTCCGGAGCAGCTCGACACCTCGGCAACGGTCACGTTCCAGCCGGGCGAGGGGATCACCAAGATCGCGCTCGAGGTCGTCGGTCGGGTGCCTGGAATGGAGAACGGGGCGTTCCAGGAGGCCGCGGAGAAGGCGAAGGAGAACTGTCCGGTCTCGAAGGCCCTCGCCGGCGTCCCCGAGATCAGCTTGGCCGCGCGCCTCGAGGGCTAGTGGCCGACCGGGCTTACTTGACGGCGCCAGCAGGCCCGGCCAGGCCACTAACCTAAGCCCGGCGATGGCCGGCAACATCGAACAGCTCGTCGACGAGCTCGAACGCTCGTATCAGGAGGCGCAGGAGCGTATGTCGGACCCTGCGGTCTACAACGATCACAAGCAGGCGGCTGAGGCCGGCCGTAAGCTCAAGGAGCTCGAGGGGCCGAATCGCTTCGCCCAGGAGTGGCGGCAGGTGCGGGCGGATCTCGAAGCCGCCCGAGGTGACGGGGATCTGCGGGAGCTCGTACCGGAGCTCGAGGAGCGAAGCCGCGTGCTCGAAGAGGAACTGCGGGTCGCCCTGGCTCCCACCGATCCTGCTGACTCCAAGGACGTTATCGTCGAGATCCGTCAAGGCGTCGGCGGCGATGAAGCGGCTCTATGGGCGGGGGATCTCTACCGGGCCCTGGCCCGCTACGCCGAGCGTCGCGGCTTCGACGTCGAGCAGCTCGCGTCGAGCCCCAACGAGGCAGGCGGATTCAAGGAGGTCACCTTCGCGATCAAGGGCGAGGGCGCGTATTCGGTCTTCAAGTGGGAAGGCGGCACGCATCGCGTCCAGCGTGTTCCGGAGACCGAGTCTCAGGGCCGCATCCACACCTCGACGGCAACCGTGGCGGTGATGCCCGAGGCGGAGGAGGTCGAGGTCGAGATCGATCCCAACGACTTGAAGATCGACGTCTACCGCTCGACCGGTCCAGGCGGCCAGAGCGTCAACACGACGGACTCCGCTGTTCGGGTAACGCACATGCCGAGCGGTGTCGTCGTCGCCATGCAGGACGAGAAGAGCCAGCTCCAGAATCGGCAGAAGGCGCTGCGCGTGCTGCGGGCCCGCCTCTTCGAGCTCGAACGAGAAAGGCAGCGCGCCGAGCTGGACGCGACTCGTCGCTCTCAAATCGGCAGTGGCGAGCGCGCCGAAAAGATCCGCACGTACAACTTCCCCGAGAACCGCGTCACCGACCACCGTATCAAGCTGACGGTGCACCAGCTCGACCGGGCCCTTCAGGGTGAGCTGGACGAGTTCACCCAGGCGCTCGCCGCCGAAGAGCGCCGCGTGGCGCTCGGCGAATGACGGTCGCCGAAGCGTTACGGACTGCGCAGGCGCGTCTCGCGGAAGCCGGGGTCGAGTCACCGCGAGTCGACGCGGAGCTGTTGCTCGCGCACACGCTCGGCACGACACGCACCGGCGTCTATGCGGAGCCCGAACGTGAAGCTCCTGTCGCGCTCGACGCGCTGATCGATCGGCGCGCTCATCGCGAGCCGCTGGCCTATGTCATCGGCGAGTGGGGTTTCCGCAATCTGACGGTGAAGACCGACGCCCGTGCGCTCGTGCCGCGTCCCGAAACGGAGATAGTGGTCGAGCGCTGCGTGACGCTGCTCCGCAACGAGCGGGAGCCACGCGTGCTCGACCTCGGTGCCGGCACGGGCGCAATTGCGCTCGCGATCGCAGACGAGCATCCCGGCGCGCATGTCACGGCAGTCGACGCGTCCCCCGGCGCGGTCGCGCTCGCCCGCGAGAACGCAGAGCGTCTCCGTCTGAACATCGAGGTTCGCGAGGGGAACCTCGAAACGGCAGCCGAGGGTTGGGATCTCGTCGTCTCCAATCCGCCGTACGTCGCTGCGTCGGAGTGGTGCTCCCTCCAACCCGAGATCCGCGAGTGGGAGCCGCGCGGCGCCCTCGTCGGCGAAGGGCTGCACGAAGCGATTGCAGCCGTCGCAACGACGCGGTGGCTCGTCCTCGAGGTCGGGGACGATCAGGCCGCTCGTGTTGCCGGCGCGTTGCGACCACTCGGATATGCCGGCATCACGATCACCAAGGATCTCGCCGGTCGGGAACGCGTGGTCGAGGGCAGTCGATGGAACTGATCGAGGCTGTCGTGCTGGCGGTACGGGCACAGAAGCCGGCAGTCCTGCCCTTCGACACGGTCTACGGCCTCGCCGCCGATCCGTACCACGAGCAGGCGACCCGCCGTCTCTACGAGCTCAAGGGGAGGGACGAGAGCCGGCCGAGCGCTCTCGTCGCAGCGAGCGTCGACTACCTGCTCGAGTGCGTGCCGGAGCTGCGCGCTCACATCGCTGCGCCGGCTCGAGCCCTGCTCCCCGGGCCGGTGACCCTGATTCTTCACAACCCCGCCCGGCGCTTTCGCTGGCTCACCGGCCCGAACCCCGACGCAATCGGAGTCCGAGTGCCCAGGCTCGACGGCCTTGCGGCCGAGGCCCTCCAGCGGCTGGGCGCAGTCGTGGCGACGAGTGCGAACCGTCCCGGGGGGCCGGACCCGCGGCGGCTCGCCGATGTGCCGGAGAACATCCTCGCCGGGGCAGGAGCGGTTCTCGACGGGGGCGTGCTTCCCGGGACGCCTTCGACCGTGGTCGACCTGACCGGAGCCGAGCCGCGGATCGTGCGCGAAGGCGCGCTGACCGCCGAGGAGGTCCTGGACCGACTGGCAGCGGCAGTACGATCCAGCTGACCCCGGAGAGGAGAGCAATGGCCGTCGCGCAGCAGACCTTCCAGCAGCTGACCACAGCCGGTCTCGACCAGCTCGATCCCGAGATTGCGGCGCTGCTCGGCGACGAGCTAGAGCGTCAACGCGGGCAGATCGAGCTGATCGCCTCAGAGAACTTCACCTGGCCCGCGATCATGGAAGCGATCGGCTCGACGCCGACGAACAAATACGCGGAGGGCTATCCGGGCAAGCGCTACTACGGCGGCTGCGAGATCGTGGACGAGATCGAACAGCTTGCGATCGACCGCGCAAAGGAGTTGTTCGGCGCGGAGCATGCGAACGTTCAGACGCATGCAGGGGCGCAGACGAACATGGCCGTCTACCTGGCTGCCCTGCAGCCCGGCGACACTATTCTCTCTCTCGAGCTATCGCACGGCGGCCACCTCACCCACGGCCTCAAGGTCAACTTCTCCGGGCGCCTCTACACGATCGCCCACTACGGCGTGTCGCGCGAGACGAACGTCGTCGACTACGACGAGGTGCTGAAGAAGGCGCGCGAGTGTCGGCCGCGCCTGATCATCTGTGGAGGTTCCGCGTACCCGCGCACTGTCGACGCGGCAAAGTTCCGTGAGATCGCCGACGCGGTCGATGCTCTTCTGCTCTGCGACATGGCTCACTTCGCGGGGCTCGTTGCGGCCGGGCTTCATCCGAACCCGGTGGAGCACTGCGACTTCGTCACCTCAACGACCCACAAGACGCTCGCGGGGCCGCGATCCGGATTCATCCTGTGCCGAGAGGAGCACGCGACGGCCGTCGACCGTGCGGTCTTCCCGGGGATGCAGGGTGGGCCGCTCGAGCATACGATCGCCGCGAAGGCGGCATGCTTCAGGATTGCCGCCACGGAGGCCTTCCGCGATTACCAGGCCCAGGTCCGTCGCAATGCCGACACGCTCTCGGACACATTGATGGACGGCGGCCTCGACGTTCTCACGGGCGGGACCGACACGCATCTCCTCCAGCTGGACTTACGTTCGACAGACTGGACTGGCAAGGATGCGGAGGAACGGCTGCACGAGGTGAAGCTGACGGTGAATCGGAACACCGTGCCGTTCGACGAGCGCAAGCCAACGATCGCGAGCGGGGTTCGGATCGGGACGCCTGCCGCGACAATGCGCGGCATGGACGAAGAGGACTTTCGTGAGATCGGCCGCATCATCGTGGGCGCGCTCGGGGAGTCACCGGATCTCGACGCACTCCGCACCAGGACAGAGGCCCTCTGCCTGAAGCGGCCGCTCTACTCCGGCTTTCGCGGCTGGACGACGTACGTGTCGTGATCGTGACCGAGACCGATCGCGGCAGCGTCGTCGAGGTCAAGCACCCGCTCGTTCAGCACAAGCTCTCCTACCTGCGCGACAAGGACACGCCGACTGTCCACTTCCGGAAGCTCGTCAACGAGGTCACGCTGCTCCTGACGTACGAGGCGACGAAGGACTTGCCGACGGAGGATGTCGAGGTCGAGACTCCGCTCGAGCTCGGGCACTTCCCGCGCATCAGCGGCAAGAAGGTCGCGGTCTGCCCGATTCTGCGCGCGGGAGTGGGGATGCTGGACGGCGTGCTCTCGCTCATCTCCAGCGCGCGCGTCGGGTTCATCGGCATGTACCGGGACGAGGAGACGCTCGAGCCGGTCGAGTACTACGCGAAGCTGCCAGCCGACATCGCCGACCGGGACGTGATCCTGCTCGACCCGATGCTCGCGACCGGGAACTCGACCGCCGCCGCGGTCCGCACGGTGAAGAACGCCGGTGCGACGTCGGTGCGACTGATCGCCATCATCGCCGCGCCGGAGGGCATCGAACGCATCATCCGGGACCATCCCGACGTGCAGATCGTCGTTGCAGCCATCGATCGTGGCCTGGACGAGCGCGGCTTCATCGTCCCGGGGCTCGGCGACGCCGGCGACCGCCTCTACGGCACAAAGTAGGCGCAAGTGGCTCTGAGCCACAAAGTCTTCGGGGACCTCAGGAGGCGTCGCGAGGCGCGCCGCTGGCAGCGCTGGTCCGAGGTTGCACCGGAGGATGACTTCGCCCGCCGGGCGGGAATCCTGAGCATGATCGCGGTTGCCTTCATGCTTCTAGTCTTCGTTCTCATCGTCGTCGGCCTGATCTTGGCGCTGAGCTGATGCTCCACACGCTTGCTGATCATCTGGAGATTGTTTGGGGCGCCCTCCTCGCCGCATCGGTGGTCGTCCTGCTGACGCCCGCGGTCGGCGGGATGGCGCGCCTGCTCGGAGTGGTCGACGCGCCCGGTGGTCGAAGGCTCAACCGGCGCACCGTCCCGCGCCTTGGCGGTCTCGCGCTCTTCTTCGGGATCTTTGTGCCTGCTCTGGCTTTCCTGGACCTTTCCGGAGAGGCCCGCGGGTTGCTCCTCGGTGCCGCCGTCGCAACCACGGTCGGCGCGATCGACGACTTTCGAGGACTGCGTTGGTGGGAGAAGCTCGGTGGCCAGATCGTCGCCGCGTCGATCCCGGTCGGATTCGGCATCTGGGTGCACCGCTTCACCTTCCCGGTGCTCGGCGTTCATTCGCTACCCGATTGGGTCGGGATGCCGCTCTCCGTGATCTGGATCGTCGCGATCATGAACATGGTCAACTTCCTGGACGGCCTCGACGGATTGGCTACGGGGGTTTCTGCGATTTCGGCGTTCACGTTCACGCTGATCGCCCTCTCCCTGACGAGACCGGAGATCCAGGTGGCAATCCTCTCGGCCATCGTCCTCGGCGCGGCGCTCGGTTTCCTCCGGCACAACGTCTACCCCGCGCGCATCTTCATGGGCGACTCGGGAGCCATGCTGCTCGGCTTCGTGCTGGCGACCATCCCACTGCAGGGTCTCCTCAAGACCGCCTCGATCGTCACGCTCTTCTTCCCGCTGCTCGTGCTCGCCGTACCGATCCTCGACACGTCGTTCGTCGTCGCCAAACGGCTCAAGTACCGCCAGCCCGTATACCGCGCCGACCGCCACCACCTCCACCATCGTTTCGTCGACATCGGGTTCTCGCAGCGCCGCGCCGCGGGCTACATCTGGTTGTGGTGCGGGACACTGGCGGCGACCGCGCTTGCCCTGCGGTTCATCCGGCCGCACCAGCACGGCGTCTGGCACCCGTGGCGGACGGTGATCGTCGCTGCGATTGCGACCATCGCAGTCGCCGCCTCGGTGTACATGATCTATCTCCTGGAGATCGTGAAGCTGGCGAATCCCATCATCCGTCGACGGGAGGAGCAGGCCCGGACGCGCGAACGGAAGACCGCCTGACCGGCGGGGCGTTGACGTACAAAGTAGGGCATTTTTTGGCCAGCCAAGCGGGCTTACGCTGTTACAAGCGCTGCTATGCTGGCACCGGATGGAGCTCGTGACGCGCCCCACGTTCGAGCCCGCTGGGGCGGGAGGGCTCCTCATCGGCGTCCTGCTCGCCGCCATCGTCTTGGGCTTGCTCGCCGGCTGGCTGGCGGGTTCCACGGGAATCGGCGCCCTGATCGGGGCCGTGCTCGGGATTCCACTCGCCGTCTACTCCGTGTACCGTCGCTACCGGGGGACGCTCTGATGCGCGCAGGGATCTTCGCCACGCCTCGGCCCGTTCCGGGCCGGCTCCTGCCCGCGCTCGGCGGACTCGTCGTCATCCTGCTCGCGCTGCCCGTCTTCCTGGTCGCGGGATGGACGATCGCAGGTTGGGCCCTCGGCGCCATTCTCTGGGCCGGCGTCGAGGCGATCGAGCTCATCCTCACGCGGCTGCGCGGGCGAACCGTTAACGTCGGCGCCTCGGCAGTGCTGGCATTCGGACTGAGCTTCAAGGCGATCGCTGTGCTGGCGGTGCTCATAGCCGTGGCGGCGACGCGCCCGCATGTCGCCGCTGCTGCGGCGGTCGTCTACGTGCTCGCATACACGTTCGAGCTCGGGCTCTCGCTGATCTCCTACTTTGGAAGTGCGAGATGAGGCGCTATGTAGCCGCCCTCTCGCTCCCGGCGCTGGCGCTGTTCCTGCCTGAGACCGCGTGGGCGAAGGGCCAGTTCCACCCGGAGAAGGAGTTCGCACAGCACGACTGGGTGCCGATCCATCTCGGCTCCCTCAACCTCTCCATCACCAAGGCTGTCGCGTATCTGCTCCTCGGGGCGGTGGTCACGATTCTCGCCGGCCTGTTCTTCATGCGCGGCCGCACGCTCACCCGTCGGGGAACGACAGGAGAGCTGATCTACGACATCGCTCAGACCCAGGTCGCGGAGCAGGGCCTCCCCTCGAAGGCAATCGGACGCTGGTTCCCCTACGTTGCGACGCTGATGTTGTTCATCTTCGTGGTCAACTTGCTCGGATTCATCCCGCTGCCGCTCTCCGACGAAAAGTGGCACGGCATTCCGACCTTCGGGATCTACGCCGCGACGTCGTCACTCTCGGTGACGCTCTCGCTCGCGCTGCTCACGTTCATCTTCACGCACGTCGAGGGCATTCGCTACAACGGCCCGGTTCGCTACTTCAAGAGCTGGATTCCCGAGGTTCCCAAGGCGATACTGCCGCTGATCGTCCCCCTCGAGGTCCTCGGGCAATTCATGCGGTTGATCTCGCTCTCCGTCCGACTCTTCGCGAACATGCTTGCCGGCCACATGCTGATCCTGACCTTCGTCGGGCTGATCTTCGTGCTCGAGAACGTCGCGGTCGCAGTCATCGCCGTTCCCGCCGCGACGGCCTTCTACCTCTTCGAAGTCGTGATCGTGGTCGGGATCCAGGCGTTCATCTTCGCTGCCCTGTCCGCCATCTACATCGGCTCGGCGATCGAGCCCGAACACTAGGAGGAACACGTGCTCTCTCTGATTGCAGCCGCCGCCCCGAACGTTGACGCCGGCAAGGCGATCGCGCTCGCGCTCGGCATCGGTCTCGGCGCGCTCGGCGCCGGTGTCGGCATCGGCAACATCTTCGGCTCGATGATCCAGGCGGTCGCCCGTCAGCCCGAGTTGCGCGGCGAGCTCCAGGGCATTCAGTGGCTCGGCTTCGCGCTCACCGAGGCAGTCGTCTTCTACGGCCTCATCGGCGGGCTGCTCGCCTACGTCCTGATCTAGGTGACTCCCCTGGACACGCTGGTTGCGAAAAACGATCTGATCAAGGTCGTTCCCGGTCTGATGATCTGGACCATCGTTGCCTTCTTGATCACGCTCTTCGTGCTGAAGAGGTACGCATTCGGCCCGATTCAGCGGACCATCGACGAGCGCCGCGAGCGGATCAGGCGTGCGCTCGAAGAGGCGGACCACGCGCGTGACGAGGCACGCAGGCTGCTGGAGGAGCACCGATCGCTGATCGGGCAGGCACGGGGTCAGGCCGAGGAGATCCTGAGCGAGGCGCGGCGGGTGGCCGAAGCGATGGCGCGGCGTGTCAAGGAGGAGACCGAGGCCGATCGCCAGCGCCGTCTCGAAGAGACACACCGGCAGATCGAGGCCGAGACCCACCGCGCTCTGCAGCAGATCCGCACCGAGGTGGCTGAGCTGACACTGGTCGCGACGACGAAGGTGACGGGGAAGGTGCTGGAGGACGCAGACCACCGGCGCCTGATCGAGGACGCGATCAAGGACCTCGACTTCTCCGTCCTGGAGCAGGAGGCGTGACATGATTTCGGCCCGCACCTGCCCACCTGGCACCTCCCGGTGCGCTGCAAACCGGCGCCTCGCTTCGTCCTCAGTCGCGGCAATAGCCTCCAGCTATGGCCGCTCCCTGCGTCGTTTCGAGGCTTGGTTTTCGCGCACGGGAGGCACGATTCGGACAGGAGCGGACCGATAGCCGTCGTCCATCGCACCTATGCGCAGGCGCTCTTCGATGCAGCACAGGAGAAGGGTCGCCTGAAGCTGGTCCACGAGGAGCTCGCTGACTTCGCCGCCGCAGTCCGCGAGGTGCCTGAGCTTCGAAGCGTCCTCCGGAACCCGCAGCTCGACCCGCGCGCGAAGACCGCCGTCCTCGAGGCCCTGCTCGGCGACGCGGACGAGCTGCTGCGGAACTTCCTCCGGCTGACTGCGGAGAAAGGCCGCATCGGCGCGATCGAAGAGATCGCGCGCGAATTCGACCGCCTGATCGCTGCAGAAGAGCGGCGGCTGACGCTCGAGCTGACGACTGCCTACGAGCTCTCCGACGAGGACGCCGGCGAGATCGTCAAGCAGATCGAGCAATCGACCGGGCGCTCCGTCGAGGCGACGCGCAGCGTCGATCCCAGCTTGATCGGCGGTCTCGTCCTCCAGGCGGATTCCCTGCGTGTCGACGCCTCCGTGCGCGGCCGAATCGAACGACTACGCCAAGAACTCGTGACAAGGAGTTAGCAGGTGTCCCTCCCAGCAATGCACGCCGGCTTCTGGCCCGCGATCACGCGGCGCCAGACTCCACTCTCGTCCTTACCAAGGCTTATAGCCTTGGCTGCGGACGAGTGCGGCCTCTGGCTTGGTGCTCGCGACCCAGAAACTCGACAGCATTACCGGGAGGGACACCTGTGAAGCTACGCCCGGAAGAGATCACCTCGATCCTCAAGGACCGGATCGAGAGCTACGACGTCGAGACCGATCTCGCCGAGGTCGGCACCGTCCTTCAGGTCGGTGACGGCATCGCGCGCGCGTACGGGCTCGAGAACGCGGTCTCCCAGGAGATGCTCGAGTTCGAACACGGCGTGGTCGGGCTCGCATTCAACCTGGAGGAGGACGACGTCGGCATCGCGCTCTTCGGAGAGTGGCAGCACGTCAAGGAAGGCGAGCCGGTGCGTCGCACTGGGAAGGTGGCGAGCGTCCCGGTCGGCGAGGCGCTGCTCGGCCGGGTCGTCGACCCGCTCGGCAATCCGATCGACGGCGCCGGACCGATCGAGAGCTCCGAGACCAGGCCCATCGAGTTCAAGGCTCCTGGCGTGGTTGCTCGCCAGCCTGTGAAGGAGCCGCTCCAGACCGGCATCAAGGCAATCGACTCGATGACGAACGTCGGCCGCGGCCAGCGAGAGCTGATCATCGGCGACCGACAGACCGGTAAGACCGCGATCGTCGTGGACACGATCCTCAACCAGAGGGACACGGACGTGTTTTGCATCTACGTCGCGATCGGCCAGAAGGCGTCGACGGTGTCGCAGGTCTACGAGCTGCTCCGCGACCGGGGCGCGATGGAGTACACGACGATCGTCTCTGCAGCCGCACAGGAGGCCGCTCCGATCAAGTGGATGGCGCCGTTCGCGGGCTGCGCGATGGGCGAGCACTTCCTCTACAACGGACGTCACGTCCTTTGCGTCTACGACGACCTGTCGAAGCACGCCGATTCATATCGGCAGCTGTCCTTGCTCCTACGCCGCCCGCCGGGCCGTGAGGCCTTCCCGGGCGATGTCTTCTACCTTCACTCTCGCCTGCTCGAGCGCGCCTGCAAGCTTTCCGACGAGCTCGGAGGGGGCTCGCTGACCGCGCTCCCCATAATCGAGACCCAGGCCGGCGACATCTCGGCGTACATCCCGACAAACGTGATCTCGATCACCGACGGGCAGATCTTCCTCGAGTCCGATCTCTTCTTCTCCGGCGTCCGCCCTGCCGTGAACGTCGGCATCTCGGTGTCGCGAGTCGGAGCGACCGCTCAGACCAAGGCAATGAAGAAGGTCGCCGGACGCCTTCGCCTCGACCTCTCGCAGTACCGCGAGCTCGAGGCCTTTGCGCAGTTCGGCTCGGAGCTCGACGAGGCGACGCAGAAGGCGCTCGGCCGCGGAGAGCGGATGGTCGCCACGCTCAACCAGCCGCAGTATCAGCCGTGGCCGACGGAGGAGCAGGTCGTGGCGCTCTACGCTGGCGTCAACGGCTTCCTCGACGAGATCCCTGTCGGCCAGGTTCCGCGGTTCCAGGAGGAGCTCCGCGAGCACCTTCGCGCGGAGGGATCGATCCTGAAGGAGATCCGTGAGACCGGAGACCTCTCGGATGAGACAGCGAAGAAGCTCGACGAGGAGATCAAGAAGTTCCGACAGAGCTTCGACGTGAAAGAAGAAGCAAGCCTGGTCGCCTAA
>Ga0070698_100002918_pt1 | contig 18812 bp, 20 predicted proteins | sample KBSK1502metaG_FD_65477 | JGI IMG/M metagenome (GOLD analysis project Ga0070698, IMG submission 65477) | Corn, switchgrass and miscanthus rhizosphere microbial communities from Kellogg Biological Station, Michigan, USA - KBS K1-50-2 metaG | ecosystem: Host-associated > Plants > Roots >...
GTACGTCGACCCGGACCGAAAGCCGACTGTCGCGCAGCAGCATGCCGTCCAGCAGTACGGAACGATCGTCTTGAACTACAAGGGCCGCACTGAGCGCGTGACGACCGATACGGAGCAGGACATCACGAACGGCATCATCAAAGTCGTATCGGGCCAGCAGAGGAAGGTGTACTTCACGCAGGGGCACGGCGAGAAAGACACGATGTCGACGGAGCGTACGGGTTACAACACGATTGCCGACGCGCTCAAGCGCGAGAACTACCTGATCGAGCCGCTCCCTGTCGCCCAGCGGGGCGAGGTTCCGGCCGATGCGTCGGTCGTGATTGTCGCCGGCCCCGCGATCGATTTCTTCCCTCAGGAAATCGACGCCCTGAAAAAGTATCTGGCGAACGGCGGCAAGCTTTTGCTGGAGCTCGATCCGCCGCAGAAACCCGACAGCCCGCCGCTCACCAACCTGGTGGCGCTCGCCCGCGAATGGGGCATCGAGGTTGGCAACGACGCGATTCTCGACGTCAGCGGCATGGGGCGGCTCTTTGGCGCGTCCGAAGAGGTGCCCGTGGCGGTCACTTACCCGCCGCATCCGATCACGCAGCGGTTCAACGTCATGACGGCGTATCCGCTGGCGCGGTCGGTGACGCCGGCGAGCGGCGGCGCCGGCGGGCGCACCGCGCAGGCCATCGTCGAGACCGGCCGCAGCAGCTGGGCCGAAAGCGATCTCAAGAGCGTGCTCCAAGGGCGGCCCGTCAAGATGGAAGAGTCCGGGGGCGACAAGCTGGGCCCTGTCTCCATTGCCGCGGCCGTATCGGCGCCGGTCGCGCAGTCAGACCCGAGCAAGCCCGCCCAGCCTGACGCGCCCAAGCCGGAAACGCGGGTCGTCGTCTTCGGCGACTCGGACTTCGCGTCCAATGCCGCGGCCGGCGTCGCGGGCAACGTCGACCTGTTCATGAACACGGTCGGATGGCTGTCACAGCAGGAAAATCTGATCTCGGTCCGGCCAAAGGAAGCCGCGGACCGCCGGATTACGTTGACGGCAGGGCAGCAATTGCGGATCAACTGGCTCGCGCTGGCAATCATTCCCGGCTTCATCTTCGGCGCGGGCATCATGCGGTGGTGGCGGAGACGCTGAATGCGTGGCGTGCGATCGACGATTGCGTTGCTGGTTGTCCTGATTGGGCTGGGCGCCTACATCTATTTCGTCACCTGGAAGCAGCCGGCACAGGATTCCGGGCCGAAAAAGGAGAAAGTCTTCGCCTCGGTGCAAGCCGACCAGATCGAAGAGCTGAAGGTGAAGGCCGAGTCGGGCGATGTGACGACCCTCAAGAAGACGTCGGGGGCGTGGACGGTCGCCGCGCCGATGGCCACAGCCGCGTCGGAGGCCGACGCCTCGAGCGTCACGAGTGCGCTGAGCGCCCTCGAAATCGAGCGAGTTGTCGACGAAAATCCTGCCGACGTCAAGGACTACGGTCTCGAGACGCCGCGCATCGAAATCGACTTCAAGGCAGACGGCGGCAAGACCTCGGGCCGGCTGCTTGTCGGCGCCAAGACGCCGACCGGCGCCAGCATGTACGCCCGGCGCAACGACGAGAAGCGGGTCTTTCTCATCGTGGAGAACCAGAACTCGTCGCTCAACAAGTCCACATTCGATTTCCGTGAGAAGTCGGTCATCAAGATTGACCGCGACAAGGTCGACGGCGTGGAGGTCGCGGTCGGCGGCGCACGCCAGCCGATCCAGTTCGCGAAAGCTGGCGGCGAGTGGAAGATGATCAAGCCGCTGGAAGCCAGGGCCGATCCCGGCTTGGTGGAGGCGCTGGTGGGCAGCGTGCAGACGGCACAGATGAAATCGGTCGCCGCCGATAGCGCCACGCCCGCTGATCTGAAGAAATTTGGCCTGGATCGGCCCGATGTCACCGTGACCGTCCACCTCGGAAGCGCCCGCGCCACTCTGGCGCTCGGTGGCAAGGCCGGTCCCGACACCCTCTATGCGCGCGATACATCGGGGCCAGTCGTCGTCACCGTCGACAGCACCCTGGCCAACACTGCGAAAAAAAGCGCCGAAGACTACCGCCGCAAAGACGTGTTCGAGTCCCGCGCGTACAATGCCAGTCGCGTCGAATTCACGCGCAACGGTCAGACGACGATTTTCGAGCGGGTCAAAGGGAAGAGTGCAGACGTCCCAGACGGCTGGCGCCGCGTCAGTCCAAATCCGGCCGACGCCGATAGAAGCAAGGTTGAAAGCTTGCTGGCCGGACTCGCGGACATGCGCGCGACGGCCTTTGTCCCCTCCACCGCCAAGACGGGCCTCGACTCGCCAGCCCTCGCTGTGCTCGTCAAATTCGAAGACGGCAAGAAAGAGGAGCGGGTGAGCTTCGGGACGAGTGGCGCTGACGTGTACGCCCTGGTCCCCGGTCAGCCAGGCGCCGCGAAGATCGAAGCCGAAAAATTCGCCGAAGCCAACAAGACGCTCGACGAGCTATCGAAATGATCGCGGCCGCGATCCTCGCGGCACTGCTCGTCGCCGGATGCACCACGGCTCCCCAGGCCGTGCTGGCCGCCGCCTCCTCCGCGCCCGTTGCGGCAAGCCAGCGCCGGAACACAAGCCAGCATCGCAGCTCCGTCAACCAGCTCCAATTGGACATCAGTCGAATGCTTGCGCCGACCTCCGAGCGGGCCACCTGGGGCGTGCTGGTGAAGTCGCTGGCAACGAACGACACGCTCTACGCGCTCAACCCCCGCAAACTGTTCCTGCCCGCGTCCAACATGAAGCTCGCCACCCTCGCCGCCGCCGCCGACCGGCTTGGCTGGGCCTATTCGTATGAAACGCGCCTCATCGGACAGGGGACGCTGCATCCCTCGGGATTCCTCGATGGCGACCTGCAGGTCGTCGGTTCCGGCGATCCGAGCATCGACGACTGGGACGGCGCCGCAACACGCCTGTTCCAGGGCTGGGCGGAACAGCTGAAAGCGAGCGGAGTCACCACGATCGGCGGGCGAATCATCGGCGACGACAACGCGTTCGACGAAGAGCCCCTCGGCATGGGATGGGCGTGGGACGACCTGAGCAGGAGCTTCGCGACCGGCGTCGGTGCGTTGCAGTTCAACGAGAACACCGCCCGCCTGACGATCGTACCCGCATCGATCGTCGGACAACCGCCACTCGTCGGGGTCGCCGGTCCCGGTGCACCGATCGCGCTGACCAACCAATTGATGACGGTCCGGGCCACTGCGGTGCCGGCAATCGAGGTCCGCCGGTTGCTCGGCAGCCCCGTCGTGGAGCTTCGCGGATCAGTTCCGATCCGAAGTGGTCCCGTATTCCGCAATGTCTCGGTCGACAACCCGACTCAGTACTTCGTGAATCAGCTTCGTGACGCGCTGGAAGCGAACGGCATCGATGTCTTCGGCGCCGCAGTCGACATCGACACGCTTGCGGACCCACCAAGACGCGAAGACGGAACGGTGCTGCTGATCTCGCACTCGCCGTCGCTGTCGACCCTGGTTCGGACGATGATGAAGCTGAGCCAGAATCTGTATGCTGAAACACTCTTGAAGACGCTGGGCGGCTTCCAGCAGCCCGCAACCGCCGAAGCAGGGCGGCTGGTGGTGCTATCGACGTTGACGTCGTGGGGCATCGATCCAGCAGATCTGCATATCGCCGACGGCTCTGGACTGTCGCCCTACAACCTGGCCACACCGGCCGCGCTTGTGGCGATCTTGACACGAGGCGCGCGCGACCCGCGCCTGCACGGGCCTTTCGAGGAGGCGTTGCCGATCGCGGGGCGGGACGGTACTCTGGCCTATCGACTGAAAGGAACCGCCGCCGAAGGCAATGTCCGCGCAAAGACGGGATCGTTGTCGAACGCACGGGCGATCTCGGGTTATGTGCGCTCTGCGGACGGTGAGCCGCTGGTCTTCTCTATCCTTGTGAACAATTTCGGGCGCTGGGGCGACGCGGTCGAAACCGCAGAGGACGCCATCGTCGTCAGGCTGGCGGAGTTTTCAAGGACAGCGCCCAGGAGGTAGCGGAGGTTCCGGAGCGAACGGATTAGCAACGGAGAAACGAAGCAACAAAGACCCTCCTGAATCAAGATTCGAAGGTCTCAAGCCTGACGTTTCAAGTCTGAGACTTCGATGTGAGAGCTCAGATTTTCCAGAGAGACTCCGCTGCTCCGTTTCTCCGCATCAACCTGTTTTCTCCGCATCCTCCATTCCCTTGAGGATTTCGTGTCGCGCCGCCTCGAGAATCGTCTCCGGCGCTGCGTCGAGACCGCCACCCTGAGCGAGATCGGCCTTGCCGCCGCCCCGGCCTCCGAATCTCGCCGTCAGCTCGGACAGGATCTGGTTGGCCGCCACATCGACGTCCTGGGATCGCGCGACGACGATCATGTTCGGGGTTGCCGGCGACACCAGTACCACGATGAATCCAGGTCGAGACACCACGGCGGACGCCAACACCTTCAAGCCATTGGGATCGGCCTCCACAGCGCGCAGCACGAGCCGGCCGCGCGCGGTCTGTGCCCCGCCAGCCGCCAACTCCTCGGCCCGATAGCGGGCGAGCTCGGTCTGGAGAGCGATCAACGCGCGGCGCTGGTCCTTCGTCTCCGTCTGCAGCCGCTCGATCGCGATCGGCACCTCTGCCATCGAAGTCGACAGCAGCCGGACCATGGCAGCGGTCGCGTCCCTGAGCGACCGGAACCGGCCAAGCGCCCGGCTGCCGCAGAGGAATTCCACGCGTTGGCCGCCTTTGAAACGTTCCCATGAGCCGACGGCGATAACGCCAACCTCGCCGGTTCTGGCCACGTGCGTGCCGCCGCAAGCGGACAAATCAAAGCTTTCGATGTCGATCAGGCGGAGGAGCCCTTCACGATGAGGCTCCTTTCTGAGCGGCAGCCGGGCGGCCTCCTCCGGTGTCGCAAACCGGATGCTGACCGGGCGATTCTCCCAGACGATCCGATTCGCCTCGTTTTCCGCGGCCGCAATCTCGGCCAGTGTCGTCTCGCGCGCCAGATCGATCGTGGCGCGATCGACGCCGAGGTGAAAGCTGACGGTCCGCACCCTGAAAAGCCGATCGAACGCCGCCGACAACAGATGCTGGCCTGTATGCTGCTGCATGTGATCGAAGCGGCGGTCCCAGTCGATCACGCCGTGAACGCGCGCACCGATTTGCAGGGTGTCGCCCGTGTCGACGACATGCGAGATGCTGCCGTCACTTTCGTCGACGACCTCGACGACATGAGACACGCCGAGCGTTCCGAGGTCGTAGGGTTGCCCCCCGGAGGTGGGATAGAAGCAGGTGCGATCCAGCTGCACGCGCCCGCGGCCGCCCGAGGCGTCGACCCTCAGCACCGTCGCGTCGAACTCGCGGCTATACGGATCTGTGTAGTAGAGCCGGTCGGTCATCACAGGTGTCGCCGCCAGCTTCGCTCGCAGGCAGCTCGAAAAAAGAATGGCGGTGTACCGCCTGCCTTTAGTGAAATGAGGGATTTCGGGTGATTCTAACGCAGGAGAACCGGATCGGCCACGCCCGCTTCAGCAAATCCCTTCGCGCGAAGGACACAGCTGTCGCAGCGGCCGCAAGGTGAGCCTTCGGGCGTGGGATCGTAGCAACTATGCGTCAGAGCGTAGTCGAGGCCGAGCTCGAGGCCGCGCCGGATGATCTCGCTTTTCGTCAGCGCGACGAGCGGCGTATGCACGCGAAATCGGGCGCCTTCGACACCTGCCCGCGTGGCAAGCGCCGCGAGTGACTCGAAGGCATGGATGAATTCTGGCCGGCAATCAGGATAGCCGGAGTAGTCGAGCGCGTTGACGCCGATGACGATGTCCCGCGCCTCGAGCACTTCGGCCCAGCCAAGCGCAAGCGCGAGAAAGATGGTGTTGCGAGCCGGCACATAGGTGATTGGAATATCCGGCGCCGCAAGGTCACGGTCGCGCGGAACCGGTATGTCGGAGGTCAGTGCGGATCCGCCGATGCCGCGGAGATCAAGGTCGAGCTGGAGATGTCCGGCGACGCCGAGCGCAGCCGCCACGCGCCTTGCCGCCTCGGTTTCGCACTGGTGGCGCTGACCGTAATGTATCGTCAGCGCGTAAAGCTGGTAACCCTGCGACCGGGCGATGGCCCCGGCGGTATACGAATCGAGGCCGCCGCTCAGCAGGAGTACTGCTCGCATCTGGTAATTGGGTAGTCTGGTAATTGGGTAATCGCAATGCTGACGTTGGTCTGTTCGTCAGCTCCAATTACCGGATTATCACATTACCCGATTACCCAATTACCCGATTACCCGATTACCCGATTCATACGCCTCGCATCGTGGGCGACCAGATGTACTTGTGCAACTGCAGTTGAAGCCTGGCGGGCAGACGATCGGCGAGCATCCATTCGGACAACAGGCGCGGCTCCAGCACGCCGTGCACAGGCGACACGAGAACCGCCGCCGAGCGTGACGCGAGATCGTAGCGGGCGATCACGTCACGGGCGAACTCGTAGTCCGCGCGGTCCTGAACGACGAACTTGACCTCGTCGTGCGGCGCCAGCGCGTCGAGATTCCCCCAGTCATTCCTGTCGGCTTCGCCGCTCGCCGGACACTTCACGTCGACGATTTTCACGACGGCCCTCGGCACCCGCGTGATCGGCCGATGGCCGCCGGTTTCCAGCATGACCGTCCGCCCACGCGCCAACAGCTGCTCCATCAGCGGATACACATCGTCCTGCAGCAACGGCTCGCCGCCGGTAATCTCCACGAGGGGGCAGTCGTACCGCTCGACCTCGGCGATTACCTCGTCGAGCGATCGCTTGGCGCCTTCGTGAAAGGCGTATGCCGTGTCGCACCACGAGCAGCGGAGGTCGCATGCCGTGAGGCGTACGAAGACGCACGGGCGGCCGGCCCGCGTCGACTCGCCTTGAATCGAGTAGAAGATTTCGTTGACGGTCAACATTGAACGTGCAGATTTCTATTATCCTACCTTCGTGTCGAACATTCGCGTCGGCACGTCCGGTTGGAACTACCCCACCGGCCGGGGCACGTGGAACGGCGTCTTTTATCCGCCGCGGCGAGGCCGCGGGAAGGCGTTCGACGAGCTCGCCTACTACGCTGACCACTTCGACACCGTCGAGGTCAACTCCACGTTTTACGGTCAGCCGCGGCCGGACGTGACGCGCGGGTGGGCCGATCGCACGCCGGCCGGCTTCGAATTCTCCGTCAAGCTCTATCAGAAGTTCACGCACCCCCGGATGTTCAAGGACAGGCTTCGACGGTCCGTGACCGGCGCCGCGGACCCAGTCGAGCAGGACGAGCTGCTGACCGCGCTGGCCCGTCCAAACCAGGCGGACCTCGACGAGTTCAGGCGCGGGGTCGATCCGCTTGCCGAACGCGGGAAACTGGGCGCGCTGCTGGCGCAATTCCCACCGAGCTTCAAGAATGGTGAGGCCGAGCGCGACTACCTGGTTGATCTGCTCGGCGCGTTCAGCGGCTACCGTGTCGCGGTCGAGCTCCGGCATCGAAGCTGGAGCGACACCTTTGGCGACACGCTCGCGCTGTTGAACGGCTTCGAAGCTGCGTGGACACAGATTGACGAGCCGAAGTTCAGCTTTTCAATCAGACAGAATTTCCTGCCGAACGTCCGCGGCTTCTACTACATGCGGCTTCACGGGCGGAACGCGGCGCAATGGTGGCGCCATGGGAAGACGGAAGAGCGCTACGACTACCTGTATTCCGCCGAGGAATTGAAGGACTTTACCCAGACGGCTGATGCTGCGCGACACATCGTCAAGAAGCTTTATCTCTATGCGAACAATCACTTCTCAGCCAAATCCGTCGCCAACGCCGCGATGATCAAGCAGCAGCTCGGCGAACCGCTCGAAGGCGAGTACCCGCCTGAATTCGTGCAGCGGTACCCGGAGCTCGCTGACGTCGTTGCCGTTCGAGGGGTCGATCACCGATCCGCCTAGGCTTAATCCGGCAGGCGCTTCCGTTAACGTACGAAAAAGGGGTACGACCCCTTTTTGGCTCGATGCGATCATCAAAAGGGGTCGTACCCCTTTTTCGCCTTGGCAGGCTAGGGCCTGACGTACACCCTTATGATGAGGTCACCCACCTGCAGCATGGCCGGAACATCGTCACCCTCGATGACCTGGCCGAACACCGCGTAGCGGCCGTCGAGATCCGGTCTGTCCTCGAGCGTTACGTAGATTTGGCTGTCGGCCTTCGCGGGAATGCCCATATGCGCCATCGCCACGGCGCCCTTTTTGTGAATGCGCTTCTTCGTGATCTCTGCCACGCCGATCGGCTTGCCGCTTGCGGCAGCGCCGCCACGGCCCCACAGCTCGCGCTTGTCCAGATCACGCGTCTGGGGATCTCCGAACTGCACGACGAACCCCGGGAACGCGCGGTGCACCCGCTGGCCGTCATAAAAACGGGCCCGAATGAGAGTCAGCACATGCGCAACCGTCACTGGCGCGTCGTTGGGAAACGTCGCGAACGCGAACGTTCCCTTTGTCGTTTCGACTGCGACGATCGAAGGCCCGCCCCCTGCTTGCTCGAACGCGCCGTTCACCGAGGCCGCCACACATGCACCGAACAGGCAGAGCACCCCAATCCGCCACAATCGGAGGCTCATCGAAGCCTTTCTAAAAGTCTCAAGTCTGAAGTCTCAAGTCTCGATGAGACTGGAAGCTTGACGCTTGAGCCTTCGCCTTTGCTCATCTGCACCATTCCCGGACATTTTATTGAGATTTGAGACTTGAGACTTGAGAGTTTGCCTGAACTACTACCCTCGACTCCCGGGTGACGCCGACGCGCGGGCAAAGGGGACGCAGCACGCATTCCTGGCAGCGCGGGAAGACAGGCCGGCAGACGTTCTGCCCCCATGTGACCAGATACAGGTTGATGTGCGGCCAGAATTGCGCAGGCGTCGCCTTATAGAGCGCCTGCTCCGTTTCCTCCGGCGTGCGCGTCCGTACCCATCCCAAGCGGTTCGAAATCCGGTGAACGTGTGTGTCGACGCAGATGTTCCGCTCGCTTCCAAACGCCAGGATCAAGACGAGATTGGCTGTCTTTCGCCCGACTCCCGGCAGCATCAACAGCTCCTCCATCGTTGCCGGCACTTGTCCGTCGAAGCGCTCGACGATCATCCGGCACGTGGCGCGTACATGCCTCGCCTTGTGACGATAGAAGCTGACCGGATAGATCAGCCGCTCAATCTGCTTGACCGTGAGCTTCGCCATGGTGCGGGGCGTCCGCGCCACCTTGAACAGCCGTGTCGACGCCCCGAGGGTCGTCGCGTCCTGGGTGCGCGCGGAAAGCAACGTGGCGATGAGGACCTGAAACGGATCCTCTTTCTGATTATTCGAAATCTTTTCGACCGCCGGCAGCTCGAGCCCGTCGATGGCACGCGCGAGGGCGCGCATGACGGCCTCGACATTTCCCGCGGGTGGGACGCGCTTCACTGGGTCTCCCTCAGCAGCGATTGCGGGTTAGCCGAGCCCCTCGACGAAGCCACGCCGCCAGCTCTCGTAGCTCGGTTGCCACTCGAACGCACGTTTGGCCTTTGCGTTGGAGCCGCCCCGGATCTTCGTCATCATCGACACGCCGCCATCCCCGATCGCGAGCTTGCCGAGCCAGACCGGCACCTTCCGCGGTGGCTTGGCGCCGAGGGCGTCCGCGAGGAACGGCAACCAGGTTGATACCGCCGCCGGCTCGTCATCGACGACGTTGTAAATGCCAGGCGCACCGCGTGACATGGCTGACACCGTCGCGCGAGCGACGTCCCGTACGTGGATGAACGACCAGATGCCAGCGCCGTCACCGACGATCGGCAATCGTCGCTTGCGGATGAGTTCGACGATCGACCCATCCTTGGCGATCCCGGTCCCAGGGCCGTAGAGAATCCCATACCGAAGCGCAAGAGACTCGACATCCGTGGCCGCGCGCACGGCCTCCTCCAGGTAACGAATTGCCGTCAACGTCCTGCTGAAGTTTGCCGGGGGAGTGGCGTCGAGCGGATCCTCCTCTGTCTTTACGGGGCCGCCTTCACGGGCGAACGGCCAGCCACAGAAGCTCTGTGCGATGAATCGTCGAGCGCCCACGAGACGCGCGGCGGCCAGCATCGTGTCGGTGACCTCGGTACGAAAGCGGTTGGTCAGCGCAAACTCCTCATCGAACTTCTTGAAGTTGCCAACGCCTGCAAGGGCCGTGAGCTGATGGATGATGACTTCCGGCTCCGCCCTCCTGATTGCGGCGGCCAACGCCTCCCGGTCGAGTGCGTCGGCGACAGCGACCCTCGCCCCGAGCCCCTCGAGTTCCCTGGCCTTCTGGAGAGTGCGACTGAGCGCCACGACCTCGTGTCCACTCTCGAGCAGGTGGGGCACGAGGCTCTTGCCGATCGCCCCGGTGCTGCCTGCAACGAATACCCTCATTGGGAAGGGTCTTTTTTTCCGTGACGATAACTGGGATTCTCGCTGCGCGCCTTCAGACCGCTCGCCTCGAAGGCGAGATATCGTTCGATCGCGGTGAGCTTCCACAGAGCCGGTGGAAACCTCGGCTGACGGATCACCACTCGGCTTCCGACAACGAACGCCCCACCGCCGAGTCGCTTGACGCTCGTGACTGACGGCGTCCATTCGTGCCATCGGTCGGTGTCGCTCATCACCTGCCACACCCGCTCCGCGGGCGCGGCAATGTCGATCGTAATACTGAACTTTCTCATGGGATCAAGCCGACGGATTTGCCTCAGAGCAAACGGGCGTGTCAGAGTAGCCGCGACGTCCTTGAGGAACTCGGAACGGATGGTCTGGGTCCGCCGAAGGCCGCTCACCCAGTCCATTGTCAATACGAGGCGGTCGCGCCGCAAGGAGGATCGGATGCGCGCAACAATCGTGTTCTTATCGGCTCTCGTCCTGTCCGCAGCGATTGCGACGCCGCAGAACCGGGCGGCAAAGACGCTGGAGCTGTACGTCATGGACGTCGAGGGCGGCAATGCCGTGCTCTTCGTTCCTCCTTCGGGAGAATCCGTCCTCATCGATTCCGGAAACGGCGGCGCGGGCGCGATCCGTGACGCCGAACGCATCATGGTGGCGGTCAAGGATGCCGGCCTCAAGCAGATCGATCATCTCATCACCACCCACTACCATGGCGATCATATCGGCGGCCTCTCCGAGCTGGCGGCCCGCATTCCCATCCGGGAATTCATCGACCATGGACCGAACGTCCAGCCCGGCCCCAATATCGACCCGGTTCTACAGCGGTATGCCGATCTTTACGCCAAGGCGAAGCACACGGTCGCAACAGCCGGCGAAAAGGTTCAGGTTGCCGGGTTGGACTGGCGTGTGGTGACCGCGGCTGGAAACACGCTCAAGACACCGCTGCCGGGTGCAGGGAGGCCAAATCCTTATTGCGCCGACTTCAAGCCTCAGGATGTTCCCAGGACCGAAGACGATCAGTCTGTCGGAAGCTTTATCACGTTCGGAAGATTTCGAACGGTTCACCTGGGCGATCTGACCCTGAACAGGCAATTCGATCTGATGTGTCCCAACAACCGCCTTGGCACGGTGGACTTGTTGATCGCTGCACGTCATGGCAACGTGAATGCCGAGTTGCTCACGCATGCGCTTCGTCCCAGAGTGGCGATAACCAACAACGGCACTCGCAAGGGCGGGCAGCCGGAAGCGATGAAGATCTTTTTCAGTTCCCCCGGGCTGGAAGACATCTGGCAGATGCACTTCTCGCTCCTGAGCGGTCAGGAGTACGCCGTTCCGGGAATGTTTATCGCCAACGTGTTCGACCAGCAGCCGCCTGCCATGCCGGTGGCGCCATTTGCTCCTCCGCCACAGGGACAAGAAGCTCCTCCGGCGCCGCTGCACGATGGGCCAGCCCATTACTTCAAGGTGTCGGCGCAGCAGGATGGCAGTTTCACGGTGACCAATACCCGGAATGGTTTCAGCAAGACGTACCGAGCGGCCTCGGGCACCAACTGAACCGGCGCGCAGAAGGGTGGGAGGATTCCCGGTTGACAGGTCGATGGGACCCACTAAAGCGCTTTTCGCAATGGCGTAGTGTCCGCCTTCCCGCCTCCGCTGAAGGCGTGGCGGGTCCGGCTAGTGCCCGTAGGACAGGCAGTACCCGCAGTGATTGCAGCGAACGCTCGGTTCGATGAGGCAGGCGCCATCTCCGTCGCTGCCGCGCGCCAGCGGCAGCTGCTCATGACTGGCATGCGCACGCCAGGTCCCGGTGACAGAAATCCCGTGCAGCTGTTCCGGCCGCCCGTGTCTGGCGATCGCCTCCTGGACCAGCGCGCGCAGTTGGTCTTCAGTCACGACGTCCGTTGACCTTCCAGGGCTTCGCAATCCACCGAATCGACGATGCCGATGATCGCGGCATCGACGGGCGCGGCCTTCTTGCCGAGCGCCTCTCCTGCGGCGCGTCCTTCGAACACGACCAGCACCTTTTCGTGAACGCCGGCGCCGACGCCGTCGATCGCCAGCACCGCCGCGCCGCGAGGCGTGTCGTCGAGATTCAGGGGCTGCACCAGCAGCAGCTTGGCGCCCTCGAACTTCCGGTGCTTCTGCGTCGCGACGACGGTTCCGATCACACGGGCGATCTGCATCAGTGACTCATGAAATATTGCAGATTGCAGATTGCAGATTGCAGATTGAATTGCAGATTGATCTGAAATAAATCTGCCATCTGAAATGTGACATCTGCAATTTCATCGTTCGACTGTCCAATGATCGACGATGCCGACGATCCCGGCATCGACCGGAGGCTCAGCGGGATAGAACGGGAAGCTGGCTTCCTTGCCCCGCACGAAGAACACCTCTTCGCCAACGCCTGCGCCGACGGAATCCGCCGCGACGAGCGGCCGGCCCACAGGTTGATGGTCGGGCGTCAGAGGCTGAACGACGAGGAGCTTGATGCCGACCAGGCTGTCGTCTTTGCAGGTCGCAACCACTTCGCCAATGACACGGGCCAGCTGCATATGAACACTGAGATTGCAGATTTCAGATTGCAGATTGCAGATTGAATTGCAGATTGAATTGCAGATTGCGAATCAATCTGCAATAAATCTGAAATCTGCAATCTGAAATCTGCAATCTCATGTCTCATTCATGTTTCGTGTATGTCGACCGTGTCGATGATGCCGACGATCGCGGCATCGACCGGGCAGTCCTTCATGCCGGCCGCCATTCGCGCCGAGCTGCCGCTGACGATGAGGACCGTCTCGCCGATTCCGGCATCGACCGTGTCGACGGCCACCAGATACGCGCCCTCGGCTTTGCCGCGAGGATCCACCGGCCGGGCGACCATCAGCTTGTTGCTGACCAGGCGCGGATCCTTTCGCGTCGCGACCACGGTCCCAACGATTTTCGCGAGGAGCACCGATTAGGCTTTCGTGCTCGCCGCCTTGCCGATCGGCAGCGCCTCCTCGAGGTTGGCGTGCGGCCTGGGGATGACGTGGACCGAGACCAGCTCGCCCACCCGGCGCGCCGCTGCGGCGCCCGCGTCCGTGGCGGCCTTCACGGCCGCGACATCGCCGCGCACGATGGCGGTCACGTAACCGGCGCCGATTTTCTCCCAGCCGACGAGCGTGACCTTCGCCGCCTTCACCATCGCGTCGGCGGCCTCGATCATCGCGACCAGTCCCTTCGTTTCGATCATCCCAAGCGCCTCACCCATTACGATCTCCTTTGGAGGCTCGCTAGTCCACAGTTGACCGTTGACCGTTGACAGCACCGTTAACTGTCAGCGGTGAACCGTGAACCGTGAACTGACCTACCCCGTATTGCTACACGTGTCCCCTATCTCAAGTTCCGAATGGCTTCTTCGATGAGGGCGGAGAGCTCGCGGTATGTTAACCGAATTTCCGCTTCCTCATTGCCCTGTGTGGCCAAGATCGGCCCGCCCGCATCCAGCAGATCGGGCACGAGGCGCATCCCGCCGCCGGCGGGCGCTTGCACCACCTGACAAGTCGCCATCTCGTCGGAGCTGACGTCGCCGCGCGCACCCGGTCCGGTCCCGGCAGGGTCCGACGGATCGGCGCAGATCGGAGCCGGCGCTTTGATGCCGTACGTGCCGCGCAGCTCCTGCAGCCGCAGCACCTCCTCGCGCGCGATCAGGTTCTCGCGGCCCAGCAGCCGGGCCACCAGGCTGATTTTTGCGAAATGCTCGATCGTCTCCATCTTGAAGTACGCGCTGAACAGATCGGCGCCAACGGTCAGCGCGCCGTGGTTGGCGAGCAGCATGCCGTCGTGCGCCTTGATGTACTTGCGCACGGCGTCGGGCAGCTCCCTCGTCGAGGGTGTCGCGTACTCGGCGATGGGAATGCTGCCGAGGGTCGTCAGGACTTCGGCCAGCACGGCGCGGTCGAGCGGAATGCCGGCCACTGCAAAGCCGGTCGCAATCGGCGGATGCGCATGCACCACGGCCCGAACGTCCGGGCGCTGGCGGTACACCTCGAGGTGCATCAGCATCTCGGTCGACGGGTCGCGGTCGCCCTGGAGCTTCCGTCCTTCGAGGTCGGTGACGCACATCATGTCGGGCGACATGAACCCCTTGCAGACGCTCTTGGGGGTCATGAGCAGGCGATCGGCGCCGTAGCGGACGCTGATGTTGCCGTCGTTCGAGGCGGTATAGCCACGTGCGTACATGCGGCGGCCCACCTCGACGATGTCGGCGCGCAGCGACGATTCGGTGCTCATCTCACACGCGCGCGATACTGGTCGCGGCATTTATCAGAGCAGAAGTGCACACGTTGGGCTCCCTCGACCAGCATCACCGCCCGATCGGGCACCACGAACGTGCCACACACCGGATCGCGCACCATCTGGACACCGCTCTGAGGGACGCGCGTGCCGCGCGGGGTTCCCGTCACCCCCTCGAGGAAGCCGCCGAACAGGCGCGCGACGGCGCGCGCGAGAAACGCGACGAGCAGGAAGAGCAGGATGTACCGAACGAGCATCAGGCACCCGGCTTCTGTGCCGTGCCCAGGGTCGGATGCGCCGAGCGCAGACTGTCGAGAGCGCGCCTGGCGGCCTGGGCTTCAGGGCTCTGCGGCGCGAGCGTGATGACCTGTTCCCACGCCTGCTGCGCGCCTGGGAGATCCTGCTTGCTGAACCACTTGACGATGCCGACGTGGAGGAGCGTTTTCGCGTGTTTCGGGTCGATTTTCAACGATCGGTCGAATTGCTCCAGCGCCTTGTCCGGCTGGTTGGCGTAGTAGTACGACACGCCGAGATCCGTGCTGACCTCGATTTGGTTCGGTGAGAGCCGCAGGGCGTCGCTGTACCATTTGATCGCGTCATCGTACCGCTCGGCATCGAAGTACAAGGTGCCGAGCTGCACGCGCGGCGCGGCGTTCGACGGCTCACGCTCGGCCACCGTGACAAAAGCGTTGACCTGCGCCTGATCGAGGATCGCGGTCGTGGATCCGGTTGCCTGGGCAGCCTGGACCGCCGCAGCCGGCTGGCGCAGAGCGGCCTGCTGGCTCCCGATGACCCATCCGGCGATGAGCCCGAACAGAATGCCGGCGACGCCAAACGCAACTGAATCCGATTTCATTAATAGATATTGTAGTTATCAGCGGTGGCTGTCAGCTATCAACTGTCAGCGCTCGCGGAACACTCCAAACTGAACACCGAGAGTTAAACCGTTTTTCACAACCGTGGCCCGGTCCGCCCTGGGCTTGCCGTCGTGTTCGCCTTCAGGCGGACTCGTGAAGTCCGGCTGAAGCCGGACACTACGTACTAAAGGTATATGAAAACCGCTGTAGCCGAGCGCTGATGGCTGTGAGCCGAAAGCCGATCATAACAGCGTGCGTTGAAACCAGTCCACCAGCAGACGCCCGAGATCGTGATCGCCTTTGAGCATCGTCGTCCCGTGACCGGCGTTCTCGAGGATCCTGATCTCGCGGACACCTCCGCCGCCGGCGGCCAGATCCTTCGCCGATCGAAGGGCATATGGGTCGTTGGTGCCGACCACCAACAGCGCCGGCCGCCCGCCGTATTTGCGGAGCGCGCCATCGGTCCTGAGCGATCGATAGTCGAGACCCGGCGACAGCAGGGCGAGACTGCGAATCGCTGGGTCGCCGGCGCCTTCCAGAATGGCGACATTCGCGCCCACCGAGGCGCCAGCGATGCCAATCGCAGAGGGGATGACCAGATCGGCGCGCGCGACGAGAAACGCCCGCGCGGCCTGCACATCGAGGACGAGCCGCGTCAAATCGGGGCCGCCACCGGCGGCGGCGGGGCCAGCTGAGGAACCGCCGTGCCCGCGAAAGTCGATCGCAAGCGCATGGACGCCCGAGTCCGCAAGACGGTTGGCGACCGCGTCCCAATCCTCACGCGATCTCGTCAACATGTGGAGCAGGATGACGGCGGGCGCCGGACGGCGGCTCGCCTCATAAAACGTTCCGGCAACCGCGACGCCGTCGTCGGTTCGCATGCTGACGGTCCGCGAGTTGGCCGTCTCCGGCACGGCCGGCGTCAGGATGATGACGGCTGCCAACGCGACGGCGCTGTGCCGCGTCGAAACCCGCAGCGACGGCCGACAGCCCGCAAGGCTCATACGTTCACTCCCAACCCTGCACGCAGGACCGCCAGGTACTCGCGAACGACCCGTTCGAGGCCGGCGAACAGCGCGCGCGAGATGATCGCGTGACCGATCGACACCTCATCCAGATGAGGAAGCTCGCGGAACAGCATGAGGTTGTTGAGGTCAAGATCGTGGCCGGCGTTGACGCCGAGTCCGAGAGCCCGCGCCTGGCGGGCCGCCTCCATGTAGAGCTCGAACGAGCGGCGAGCCTCCTCGGCGCCGCGCTCGAAGGCCCGGGCGAACGGCTCGGTGTAAAGCTCCACGCGATCGGCGCCAAGCGACGAGGCGAGCTGCACGGCGTCCGCGCGAGGCTCGACAAACAGGCTCACACGAATGCCGTTCGATTTCAGCTTGTGGATCACGGCCGGCAGACGTTCGGCCTCCGGGCCCGCGCTCCAGCCCGCCTGACTCGTGATCTCCCCTGGTGCGACCGGGACGAGCGTACATTGATCCGGCCCGACCTCCAGCACGAGCGCCAGCAAATCCGGCCGGGGATCGCCCTCGATGTTGTATTCAATCGACGGACGCCGCGATGCCAGCGCGCCGGCGATCTCGCGAACGTCTTCGGGCGTGATGTGACGGCGATCGGCGCGTGGATGCACGGTGATGCCGCCGGCGCCCGCGGCCAGACACGCAGCCACCGCGTCGAGGACTCGCGGCTCCCGGCCGCCGCGCGAGTTGCGCAGCGTCGCGACCTTGTTGACGTTGACACTCAGGCGAATCATCAATCTAGTTATCGGGCGATCTTGTTATCTGATTATTCGGTGGGGGTCGCCAATTGAACAATCGACAACCAGATAACCAGATTCAACCGAGATGTTCCTTCACGGTGTCGATGATCTCCTGAGCCCAGGCCCGTATTTCTTCTTCGTGCTTGCCTTCGAGCATCACACGCAGCAGCGGCTCGGTGCCCGAATACCGGACGAGCAGCCGGCCCTGACCTGCCACGCGCGACTCGACGCGCGCAATCGCCGCCGCCACCGCCGGCACGGTCGCCAGATCGACCCTCTCGCGAACGCGGACGTTGAGGAGCACCTGCGGGTAGCTGACAAGATCGTCCGCGAGATCGGCCAGAGATCGCCCGGTGACCGCGACCGTTCGCAGGACGTTCAGCGCGGTGCAGAGGCCATCGCCGGTGAACAGGTATTCCGAAAAAATGACATGGCCCGACTGCTCCCCCCCGAGCGAGAGGTCGCGGGCCAGCATTTCCTCCATGACGTACTTGTCGCCGACGGCGCACCGCACGAGAGCGATCCCGAGATCGCGCAACGCGATCTCCAGGCCAATGTTGCTCATCACGGTGGCGACGATGGCGTCGCCCTTCAGCCGCCCTTCGGCTCGAAGCTGACGGCCGCACATCAGCAGCACCTGATCGCCGTCCACGATCCTCCCGCGTTGATCGACGAAAATTGCGCGATCGCCGTCGCCGTCGAAGGCAACGCCCATCAGGCATCCGCTCTTGACTACAGCGTCAGCAAGCAGCTGCGGGTGGGTGGACCCGCACCCCAGATTGATGTTCCGCCCGTTGGGCCGATTGCCGATGACGATCGTCTCGAGTCCCAGCCGTTCGAACAATGCGGGTGCGACGGTCGTCGTCGCGCCGTTGGCGCAGTCGACGGCAAGTTTGAATCCGTTCAACGATCGGCCTCTCGGCAGCACCGCGCTCAGATGGTCCAAATACGCGCCCGCGAGATCGGCCTGTTTGACGGGGCCGGCCTCCCCGCCGCGGGCCGTCCACGACGGGTCCGCCATGATCACTTCGACTTCCCGTTCGACGCGCTCCGCAAACTTTTCGCCGCGGCCGGAGAAGACCTTGATGCCGTTATCTTCGAAGGGATTGTGGGATGCCGAGATCACCACGCCTGCGTGGTAGCCCTCGATCGGCGTCAGATACGCGATGGCGGGCGTGGGAACCACGCCTGCGCTCGTAACGCTCGCGCCTTCGCCTGACGCACCGTGCGCCAGCTCGGCCTCGATCCAGCTTCCTGATTCACGCGTGTCGCGGCCGACCAGCAGCCGAGGCGATTCCGTCCCGTGCGGGAGCGCGCGGACGAGCGCGGCCCCGAGCCGGCGCACGGTGGCCGCGTCGAGCGGATACTGGCCCGCCGTGCCGCGCACGCCGTCGGTGCCAAACAGACGAGCGGCTCCTGAATCGGGCGGGCCCGGCCCGCCGTTAGTCTTTGCCACGAGTGATACGCACTTGTACGGCCGAGGGCAGGATCCGCGCGACACCGGCTT
>Ga0070698_100002919_pt1 | contig 18805 bp, 11 predicted proteins | sample KBSK1502metaG_FD_65477 | JGI IMG/M metagenome (GOLD analysis project Ga0070698, IMG submission 65477) | Corn, switchgrass and miscanthus rhizosphere microbial communities from Kellogg Biological Station, Michigan, USA - KBS K1-50-2 metaG | ecosystem: Host-associated > Plants > Roots >...
ACGGGGCGCCACACGTTGAAGTTCGGCGGCAACGTCCAGCACTCCAGCACCAAGAGCCTGCGCAACCGGGCGCGGACCGTCATCGACATCACCGGTGGCGGTGACGACGTCGATGCGCTGGTGGGCCTGCTCCTCGGCCGCTTCGACGACGTCGGCCGCTCCTTCGGGTCCACGAACCGCCTGATCAAGCAGAACTCGCTGGGCCTGTTCGTGAGCGACGACTTCCGGATCGCTCCCCGCTTCACGCTGAACCTGGGACTGCGCTACGACATCAGCGGAGCCCTCGGGGAGAAGGACAACCTGGGCTCCAACTTCTTCCCCGACCGGGGGCTGGTGGACCTGGGCAAGGGCATCGATCGGCTCTACGACGTGGACAAGAACAATTTCGGGCCCCGCTTCGGCTTCTCGTGGGACGTGGCGGGCAACGGACGCACCGCTCTGCGCGGCGGGTACGCCCTCACCTATGACATCCCCAACTTCGGATCCATCCACGCGCCCCGCACGGCCTTCGCGGGCAGCCGCACCGGGGCCTTCACCCAGATCAACCAGAACATATTCTCGGTGTTCCTGGGCGGCGATACCTCGGTGCCCCCCGATGACCGTTCCGCCACCTGTCTCAACCCCGACACCGGCGCCGGAGGCGACTACATCTGCGCCACGCCCGGGTCGCCGCTCTACGGCCGGAATCCCAGCGGGTCGCCGCCCTTCAGCGCCTTCTCGGTGGTGAAGAACCTGCAGACCCCGATGTACCACTTCTTCCACTTGAGCCTGCAGCACGAGCTGTTCCACAACAACGTGGTTACCGTTTCGTACGTCGGGTCGCGGGGACGCGACGGCCTCATGTACCGGAACATCAACGCCCGGCCGATCGGAGGCGGTCCGCGGCCCTTCGCCAGCCGCTTCCCCGACCTCGGCGCGATCATCCAGCTCACCAACGACAGCCGGAGCTGGTACGACAGCGCCCAGATCTCCTTCCGCCAGGCCAACTGGAAGGGGATCAACACCCAGTACAACTTCACGCTCTCGCGCTGCCGGGACTACGTCTCCATCAACCGCGCCAGCCGCACCAACTTCCCGCAGAAGAACAACCCCTACGACCCGGCCGACAGCAAGGGACCGTGCAGCTACGAGGTGCCCAAGAACTTCAACGCCGGCGGGACCTACAAGATCCCCAGGGTCGGGCGAAGCCGGATGGGAGACGGGTGGGAGTTCGCCACCGTGTTCACGGCCCTCGACGGCGTACCCTTCAGCCCCAACCTGGGCAGCCGCGACCCGTCGGGACAGGGCGTCGCCGCCATCCGCGCCAACTGCAACGCGCTCATCAAGTACAACCCGCGGGACCCGCAGCACTACGTCGCGAACCCGAAGGACGCCTTCTCCATTCCGCCGAGCGGCACGGTGGGGACCTGCGGCCGCAACGTCGGCCGTGGCCCCGGCCTCGCGCAGTGGGACCTGTCGCTGGTCAAGATGACGCGCATCACCGAACGGACGAAGCTCCAGTTCCGCTGGGAGGTGTTCAACGTCCTCAACCGCGCCAACTTCGGGGGCCTGTTGACCACGAACATCCGGAGCAGCAACTTCGGGGCGATCGGCTCCACGCCCGACGTGGACGCGGGCAACCCGGTGATCTCCCAGGGCGGGCCCCGCTCGATGCAGTGGGCGCTGAAACTGCTGTTTTGACGGCTTCGTCCTAGCCGCTTCGTCGCGGGAGGGGGCCTGATACAATCAGGCTCCCTCTTCATTTTATGTGGGTGCGGCTCTCCCTCGGGCTGGTGGCCGCCTGCGCGGCGGCGACGACGGCCGCGGCCGAAGCTCCCCCCGTCGTCCTCATCACGCTCGACACCACCCGCGCCGACCGCATGGGCTTCCTGGGCTCGGCGAAGGGCCTCACCCCTCACCTCGACGCGCTCGCCCGCCGGAGCGTGGCCTTCGAGCGGGCCTACGCCCAGGCGCCGCTCACCACCGTCTCCCACGCCACGCTCCTGAGCGGCACCCATCCCCCCTTCCACCGGGTGAGCGACTTCGGCGTGCCGCTCGAGCCCCGCGTGCCGTGGCTGCCCGACATCTTGCGCGCTCGCGGCTTCCGTACGGCCGCCTTCGTGGCCGCGCTCGTCCTCGATCCGCGCGCGGGCTTCGCCGCCGGGTTCGACCGCGGTTTCGACGAGTACGACGCGGGGTTCCGGATCCGCCGGGCCGGTGAGGACCGCTACCGCACGCTGGAGCGGCGGGGAGCAGAGGTCGTGGCGCGCGCGCTGCGCTGGCTCGATGGCCGCCCGGCGGGACCGTTCCTGCTCTGGGTCCACCTCTACGATCCCCACGACCCCTACGATCCTCCGCGGGCCTTCGCCCGGCCGGGCCGGTCGAGGTACGACGCCGAGGTCGCCGCCGCGGATGCGGCCGTCGGCACTCTGCTGGCCGGCCTCGAGGCCCGGCGCCTCCTCGACGCCGCGCTGGTGGTGATCGCCGCCGACCACGGCGAGTCGCTGGGCGAGCACGGCGAGACGACGCACGGCGTCTTCCTCTACGACGCGACACTGCACGTTCCCCTCCTCGTGAAGCTTCCCGGGCCGACCCGCGCGGGCGGCCGCGTGAAGGCGCGGGTGGGCCTCGTCGACGTCGCCCCCACGATCCTTTCCAGCCTGGGCGTACCCGCGCCCGCCCAGATGCAGGGCCGCTCGCTCGCCGGCCTGCTAGAGGGGAAGCCCGAGGAGGAGCGGCCCTCCTATGCCGAGACGGAGTATCCGCAGCGTGGCTTCGGCTGGAGCGCTCTCGCTTCCTGGCGCGTCGGGCGCTTCCTCTTCGTGCGCGCGCCTCGGCGCGAGCTATACGATGCCTCCGCCGATCCGGCGGAGCGGCACGACCTGTCCACCTCGCGGTCCGCTCTCGCCGACCGCCTCGCCGCCCAGCTCGAGGCGTTCAGGACGCAGATCTCCCCCGGGGCGGCCGCGGCCGGCCCCCGGCCGATCGACCCCGAGTTGGCCCAGCGGCTGGGCGCGCTCGGCTATGTCTCCGGAGGAGCGCCCGTCCCCGTCTCGACGGGCATCGACCCCAAGGATCGCATCGCGGTCGCCAATACCCTGCACGACGCGATCGTGGCGATGGAGGACGGCGCGCCGGAGCGGGCCGTGCCGCTGTTGGAGCGAGTGGTGAGGAGCGATCCCCAGATCCCCACTGCACAGCTCCAGCTTGGCATCGCCAGGGCGCGCCAGCGCCAGTATCCACAGTCGATCGCGCCGCTGCGGAAAGCCATCGAGCTGCAACCGGATTCGATGCAGGCGCACTACGAGATGGGGCTCGTCCTGTTCGAGACCGGCCAGTGGAAGACGGCCGCCGGACACTTCGAGATCGTGGCCGCGAAGATGCCGAAGTTCGCCGACGCGCGCTTCTCGCTGGGCTCGGTGTACGCGCGCATCGACCGCGTCGAGGAGGCGGTGAGCGAGCTGAAGGCCGCGCTCGAGCTGGAGCCGCGGCACTACCGCGCCAATCTCCTGCTGGGTCGGATCCTCACCCTGCAGGGCCGGGCGGAGCCGGCCGTGCCCTACCTGCAGCGCGCGGCCGAGGCGCAGCCGTCCTCGGTCGAGGCTCAGGCCTTCCTGGCCGACGCCTACCAGGCGCTCGGCCGGGCCGCCGACGCCGCGCAGGCCCGGGCCCGCGCGCAGCAGCTCCGCAAGCCGTAGCCACGAGGAGGTCGTGACCATGCGAGGCAGCCGGCGCCGCTTCCTCGGCGGAGTCCCTCCGGTTCCTGAAGAAGGACGGCGAGCAGCCGGACCTGCACTACTACGGCGGGATGACGGTGCCGGCCGGCCCGGGCGTCGGCATCAAGGACGTGTCGGGGGTGTTGAAGGGGGCGGTGGAGGTGTAGCCATGCGCGCATCGCGCCGACGTTTCCTCGCCGCTTCCGCGGGCGCCGTTCCCGCGCTCCGCATCTCTTCCGCGCCGGGGCCGCCGCCCCCCGGCGAGCGGGCGCCGGAGCCGCCCGCGATCGGGCCGAGGAAGGGGCTGAGGGTGGGCACCGTCACCTACAACATCGCCAAGGACTGGGACATCGACACGATCATCCGCAACCTGACCGAGGTCGGCCTGGAGGCGGTGGAGCTGCGCACGACCCACCGGCACGGGGTGGAGCCATCGCTGACGAAAGCGCAGCGGGCCGAGGTCAAGAAGCGCTTCGCCGATTCGCCGATCCGGCTGGCCAGCCTCGGCACCACCTGCGAGTACCACTCCGAAGATCCGGCCGTCGTGCGCCGGAACGTCGAGGAGACAAAGGCCTGGGTCCAGTTGGCGGCGGATGTCGGCGCCGGCAGCGTGAAGGTGCGGCCGAACGGCCTGCGAAAGGACGTCCCCGCTGACGTGACCCTCGAGCAGATCGGGACGGCGCTGAAGGAATGCGGCGACGCGGCGGCCGAGCAGGGCCTGAAGATCCAGCTCGAGGTGCACGGCACCGAGACCTCCCGCTTGCCGAACATCCGCAGGATCCTGGACCACGCGGGGAGCCCCACCGTCCGGGTCTGCTGGAACTCGAACCAGACCGACCTGCTCGACGGTGGACTGGAGAGCAACTTCCGCCTGGTGCAGGACCGCATCGGGCAGGTCCACATGCGTGACCTGTACGACGAGGAGTACCCCTGGCGCCACCTGATCCGGTTGCTCCAGGGGATCAACTTCGGCGGCTATTGTTATGCGGAGCTGGGGCAGCCCTCATGCGATGGAGTGCGGGCCCTGAAGTACTTTCACGGCATGTTCCGCGCGTTCCAGGGCGTGGAAGGGCCTTGACGACCTAGCGCGGCCAGCCATTCGCGGTCGAACGCGGCGAGCAGGCTCTCCTGGACGGCGTAGGGTCCCGGCGTGTAGGCGCGGGATGACACACCCTGCTGCGCCAGCTCGCACACGTGCCAGTCCTGGCGGTTCGTGCGGTCCCAGAAGGCGACGGCGTCCTCGGGGCCGGCCGCGGGCGGCGCCGCCGCGTCCGGCGCGAACAGCCACTCGCACACGATGCGCGTGCGGTCCGGCGCCACCGGCCACAGCGTGTGCCACATCGCGTAATCGGGGAGCAGCGTGAGGAACAGGTTCGGGAAGACCGAGTAGTAGTAGACGCGGCGGCGATCGTCGTCGCCGAGCGGCCCCACCGGCCGCGGGGACGCGGCCTGGCCGCTCAGGGTCAGGCTGTCGCCCGGCGGGTCGATCGTCATGTAGCCGCCGAGGATGGGGCCTTCCGTGAGGTCGTTGGCGCCGCTGCGGTAGTGGGAGAGCCGCGTCAGCTCGGGGTGGATGCGCGGGCAGTGGTAGCATTCGGAGAAGTTCTGGAAGAAGAGCTTCCAGTTCGCGGCGACGTCGTATTCGATGCGGCGGAAGGCCCGCAGCGCGTTCAGCCGCCATGCCGTGAACTTTCCCGCGATGGGGGCGAGGGCGGCCGCGAGCGCGGGCGGCTGGGGCTGCAGGCTGACGAACAGGAATCCGTCCCACTCGCCGAGGGCCGCCGGGTGGAGCGGGAACCCGGCCGGGTCGAAGCCGTCCGTCTCGGCCATGTGCGGCGCGCCCAGCAGCCGGCCGTCGAGGCCGTAGGTCCAGCCGTGGTAGGGGCATTGGATCGTGCCGTTCAGCCGGCCGGAGGCCTCTTCGCAGAGCCGCGTGCCGCGGTGGCGGCAGACGTTGAAGAACGCGCGGGGACCGCTCTTGTCGCGCACCACGATGAGGCTCTCGCCCGCCACGCGGGCAAGGAAGTAGTCCCCCGGATCCGCGATCTGCTCCCCACGACCCACGCAGACCCAGCGCCGGGCAAAGATGCGATCGGCTTCCTCGCGGTAGATGGCCTCCGACGTGTAGTAGACCCGCGGCAGCGTCCGGACCTGGCCGGGGAGCGCGTGACCGCGGTAGGCCACGGCTTCGCTCACCGCGTGGTTTCGCGCCGGAGCGCGCGGCCGGGCCGGCGGCCGCTGGGGGCGCCCGCCTCGTAGACCACGGCGCCGTTGACCCAGACGCGCTGGATGCCGGCCGCCCGGGCCTGCGGATCGCGGGTGGTCGCGCGGTCGATCACGGTCGCGGGGTCGAAGAGGACGACGTCGGCAAAGGCGCCGGGCCGGATCGCGCCGCGGTCACGCAGGCCGACGTTGTGCGCCGCGAGGCCCGTCATCTTTCGGACCGCCTCCTCGAGGCTCACGACCTTGCGCTCGCGGACGTAGCGGCCGAGCACGCGGGGGTACGTGCCGAACCCGCGCGGATGGCGGCCGTCCAGCTCGCCGTCCGTGCAGATGTTGGCGTACGGCCAGGCGAGCAGCCGCTCCAGGTCGGGCTCGCTCATGCTGGTGCCGATCACGCTCTCCACGTCGTCGTCGTCCTTGTGCGCGGCTTCGAAGGCGAGCGCCTCCTGGATGAGCGCCATCAGCGTCGCGGGAGGATCGGTGCCGCGCAGGCGCGCGATCTCGGCCAGCGTCTTTCCGGCGTACGAGGGCTCGGGCGCAAAGCGTCCGAGCAGGAGGTCGTCCGCGGTCGAGATCTCGCGCAGCACGAACTCCGCCGTCGCCCGGTTCTGGAAGTCGCGCTCCGGAAAGAGGACCGTGAGCGTCGACTGCCAATATAGATAAGGATAGATGTCGGCGGTGATGTCGACGCCGGCGGCGCGCGCCTCGTCGAGCATGCGCAGGAGACGGTCGGCCTGCCCCCAGAGGCTGTGCATGGCCAGCTTCACGTGCGAGACCTGCACGGGCAGCTTTGCTTCCCGGCCGATGGTGATGATCTCGTCGATCGCGTCCCAGAAGTACCGGTCCTCGCTGCGGACGTGGCTGATGTAGCGACCGCCCGACGCGGCGGCGACCTTGGCCAGGTCCAGCACCTCCGAGCGGGCGGAGAAGATGCCCGGGTCGTATTCGAGGCCGCTCGAGAGCCCGAGCGCGCCGGCCTTCATCTCCTGCGCGAGCAGCTCGCGCATCCGCGCGACCTCGTCCGGCCGGGCGTGGCGCCGGAAGTCCTCGCCCATGACCTTTCCGCGCAAGCGGCCGTGTCCGGCATAGGAGGCCACGTTGATCGCGGCCGGCTCGCGATCCAGGCGGGCGAAGAAATCCGCGAGCGGCGGCGAGCCGCCGTCCTGGCCCACGACGATCGTGGTGATTCCCTGGCTGACCGCGGCCAACGCGTCGCCATGCTCGAACAGGCCGCGGTCGCCGTGGCTGTGCGTGTCGATGAAGCCCGGGGCCAGCACGAGCCCCTTCGCGTCGACGACCGCCTCGCCGGGCGCCGGGGCGAGGGCGCCCACCTCCGTGATCCGGTCGCCACGCACGCGCACCGCCGCCGATCGTCGCGGCGCGCCGGTGCCGTCGATCACGACGGCGTTGACGATGAGCAGAGATGCGGCCAGGGTCAGGAGCACGGTTGGGCGGAGCGTACGCCGGCCTCGCGGCAGCGGTCAAGGTGAGGCCGTTCGCCTTGGTAAGATCGCGCTGTGGGAAGCGACCCTTTCCGTCCGGTGGACCACGAGGCCCGGGAGCGGGCCCGCCGGGAGCACGGCGTCAGCTTCGTCCTGGAGGCGGGCGCCGGGACCGGGAAGACGACGCTCCTCGTGGACCGCATCGAGGCGCTGATCCGCTCCGGCGCCGTGACCCTCGACCGGATCGCGGCCGTGACCTTCACGGAGAACGCGGCCACGACGATGAAGCTCCGGCTGCGCGAGCGCCTGGAGCGGGCCCGCGTCGTCACGCTCGCGCGGAGTGAATCCGCGCTCGCTATCGAGCAGGGGGGGCCCTCCGGCCCCCCCAGACCCCCCGCCGCCTCCGCCGTCGAGCGCGATCGCGCCGAGCAGGCGCTGCAGGTCCTGGAGCGCGCGCAGATCTCCACCCTCCACGCGCTGTGCGCGGCCATCCTCGGCGAACGGCCCCTCGAGTGCCGGGTGGTGCCCGGCTTCCGGGTCGCCGACGAGGCCGAAGCGGACCTGCTCTTCGCCCGGGCCTGGGAGGAATGGCTGGCCGAGCGGCTCGTGGGCGGTGACGACGTCCTCCTGGAGGCGCTCGAGCGCGGCATTCCCCTCGAGGGCGAGGGACCGTGGGGCGAGCGCGGCTCGCTGCGCGGCCTGGCCCGGACGCTGCTCGAGCAGCGCGACCTGAAGCCGCTCGTGGCCGATGCGGCCGTGGACGCCGAGGCGTGGCGATCGGAGCTGCTCGCGCAGGCCAACGAGGCGCGCGCGCTGCTGCCCCACGTTCAGGACGGCGACACGCTGGGAGCGCGGCTCGCCGTCCTCGTGGGTTTCGCCGAGGAGAGCCGCGGCCTCGAGGGTCCCGTCCTCGTGGCCCATCTCCGCCGGCTCCCGGTCATTCCCCGCAACTTCGGCCACAAGCCCCGCTGGTCGACGCCGGAGTCGCTGGAGCAGGCGCGCCGGGTCGCGGCCTGGACCAAGGAAGCTTCCGAGCGCTGGACCGCGGCCCTGGGGGCGGTGCTTCATGGCCGGCTCGTGACGGGACTCCTCGGGGTGACCACGATCTACGAGAGGATGAAGCAGGAGCTGGGGCGGCTCGACTACCTCGACCTGCTGCTGAAGGCCCGGGACGCGCTGCGCGGGAGCGAGTCGGTGCGCGCCAGCTTCCGCCGTCGCTTCCGGCTGGTCCTGATCGACGAGTTCCAGGACACGGACCCGCTCCAGGTGGAGATCGCCGAGCTGCTCACCGGCGGCGTGCCCGGCGCGCTCGTCGTGGTCGGCGACGCCAAGCAATCGATCTACCGCTTCCGGCGCGCGGAGGTCTCGCTCTTCCGGCGCGCCTCCGAGGCCGCGGCCGCCCGGCCGGGCCACGCCGTGCTCCACCTCACCCAGAACTTCCGCTCCCGGCCCGCCGTCCTGCGCTTCATCAACCGCGTGTTCGCGCGCCTCCTCCTGGCCTCCGACGAGGCCGGCCAGCCCGCCTACGAGCCGATCGCGCCGCCCCCGGGGCTGCCCGAGGACCCCTCCGTCGTGGCCCTGCGCTTCCCCGCGCCCTTTGCCGAGGGCGAGGACCTGCTGCGCGCGGAGGCCGCCGCGCTCGCCCGCTTCATCGCCCACGCCGCCAACGGCGCCTTCGAGGTGCGCGACCCCGTGACGCGGGCGGTGCGGCGGAGCCGGGCCGGCGACGTGATGGTCCTGGTCCGCCGGCTCTCCCAGGTTCGCCATCTCGAAGAGGCGCTGGAGGCGGCCGGGCTGCGCTTCATGGTCGAAGGTGGCAAATCGTTCTTCGACCGCCAGGAGGTCCACGAGGCCCTGTCCGTGCTCGGCGCCATCGACGATCCCTCCGACCGGGTGTCGCTCGTGGCCGCGCTGCGCTCGTCGTTCTTCGGCGTGCCCGACCGCGACATCGCGTCCTACGCCCTCGCGCGGGGATCGTTGTGGCTCGGCGCCACCGTGGACGAGACGAAGCCGGGGGGGGAGGCCCTGGCCCCCGCGCTGCGTCTGCTCCACTCCCTTCACGAGCGACGCACGCGCGACAGCGTCGCCTCGCTCATCGAGCGGCTCTACGACGAGACGCGCGTGCTCTCCGCCCTGACGGGCACCCGCCGCGGCGAGGCCCAGATCGCGAACCTGGAGAAGGTGACCGCGCTCGCGCGGCAGGCCGCCTCCCTCGGCGTGCTCACGCTGCGCGGCTTCACGTCGCTCCTCCAGGGAAGGATCGAGGAGGCGCGGGAGGAGCCGGACCTCCCCACCACCCGGCCGGGCGACGCCCACACGGTGCGGGTCCTCTCGATCCACAAGGCCAAGGGGCTGGAGGCGCCGATCGTGGTGCTTTACGACTCCGCCGACAGCCCGCGCCCGCAGGCCGACGTGGTGCCGCTGTGGGAGGACGCGCGCATCGCGGTGGGCTTTCGGGGCGGGTGCCAGCCCCCGGGTTGGGAGGCGCTCAAGGCCCGCGAGGAAGGGCGGGCGGCGGCGGAGCTGCGCCGGCTGCTCTACGTGGCCTGCACGCGGGCCCGCGACCTGCTCGTGATCCCGGTCCCGCCCAAGGATGCTCACGCGGGAACCTTCTGGCGCGACTTGGTGGTGCTGCTGCCTCCCGCGTCGGATGAGGACGTGCTGCTGATCGACACGGAGACGCTGCCCGCGGTGGAGGCGGCCGCCACGCGTGACGATCTCAAGGCGCTCGGGCGCGCGGAGGGAGGCGACGCGGTGGCCCAGCGCTGGAACGACGAGCGCAAGGCACGGATCGAGGCCGCCGCGGAGAGGCCCTTCCTGCCCACGTCGGCATCGCGCGTCGCCGCCCGCACTGCTCCTCCGCCGGTGGCAACGGCGGGAAACGAAGGCGGCCGCGACTTCGGCAGTCTCGTCCACCGCCTCCTGGAGTGGATTCCCCTCGGTGACGCCGACGCCGATGCGGACGCCACGGCGGAGCAGGTCCGCGTCATGGCGCAGGCGCTCGCGCCGTCGTTCGGCCTCGATGCCCGGGACGCCGCCCGGGCGGCGGAGGCGGCCACCCGCGCCCTCGCCCTGCCGGTGATGGCCCGCGCCCGCCGCGCGCCCCGGATCTGGCGTGAGCTCGGTGTGTGGTTCCCCGACGGTGCGGACCTCGTCGAGGGCAAGGTGGACCTCGTCTTCGAGGAGGAGGGCGGCCTCGTCGTCGTGGACTACAAGACGGACCACCTGAGCGCCGAGCAGGCGCGGGCCCAGGCGGCCCACCATGCCCCGCAGCTCCAGCTCTACGGCCGCGGGCTGGCCCGGGCGACCGGCTTGCCCGTGCGCGAGCGCCTGGTGCTGTTCACCGCCCTCGGCGAGACGGTGCCGGTCTAAGCCCCCCGCCGCCCCGTGCCGAGCACCGTCAAACCGGCTTAGAATCGGATTCTGCCCTTGAGGAGGACCCCCATGCCCGTGCGTCTGCCTGCCAGCGTCCTCGCCGGTCTCACCGTGCTCGGCCCCGCGGCCTCCGCGCCGGGCGCGGCGACGAGCGCTCCCCCGCGAGTGGAGCTCGGCTTCGAGAAGTACACGCTACCCAACGGGTTGGAGGTGATCCTGCGCGAGGACCACCGCCTTCCCATCGTAGCCGTGAACCTCTGGTACCACGTCGGCCCCGCCAACGAGACCGCGGGCCGCACCGGCTTCGCCCACCTCTTCGAGCACATGATGTTCCAGGGCTCCGGCCATGTCGGCGACGACCAGCACTTCAAGCTGCTGGAAGGCGCCGGGGCCTCCATGATCAACGGCACCACCGACTTCGACCGCACCAACTACATGGAGGACATCCCCTCCAACCAGCTCGAGCTGGCGCTGTGGCTGGAGAGCGACCGCATGGGCTTCCTCCTCGACCGCCTCGACCAGCCCAAGCTCTCCAACCAGCAGGACGTGGTGCGCAACGAGCGGCGGCAGAGCGTCGAGAACCAGCCCTACGGCCTCGTGGAAGAGGAGCTCTTCCACCGGCTCTTCCCCCAGGGCCACCCCTACTACGCCAACGTCATGGGCTCCCACGAGGACATCCAGGCCGCGAGGCTCGACGACGTGAAGGACTTCTTTCGCCGCTACTACGCCCCCAACAACGCGAGCCTCGCCATCGTGGGCGACATCGACGTCGCGAGGACGAAGGCCCTCGTCGAGAAGTACTTCGGCTCCATTCCCCGCGGGCCCGCGGTGCCGGCGGTGGACGCGAAGACGCCGCCCATCGTCTCCGAGCGCCGCGCGGTGGTGAAGGACAAGGTGGAGCTGCCCCGGGTGTACCTGGCGTGGATAACGCCGTCCATCTTCGAGCCCGGCGACGCGGAAGCCGACCTCACCGCGCGCATCCTGGGCGGATCGAAGGCGAGCCGGCTGTACAAGTCGCTCGTCTTCGACAAGAAGATCGCGCAGGCGGTGACGGCGAACCAGCAGTCGCTGCGGCTGGGATCCGTCTTCCAGATCAGCGCCACCGCCAAGCCGGGCCACACCGCCGAAGAGCTGGAAAAGGCGATCGACGCCGAGCTGGCGAGCTATGCCGCGAACGGCCCCACCGCCGAGGAGCTGGCCGCCGCCCAGAACGCCCTCTACTCCTCGACGGTGCTCAGCCTCGAGAACTACGGCAGCTTTGGCGGTGTGGCCAACCGCCTCAACCTCTACAACCATTTCCTCCACGATCCCGGCTATCTCAACCACGACCTCGCGCGCTACGCCGCGCTCACGCCGGCTTCGCTCAAGGCCTTCGCGGCCGCGCACCTGCAACCGGCCCATCGGGTCGTCGTCTATGGCGTCCCCGGCGAGAAGGCGCTGCCGCCGAACCCGCCCGCGGCGCCGGCCGCCGCGGCCGCGCCGGCGCCGGCTCCACCGCCTTCGCGGGAGCCGTGGCGGAACGAGGTGCCCAAGCCGGGCCCGACGCCGAAGGCGACGCTCCCCGCCGCGCGTTCCTTCCTGCTGCCGAACGGGCTCACCGTGTACTGGATCGAGTCGCACGCGCTGCCCATCGTGGCCGGGCAACTCGTCGTGCGGTCGGGCAGCGCGGCCGACCCCGCGGGCCTTCCCGGCCTGGCGGCCTTCACCGCCGCCATGCTCGACGAGGGCACCAAGACGCGGGACGCGCTCGCCATCGCGGCCCAGCTCGAGGGCCTGGGCGCCAACCTCACGACCGGCTCCAACTTCGACGGCAGCTACGTGACCTTCGACGTGCTGAAGCCGAACGCCGAGCAGGCGCTCGCGATCGTGTCGGACGTGGCCCTGGGTCCGACGTTCCCCGAGAAGGACGTGGAGAGGGTCAGGGGTGACCGGCTGACGACGCTCCTGCAGCTGCGCGACTCGCCGTTCCAGATCGCCTTCCGCGTCATGTACCCGGCGCTCTACGGTCCCGGCCATCCGTACGGGCACACGCCCCTGGGCTCGGAGGAGGCGCTGAAGAAGATCGCCCGCGACGACCTCGCCGCCTTCTATCGCGCGTCGTACGCTCCGGCCAACGCCGCCCTCGTCCTCGCCGGCGACCTCACGGAAGCCGAGGCCCGGCGTCTCGCGACGCAGGCCTTCGGAGGCTGGTCCGGCCAGGCGGTGGCCGTCCCCGCGCCGCCGGCGCCGACGTCGATCCCCGAGCGGGTCGTGCTCGTCGACATGACCGGGGCGCCCCAGACCGCGATCGGGATCGTCCAGCTCGGGGTGAAGCGCTCCGACCCCGACTTCGAGCGCCTGAACGTGATGAACACGATCCTCGGCGGGCTCTTCTCGAGCCGGGTGAACCTGAACCTGCGCGAGAAGCACGGCTACACCTACGGCGCCTTCTCGAGCCTGGTGGAGACGCGCGGCGTGGGTCCGCTCTTCGTGGGCTCCGCCGTCCGCGCCGACGTCACCGGGGCCTCGGTCCGCGAGATGCTGAACGAGGCGCAGGGCATGACGCAGGCCGAGGTCACACCGGACGAGCTGGCCCTGGCCAAGGACTCGATCGCCCGCTCGCTCCCCGCCCTGTTCGAGACCACGCGGAGCGCGGTGGGGACGGTGGGCTCGCTGTTCCTGTTCGAGCTGCCGCCCGACTACTACGCCGGCCTGCCCGGCCGGCTGGCGTCGATGACGGCGGCCGAGGTCTTCGCGGCCACTCGGCGCCACCTCGCCCCCGACCGCATGCTGGTGGTGGCGGTGGGCGACCGCGCCCAGGCCGAGCCCCAGATCGGCGGCCTCCAGCTCGGATCGGTGGCCTATCGCGACCGCGACGGCAAGACGATCGCCGGAGGCAAGTGATGTGCGCCGCGCTGGCCGTCTTGATGCTCCTGGCCGCTCCCGCCGCCCCCGTGACGGTGACGGACCACGACACGATCGGACGCGCGAAGATACCCTGAAACGTCTCCGGTCCCGGCTTGTCCGGGCCCCGTGCTACGGTCCGGCCAGTGGGAAGCGAGTTCTCCTGGTCGGTCTCGCGGCATGACGCCTTCGCGCGCTGCCGCCGCCGGTATTTCTATTCCTACTACGCCGCCAACGAGGACCCGGAGATCCAGCGGCTGAAGAAGCTGTCGGCGCTGCCGATGTGGGCGGGCAGCGTCGTCCACGAGACGATCGAGGCCGTCTTGAAGAGTCGCGACGCCCTCCCCTCCCCCGACGAGCAGGAGGCGCTCATCCGGGCCGCCGTCCACGGCCAGATGCTCACGGACTGGCGGGAGAGCGAGGCCGGCTCGCTGCGCTTCCGGCTCTTCGAGCACGAGTACCAGGTGCCGGTGGAGCCGGACGACAAGAAGATCCTCGTGGGGACGGTCATGCGGTCGCTGCGCAACTTCTTCAAGAGCCCGATCCTCGCCGAGGCGTTCGCGGCCGGGCGGGAGCGCTGGCTGAGCCTCGAGGACCTCGTCTCCTTCAGCGTGGGAGACGTGCCCGTCTTCCTGCGCATGGACCTCGCCTTCCGCGGCCGCGACGGCCGGGTCGTCATCGTGGACTGGAAGACGGGGCGCGGCGAGGGAAGGTTCTCCGAGGTGCAGGTGGCGGGCTACGCGCTCTACGCCGCCGAGCAGGGCTGGGCCGCGCCCGAGGAGATCCAGACCGAGCTGGCCTACCTCGCGATCCCGCGCTACGTGCGGCGATCGGTAGACCGGCGCAAGCTCGACCACCTGCGCTCGTTCGTGGCGAAGAGCGCCCGGAACATGCGGGCGTTGCTCCTCGATCCGCTGGCCAACCTCGGCCGGCTCGAGGACTTCCCGATGATCGACCGGCCGCAGGTCTGCCGCCGCTGCAACTTCCGCCGGCTGTGCTTCCCGCGGGCCGACGAGGTGGCCGTCGCGGGGGCCCCCGCGCCGCTTTCCGCCTAGCCGCTCTCAAACCCTTCCGGCTGGACTAAGATGGGGCCGGAGACACCGCATGCGCCAGAATTCATCGACCGACATCGACACCGCCCTTCCCGAGCCGTCGCGGACGGGCAGCCCCCGGGCCCTCGACCGCTGGATGCTCTCGCTGCTCCAGCGAGGGTTCGGCACGGCCCCGGTGGGTTTCGTGCTGTGGGATGGCACCCAGAGCTCTCCTCCCGAGGGCCCCACCGCCGGCCGGCTCCTCGTCAAGGACCGGCGCACGCTCGTGGGCCTGCTCCTCGACCCGGAGCTGAATTTCGGCGAGGCGTACAGCTCGGGCCGGCTCGACGTGCTCGGCGACCTCCCCTCGCTCCTCGAGCAGACCTACCGGGCGTGGGAGAAGGAGGGACGCAGCGCCCGGCCGGCGAGGCGGTTCACCCTGCGCCGCCCGAACACGCTGCGGCGGGCCCGCGAGAACATCCACCACCACTACGACATCGGCAACGACTTCTACCGGCTGTGGCTCGACGAGCAGATGCTCTACACCTGCGCCTACTTCCCCGCCCCCGGCGAGAGCCTCGAGCGCGCGCAGGTGGCGAAGATGGACCACGTCTGCCGCAAGCTGCGGCTGCGGCCGGGCGACACGGTGGTGGAGGCCGGCTGCGGCTGGGGCGCGCTCGCCCTGCACATGGCCCGGCACTACGGGGTGGAGGTCAAGGCCTTCAACATCTCGACCGAGCAGATCCGCTACGGCCGGAAGCGCGCGCGCGCGGAGGGCCTGGAGGGCCACGTCGAGTTCATCGAGGACGACTACCGCAACATCCGCGGCCGGTTCGACGTGTTCGTGTCCGTGGGGATGCTGGAGCACGTCGGCAAGGAGAAATACGCCGCGCTGCGCGAGGTCATCGGCCGCTGCCTGCACCAGGAGGGTGGACGGGGGCTGCTGCACTTCATCGGCCGCGACCGCGTGCGGCCGCTGAACGCGTGGATCCGGAGGCGCATCTTCCCCGGCGCCTATCCCCCCACCCTGCGCGAGGCGCTCGAGGCCATCCTGGAGCCGGGCGGGCTGTCGGTGCTCGACGTCGAAAACCTCCGGCTGCACTACGCCCGGACCCTCGAGCAGTGGCAGGAGCGATTCGAGGGAGCGGTGGAGCAGGTACGGGCGATGTTCGGCGAGCCTTTCGTGCGGGCATGGCGGCTGTACCTCGCCGGCTCGCAGGCCGCCTTCGCCACCGGCTGGATGCAGCTCTTCCAGGTCGTCTTCGCGCACACCGGGGACAACGACGTGGCCTGGACCCGCGACCACATGTACGGCGCCCGGTCCTGAGCGGGCGCGCGATGCGCCGATGCGACGCCGTCGTCGTCGGGGGCGGCCCCGCGGGGTCGAGCTGCGCGTGGGCGCTGCGGCGGGGAGGCGCCGACGTGGTGGTGATCGACCGCGCGCCGTTCCCGCGGGACAAGGTGTGCGCGGGCTGGATCACCCCCGCCGTGGCCGCCGCCCTCGAGCTCGACGCGGACGACTACCGGCGCGGACGGACCTTCCAGCCCATCACGGGCTTCCGCACCGGCCGCATCGGTAACGACGAGAAGGACGTGGAGACGCGCTACCCGCGGCCGGTGAGCTTCGGCATCCGCCGATGCGAGTTCGACCACTACCTGCTCTGCCGCTCGGGCGCGGAGGTGCGCCCCGGGACCGCGCTCACCGGCCTGCGCCGGGAAGGCGAGCGTTGGATCGTGAACGACGAGATCGAAGCGCCGATCGTCGTGGGCGCGGGCGGGCACTTCTGCCCCGTCGCCCGTCATCTGGGCGGCGGCGGCGGGGGTGAGCCGATCGTGGCGGCGCAGGAGTTCGAGGTGCCGCTCGATGCGGCCCAGGACTGCCCCGTGCGGCCGGAGGTGCCCGAGCTGTACTTCGCGCGCGACCTCAAGGGCTACGGCTGGTGCTTCCGGAAGCAGGGCGTGGTCAACGTCGGCTATGGCCGCTTCGGGAGCGAGCGCCTCTCCGCGCACGTCGCCGGCTTCCTGGACTTTCTACGCGCGCGGGGGCGCCTGCCGGCGAGCGTGACCGGGCGGCTCAAGGGTCACGCGTACCTCATCTATGGGACGGCGCCGCGGCCGCTCGTGGGCGACGGCGTGCTGCTCGTCGGCGACGCCGCCGGCCTCGCCTACGCTCAGAGCGGAGAGGGCATACGGCCGGCGGTGGAGTCAGGGCTGCTCGCCGCCGGCGTCCTCCTCGGCGCACGAGGTCGCTACCGGTACGAAGACCTCGCGCCCTACCGTCGGCAGATCGAGGCGCGGTTCGGACGGAGAGACGCGAAGCCAGGGCTCGCGCGGCTGATCCCGTCGCGTGTCCTCGAGGCGCTGGGGGCGAGCGTGCTCGGCTCGTCGTGGCTCACGCGACGGATCGTCCTCGACCGCTGGTTCCTCCACGCCCACCAGCCCGCCCTCTCGCCCGCGCTTCACCTCCCGGGCTCGCCGCAATCGTCGCCGTCAACGGCCAAGGGACTAGCGGGAACGAAGTCGGCGATCAGGCCTTCCCTTTGAGGTGCGTCCCGAAGAAGGCCACCGTGCGCGCCCACGCGTCCTTGGCCGCCGCCTCGCGGTAGCCGCCCCACGGGTTGTTCGGGTTGGCGAAGGCGTGGCCCGCCCCCGGGTAGATCTTGACGTCGACCGTCTTGCCGGCCTTCGTCAATGCCGCCTCGAACGCCTTCACCTGCTCCGGTGCGGGGCCCTTGTCCTCCGCGCCGTAGTTGCCGAGCACGGGAGCCTTGATCTTCGCGATCGCGGCCGCATCGGTCGGCGGCGCGCCGTAGTAGGCCACCACCGCCGCCAGGCGCGGCTCTTCGGTGGCGAACGCCAGCGAATACATGCCGCCCATGCACCAGCCGATCACGCCGATGCGGTCCTTGCGCACGTCGGGCCGGCCGCCGAGATGGTTGAAGGCGGCCTTGAGGTCGCGGAGCGCGCGGTCCCGCGGCGTGCCCATCATGAGCTGGTGGGCCTCCTCCTGCTTGTTCGTGACCTTGCCGCGGTAGAGGTCAGGGGCGAGGGCCACGTAGCCCTCCTTGGCGAGCGCTCGCGCCTGGCCCTTGACCCAATCGTCGACACCCCACCACTCCTGGATGACGAGGACGGCCGGGAAGGGGCCCTTGCCCTCCGGGGTGGCGAGAAAGCCGTTGGCGGTTTCATCGCCGCTCTTGAAGCTCACGGTCTGCTCGGCGGCCAGGGCCGGCGAGGCGAGAGCGATGAGAACCAGGCCGACGAGCAGCAAGGGCTTCATGACGACCTCCGTTTCATCGATGATATCCCCTCTCCCGGGACGGGAGAGGGGCAGGGGTGAGGGTCAGGAGGCGGGCTGGAGCGATCCCGCCGAAGGCACGGCCTGGCGCTTCTTCGCCTCCTCGGACCGCCGGCGCAGCAGCGCGGCGATGATCACCAGCACCTCGAAGGCCACGAAGCCGCCCACGTAGACGTAGCCGCCGGAGCCGAAGCCGTAGGAGTGCAGGCCGGTGCCGAGGACGAAGTTGACCCCGTACCACGCCATGAGCACGAGCAGGAAGCCGAGGATGGCGCCCACCGCCATCCCGAACTCCCGGATCCAGCCGACCATGCGGCTGTGGAGCACGGCGAGGTAGCCGAGAAGGGCGATGAAGGCCCACGTCTCCTTCGGGTCCCAGCCCCAGAACCGTCCCCACGAGTACGAGGCCCACACGCCGCCGAGCATGGTCCCGGTCGCGAGGAGCAGCGTTCCCACCTGCAGCGCGCGGTAGAGGAAGAGCGACAGCGTCTTGAAGAGCGCCGTCTTCCGGGGGGCGAAGAAGTACAGCCCGAGGTTCAGGTGGCCGAGCCCCATGGCGAGCAGGAACGCGGCGTACCCGAGCGTGATCGTCAGCACGTGCACGGTCAGCCACATGTTGTCGCGCAGGACGGGGACGAGCGGCTCGATCGAGCCGTCGAGGATCGGGACGTTGTCGGCCAGGATGAGGCACAGCGTGGCCAGCCCCGCCGCCGCCACCGCGAAGTAGCGCGCCTTGTACACCGCCTCGAAGATGAGGGCGAACAGCATCGCCCCCCAGGCCACCCACACGACCGACTCGTACATGTTGGTCACGGGCGGGTGCCCGGAGATGTACACGCGCAGGGCCATGCCGTACGC
>Ga0070698_100002920_pt1 | contig 18801 bp, 30 predicted proteins | sample KBSK1502metaG_FD_65477 | JGI IMG/M metagenome (GOLD analysis project Ga0070698, IMG submission 65477) | Corn, switchgrass and miscanthus rhizosphere microbial communities from Kellogg Biological Station, Michigan, USA - KBS K1-50-2 metaG | ecosystem: Host-associated > Plants > Roots >...
CGTGGAACACTATGGCGATTGTGCAAGCCACGCGCAGGCCTATGCACCAGCCAGCACTCCAGCTAACATTGTCCTGCGTCCGGAAGCGCATGCGGTCCGGTGATCGTCCCGGTCTTCAAAGCAGGGTCATGTCATCGGTACAACGTATTTTCAGTCTTTTACGTCGCTACTGAAAGGTTCTTTCGGGGGGATTTGGGCCTATTTGGGACCGATCATGCGATGGAATATGCGATGGAATGCTGCAAATAGTCGGCGAGGTGCTTTCCCGTTATTTTCAGCCGTCCACGACAGTAGAGCAGCATTGCCCCTTTCATTCTCTCGCCGGGTCAAGTTTTCCCTTAGCATCGACCGACTCAGCAATTAGCTTGAAATAACTATGACAGGCGTCAACTACCTTGGACAGGAATCCTTCTGCCAATACAATTTCATCGTCACCGCTCAGACATCCCACTCTTGTCATGTCCTCCCTAATTCCGTTCTTGGGCTTGCCTTGATGGTCTCGCAATTTACCGTCGCCATGAGCGATGAGGTTACGGATTCTTTGCAGCGTCTTAATATCGGCCCATTCTGGGGACGCTTTGAGTCCTTCCAGCCCAGCGACTTTTTCGAGATACCCAGTCGAGCGATCAATTCCTTTACCGCTCAAATCCGAGAAGGCTAGTTTAAAGCCTTTTTCCGATTGGTAGAGCAAACATAGCTTATCCAGTTCATGCTCAAGGAAGCCCCACACGGTCAATAGTGCTGACCGCCGCTGTAGGCTAGGAAAATACACCTCAAAAATCTCTTCCAAATCCCAACTGCTTTCGTCTAACCCTCGATGCCCATCTTCAAACCGTTTGGCATTCCTGTAAGTGAGGATAGATTCGGCGGCTTGTCTCTCAACGCTCTGCACGAAGCTGCTTATCAACTCGATGGAAAGACTGACATCGTATCGGTACCAGTTGAGAACGACTTTTCTCGGTATATAAAGGGACATTTGTCGTGGTCTTTAATGTTTTTCTGATGCAGCGGGCGCTGCCTTAATCTCGTGTTGTTGTTGTACGGGCTGAGCCTGCTGTTGGGTATCCTTCTTGTCCACCGGAGCCAATAGGGCATAGGCACCGAGCCAGAAGTAAAGCAGCGCAAACGCAAGGGGTATCCAACGTTCAAGGTGCGTAAGGGGTACGTAGATGTCCTCAACTGGCTTATCCTTCTTTTTCCGGTTGTGCCCGCAAACGTACCACTCATGACGGAACAGTGCGACCGGAAGCTGATTCTCAAGTTCGTGAATGACCGCAAATTTCGCAGTATTCAAGTCTTTGTAGGAATTCACGAGCGAGTACCAGACATAACAAACGATGAGTCCAGTGGCAGGCACCAGAGCATTCCATCGGTGACGACCAAACGTGGAAAGGAAAACAACGAACAGCGTCACCAGACTGGAATTGAGCGTGAGCAGGTAGTTATTGGAATTCTGGCGTTTGTCGCTGACATGTTGCGATGTCTCGACGAACAGCTTGTACTGCTCCAGCAAGTGGTCTTGGTACTTTTCGCCGTACTCCTCGGGCGTCCGGCTTTGCAGCTTCGCACTTGTTGCCAATTAGCGATCCCCCTTGATGAGCGCCTTCAGATTGTCCCAAGTCCATTTGTACATTTTGTCGGTAGCTTTGGCTGTCGTGGGTTTGGTGCAGGTCTTATCTGCATAACCGTACAGAAGGAAGTACGGCAAGTTTTCCTCCTGAGCGATTTCAAGCTCGGCGGCAACGCCAGTGGCGGTATGGGTGTACTCACCGCAGATGACGATCATCTGCCCACACTTCCGAATGCGTTCACGCGCTTTCCTCTTCCAGTCGCCAGTGAATGGTTCCTTCACCGACCAATCGCAAATCTCAAAAGGCGAGTCTTCGTGTTTGGATTGACCAACTAATGCCGTGCGCAGGAATTCGTCATGGTCGTAATCAAATGCTGTGTAGACTCTAGTTGCCATTTCCCTATTTCAGCAGCATTCCTCCATCGGATCAAGCGCGTATCAGTTGAGCTAAAATCCGTTAACCACAGACACATGGCAAACCTCAGTTACGCAGAGAAGCGGAACCTCGAAGAGTTTCTGGGCATGTTGTCTGGGTACGTCTGCAATTTCTCAGATCGCACCTTTCGTGAGTTTGTCTTCGACAGCACAGGTCTGGACATCAACGACGTAGCCATAGGCGGGCAGGGATCGAAGGCGAGACGGCTTCGCCATTTCTGGACGGATCAGCCGGACTACATCGTCGGAAAGCTGCTGAATGACCGAACGTATCCTGAAATCCAGCATCTCGATTCTCGATGCGTTCAACGATGTGAGGAACAACAAGAGCCTTGCCCACGATAACCCAGTGCTGAACCGCAACGAAAGCTTATTGATCTTTCCGGCACGTCACCAGTGCCATGCGGTTCGTGTGGGCACTCGACCAAGACCAATGTCACGTAAGATTGTGACGCGGCAAGGCCCGCCGTTCCAGCGCAGAGTTGCCGAAAGCAGTCTGTGCAGTGGGCTGAGAAAATAATGCGAAAAATTGATAACGTGCTTCCAAGCAGACCTCAGAGCTAAGTAACTGCGGTATCATGTTTTCACTCTAGCGCACACATGGACAAACAGTACATCCTCGATGAAATCAGGCGCACTGCGAAGAATGGAATCCCGCTCGGTCGGCTAAAATTCTTCAAAGAGACCGGCATCAAGGAATCAGATTGGCAGGGAAGATTCTGGGTTCGATGGAGTGAGGCTGTTCAAGAGGCAGGGTTTCAGCCAAATCAAATGACCACTGCCTATGAGGAGAGCGAACTTCTTGAAAAACTATGCGGCCTCATCAGTGAGCTAGGTCATTTCCCGGTTGCGGCTGAACTGCGCATGAAAGAGCACAAAGATTCCAGTTTTCCAAACTCCAAGACATTTCGACGCTTTGGAACGAAGCAGCAGCTCGTTACGAAGGTTCGAGCGTACTGTGATACGCATGAACTCGGAAACATTTTGGCACTCTGTCCTGTACTCACCATCGACTCTGATGTGCGATCCACTTATAGTGATTCCAAAGAAGTGTTCGGTTTCGTTTATCTGTTGAAGAGCGGGAGGCATTACAAAATTGGGAGGTCTAACGCAGTCGGACGCCGCGAACGCGAACTTGCGATTCAACTACCTGACCGCGCCAGCGCAGTTCATTCCATCAGAACTGATGACCCCGCTGGCATTGAGGACTACTGGCATCGAAGGTTTGAAACCAAACGCAAGAATGGCGAATGGTTCGAGCTTGACTCTTCAGATGTGAAGGCGTTCAAGCGAAGAACTTTCATGTGAAGTAAAACCGTAGACCCCTTGTATTCTCTTCGCTGCCATTCTGTGGTAAGGGAAACGACTCGAATGAAGCACTATTTGATGGTCGCTTTGTTTCTGTTCGCTTCGCTGACGGCGGTCGGACAAACAAAGCCGCACAAAGCTGCACCTGCATCTCACAGGCTACAGGTGCTCAGGCAATTACATATTGGGGAAGTCGAGTTTAGGGTACGTTGCGCGAGGAGCACAAACCATGCCGACAACCAACAGTGCACAAACGAAATGTTGCGGAATTTGCAAAATACCTACTCCAAGCTTTCTCTAATCGAAGTCCCGATCCCTACGAAATATTCTCCCCGAAAAGTTGTTCTGATGTTCAAAGAAGACTTGTTCATGGATGACGACACAATAACGCTCACTGTGTACGAGACAGAAAATAATGGCGAACTCTATTCCAACTCTCGGAGCCGATTGTTGCTCGGCAACGACCTGACGAAACTTCTTGCAGGTTATGCAGAAAGTTTAGAGAAGGAGTAGATGAGAATGTTCCGCCTACGATTCCCTCCTACATACCCGGCACCCGGAAGCACTTGACTCCGATATATGGGTAAACGATGAGGCAGTAAACGACCCACACAGGGGTCAGCACTACGAACAGGCGGTTGAAGCCGCGTCTTAGGTTCGCTTGCATTCTCTTTTGTGCGAAAGTAGTAGCATATATTGCATGGTTGCTCAAAACACTCAAACAGGCCCAGAACTCTGTGCGAATCCCAAGTGCGGTCATGAGCGGGGTTTGCATTGGGACGACGTATGTCATGTCCAAGGGTGCGGGTGCGCACATTTCGTTCGCCAGCAACAACCAATTCACTCAGGAGGGAGACAACGGAACTGAAGTTGGGTGTGAGGAGCTTTCATTCAATCCTTGGCGACAGCTTGCCACTGGTGACCGCAACGTGCACACATCCAACTTCTGTCCCAACTGGCTTGAGCATTAGCCAGTTCGTCTGTGGGCTTCCTTGCGCCAATGCCACCCAACAGAAACAGAATACTGACTACACCAACAACGATTGCAAATCCTTCTAACCCTTTCTCGTTTGAACCGACAAACAGCGCAAACAGCAAGCCGCATACTCCCAAAAAAATACAAAGATACGCGCCACCGTTCGAGGGACGTTCTGGCAGGCTTGAAACCAAATCCGACTTGTAAGTACTGGTCGAACTCCAAACCGAGCGTCTGGAAATCCCTACTGTATTCCTACGCCGAGTTCCTGCGGAAATTGCCATCGACAACGGCTTGGTTCTTCCCGACCCACAGCTTGGACATTTGAACTTGTCAGTCATTTCAGGTGGGCATCAGTGTATCTCGAAGTACCAACTTGTTTTGAGTACCAGCGCATAAATTCTGATTGACCGATGGGCCAGTATATCGCTACCTTTGCAGCGAGATATAAATAGTTGTGACCCGAGGGAATCTTTGGCCGATCTATTGAAAACAGTTCGTTATCTGAAAACAGAACGAGACAGGCTTCACGCCCGGTTGAGTGCAGTTAACAACGCGATCTCGGCCCTAGATGGATTGAACGGTTCGCGTGGCCCGAGTGGACGAAGAGCGCGGCATAAAATGTCGGCTGCTGGCAGAAGGAAAATAGCGGCGGCTCAGAGAGCACGTTGGGCGAAGTGGAAGGCTCAGTCCCGGAGTACCAAACGCGTCTGAAGTACCAAACTCCTGCACGAACAAAAATTCTCATTGACTGATGGGCCGATATATCGCTACCTTCAAAGCAGGGAAGTCCGGTCGCAAATGGAAACCTCTAACTACTACGGTGTGTATTGGCAAGAAGGCGGCATAGATTTTGACATGTGGTGCGGCCACAAACACGCAACTCTCGCAGAAGCCGCCGACTGCATCGAAATTGAACTTATTGAAACTTATGACGCATGGATTACAGTCATGGCGCACACACCGGGGCACCGACGTAAATTGACCTCTGAAGAAAGAGCGGACCTCCAAAAACTACTGCCTCGCCGGAAAGTAGCGTAAAAGCGTAGGCAAGTACCAAGCGAAATTGACTTAGACTACTTCTTCCCATGTTTGGCTTGCGGCATGTCCCAATAGTGCTGATCCTTGTAGGCTTTGAGTTTTTCAATGTCCGCCTCTGTCCACCGCCGCAAGATGTGTCCTCCGGCCAGCGGCACTTCCATAGCGGTCTTAACGCAACCCTCCTGTAACCATCGGATCAGCGTTGCCCGGTGAATCTTGGCCTTCTTCGCCGCTTCCAACGTGGAATACGTCTTGTCACTCATACGACAGATAGTAGCATCCTCGATTGTCATTCGGAATCCTCCCAAGTACCACACGGATTAGCAAGTGCCAGAGCGGCAAGTACCAGCCGGATCACTTTTTTGGCTGCTCATCCAGAACGCGCGGAGTACCAGTTCGTATAGTGTTTTCCGCCTGTTGCTCACGCTCGGATGCACTGTCACGTAAACTTCCGGACAGCGGTATGCACATGATTGCCCTCCTTCGGGCCTCTTCAGTGTCCGCATTACGGACAGACGCGCTAGGGGAGTTCGGGCGCGTTTCGGCCTACGGTCTAATTGAGCATGTCAATGCAGACCACGTTGTCAGGAATCCGTGCGGCCTCCATCGGCTGCCCGGTGATTAGTTCCATGCGGCCTTCGCCTATCGTGTCCAGCCAATCAGAGAGAACCTCTTCGGTTGCTTGTTGAACCGAAACGTTTGTCAGGTCGGCATAGAGTTTGATTCGTTGAAAGGTTTGCGCGGTGATCCGTACAGTTCCATATTTCATTAGTTGGCCTCTTCAGTGCTGGAAGTACCAGCAGACGCGACGGGAGAGGATCGCGTTTCGGCCTATGCGACAGACAGGTAGACAATCGCGTCCTTGTCGCCATCTCTGAGAAGTTCATAATCCGTGTAATCCATGTCAGGATGATGGGCAACCGTGCTGTTTTCGTCGGCCTCGTACTGTGCAATTACCTTGTGGGGAATGACGGCATCGAAGGCGAAGGTATTGACGCCGCTCCAACCGATGTCGTTGAGGTAGTCCCGAAGCTTCCGTTTATCCTCCGGCTCGGAACCGTTGTACGCATCGGTTGCCGCGTCTTTGATGGCGCGATTGATAGCCTTCTCAACCTTCCTTGGATCGTTTCCGGCGACAGTGACGAACGGATCGTTGTCTTCCCACCATGCAGACGCGACGTAAACGATACGTTTCAACGGCAGAGATGCGTCTATGAACCTCTGCCGGTCGAATCGTGGATTAGTCCCGGCCAGTTCAGCCGAGAATGCTTGAACCAATTCCCTCCGAAGCCTTATGCTTCGCCAGAATGCCAGCGATCAACTCAAAGTCTTTCCGAGTCATGATGCCTCCGCTACATGCGACGTAGTGTCGTGTTACGTGACATAGTGTCGCATTCTATAGAAGGCATGTCAACGAATCTTTGGTAACACTGCGCGAGTGTCTTTACTTGGGAGGAGGATCGGACCGGCGCGTATCAGTACGCCGTAAAGAATACGGTCCGGCCATGAGACAGAGAGATGCGCTTCGCGGCCATTATTCGCACTGCACGCCAATATCTCAAACAACATCCAGAAGCATGTAAAACAGTTTCGGTCCACAGTGGACCAAAACTATCGGAGATCAAGAAGGGAGAGAGAGAGAGAGACAGAACAGCAGAGGAAAGTTAATTTCTCCCTCAGCGGGGAAAAATTAAAACCCGAGTCCAATGCGAAGAGTCTACCGGGAGAGATGCGATGCCGGTCGCGCACTTATTACGCTGTACTCTTCTATTCTCGCAACTGCTCTGGCCCGGCTCCTCATCTTCCATCCAAACGAGAACAGGATGCGACACTGTGTCATATTTGACACACTCACAGACTCGCGTCTGCCTCCCGGTTATGCAGACCGAGAGAGTGAATCTAAGGATTTGCAATCAATGACTTGCAGACTGCATCGCATGGTCATCGCATATCTCAGGCAGGCTGCTATGTACTAGAAACTTACCCCAAAATCACCCCAGAATTTACCCCGAAATTACCCCCGAAATTACCCCCGAATTTTAGGTATCATATTCCGAATTAGACCCCCAAGCCGGGAGTCCCCGGCACCCTTCTCCGATTTTGCTACGGCTGGCGCGGCCAGAACCGGAACCGTAGTTTGTCATGACGTATTCAGTACGTTTTGGGATCAGAAACATGGGTCGTCCGAATCGCAGAGGCGTGTCCACTCCAGAACACGGCGATTATCCCTATAGCTGATTGAGCGTCAATTCTGTTTGCAGTGTTACCCGCGCGGGACTATACTCCGCGCCAACAGCCCAACCCTAAAGAAAGAGCCTGTTTCGATCCAGCCAGACCGGGGCAGGCTTCCCCTCTTCGGCATTCCAAAAAGATCATCCGCTCTTTGCATGTGCAGGCGCTCAGGATCGCTGTCCCTTTGTCACACCGTATCCGGTCACGTTTGGATCACATGGGTCCCCTATCCCCGATCCGATCAGGTTGAGATTTCTCTTTGGGTCCCATAAGGGCATGAGTCTCTGTATACCCGCTACGTTTGATTCACTTGTTCACAGAATCCGGGGTAGCTTTGGCTTTGCGATTGGCTCGTCAGGCTGCATGATATTCCGGAGATCGGCAGCAATCGCTTGCCTATCGTAGTGTGAATTAGTGCGAGGCTGGCCCGTGTTCAAGACACATCGTTGTCCGACACGCGAACCGCAGGTTGGGCAAGGAACGGAAAGGGTTTCATCCTTCATCCGAAGATTATGCGATTTTGACCGGAGCTGAATCTGTTCAGTTTTGAACAGGTAGACCAATCCCACGTGATGGTCTCTTGTATAATCCCGCGCTTGGGCAAGCCCTTAACAATTCAGGCGCGTCTCCGGTGGCACCAGCGGTTCGATGGCATGTACTCCCGTATAGCGAAGCGGCTCCGTGTCGATCCGTCTTACGTAAGCCGGGTCGGGAAGGGCGAACGCAACTCAGACAGAATCCTCAGAGCACTGGAAGCAGAGATCGGACGCTTGGAGAAGTTGAGACCTAGATAAACGGCAGCACGCCAGAACCGGAACCGGACTGTCATAATCGTGTCCAGTACGCCTCGGGAATCAATTGGATGTGCATTCGGCTGGAATTGAGGTGCAGGGGTTATGAGTAGAATAGCAGTTCTCAAAGGATGAAGCTGCCAAACATCCCCGTATCGCCATGGCTGACGGCTATCGTTACGCTTGTAGGTGGAGGTGCCATGGGAACGGTTATCGCGTTGATCGCAAACCGCCCCAACCCAATCGTGCTGACATACACTATTACAACAACGGTCGTAGCTGAGACCAACCGCAAAGATTTGGCAATCCCCCCCAATCTTCGGGTGCAAATTGGCGAAGAAAAGATAGCATCACTGTATATTCACACAGTTGAGTTCACTCCTACTGGAGGTCGGTATGCTGAGGCGGCAGAGGTTGCGATAGTTTGTTCCCAGAGGGTGCTCGCATTTACGCCTCTCCTTTCTTCAAAGACCCCTCTCCTATTAGACACATAATGTGTGAACAGTCAGCAGCCGGATTACGCTGCAAGATGTTTCCGCTGAAGCCGGGGTCCGCTCCACCTTTCCGAGTGACGTTTGCGACTGATCGAAGCTACCCTCCCGTTCTAGACATCGCAGCTAAGGACGTTGAGCTTCGCACCGTGGCACAGGTTGCGGAACAGAATGCGTGGACAATATCTCGCTATGCAAAAGTGGCCGGGGCTATAGCCGCTGCCCTCGTTCTTGCCTTCGGCATTTTTGCTTTCGGTGCGATCACCATGATGAGAGAGGTTGCGAAACACATTCTAGGTATGATTGCTAGAGAGGCAGGAACGGACCGCAGGCGCGAGATCGGAGCGCAGTTGATGCCGAGGCGATCCCGGAGCGTTCCCGCGCTCATAACGCAACGTCGAAGGATTTGTTGCGTATTAAATACGCAAGTTAGAAAAGTTGGTTGATTTCTCAGAAACTTCTCGACAGCTAAGCATCGTTTTGGTACAATAGCTCTGAAGTTAGGAAGATTCGCCGATAGCGTAAGCGTAGCCCGTAGCAACAACGAGTTTATACGAGTTAGCACGGCACGCTGAGGTGACACCGAACAGGAGAACAGAACATGAGCACACCCTTCAGTTTCAATCCCACCTCAGCCGGACAATCCAAGACAAATGCTAACGTATCCAGTACGGCAGAATAGTAACTAGACCGTTATAGTATAAGCACGCATTTAGTAATCAATAAGTACATGTGCAACATACTGATTTAACGGTAGATATTTAAAAAGGTTCAGTCATACCTGATTTACCTCGAAAAAGGTTCAGTGAACCTTCTTCCTTAGTCGTTTGATTCGATGGCAGTTAAGTGCGTTTTGAAAATGCGAAGTCCATTGCATTATTAGATAAGTGGCGTCTTTGAATCGGTGATTGGTTTTGGTTTCCTATTCAATGAGTCCCTTGTAGTGAGAACTGAAAGAACATATGAACCTCCTAGATTGCAGCGTTACGTACTTCACTAGTGTCCCGGCGATCTTGAGCCTACGCCCCAAGGCACTGAGTACAGCGTTGCATATTCACAACGGAGGGGACGAGTCATCCGTGCCGGAGCGAATGAAGTATCAGCTTGCGGAGTTAGTAGGGAACGTGCGCACAGACGATCATGCTTTTCTGCTCCCGGCAAAGCTCGATTACGAGAAACTCTCGTATGCCGGACAGAAGACCATCATTGCGTGCTATCAGCAATCGAAGCACAGCCGCACACCGTTCCGAATTACCTGTACACGGGAACACCTTGCAGACGCAGCTCACTTAAGCCTGCCGCATCTCCGCAAGGCGTTAAAGGAGCTGGAAGCCAAACGGCTACTTCAGGTCAGACAGCTTTGGAGAAAAGGAATTCAACTCAGCTTGCTGGACCCAGAATATGACTCCGGCACACCGCTGTACTGGATCGCAACGTTTAACAGAGACCGACTAGAAACCGTCCCGCCGTTGAGCTGGTACAAGCTCCTCCTGCACGATCAGAACATCAGCGGCGATGCTGAGAACCTATCTTTGGATTGTTGCTTCTGTGGGACACGAAATAAGCTCAGGGTTAACACGGTAGATGACAAGTGGTACTGCCACAGTTGCAAGAGGGGTGGAGACCACAAACGCCTTTGGGGGCTGCTGCACTTCTTCATTGATCGGCATGATTGGAGAGAGGCACTAATGAGAAGAGAGCTTGGGCTATGAGCACATTGATTACGAGAGTAGAGACATCGGTAAAGCTTTGGAGCATCCTGCTGGCATTTTGTCCGGCTCCGACTGAATACCAGCTTGGCGTCTGGACCAGACAGTTCTCAGATGAGGAAATCGAGTACGCTTTCACCCGTGCATCACGCAAGTTTTCCCCGAACAAAGGGCTATGCCCCGATGCAGCAATAGTCCACAAATACGTGACTGGCATTTTACTGAACGAGAAACTCCATACGGTGTCGGCATGACGCGAACGATCCTTAAGACGGAGACACGGTGAGCGCATACATCAGAGTGGCAGATAGGAAAGCGCAGGAAGTGCAGGAGAAGCTTCGCGCTGGATTGCAAGCTGTTGCTGACAAGGCGGAAACCAACGAACAGACGCTTGCGGCCTTGTCCAAACTGGCCGATTTGCACATCTCCGAACAACGAAATGAATCGAGGGTTGGACCCCTGAAGGAAACCATCCGTGAGCAGTCGAAAACAATACGCGCTCTCAAGGAACAGATCGACTCCATCAACGAGCAGCTAACTGTCGCGCAGAACCGCATCACCGAGCTAGAAAACGAGAAAACCGATGTGACCGAGGAACGTGACGGACTGAAGTCGGGCTTGTCCCGGTTAGGCGCTACGCTTTCGCAATCCCGCACTACCGCAAAAGACGCAGAAATCAACGCAAGCAAAGCGTCGAAGCAAGCGGCAGAGGCGAATAGCAAAGCCGAAAACTTGACGTTGAATTTCCAGACCGTTCTGTCCGGACTTCGAAGGCTCTACGGCATCGTCAAGTTCGACGAAGCATTCACTACCAAACTGTTTTTCGAGCTTGGGGATAGTGCGGTTGTTGAAACCTTCGCCGCTCTCGGATGGACCGAAGAACGGTTTGCGTATTGGACCCGAGCCAGAAACGTTACGAAGAACAAAACTAGCGAGCAACTCGTCGAATTCATACACCCCGCAGGGGCCGGTTGTGTTTCTCACCGGAACATACCAAAGGAGGAAGATCAGCGGATCGTCGAAGGATTGCTGCGTTCTCGCGGTGTTGTCGCGGAAGATGAAGTCAAAAAACTCCAACTTCAGCATCTTGAAGAATACCGGCGAAACAATCCGATTCCGACTCTTGATTTTCGTGGACCGGTAATCAGAACGCCGGTCGCGTGCGACTCGCTTGAAGCGAACCGGTACCTGAGAGGGTACTCGTCCGACCCGGAAGCGTAGATCAGTTCGTTTTCAACTTAGGAAACGCGATGGACCATTTTTTTTGGCTCCACGCTAGGACCTGAGTTCAACCTCCCGCAATAGGAAACATTTTGCGGGAAGACTAACCAAGAGAGGAGGACGTTTGTTTGATGAATTTCCCGAGGTAATGACGGTAAATGATCTGGCGAAGGCCCTTCAGCTTTCGCGTTCGCAAATTTACGATTTGACGCGGACGCGAGGTCAGGTCCGCAATGAAATCCCGCTGCCGGTCTTGCGGATCAATAGTAATCTTCGTTTTAGAAAATCAGATGTTGAATTGTGGCTCGATGCACTGGCAAAGCGCCGGAGTGGATCGTGAGCACCGGCGAAAAGCAGGACCAGCAGACTAGTTGGCTATTGCAATCTCTCAACGACTTCAATGGGTCCGGAGAGATAGCGAAATATCTTGATGGGTTCGTCGTTACGGATCACGACTCTTTAGTCTCCCGCCTTGTTCACGCAATACGCCGTGGCAGATGTCCGGCTCTGATTAAGCCTCAATTTGTCGCATGGTGTAAGCGACAAATAGATCAGCATGCTGATGCGCTGATTCCTTTCTTTCTGGCGAAACGGATCAAAGAGCAAACCGGACGCATCACGGTACGGGACGTGTTCAACATCGTGGCCGTGCATGGCAAGTTGAGAAAAGGAACGGCCTGCTTTCCCCGCACGATCATCAATGGCGGCGTGGCTTTGATCGACACGGGCAAAAAAGTGTTGAAAATTCCTGCCTGCCCTGACTCAGATGATCCAGTCGAGAACTTCCTTCCGGTCTTGGAATTGCTCTGGCCTTGGCACGAACGCGCAGGCGCTATTTTGAAAAGCTCTTCACGGGAAGTGTCCGGAAGATTGGCCCCGATCCGTGTACCGCTACATCAGCTTTTTGTAGCTTTTCAGTACGGGAATTGGACCGATGAGCCGGTCCATGCCAATGACGGTGACTTTCTGAACTGGACGAACGGGAACCTCTATCGCACCTCTCAGGAATCAGACCTACCAGCACACGATGCCGCTCAGGTGTCCTTTGAGGATTCGCTTCTGCAGGTTATTCAAGGACTTGAAAAATAGTTTGCAGAAATCAGGGATTCTTTTCCCTAATAGCAGAGAGAAGAGATCACGGCAACGTACAGGCCGTACTGTGGAAGAGTTAATAGAAAAGGGGAACTGATGGTTGCATTCGTAATCTTGGGTGTACTTGCCGTACTGAATACAGTACTGACGATTCTGGCGCTGTCTGCTACTGGCCGTCTGTGCCTTTCTCAGCGCAATCTTCGGCACGATTTGGCAGACGGCTTCAACCGTCTCGTTGACCGGACCGAGGAACTTACCACTCAGGTCGAATCGGCTCTTGATTGCTTAGTTACGATTGACGCGAGAGCGACGGAAACTTCAGAAGCAGGGGAAGATGCTGTCGGATGAGATTGCTTTTTCAGAACGAGCTTTGACCTATCGCAACACAAAACTATTTTGCCCGAGCGTTCATGGCCTTCAGGCGGTTGTGACCCTCACCGAAGATAACCTTGCCGTTCTGCAATGCGGATGCACTCGCAGCAATCTTCTACCGCTGCGAGAAGGCCACATTTCGATTGAACAATTCTCCCCGTTCGCACCGAGCGACGATCAGAGGATCGGAACGAAGCTGTTTCCCGCAACTGCAACAGGGGAAATTACCGCACAGCGATGTTGGTTTGAAACATGAGTGAATACACAACACGAAATCAGCACGTAGCTGCTTTTTGCGTCTACGCAGGCTTGGTCCTGCTCGAAGTCAAAAAGATTGGGGTCAAAAGTTTGCTCTTTGTTTTGGATGATCCGGACGGTGAAGGGCCGGAACTCGACCGACACTTTTTCGAGAACGGCAGCGTTAGTTCAGCGCGGGAACTGCTAAAAGCCTCTGACGAGGTAAGGAGAGCAGTCCGCGATATGTATACGAAGGAAAAACAAGAACTATGAAAAACAACAGCAACAAAGATTTCTCCGGTCAGGTAACCCAAGTGACCGTCAGTACCAGAACGAACGTACAAGACAGAAAATTACGGAAAATCTCCGTGGATCGAACCGGCGATGCGCTCAGGAACGCTCTACCGCCAATTCCATTCTCCCAGAGGACGAAAGCGCAAAAAGCCATCAAAGGAGAGGGAAAGCAGCGTCACGGAAAGTAGCGCGAAACTGAAGGGAAGGGAAAACAAATGGGAAGTGTGCGTGAAGATATTGCAAGACGTGAGAGGCAGGAATTCGTAGAGTCCTTCGAGCGGCAAAATCGGGAAACGGAAGATCGGAAAGAGTACCAACGGTACGCGACGGACATGCGGAATAACGGCACAACTCCGCTGAGCTTCGATGAGTGGCAACAATTCATTCCAGAAGAGTTCTCACAGGAACAGCCTGCTGTACGTGCCGCCCTCGCCAGTGCGAACTCAAATTGGAAGCAACTCGTAGAAGTCACTAAGGAACGAGTCGCCTCCATACCTCTCGATGATGACGAACTGAGAGACCTTGGCTTTGATCTTCGGTTCCGTCCAATCTGGGAAAACGAATATACGAGTCACGGGATCGCGGCTGCGTTTGAAAAATTCCGATCCGAACCGAGGTTTGTGCCAAGCGTCCACTTCAGGCCAGTGGGCGATTTTCTGCTGCGCAATCGCATCATCTTGTCAGAGCCGCATATTCAGTTAGCGTTCACGATTCTCCTGAACTACGTCTTGATTACACCGGTGGAAGGGGAAGTCGAACAACCAAAGGTCAACCTTCGAGTTGAGCCAAATTCCGAAATTGAGCGGCAGAAAAGAATCCGTGATTACGAAGAAAAACCAGTTGTGCGATTCGAGGGTCGAGACTACACGCAAAAAGAACTCGACGCGATGGACAGTCAAACATACCAACGAGTCATGCGAATGAATACACCCCGAGTCACCGATGTACTCAGGCCGGAGCCTCGGTAATCATGCCTTTCAACAGCTTTCAGCATTTGTACGGCAAAACGATTAACCAGCTTCTTATAGGAGGAATCGCACGCCGGGTTCCTGAATTGAAATGGGACACGACCTGCCTAAAGTGTGGCGCAAAACAAACGCACACGCATCGGGATTTACAAAACGGATCAGCGACCTGCAAAAGTTCGGGCTGCGGCAAGCCGATCCAGCATGAGACCAGCCGTCAAGCGATAGGAGCCGTTGACGGTGTACGGGTCCGTGATGTGGAAGAACGTCGAAGCTTCGAGCAGTCTCAGGAAAATGCGCCTAAGAAGCCTACAAAGCAATCTGCGTACCTGCCGCCTGAATGCTTTAGGGGAATACCGAGCCAGTTCGACACGCGAGGCAGGTAGCGTCCTTCAACGGGACACAAAAAGAGAAAAACAACTATGAACATAAAGCAAAAACTTAATTACGCCTGTGAGCGTGTGGTTCTGTGGTGCATCCGAGGCTTCTTGTTGCGCTACAGCGTTGTCATTGCGAAGGAATTTGCAAGGCTTGATGCAGACTCAAAACAGTTCCGAGCAGAAGTTCAATTCGTGGCGGCAGACCATTTTCGACACCTTCAGCATTTAGAAACAAAAACAAATGCTGCCTTGGCATATTGCGCAGCACTTGATTCTTCCAAATATGGCAAACCCGCTTACGGTTCGCGCTCTGCCGGGCCGATTCATCACGAACATCGTGAATCAATCCGGAAACAATTTACTGGAACGTCGCAGGAAGATCGAGAGCAGCAATGAAAATCACACTCCGAAAAACAATTTCGATGGTCACTGGCGAAGTACTGGAGCACGTCTGGTATGAATACGAAGGTGCAGTAGATCGGCTCTGCGGTGCCTCCGACGAACAAAAAAGTATTGAGAAGAAGCAAGCCTCTTGGTTCGATACAGCAACGCTTCAGGCACAACAGATTTTTGGCAACTCTTCAGCAGCCTTCCAAGACTTAATGAACACCTTCGCACCTACTGTCGCGGCAGGTCCAAGTCAAAAAGGCTTTTCGGCTCCTGAAGAGGCAGCACTGAAGTCCAAAGCTATTACCGAGTCCGGCGAAGCGTACCGCGATGCGTCTACGGCTGTAAAAGAAGCGAACGCGGCGGCTGGCGGCGGCAACATGGCGCTACCCGGAGGCGCTGAGATTGGGCGCAACATTCAAGTTGCCAACGCTGCGGCGAAGAACACTGCAAATGAACTTAACCAGATTGAGCAAGCGAATTGGGCTACAGGCCGCGAGAACTATAACCGGGCGGCTGCTGGACTTGCAGAAGCTCCTAACGTATTCAACCCCGCGACTGGTGCAGGCGGTGTAGCAACTAACGCAGGCGGCGAAGCTGCTAAGACTGCTGACTCGATCACACAAGCAAATAATAGTTGGGTCTCCGCTGTGACCGGCGCTCTTGGTGGGATTGTAGGCGGCGTAGCGACAGGTGGAATTAAGAATCTTGGAGAGGGCGTAGGGTTCTTCGGACAAAACAGACCGCCAGCAACAGGTTAATTTATTTCGATTTCAAACGTGCCGAAAGGATGTAGCTCAGCGTGTGGGAGGCAGTGTTTCATTTCTGCGGCTCCCTGCTCGTTCACGGAATGGATTACTACCCGGCCTTTGAATCCGCTCTTCGCCAGAAAGTGAGCCACACGCAAGCCACTTCCCGGTTTGTGTCCGGCTGCGTCTCGCCAGTGCAAATCGTGATCCAGAAAAACGAATGCGTTTTTGCCCAACGACGCCAAGAGCGGTAAGGCATCTTCCACATTTGAGCTATACCGAGCGTTGCTCAGGCGCTCGAAGAACCATTGCAACCGCATACCCGAATCCTCAAGAATAAAAACGGCTGCATCGCGGGGAACGCGGATCGTAGTTTGCGTTACCATCCTAGCCGGTGATTTCAGCGGTGTGCCATTTTCACAGCAGTGTGAATGAGCGCAAGTAATTGTTTATATTCATACGGCATCCCAAGGACAAGAATGTCATTCAGCTCTAGTGGTATAGGCTGTAACTTCGGCGCAAGACTGCCTAGAGGAACGATCTTCCCCGCTACCCCTGATGCCGTCACGAAAGCCAAAGCTTGCGCAGGGTTCTTCTTAAGGATTGCCTTCGCCAGATCGAAGCCGTCCAGACCGGGGTGGTCAATATCGGTTAGCACCAGATCGTAGCGGCCACGTTTCCGACGATAAATCTTAAATGCCTTGTCACCATCCGATGCTTCGTCAATCTTGATGTCGCCGATCAGATGTTTTAGTAAGCCTTTGACAGTTTCCCGGATGCTTTCTTGGTCATCAACCAGTAAGAGTTTCACGCTCCTGCCGCCTCAATCAACTCAAGAAGTGCGATGCCTGCGGACTCTTTTGTACTCCCCCCACGAAACGTTGGCAGGAATCCAGTCCTGATCGCAGCAGAGACCACTTGGCCTTCCTTTCCGGTCGGAAACTTATTCAAATCATCAATTGTCTTCGCTGTTTGGTCCACAAACTCTAAGATCGACTTCGGGACTTCCCCCCGCTTCACGATGTTGTCACACATGTGCTCAATCAATCGCAAAGCCGCGTAACATTCATTCTCGGATATTACCGGCTCTTTTGGCGCACCAAAAGACCCAAACTTACCTGCTGGTGTGTCTATGTTTGATTCCATGGTTCCTCCTATTCCTGTTTTCCTTTGCCTGTTTTGGTATCAGCAGCCGCCGCGAGAGCTTTCGGTTTTAGGGCAGCTTCAAGAGCCTTCATTCCGTCAACCAAAGCGTGCTCAGTTTGTTTTTTGTAGAACTGAAGAGTAGTGCTCATGTGTTTGTGTCGCAACAGTTCTTGCGCAGCCGCGTAGTTCCCATTCGTCAGACCGATCAGAGCGGTTCCCGCACCGCGTCTTCCCGCGTACAAAGACTTCCACTGAATCTTTCTTGCCTGCAACGTGGGTCTGATCTTGCGAAATACCAAATCCCGCAGGTCCATCGGCCTGCCGGTCTTCGTCTGGAAAAGCCATCCTTCAGTGGGATTCCCGCACTTCATACGCCACAGTTGGAGCGGCACCTTCACCTGAGAAACCAGCGGTAGCGTTGCGACGGATTCTGGTGTCTTCGTAGTTCCAACGACACCGCGTACAACTGCTCTACGTATGTGCACAAAATCCTCATCGAAATCTTCCCATCGCAAACCGGCCAATTCGCCCGGCCTCAAACCGATAAAGCAAGACAGTGCCATCACAAGCTGACAATCGACGTGCTCAGCCAACGCGCTGATTATGTTCTCAGCCTCTTCGAGTGTGTACCACTGAGTCTTTTTTGGCGACTTCGCTTCAGCCGGGAGTTCGACGTTGCGCCACGGATTCAGTTCAAGGCGTCCTTCATTGATTGCTCGTTTGAAGATTCCGCTGGCAAGAGACTTGACGTGATTCAGCGTGCGGAGGCCCTGTGAGTCAGTCAGCCCCAAAAGGAACTGATGACCGAGATGCGCCTTGTACGATTGCAGCGTTACGTCGCCAAAGTGCGCCCTCAGATGTTGATTCCAAATTTGCTTGTAGCCGGAGACCGTAGAGTGCTTCTTGTGTTGCTCTAAATACGGGAGGTACCGCTGCTCCCAGAAGTCCGCTACGCGCATGTCCTCTTCGTTCGCTTGCCCAACATTGACCTTGCGCATGAACTCCTGACAAGCTAGTTGCACGGCCTTGCATTTCTTGGAGTGGTGTTTCTCATCTTTGGCGCAGAGACGGTGCGACTTTTGAACTCGCGTTGGTTTGCCGTCTACAATCTCGGTGACATAATGGCGAACGTGCCACGCCCCGAACGCCTTGTAGATATATCCATGCTGGAATCGGCCCATGGTGTCCCTCGACAATCAGGAACTTACCATAATGCGATGAATATGCAATGGCCTGAAGGTAACACATGGTAACCGATGTAGAATCAACACGGAAGCGCATGCGATCCGGTGATCGTCCCGGTCTTCAAAACCGGCGGGTGGCGGGTCACCCCGTCACCGGTGGGTTCGACTCCCACTCGCTTCCGCCATTGCTTTTCAATTGTTTACCGCCGTTCAGCTCCTTG
>Ga0070698_100002921_pt1 | contig 18798 bp, 15 predicted proteins | sample KBSK1502metaG_FD_65477 | JGI IMG/M metagenome (GOLD analysis project Ga0070698, IMG submission 65477) | Corn, switchgrass and miscanthus rhizosphere microbial communities from Kellogg Biological Station, Michigan, USA - KBS K1-50-2 metaG | ecosystem: Host-associated > Plants > Roots >...
CGACGTCGAGCGGGTGCTCGCCACCGCGGCGCGCCACCGCTCGGCCTACATGTGGCCGTGGGAGAGCGAGCCCAAGAGCATAGCCACTGGCATCCTCGACGACGAGACCTACGACTGGCGGGCCGTGGTCGGCGCCATGCTGACGACCGGCGGCCAGCCCGTCGTCGTCGCCGAGGACCGGCTGGCCGAGGCCAGCGAGCTGGGCGCCGCGACCGGCATCCCGGCCGACCCGACCGGGACGGCCGGCCTGGCTGGCCTGCTCGACCTGCGGCAGGCCGGCGTGGTCGGCGCCGACGAGCGCGTCGCCGTGCTGTTCACGGGGGTGCGCCGTGGCTGAGCTGACCGGCCCCCGGCCGGGCCGATACGGAAACGGGACCTGCGATGGACTTCACCCTTAACGGCGCCCCGGCCTCGGCCGACGTCCGCCCCGGCGAGCACCTGCTGGAGGTGCTCAGGGACCGCTGCGCCGTCACGTCGGTCAAGGACGGCTGCGCACCGGAAGGCTCCTGCGGCGCCTGCACCGTGATCGTCGACGGCAAGGCCGTCGTCTCCTGCGCCCAGCCGGCCGAGCGCTTCGCCGGCCGGGCGATCACCACCCAGGAGGGGCTCCCGGCCGCCGACCGGTGGATGTGGGCCGACTGCTTCGTCGCCGCCGGCGCCTCCCAGTGCGGGTTCTGCTCGCCCGGCATCCTCATGAAGGCGGAGGCGCTCCTGGCCAAGACGCCCGAGCCGACCAGGGACGAGGTCGCGGCGGCGCTGGCGGGCAACCTGTGCCGCTGCACAGGGTACGTCAAGATCATCGATGCGATCATGCTGGCCGCCGGGGTTCGCCGGGGTGAGCCGTTGCCGGCCATCGACACCAGCGGCCGCGTGGGCTCCCCAACGGCCCGCTACCAGGGTCGCGAGCTCGCACTGGGCGACAAGCCCTACATCAACGACATGACCATGCCCGGCATGCTGCACGGCGCCATCCGCTTCGCCGACCACCCGCGCGCGGTGATACGTGCCATCGACACCAGCCGCGCCCTCGCCTATCCCGGCGTGGTGGCCGTGCTCACGGCGGCCGACGTGCCCGGCGACCGCGTCCAGGGCGAGATCACCCAGGACTGGCCGCAGCTCGTGGCGCCCGGCGAGACGACCAGGTACGTCGGCGACGTCATCGCGCTCGTGGCCGCGCAGACCCGGTCCGCGGCGTGCGAGGCGGCGGCCCGGGTCGAGGTCGGCTACGACGTCCTGGACCCGGTGACCAGCCCTGCCGACGCGATGGCCCCCGGGGCGCCGCTGCTGCACTCCCACGCGCCGGGCAACGTGCTGTCGGTCTCCGAGGTCAAGCGCGGTGACGTCGACGCGGCGCTCGCCGGGGCGGCGCACGTGCTCACCGAGACCTTCCAGACCCAGTTCATCGAGCACGCCTTCCTCGAGCCCGAGTCGTCCCTCGCGGTCCCGACGGCCGGGGGCGGGGTGCACTTCTACTCCCAGGGCCAGGGCATCTGGAGCGACCGCCGGCAGGTCGCGGGCCTGCTGGGCCTGCCCGAGGACCAGGTCCGGGCGACCCTGGTGTCGAGCGGCGGCGCGTTCGGGGCCAAGGAGGACCTCGGCGTCCAGGGGCACGCCGCGCTGCTCGCCTGCCGCACGGGCCGCCCGGTCAAGCTGACGCTGAGCCGGGCGGAGAGCATCCGCTTCCACGTGAAGCGGCACCCGCTCACGATGACCTACACGGTAGGCTGCGACGGCGACGGCCGGCTGCTCGGCGTGCGCGCCCGCATCGTCGGCGACACCGGCGCCTACGCCAGCGTGGGCGCCAAGGTGCTCGAGCGCGCCGCCGGGCACGCCTGCGGCGTGTACAAGGTCGCGGCCGTCGACGTCGAGGCCAGGGCGGTCTATACCAACAACCCGCCGTGCGGCGCGATGCGCGGGTTCGGCGCGAACCAGTCGAACTTCGCGATCGAGGGCATGCTGGACCGGCTGGCCGAACTGACCGGGCTCGACGGCTGGGAGATCCGCTGGCGCAACGCGGTCGAGACGGGCGACACCTTCGGCACCGGGCAGCGGCTGGGGCCGGGCGTGGGGATCAAGAAGACGCTGCTGGCGGTCAGGGACGCCTATCGCTCGACGGCGTTCGCCGGCATCGGCTGCGCGGTCAAGAACACCGGCGTCGGTAACGGCCTGGCCGAGTACGGCAAGGTGGTCCTCCGGCCGGAAGCCGACGGCTCGGTGACCCTGTTCCACTCCTGGACCGAGATGGGCCAGGGCGTGCACACCGTGCTCATGCAGATCGCCTGCGAAGAGCTCGGGCTTACGCCCGGGCATGTGCGGGTGACCGTGGACACCGACCGCGAGCTGGGCTGCGGCCAGACCACCGCCTCGCGCGCGACCGTGCTCGGCGGCCGCGCCGTCATCGACGCGGCCGGCAAGCTGAAGGCCAAGCTGAACGGGGGCCGGCTGGCCGATCTCGCCGGGCAGGAGTTCTACGGCGAGGTGGTGATCGACTGGACCACCAGGCCGGGCGATCCGACCCCGGACCCGGTGACGCACTTCGCGTACGGCTGGGCCACCCAGGTGGTCCTGCTGGACGAGACCGGGCGGATCACCAAGGTGGTCGCTGCGCACGACGTCGGCAAGGTCCTCAATCCGACGCTGCTGGCCGGCCAGGTCGAGGGCGCCGTGCACATGGGCCTGGGGCACAGCCTGTCCGAGGAGCTCGTCGTCTCCGGCGGGGTCCCGGTCACCACGACGCTGAAGTCTCTGCACATCATCCCGCCGTCGGGGATGCCGCCCGTCGAGTGCGTGTTCGTCGAGGAATACCAGCCCGAGGGCCCCTACGGCGCCAAGGGCATCGGCGAGATCGGCCTCGTCCCCACCGCGAGCGCCGTCGCCGGCGCGCTGCACGCCTTCGACGGCCGCTACCGGACCAGGCTCCCGATGAAGGACTCCCCCGCGGCGGTTGCCGCCGTTCCCCGACTGGCCCGGCGATGAGCGACAGCCTCACCCCTCCCACGCCGCCCACCCCCGGCGCTCTGGCGCTGTGCGGCGGCACGGTGGTCACCGGCCTCGATCCGGTGGAGATGGCCAGTGCCGACGTGGTGATCGACGGTGACAGGATCGGCGCGGTCGGGTACGCCCCGCCCGGCGTGCCGCGCCGGGACTGCTCGGGCGCCCTGCTGCTGCCCGGCAACGTATGCGCGCACACCCACCTGTACTCGGCGCTGTCCCGGGGCATGCCCTACCGGCTGGCCCCGCCAGGGAACTTCCTCCAGATCCTGCAGCGCGTCTGGTGGCGGCTGGACCGGGCGCTGGACGAGCCGAGCGTCCGGATGTCGGCGCTGGCGGGCGGCCTGGACGCGCTGCTGTCCGGGACGACGACGGTCTTCGACCACCATGCCTCGCCGAATCTCATCGACGGCTCGCTCGACGTCATCGCCTCCGCCCTCGACGAGCTCGGGCTGCGCTCGGTCCTGTGCTATGAGGTGACCGACCGCGACGGCGAGGACCGGGCGGCCGCCGGCATCGCCGAGAACAGCAGGTTCCTGAAGGCCAGCTGGCCGCGGGCCCGCGGCCTGATGGGCGCGCACGCGTCGTTCACGATGTCGGACGAGACCCTGGAGGCGTGCGCGGCGGCGGCCGCGGAGGCGGGCGTCGGCGTGCACATTCACGTGGCCGAGGACGCCGCCGACCAGCGCGACGCGCGAGCCGGGCACGGGTGCGGCGTCGTGGACCGGCTACAGACGGCGGGCGTGCTCACCGGCGGCGCCCTGCTGGCGCACTGCGTGCACGTCGACGCGCGCGAGCGGGACATCCTGCTCGCCTCCGGCGCCACGATCGCGCACAACGCCCGGAGCAACATGAACAACGGCGTCGGCCACAGCCCGCTGGCCGGGGGCGGGGACGAGGACGGCCGCGGTGCCGTCGCGCTGGGCACCGACGGCATCGGCGGCGACATGATCACCGAGTCGCAGGCGGCGTTCTTCCGGGCCCGGGAGGCGAGCGCGCGCACGTCCCCGTCGTGGCCGCTGGCCCGCCTCGCGGCCGGGTCGCGCGCGGCCGGCCGGGTCTTTGGCGAGCCGCTGCTCGGCCGCATCACGCCGGGGGCTCCCGCCGACATCACCGTGCTCGACTACGCCGCCCCGACGCCGGTGTCGGCCGACGCCATGGCCGGGCACTGGGTCTTCGGCCTCTCGCCGAGGCAGGTCAGGGACGTCGTCATCGCCGGCGACCTGGTCATCGCCGACCGCCGCTCGACCCGCGTGGACCAGGCCGCGCTCGCGGCCGAGGCGGCCGCGCAGGCCAGCCGGCTCTGGGCCCGGCTGGAGGACATTCCCCCGCACGACTTCACCCCGCAGGGAGGCGAGGCGAGATGACCGTCACGTCCGCGGGCCGGATGGCCCTGTACCTCCAGGACAAGCACCCCATCCGGGACGGCATGCGTTATGCGCAGTACGCCGAGTCCCGCGGGTTCGAGGCGGTGTGGCAGGCGGAGAGCAGGCTGGTCCGGGAGGCCACGGTGCCGATGGCGGCATACGCCGCGGTCACCAGCCGGATCAAGCTCGGGTCCGGCGTGATCCCGATCTGGACCAGGAACGTCGGCCTGCTCGCGGCGACGTTCTCGACCCTGTCCGAGCTAGCGCCCGGGCGGATCATGATGGGCCTCGGCGCCTGGTGGGAGCCGCTGGCGTCGAAGGTCGGCGTGGACCGGCGCAGGCCGCTGACGGCCATGCGCGAGGTGGTCGAGGCGACCCGGCGGCTGCTCGCGTTGGAACGGGTCTCCTACCACGGCGAGTTCGTGCACCTGGACGACGTGGAGATCGACATCGTTCACGGCGACCGTACCCCCCGGGACGTCCCGATCTACGTGGGCGCGACCGGCATGAAGATGATGGAGTTGGCCGGCGAGATCGCCGACGGCGTCCTGCTCAACTACATGGTCAGCCCCGACTACAACCGGCGCGCTCTCGAGGCCCTCGCGGCCGGCGCGGCCCGGGCCGGGCGCACGGTCGGCGACATCGACCGGCCGCAGCTCGTCGTCTGCTCGGTGGACACCGACCGCGCCGCCGCGCTCGACCGGTCCAGGGAACTGCTCACCCAGTACCTCGGGCAGCAGCCGCACATCATGAAGGCCAGCGGGGTCGACCCGGAGCTGATCGCCGAGATCGGGAAGATCCTCACCTGGCCGGCCAGCGAGGCCGACATCCGCCGGGCGATGAAGCTGGTGCCCGACGAGGCCGTCCAGATGATCTCGGCGTCCGGCACGCCCGACGAGTGCCGGGCCAAGGTCGCCGAGTACGTCGCGGCCGGCGCCACGTGCCCGATCCTGTACCCGCTCGGCGACGACGTCGAGCTGATGATCAACACGTTCGCCCAGTGAACATGTCACTGGGACAACCGAGGGGCACGCGAGCCGTGCCCGGAGAAAAGGGGTGGCTGCCATGCGGAGCTTTCTCGGCCGGGACATCCTGTCCCTGAAGGACATGGAACGGGATGAGTACCTGCAGATCTTCGGGGTCTGCGACGAGCTCCGGCCGTACGCCGCGCAGCGCCGCAACGGCGACCTGCTGAAGGACAAGACCCTGCTCACCGCCTTCTACCAGCCGAGCACCCGCACCCGGCTGGCCACAGAGGCGGCCATGCACCGGCTCGGCGGGCACGTGCTCGGCTTCGCCGACGCGAAAATGACCAGGGCCGGGGATTTCTACCAGGAGTCGATCAAGGACACCATGCACATGCTGGAGTACTACGGCGACGTCATCGCGATGCGCCACTTCCAGCAGGGCGCGCCGGCCGAGGCCGCCCGCTGGGCGTCGGTGCCGGTCATCAACTGCGGGGACGGCTGGGGTGAGCACCCCACCCAGGTGCTCACCGACCTCTACACGATCTGGCAGGCGAGGGGCCGGCTCGACGGCCTGAAGGTGGCGTGCATCGGCGACATGCGGATGCGCACGATGCACTCGATCCTGTACGCGATGTCGCAGTTCGACCTGGAGGCGTTCGTCGTCAGCCCGCCGGACATGTCGCTGCTGCCGGAGTTCACGGCGGAGCTGGACGAGCGGAACACGCAGTACCGCGAGGTGGAGAGCGTGGAGAAGTGCATCGCGGAGGCCGACGTCATCTACATGGAGCCGGTGGTGCAGGCCGATTATGAGAAGTCACGGGTCGACCCCAGCCAGGACAACGCGGTCACGCCCGCCGCCTACCGGGTCACCCGCGACCTGCTCCGCAGCAAGGCCAAGAGCGACGCGATCATCCTGCACTCGCTGCCCCGGATGGACGAGCTGCCCCCGGACGTGGACGCCACCCGGCACGCCAGGTACTGGACCGAGGCGTTCAACGGCGTGGTCATGCGGATGGCGCTGCTGTCCCTCGTGCTCGGCGCGGTCGGTTAGGAGCGCGTCATGCAGACCTACCTTCGCGGCCGCGACCTCATCGACCTGTCCGAATGGACCCGGGACGAGATCAGCACGCTGCTGGACGTGGCGCTCGAGCTCAAGCGCGACCGTGCGCTCGGCCGGCCGCACCCGTACCTGCGGGACAAGGTTCTCGCCATGCTGTTCTTCTATTCGAGCACCCGCACCCGGGCCTCGTTCGAGGCGGGCATGGCCCAGCTTGGCGGGCACGCGCAGTTCATCGAGAGCCGGAGCACCCAGATCGCGCACGGCGACACGGCCAAGGAGATCGGCGAGATTCTCGGCCGGTACAACGACGGCATCGCCATCCGGTACATCGACTGGCAGCTGGGCAACCGGTACCTGCGCGAGGTCGCCGAGGCGAGCCGGGTCCCGGTGCTCAACATGCAATGCGACATCTACCATCCGCATCAGGCGCTGGCCGACCTGATGACGATCATCGAGCGCTTCGGCGATCCGCGGGGCCGCACGGCGACCATCAGCTGGGCGTACGCGTCCAGCTACCAGAAGCCGATCAGCGCGCCGCAGAGCCTGGCGCTGCTGCTGCCGCGGTTCGGGATGAACGTGCGCCTGGTCCATCCGCCCGAGTTCACGCTGATGCCGGAGATCATCGAGCAGGCCCGGGAGTTCGCCAGGCAGGGACACGCCGGCTTCGAGATCCTGCACGACTTCGACGAGGGCATCCGCGGCACGGACGTCGTCTACGCCAAGAGCTGGGGAGCGCTGCTCACCACCACGGATGAGGTGCAGGGTCAGAACCTCATCGACTCGTACAAATCCTGGATCACCGACGAGCCGCGGATGGCCACGGCCGCGGAAGACGCGATCTTCATGCACCCGCTGCCCGCCGACAGGAACATCGAGGTCACCGACGAGGTCATCGACGGTCCGCAGTCGGCGGTCTACGACGAGGCGGAGAACCGCCTGCACGCCCAGAAGGCGGTCATGGCGCTGACCATGAGCTAGTAGCTCCAGGGGGGTCGACCCCCCTATAACCCCCCGCCGCGGCGCAACCGCCGCGAAGGGTCTAGGGAGAGAAACGATGGAACAGCGGCTCGCGGTCATCGCGATCGGCGGCAATTCGCTGATCAGGGACCGGCAGCATCAGAGCGTCCAGGATCAGTACGTTGCGGCGCGGGAGACCTGCCACCACATCGTCGGCATGATCCGTGACGGCTGGGGCGTCGCGATCACCCACGGCAACGGCCCGCAGGTCGGCTTCATCCTCCGGCGGTCCGAGCTGGCCGCCCACGAGCTGCACGAGGTACCGCTCGACGTCTGCGGGGCAGACACCCAGGGTGCGATCGGATACGAGCTGCAGCAGAATCTCTGCAACGAGTTCCGTCGCTACGGCATCGACCGGGACGCGGTCACGCTGGTCTGCCAGACCGAGGTGGCGGCGGATGACCCGGCCTTCGCCAAGCCGAGCAAGCCGATCGGCTCCTTCATGGACGCCGCGCAGGCGGAGCGGCGGCGCGGCGAGGGATGGGACATCTTCGAGGACTCGGGGCGCGGCTGGCGCCGCGTGGTCGCGTCGCCGCGGCCCCTGCGGATCGTCGAGTTGCCGTCGATAAGGAGGCTGCTCGACGCCGGCACCGTAGTCATCGCGGTCGGGGGCGGCGGGATCCCCGTAGTGGCCGACGAGTCCGGCGATCTGCAGGGCGTGCCCGCCGTCATCGACAAGGACCTGGCATCGGCCCTGCTGGCCAGCGAGATCGGTGCCGACCTGTTCGTCATCTCCACCGCGGTGGAGAAGGTCGCGCTGGAGTTCGGCACCCCGCGGCAGCGCTGGGTGGACCACCTGACGCTCGCGGAGGCCGAGCACTATCTCGCCGAGGGACGGCACTTCGCTGCGGGCAGCATGGGCCCGAAGATCGAGGCCGTCATCTCCTACCTCGAGCGCGGCGGGAAGGAGGCGCTCATCACCGACCCCGACAACCTCGAGCGTGCCCTCGCCGGCCAGACCGGGACGCGGATCACCCGCGACTGAGCCTCGGCCTGCTATGCGTAGCGCAGCGCGTCGCCGGGCCGGAGGTGGGTAGCGCGCCTGATCGGCACGAGGGTGATGAGGAGTGCGAGCAGGATGGTGCCGGCGAGGCTGAGCGCGAGGTTCCAGGCCGGGAAGGAGACCGTGATGCTGAGATTGAGGACGTTATTGAGCAGCCAGACGAGAAACCGGTCGAGCACGTAGCCGAGCGGCACCGCGATCAGCCACCCTGCCGTGGCCAGGGTGAGGGTTTCGGTGGCGAAGATGCGGCGGATGTCGCGAGCGCGGGCGCCGATCGAGCGCAGAATGCCGATCTCGCGCGTGCGTTCGAGAACGCTCATCGTGAGCGCGTTGGCCAGCCCGGCCATGCTGATCGCGACCACAAGCAGGCCGACCGCGGCGAGCATGGTGGTCTTCGTGCTGTTGCTGGCGATCTCGTTCGCCAGCTTGACGTATACGACCTCGCTGTTGACGTCGTAGCCGTGCGCCGTAAGCGTGTCTTCGATGCGGGTCGTGGTGCGGTCGATGAACGCGTGGTCAGGTGAGGTGGTCTGGACCCAGTATTCGTTGGCGTCGGCGGGCCTGCTGGTCAGCAGCGCATGCATCGTGGTAAGCGGGACGAATAGCGTGGTGCCGTTTTCCTGCTGCTGCGGCGAGATGCCGATCACGCGGAAGCTGGCCGGACCGGAGGCGGTCTGGACGATGATGCTGTGGCCGAGCCGGGCTCCGGTCGTCTGGGCGATGTCGCTCTCGATGATGGCGACGTGGGCTCGGGTCTGCTCCTCAGCACGGGTGAACCAGCGTCCGGCCGCGATCCGGTAGTGGAACACCGTCGCCTGTTGCACGGCCCAGATCTTCGCGTCCTTGCCGTCGAGCTTGACGTCGGTGACGAACATCGGATCCACAGTCGCCACGCCAGGTGTGGCGCGGATCAGGGCCGCGGCGCTGGCGTCGAGCAGGCGGCCACCCACCGGGACGATCTTGACGTCCTCGCCGTGGTCCGCCCACGAGCCGCGGCTGGCATTGGCGACCGCGGTCGCGAGGCCGAGCACCGCCAGCAGGGTGCCGACCGCGAGCGCGATCACCAGCGACGTGGACAGGCTGCGCCGCCGGCGGCGTCCTGCGTTGCGCAGCCCGATTTGCGCCGTGCGGGGCAGGAAGCGGACGCGGCCCAGCAGCCGGTCGCCGGCGTCCTGCCCGCCGACCGCGGATCCGGTCGCCTGGAGCGCGTCCCGCAACGGCACCCGGACGGCGCGCCGGATCGCTGGCAACGCCGCCAGCGGCGGCCCGAGCAGCCCCACCAGCGCGCTGATGATCACGATGGGCCAGTCGATGCCGAAACCGACGCCGACCGCGAACAACGTCGAGCCCAGGTAGCGGGTCAGGACAAAGGCGATCACAGCCCCGAGGACGATCCCGGCCGTAGCTCCCAGCCCGCCGAGCAGCACCGCGGTCTTCAGGTAAACCGCTGCGATCTGGCGTCGTCGTCCGCCGACCGCCTTCATGATCCCGATCTCAGATGTCTGCTCGGCAACCAGGGTCGTCACCGTGTTCGAGATCAGCACGAGCGCCGACAGCAGCGCCAGCAGGGTGATCACGTAGAGGAACTTCGACGCGTTCTGGAAGCCGGACTTGCCGGGCCAGTCGCCCGCGGCCCGTACCTGCGGCAGGTCGCTGAAACCGGCGAAGCCGGGGACCGCGGCAAGCGTGTGCCGGATCGCCGCGATCGTCGTATTGACGGCGGCCGGACGGGTATCGCCGAGCGTGAAGAACAGCTCGTCGTAGCCGGGGGTCCGGCTCAGCGACGCCACGGTCGCCGGCGTGGCGTATAGCACGATCACGCTGTCGGAGGCGACGGTCTGGCCGCCGTCGAGGTTGCGGCCCTCGCCGCTGACCCGCAGCGACCGAACGGCCCCGTCCGCAGCGATGATCCGGACGGTCTGCCCAGCATGCACCGACAGCAGCCCCTGCCTGGCGTTCTGCGCGTCGGTCAGGACCACGCCCGTTCCTGGCGCGACACCCGAGGCGACATGCACGACGTTCACAGCCTGCCGCGTGAAATCCGGTATCCCGAGCACCTGGGCGAACGCGCGGCGGGCGCCGACATACACCCTGCCGCCGAAAAGCGACCGCGGTTCGACCGCACGGACATTCGGCACCGCGGCCAGCGCGGACAGCTGGGCCTGGTCGAGCACCAGCGGGCGCATGGAGATCGTCAGGTCCGGAAGCCGGTCGGCCGTGACCTCGGCGCTCATCGCGCGGTTCATCAGTGCCGGTGTCGCGAACAAGCCGAGGCTCGCCACCGCCAGCGCCAGGGTCGCGACCGCGAAGAAGGTGCGGGACCTGCGCCGGCTCAGATCACTGATCGACTTGCGCAGCAGCGACGAGACCATCTCGACCTCCTCACGCCGCGACGACAACGCCGTCGCGGATGGCAACAACCCGGTGCGCCCGCGCAGCCAGCTCGCGATCATGCGTGACGTACAGGACCGTCTTGCCCTGCTCGTTCAGCCGCTTGAACAGCTCGAACATCTCCGCCGCCGTCACGGTGTCGAGGTTGCCGGTCGGCTCGTCGCCGACGATCAGCTGCGGATCCGCGGCCAGCGCCCGCGCGATCGCCACCCGCTGCTGCTCACCGCCCGACAGCTCGGCCGGCAGATGATCGGCCTTGTCGCCCAGACCGACCAGGGCCAGGTTGCGGCGGGCGTGTTCGAACCGCTCGCGCTTCGAGCCGCGACGGGCGAAGTCGAGCGGCAGCACCGCGTTCTCCAGCGCCGACAGCGTCGGCAGCAGCTGGAAGAACTGGAACACCACGCCCACGTGCTCGCCCCGCCAGACCGCCAGCTCCTCCTCGCTCATCAGGTCGATCCGCCGCCCACCGACGGTTACCGTCCCCGCGGTCGGCCGGTCGATCCCGGCGACCAGGTTCAAGATCGTCGTCTTGCCGCTGCCCGACGGGCCCACCACAGCGACCAGCTCCCCGGCCCCGATCTCCAGGTCGATCCCGCGCAGCGCCGGATAGTCCAGCCGCCCCATCCGATACGTCTTCTCGACTCCCGCCAGACCGATGAACGGCTCAGAAACCCTGGCCGGCCGGGTCGCCCGCTCAACCATGCCTTCTGTGTCCATGACCGCACCTTCATCTCCGCGCAACGTAACGGCATCCCGTCGGCGGTCAGCGCGGCTGTCCGGCTTGACGGTCGATCTCGCGCCGGATCTCGCTTTCGGAGATCGGCTTGCGCCCGAAGCTCCGCCAGGCGTCCCCAGCGGTCCATGCCATCGGGCCCGGCTAATGGCTCACCGGGTCCATTTCGCTTACAGGTTCCGGTGCCTCGCCGTTTCGAGGCAGTGACCTAGGTCCCCCGCCACCCGGCGAAGGGCCCGAGTTTCAACTCTGCCCGCCTCCCCTGCCCCGTCACCGGCGCCGCCTTGCGATTGGGGCGCTGGCCCATCGGCCACACGGCCAGCCCGCGCCGGCATTTCGCCCGGGCAGCGGGGACTTTCGACCCTGGCCGGGGGCGTGGGCGGCTGCGACAGTCCTGACGACCCGCCGAGAGGAGCGCTGGTGCACTTCCTGCAGCCGACGACCTGGGACGAGGCCCTGGAGGCCAGGGCCGGGCTCCCCGATGCCCTCCCCGTGGCGGGCGGCACCGATGTGCTGGTGGATCTCAACTTCCGCCGGCGCCACGCGCCCGCGCTCATCGACCTCGGCCGTGTTCCCGGCCTGGGCGAGGTGTCCGCGGAAAACGGTTGGCTGAGGATCGGCGCCGCGGCCACGTATGACCGGCTCATGACCGCGCTTCGGCGGGACTTCCCGGCGCTCGCCGTGGCCGCCCGGACGGTCGGCTCGCCGCAGATCCGCCACCGCGGCACGATCGGCGGCAACCTGGGCACCGCCTCACCCGCCGGGGACGCCCACCCGCCGCTGCTGGCCGCCGGCGCCGAGGTCGAGGTCGCCTCCCGGGCCGGGACCAGGCGCATCGCGATCGCCGACTTCTTCACCGGCCCCAAGCGCACCGCGATGGCGCCAGGCGAGCTGATCAGCGCGGTGCACGTGCCCCGGGCCAGCGGGCCGCAGCAGTTCGCCAAGGTCGGGACCAGGAACGCCATGGTCATCGCGGTGTGCTCGGTCGCACTGGCGCTACATCCCGACCGCCGCCGGGTCGGGACGGGCATTGGCTCGGCGGGGCCGGTGCCGCTGGCGGCCGTCGAGGCCGAGCGCTTCCTGGAGGGCGTGCTCGACGAGGGCGGCCTGTGGGAGGCGCCACGCCCCCTCGGCGACGCCGTGCGGGGCAGGTTCGCCGACCTGGTCGCCTCGGCGGCCCGGCCGGTCGATGACGTGCGCGGAACCGCTGCCTACCGGGTCCACGCGCTGCGGGTCCTTGCGGGCCGGGTGCTCGACTGGGCGTGGGCCGATTACCTCGAGGCGGGGGCAGGAAGGGAGGTGGGGGCGGGATGAAACTCAGCCTGACCGTGAACGGCGAGCAACGGGTGATCGACGACGTGGATGCCGGCGAGAGCCTGCTGACCGTCCTGCGCGACTCGCTGGGCCTGACCGGGACGAAGAACGCCTGCGAGCAGGGGGAATGCGGCTCCTGCTCGGTCTACCTGGACGACGGGCTGGTGTGTTCGTGCCTGGTGCTCGCCGGGCAGGCCGAGGGCGCCGAGGTCGTCACCGTCGAAGGGCTGGCGGCCCGGGGCGAGCTGGACCCGGTCCAGGAGGCGTTCGCGCAGGCCGGCGCCATTCAGTGCGGCTTCTGCACCCCAGGCCTGGTGATGGCGGTTCACGACCTGCTCCAGCGGGTGCCAGACCCCTCCGACGGACAGATCCGGGAGGAACTGGCGGGCAACCTGTGCCGGTGCACCGGCTACCAGAAGGTCATCAGCGCGGTCCGCCTGGCGGCTGGGAGGACGAATGGTCACCACGGTTACTGACCGGGTACGCGGCGGGGTCGGTGAGAGCGTCGTCCGGGTCGACGCCGTCCCCAAGGTGACCGGGACCTTCGACTATGCCAGCGATATGCGGGCCGACGGGATGCTCTGGGGGGCGGTGCTGCGGTCGCCGCACCCGTACGCGCGGATCCGGCACGTCGACGCGACCGCGGCCGCCACGCTGCCCGGCGTGCACGCCGTCCTGCTCGCCGACGATCTGGAGGGCAAGCGGACGTTCGGGCTGAACCTCGACGATCAGCCGGTCCTGGCCGACGGCCTCGTGCGCTACCACGGCGAACCGGTTGCCCTGGTCGCCGCGCGGACGCCCGCCATCGCGCACGAGGCGACGACGCTCATCGCCGTCGGCTGGGAGCCGCTGTGCCCCGTGACGGACATGGAGGACGCGCTGCGGCCGGACGCGCCGCGGTTGCACGACTTCGGAAACGTGCTGCGGCACGTGCACATCACCCGCGGCCACCCGGACGAGGCCGAGGCGGACGTGTGGGTGGACGGGTACTACGAAACCGGCATGCAGGACCAGGCGCCGCTCGGCCCGGAGGCCGGGCTGGCCGTGCCGGCGGAGGACGGGGGTGTCGACCTGTTCGTGGCCACCCAGTGGCTGCACGTGGACCGCGAGCAGATCGCGCCCTGCCTGAACCTGCCGCCGGAGAAGGTGCGCATCACGCTGGCCGGCGTGGGCGGCGCGTTCGGTGCCCGCGAGGACATCCACATGCAGATCCACGCGTGCCTGCTCGCGCTGCGCACCGGCCGGCCGGTCAAGATGAGCTTCGGCCGCGAAGAGTCGTTCCTCGGGCACGTGCACCGTCACCCGTCCCGGATCTGGCTCCGGCACGGCGCGACCCGAGACGGCCGGCTCGTCACGGTCGACGCCCGCCTGCTCTTCGACGGCGGCGCCTACACCTCGTCCTCGCCCGCGGTCCTCGGCAACGCGGCGACGTTCGCCGCCGGGCCGTACGAGGTGCCGAACGTCCGGATCGAGGGCACGCTCGTCTACACGAACAACCCGCCGTGCGGGGCCATGCGCGGTTTCGGGGCGCCGCAGGTCTGCTTCGCCCACGAAGCGCAGATGGACAAGCTGGCCGCGGCGCTGCACACCGACCCGGTGGAGCTGCGGCTGCGCCACGCCCTGCACACCGGGTCGGTCCTGCCGACCGGCCAGGTGGTCACCGGTAGCGCCCCCGTGCGCGAGCTGATCGAGCTGTGCGCGCGGGCGCCCATGCCGGACCTCCAGCCCGCCCGCGGCCGCGACCAGCTTGACTACCCGGGGACGACCGGCAATGTGACCCACGGCGAAGGCGTCCGCGTCGGCGTCGGGTACGCCGTGGGGTTCAAGAACACCGCGTTCAGCGAGGGATTCGACGATTCGGCGACCGCGCGAGTGACGCTGAGCCGGAGCGAGCCGACGGGGTGCCTCAAGAGCGCCCCGGAGGCGAGCGGGGAAGCACAGCGCCCCGGCAGCGGCGTCGTGGCGGAGATCCGCACGGCCGCGGTGGAGATGGGGCAGGGCCTGACCACGGTCCTCACCCAGATCGCCCGCACCGAGCTGGGCGTCGAGCGGGTGGTGCTGCACACCGCCGACACCAGCATGGGCAACGCGGGCTCCACGTCGGCGTCCCGGCAGTCCATGATGGCCGGCGGAGCCGTGCAGCTGGCCTGCCGCCTGGTCCGTGACCGGCTGGCCGCGCGGGCGCGGGGCGTGGCCGCGCCGGGCGGCGGGCCGCTGCCGGAACCGGTGGAACTCCGCGACGGCGTGCTGGCCGCGGGCGGCGAGCGGGTCGCCGACGTGGCCGACCTGCTGACCGAGCCGGTCGCCGAGACCGCCGTCTACCATCACCGGCCGACCACGGGCTTCGACGACGCCGGGCAGGGCGACATCCACGTGACGTTCACGTTCGCGGCGCAGCGCGCGGTGGTCGAGGTGGACAACGAACTGGGCATCGCCCGGGTCCTGCAGGTCGCGGCGGCGGTCGACGCCGGCAAGGTGCTCAACCCGGCCGGCTTCGAGGGCCAGGTCGAGGGCGGCACCGCCCAGGGACTCGGCTTCGCGCTGATGGAGGAGCTCCAGGCCGAGAACGGGTTGGTCAGGAATCCCTCGTTCACCGACTACCTGATCCCCACGTTCCTCGACATGCCGCCGGTCCTGACCTACGCGGTGGAGGAGCCGGACCCGCACGTTCCCTACGGGCTCAAGGGCATCGGCGAGGCACCCGCCATCGTCTCGACCGCGGCCATCGTCGCCGCGCTGCGCGACGCCACCGGCCGCGAGCTGAACCGGGTTCCGGTGACGCCCGACGACCTGGCCGGCCTGCGTCCGCCGCGGCCGACCCCGGGGCCGCCGCCGGTACCGGATGTCCCGGGCCAGTGGCCGGTCCCCTACTACCACCAGCGGGCGTCCACCCAGTCCCAGCTGATGTAGGCGGCTCGTCGCCCGCGGGCAAGGCCGTCACCCGGCGGGCGCGTGCCGCGGTCAGGCCGGCGGCCGATCGGGCGCGGACTGGTGCGCGAGGTTAGCCTCGGCCTGCGGGACCGGCTCGGCGGCCACCCCGGCCATCATGAGGCCGATCGCCTCCCGGCTGGCCGCCCGCGGGTCGACCTCGCTGATGATCACTCCCTCGTACATGACCAGGATCCGGTCGGAGATGGACATCACCTCGTCCAGGTCCTCGGAAATCACGATGACCGCGGTGCCGCCCGCCCGCTGGCTGATCAGCCGCTGATGAATATAGGCGGAGGCGGCTACGTCGATGCCGCGCGTGGGCTGGGCGACGAGCAATACGGCGGGGGAGCCGGAGAGCTCGCGGGCCATGATGAGCTTCTGCAGGTTGCCGCCGGACAGGTTGCGGGCAGGGGTGTCCAGGCTCGGGGTCCGGACATCGAACTCGGCGACCAGCTGACGGCAGTGGCGCCGGATCGCGCGGTTGCGCAGGAAGCCCCAGCGGGCGTACCTGGGGTCGGCGGTGGCCACGAGGAGCAGGTTCTCGGCGACGGTGAAGTCGCCGATGAGGGCGTCACGCATCCGCTCCTCGGGCACGTAAGCCAGTCCGGCCTCGCGTATCGCCCGCGGGCGGCTCCGGGTGACGTCGGCGCCGGCGATCTCGACCCGGCCGCCGGTCAGGCGGCGCCGCGACCGCGGCGACCGCATGCCCGACCATCATGTCGGCCAGCTCGTCCCTGGTCGTGTCGGCGCCGTACACCGTGGCGATCTTCCGCCCGCCCAGGTGCATCGGCCCGGCGAGCGACAGGAGAGCGGCGTACATGGACTGGCTGAAGGCCAGGTCGTTCCGCAGGCTCGGTTCGATCAGCGCGACCTTGAGGGTCGACGCCGACGACGAACTCGAGGAGGAGCAAAGGTGAGCACGGGCACCAGCAGGAACGCCAGGTACACCAGCCAGTTCTGGGTGAAGAACATGCTGCCGATGCGAGGGATGCGGTGCAGCAGCGGGATCGGCACCGCCGGCAGGGTCGGAATCGTGACGGGGGACGGGAAGAGCTCCGGCAGCAGCACGTTCGTGAGCCCAAGGCCGAAGAGGAAGACGCCGATGCCGCTGATGCCCTGCTCCGCCTTGAGCGTGACGCTTATGAACGCGGTCAGCAGGCCCATCAGCAGCCCGATGCCGATTCCGGTCGCGGTGGCCAGCACCAGGCTGTGCGTTCTGGCGGCGACATAGTAGGCACCGAACGCGCCGAGCACCATGATGCCGTCGACGCCCAGGTTGACCACCCCGCTGCGCTGGCCCATGGTCTCGCCGAGTGCGGCGAGGAGGAAGGGCGCGGTGAGCTGGACGCCGGCCGCTACGGTCGCGGTCAGCACGGCAGCGGTGAAGAAGTGGCTCATCGTGCGACTCCCTTCCGCCCGCCCTCAGCCGCCCGCCCACCCTCAGCCGCCCGCACAGCTTCAGCGGCACCGCGCACGTCGGGCCCGGTGGTCACGGCGGTGGTCGCGCCGGTCACGGCGGCCCGCGCCCGCGCCCTGGCTCGCCGGCGCAGGTATTCGACGGAGACGACGAGCACGACCACCAGGCCGTTGAAGGCGGTCACCAGGTCCGAAGGCACGCCGGTGACCACCTGCATCGAGGTGCCGCCCACCAGCAGCCGCGCACCTCAGGCCAACAGGGGGACCTGCTCGAAGGCGGTCACGTCCAGCAGGCCGCTGTCGGTGATCCGGAGTTCCGGGATGACGGTCAGCGCCAGGAACGACATCGCCATGAACGGCGCGGGGTAAGTGGCGCCCATCACGGCGCGGGCCGCCTCGTCGAGGGTCGTGGCCGCCGAGGCCACCTCCTCGAAGGGCAGTTCCGACAGCAGACCCGCTACCGGGCAGGGCAGTTCGGCCACGACACGCTCGTCAAGCACCGCCACCTGCCCGCCGCCTATCTCCCGCAGCCGGTTCGCGGCCACGGCCATGTCCACGTCGTTCATGCCGACGACCCCGAGGTTGTGCGCGTCGTGCGCGTGCGTGGACGCGAGCGCGCCGCGGCGCAGGCCGAATCCGGAAACGAACCCGATCCCGATGCGGCCCGACCCCCGGTGCCGCTCGATCACGGCCACCTTCGCCAGGTCGCGTCGGGGATCGGCGACGGCGTCACCGTGGCGGAGGGCGGCCTCGGCGACCAGCGCCCGGGTGGTGAGGCTGCCGGGCTCGACGCCGATGACCCGGACCCGCCCGGTCGCCGCGACCCGGAAGTCATCCGCCCCCAGCACCGGGATCCGGACGCTGCCGTGCATCCACCCCGGGGCGTGCGCCCGGCCGATCGGGACGGCCTGACCGTCCCGGGCCACCAGGCGCCCGCGCTTCCACACCATCGCGGGCTGGAACCCGGCGAGGTCGGGTACGGCGACGATGTCGGCCAGGTACCCGGGCGCGACCGCGCCAAGGCCGGGACGCCGGTGCCAGCGCGCGGCGTTGAGCGTGGCCATGGTGATGGCGTCCGAGGGGGCACAGCCGAGGCGGATGGCCTTGCGCACGACGTCGTCGATGTGCCCGTCGTGCAGCAGCTGGTCCGGTTCCCGGTCGTCGGTGCAGAGGCAGGTGTTGAGCGTCCCGTGCTCGAGCACGAGCGGCAGGAGCGCCTCCAGGTTCCGCGCGGCCGACCCTTCCCTGATCATGATCCACATGCCAAGCCGGCGCTTCTCCAGGGCCTCGGCCACGTCGGTGCACTCGTGGTCGCTGCCGCAGCCGGCGGCGAGGTAGGCGTTGAGCGCGGGACCGGACAGGCCGGGGGCGTGCCCGTCGAGGTGCCCCCCGGCCGCCTTCGCCGCGGCCAGCTTGGCCAGCATGGCGGGGTCACCGGCCACCACGCCGGGGAAGTCCATCACCTCGGCCAGCCCGATGACGTCCGCCCGCTCCCGAAGGAACTCCCCTATCTCCGCGGCGGTCACGGTCGCGCCGCTCGACTCGAACCGGCTGGCCGGCACGCACGAGGGCACCATCACGTAGTAGTCCAGCGGGACCCCGCTGGC
>Ga0070698_100002923_pt1 | contig 18792 bp, 10 predicted proteins | sample KBSK1502metaG_FD_65477 | JGI IMG/M metagenome (GOLD analysis project Ga0070698, IMG submission 65477) | Corn, switchgrass and miscanthus rhizosphere microbial communities from Kellogg Biological Station, Michigan, USA - KBS K1-50-2 metaG | ecosystem: Host-associated > Plants > Roots >...
ATGATAATTTTAATGTGATTACTTCTAGCCAATGCTTGTGGAGTGCGGTAAGCGACTCTCCATGGCTAACAGTGGGCAATCCAGGTTTGCACGCTGGCACATTAGCTCTCAATTACTCGGTGGGAGCAAATAGCCTCAACAACATAAGATTTGGAACCATCGCCATCCAGGGACAAGATTCTCGACAAGTATTTACAGTCGGGCAAGATGGAGGCGTTAACCCTAGTACCTGTAGTTATTCTCTCTCGACGTCTGAACAGTCGTTTTCATCGGATGGTGGGCAGTCTAGCTTCAATGTGGTTGTATCCAGCGCTTGTGCTTGGCGAGCTTCGACTCCTGATAACTGGATTTTGCTTAGCGGTGGAAATAACGGCCAGGGCAGCCGGACCGTAACTTATTCAGTTGGAACCAACCTCAATACGAGTTCAAGAGTTGGCAGCATAACTGTTCAAGGTGAGAACGCGTCGGAGAACATACTTATCAGACAGAGTGGGCAGCCGGCGTTATACCCCAGTATTAATCTTCCGACGAATAATATCCAAATGGGTGATTCGCTCCTGAGCACTACGATTTATCAAGGAGTCGTAATTGGCAACAATGGACCGGGCTATTTATTCCTCGGAAGCATCTATCGATCATCCGGTAACAGCGATTTTGACATCTTGCCTTACGCACAAAATCAAATTATCGCACCGGGGGGCACCACATCTGTAACAATCAGACTTACTCCGTTATCCACGGGAAATAGAACCGCCAATTTCTCAGTGACGAGTAATGATCCAAACAATCCGAGCGTCACTTTTTCGATTTCCGGGAATGGCGTTACGCAAACTTCAGGTGGGATCGATTTCGTCTGGAATAACAAGTCAACGATTCCTGAATCGAGTTTCACTTATGCATCGAGCGCCGCTCTTAATAACTTCATTTACGTTTTCGGCGGCGGCAATTCTGGAACCGGCAAGAATGACAAATATGACCCGACCACGAACACCTGGACACCTATCGCCGCAGCGCCAAATTCTACCTATTACGGCGGAGCAGACGTTATCAATGGCAAGATTTATCTAGCTGCGCCCGATACTTTTGGAAGCGGAACCGGCAAAATCCAAGTTTACGATCCAAACATAAATGGTTGGACCGTGAAATCAAGCATTCCTAACGCCACCAACGGAATGGCTGTAGCGGCTGCCAACGGAAAACTATACGTGATTGGAGGGAGCGATGGCGGTACTGGGGCTGCGACATTTGTACGCGAGTATGATCCAGCTTCGGATTCATGGACGATGAAGACCGCGATGCCCACTCCTCTGGCATATGCGGCAATCGCTGTTGTAAACAATCTTGTCTATGTACTTGGCGGGCAAGGTGCGGGTGGTAGTCGTTCGGGAGCAACGGAGGTCTTTGATCCTGTTGCGAATACCTGGACGAGTAGGCAAAGCGATCCAACACAACGCGCGAGTTCTTCAGCCGTCGCTGTAAACAACCAAATATATGTTATCGGCGGCTCTCAAGGCGGACCCGACACTATTGATATAGTCGAACAACACGACCCTTCGATTAACGCGAGTTTTGGTACTTGGTTTCAGCGTAATCACATTCTTACTCCGCGCGCAAATTTTGTGTCGGGAGTAGTGAATGGCAAGGTTTATGTCATTGGCGGAAGAGCAAACAATGGCGGAGATGTCTCTACAGTTGAAGAAGGCGTTTTCGCGGCATCTCCCAAAATTAATCTACCCGTTACGAGTTTCAATTGTGGAGATATACCGCTCGGAAATTATTGTGACAGACGAATTGAAATTCAGAATGAGGGCAATGCTCAACTAGTAATTTCGAACTGGGGACGTAGCTCTGGCAGCGATGAGTTTAACGCTTTCTTTGGCAGCAGCCTCATTGACGCAGGACAGTCTAATAGCTTCATCGTTAGGCTCACTCCGACATCAACGGGCAGCAAGGCAGCGACTTTCGTTGTAAACAGCAACGACCCAAGTACCCCCAGTGTGTCTTTTACGCTGTCAGCAAATGTCGTCACACCGACTCCGATAAGTGGAACGTGGCAGGTTGTGAATTCCATTCAACTTGCTAATCCATCAAAAGTGCCGACCGCCGTCGCAGCGGCTAATGGATTCGCGTATATAAGCCGATTCGCAGCAAGCGTTACGGTTGTGAATATCGCGACGGGAGCAATAGTTGCCGAGATCCCCTTCTCTTCATTCCCCAACGCCGACGTTCAATCCATCGCCATCTCGGGTAACAGAGCCTATGTTGTACTGGGCAATCTTGTGCCCGGACGTGTGGCAGTCATTAACACTGACAACAATACCGTGGTGACGTATGTCTCAGTCAGTGGAGCGCACCCAGCGGGGATAGCAGTTACTGACAGCTACGTGTACGTACCTAACGCGGGCCCTGATACCGTAAGCGTAATTGATCGCAGCACCAATACCGTCACTGCGACGATACCTATTGCAGCGGGTGCTGTTTGGGTCGCAGTGGATTCAAACGCTGGCAGAGCTTACATCACTGGTACGAGATCCTGCGCTAACAGCACTGGTGGATGCGTAACCGTTGTTGATACAACGGCGAACACTGTTGTTTCGACTATTCCGATTTCGACGCCATACTCGCTTGATGGTGTAAGCGTGTCGAGTACGCGGGCTTATATCTTGACCGAGGCCGGCGTTGAAGCAATCGATCTGTCTTCGAATGTGCCTGCTGCGAGTACAGCAGTCTTGCGTTATACAGCTGGCGGTTCGATATCAGCCACGACAGACAATGTATTTGTGGGTAGCGGCTTCAGCGCGACGGACGGCACGGTGAGCATAATAAATCCGACCACCAATTTCATATATGGAAAGGTCGCGATTAATAGCCCCGTAAGAATCGCCGTGGACTCTACTACGGGCCTGGTCTGTGTTGTCGACTACAACGATGCCATTCTAAAAATTCTAAGGTTTGTTTCACCTAGATTTTCCGTTGCCACAAGCGCGCAAACCTTAGCTGCGACGGCAGGTGGAAGCACAGCATTCAACACTACCGTTACGTCAATTGATGGTTTCAGTGGCTCGGTGAGTCTAAGTTGTGATGGTATTCCTAGCGGCGCGATCTGTCAGTTCAGCCAAAACCCGGTAACAGTTCCAGCCAATGGTTCTGTCTCAACGTCTCTGACTCTTAGCGTGCCGAGCGGCTCAGTCGCGGGACCATATAACTTCAGAGTCGTTGGAAGCGGTACGGTTTCGCAAAGTTCGATTCAGGTAAATAAGAACGCCTCAAACGTCCTCGCGACGACAAGCGTTAGCGATTTTCAAAATATCTCACTGACCGTTCCGAGTTGCGACTTCGGACTCTCGATTCAGTCCGTCTCGGTTGGTCCCGATGCCGGTACGGGAAGTGTGAACGTCGCAGGAACTACTGGGTGCCCTTGGACAGCGGTAAGTAACGCTAGCTGGCTTACTGTTACGTCGGGAGCGACCGGAACTGGTAACGGGTCTGTTGGATATTCATTCGCAGCGAACTCGGCGACAACAGCGCGGAGTGGGAACTTAACGGTTGCAAATCAAACTTACACTGTTAATCAGGCTGCGATGGCAACGCCGACGCCCACGCCGACTCCAACACCTACGCCAACGCCCACGCCGACTCCAACACCTACGCCGACGCCAACACCGACTCCCCTCCTTCTCCTTTTGGACACGTCCGGCCCGGCTTTCAACCAAGCAGCAGCGCTGGATTCAGTTCTATCTACAAGAGATCCTTTTCCGGTAATTAATGGAGCCGATTTGTTCAATTTCGGGACCGATCGCAACACGAGAGTTGTTGTCTTCGTTTTGAACCTTCAATTGGCTCAGAATGAAACGGCTTCTGCGGTCACAGTAAATCTGATTGATAACAATAGCCAGACTTTCGACGTGTCAGCGGAAGATGTTCGCGCCGTACCAAATTTCCCGTTCACACAAGTCATCTTCAGGTTGCCGGATAACATTGCCGTTGGCACATGTATTGTTACGGTTCGGGCACATGGCCAGAGTAGTAATTCGGGAAGCATACGGATTCGGATTTAGAGGATTTGCTCTCGTCTATTAGGTAGGGTTGGCATCTCCGTCCTGAACAGCACGCCACAATAATAGATCACTAGTAGGTGCTGCGCACCTGAAAAAATGGGACACGTCACCCCGCTCCCAGCGGGCTGCGTTACTCACGTTCGTGAGCAACGGCTTCGTTCTGTTAAGACGCGCGTCTGCCGCACTTAGCGGTTCGTCGGTTACAATCGTTAGGGCTGGATCACAAACGTGAGTAGAGTTGCTAACGAAAAACTTTGGTGATTTTTCAGGTGCGGAGGAACGAATCTGATGTCTGAGAAGAAGACTGTGAGAACCCGAAACGTTGCATTTCGCGTGACTGGTGAGGAATACAAACAAGTCGAGAAATTAGCCGGCGAAGCCGGACTGGACCCGAATACCTGGTGTCGGAAAGTCTTAGTTGACGCCTTGCAGGAAGGCTCTGGCTTGGCACGGAATGAACGGATACTTTACGGTGAAATTGCTCGGCTGCGTTACCTTGTGGGGCATGGGTTCAAGCTGATGCTCGGTGGGGAAAAGCCCACTGCCACCGCCTGGAAAAAGATCACGACGCAAGTCGAAGAAAGAGGCGACGAAATCGTTGCCGGACTCTTATCTCGTCGGAGATAAGCTTTCAAGAGTTAGCCGCCGTTATTCCTTGGTACCCATATCAATCGTAAGAGCAAACAAATGACGAAACATTTCGGTGCATCCTCCGACGCGCGGTCTGCGCCGGGCACGGATCTTTACGGCACGCGAACAGCCTTTCGATCTGTTATGATCGGCCCTGGCGGCTTGCACTTACCGGCTCTACCAGCGTGATAGATAGCGTCGAGTTCTGTCTTCGACAAAACTCTCTTGAAGATTTCCAGTTCATCAAGGCAGCCGGCAAAATAACTGACGGTGGGTAGTGGATAGCGTTTCCCAATTAAGAGTGGAACATGATTGGAAATATCGCCTACCTTTGGCGTAAACGTCAGCACGAGGTTTCCGTCTACATACATTTTTCCGGCTGCTCCCCGACACCTCGAAACCGTCACGGCAATGAAGTGCCATTGACCGTCATTCAGATGGACGCTCGAAGGAGAGATATAATTCGAACAGGCAGAGTTCGGAAGGTTGCATGCGAGGAGGCCCGCGCCCGTGGCCATCTGAAATCCGAGGCTGCCGTTCTGAATAAACAGGCTATAGCCCTTCAAAAAAATTAGTCCCTGCTTCTCTCTTTTATCCAGGATAACTTGCGTCCCCGATCCCGTGGTCTTTACCCAGGTATCTATGGTGATTGGCTCGGCCACATCATTGCTACAGTCACCCAGAAAGTTGACCTCCGGATGATCTACTGCCGAGGCAAAGTCGTTCTGACCATCGAAGCAAAGTGCGCCTGCGACTTTACCCTTGCTCGGTGTCGGCCCGTTGGAGAGGGTTAGCTGATTGGGATACTGGGCAATATCGTTTGCAACACCGCCGGCCGTCTCATCGAACGTCCACCAATCCACCAGGCCCGCCGGCGGCGGCACGCACCCCCCACACTGGTTACAAAACAAGGTTCCCAAATTGCCCCAGCAATGATTGGTGGGAATCGTCCATTTCGTACAGTTGGGTGTAGAAATCACAAATCGCTCGTTTGTATGGTTTGCGTCAGCACAAGCTATTGACACATCGAAGTGGCCGGCGCTATCAGTGGTTGTGGCCTGTGAAGCGAGCATCCCAGTCGAATCCCACAACTCGACCGTCACGGTCTTGTTCGCCAGCGGAGTTTCGTTCATACATTCGAGCGTTCCACTGGTTTTACTCGGCGGATACTTTATGCCGACTAGCTGCTCGGCGTGATGTGAATAACCGTCGCTGTCCATGCAATTGACCTGCACCTTGGTCAGGATGTTTCCGTTGCCGTCTCTGAACCAGTCGTAATTAGGAGGTAAGGCAAAGGGACTCATAATTTGGAGGTAAGACGTGTTCGACGTCGAGGAGGGCGCAGGGAGAGGCAAGGCATAGGATCCCTTTGAGTGATACAACTCGATTTTCCATGTCCATGAGGTGACAGTCGTCCCAGAGTTGTCGAAATCAAAAAACTTCGCGTAGTAATTGATGGGACAAAAGCTCAGGTTACAAGAAGGCGGGATGGGACTGCCCGTCACCGGCGAGAAAGTGGTCGGCCCGTTTCCGGTACTCGGCATCAGTTGTGCATAATCAGGCACTCCGACTGCCGGGATTACAGTTCCGAAATATGCGCAGTTAGTATAAAACGTCGGATCTGATTGATCTTCGATCACAATGTTGCCCTGAAAAGATCCAACGTTCGCCGGAAGGTTAACGTCGTATTGGAAGTCCACATACCATACGCCGGACGAAGGCCCCAAAGTAAATGTGCATCCGAAGCAGGGAGTTGGGGTGTAGGGGGTGAGCGTAGCCGGCCCACCATTATGTATAACAAAGGTAATGTCATTGGTAAGCGAACCCTGCTGATCAGTGAGAGTAACCCTGATCTGTGCCACGCCAGTGTACTGATTTGGGGTCCCAGTTCCAAAACCATAGCTGTTGGGAAATGTAGTCAAAGACAATTGAGCGTGACTCGTCTCAGCAGAGCACACTATGAATAAGAATGCGAGAAAGAAAAGGATTGCTTTCATGGTTATCGAATTCCTTTCGCTGGCTGCTACGCCATCAATGCAACCGACAGCGGCGTTCCATCTTTGCCGCAGAAGAGTTCTTCTAATGGCCATTGCTCTCCGCATGTCGGACATACTTCGCTCTTAGCTGGCATGAGCCGAGGCTTAGAGTAGTTGCCTGCATTCGAGAGCACCAGAGCTAGCAAACTGTGCGGGTTCGGGAATTATGGGCTTGAGTATGTGAGAACCCGCGAGACGGAATTATTACGGGCGAACAATAGTACAAGTTAAGTCTGTAAGGCAAGGAGAATTTGGCATCATAGCAAGGGTTCAGAAGTGTCAGTCAGCCTCGTTTGCAGCCCCTGAATCTCCATAGTAAGACTGCCCCGACCCTCATCGGCCTCGTCGATGCTGCCGCCCAATAACTTCCTCTCCAAGTATTTTCTCTAGACCGTGTTCTACAACACAGACCGAAGCGAAATTCCTAACGACCACGCTAAAGACAATTGTGTTGTACAACACAGACAGATCCCCAAAATTGATTTATTGTGCAAGCTGATTGAATGGCGCACCAGCTAAAGAGCCATTCGGTTTGTGCGCCGAAAGCGCAAACGCGAGGGTGTTGTGTTTCACATACTTTGTCGTCATTCACAACACACCGGAGCGTAGGAATTGTTTCTGCGAATCCAAGAGGAATGGGTAAAGACGATGGCAATACAAAGGGCCAGCGCAGATCAACCAGCACACGTCGTTCCTTAACGAACTGTAGACAACCGTAAAGAACAGTAAGGAACGAGAAAGGCTGACAGACGGATTAAAAAAAAGTTGAGGCCAAGTGGAATTTCGGGCCAAAACTTCCGTCTATTAATAATTGAAAACCGCTATTTTGAAAAAAGTTTTGAGTCACTGGAATTTCTGACCAAATGTCGCGTCTTACCTAGGTGCCAAGGAATCTTTGAAAATAAATTTTGGCGTGACTGGCAGATCAACGTGAGATTCCCGTCTAGTCATACTTAGGGAACAGAATTTGTACTGGATGTTTTTTTAGAAATGCGACGAGGACGGCGACGAAGCACATGAGTTTCAAGATAGGAGCCAGAAATAGGGCTCAGGCGACGGTCCGGCCTGCTTGGAAGATCGCGAGCAGCGACCAGGCAAAGTGTCGCCTTTCTTCCAAAAGCGTGTCGCCTTTGGCGACACGTGCCGTTATTGCAGAAAATATTTTTTGGCACGATGCTCGGAAAACGCGATTTGTGCCGACATTATATATAGGGAATCTTTTTGGTTGGGTTGTTGTCGAGTAGGCGAAGGTTAACTAAAACAGTCTGAAAAAACTATGACTTAAAGTCTCAAATCTGCAATAGAAGTTCCAGCACGACTGGAATTTCAAGACGGGTCCGCCGTCTTCTAACAATACCGGAGGATAAACTCCGGCCCACAGGCGAGAGTATTTGGTTCGCCTCCAAGTCCCTCTCTGCCGTCGACCTGAATAGTTTGAAAATTCCGCTCCGCGCGGAGGGAGAAAGGTGTGCCATGAAGACGAAACTACGGTTCTTAACTGAAGAAGGTCGTACGCGATCGAAAAACGCATTTCGCAGATTCTGCGCTTATGCAGTCGTGATGTTCTTGGTTGCCGGCGCAGGTGCATATGTCATTCACCGCTATTGGGTGACCATTAACTTGACGGTTATGCAGCGCGTTTATTTCAAACAATATTTCAAAAGCACCTGGCGCGGGACCTTTGCGAATTCGAGATCACCGTACACGACGCTCGGGCGCACCGTGATCGATCCCAACACCAAGAAAGAAGTTTCACTTTACGTCAAAGACGACGAGATCGAGCCAGTGTACGACGACGAAGGACACATAAAGCTCGACAAGGATCATCGTCCGATTCTGTTGCTGAAGGGAGGAATCGAGCACAAGAAATATTACTGGCAACATGGCATTGCCGGTGACCGATACATGTACGAATGGTTCAAGGAACATATTTATGAAGGGCAGAGCATTCCCGATATCTGGCGTCCGGCATGGCTGGGCGCAATCCTAATTTTCATCTTCGGAACAATCGGTTTGACGATTCTTGATGCCATCGCACAGCGACTCTATCTGAAAGGTGAACCGATCCGAGGCACGAAAGAACTGTCCCCAAAGAAATACGCCCGCGAGTACCGCCGAGAAGCTGGCGTAGCACTCAAGAGTTACAACCAAGGGAGTGAAATATGATCGATGCACTTAGACAAATGATCGGAATGGACGCGCGCTCTTATCGGTTACCCGTGCCGCGTGAGGAAGAGACTGAAGGATTTCTTCTGTTAGGCGATCCGGGCACCGGCAAGACCCAGGTCATCCAACAGTTCTTGGCTCAGATCGCCGAACGCCACCCACCGGAAGCGGTTGTTTGTTACGACCCGGCTGGCGAGTTCATCGCGAACTACTTCAAACCGGGACAAGACATCGTTTTGAACCCACTTGATGCGCGGTGTCCGTATTGGTCCCCGACGCTGGAAGTTGACTACGAGAACACGAATGCCGGAGCGACCGATCGGCATTTCATCGCCGAAAGTTTCTTTCCCGATAGAGACCACAGCGCGCCCAACACTCAGTTCTTCATCAAGTCAGCCCGCAGCATCTTTGCGCGGATGCTGGAATTCAAACCCAATGCCGCGCGGATTGTCGAGATGCTTACCGATGAAAAGCTAATCGATGAAGTCGTAAAAGGGACCGAACACGCGCACCTGATTGATAAAGACGCTAAGGGACAAAGAGGCGGCGTGCTGGCGACTCTTTCCGAAATTGGCGAGTCACTCAAGCTCCTGCCTTCGCTGGATGATTGTTCACAAAAGTTCAGTCTAACAGGATGGACGCACAGAAGGCACGGTTGGATCTTTATCACTTCTACCCAGGACACGCGCGACGCACTCCGAACACTTCAAGCCGCCTGGATCAATATCTTGATGAAGAGGCTCATGGCCACGCCACCAGCCGCCTCTAGAGAACACCCATGCTGGGTCGTGGTGGATGAGGTTCACTCGTTGAAGCGATTGCCTGCGTTATCAAGCGTCTTGGTCGAAGGAAGAAAGTATGGTCTGAAGCTGATTCTCGGAACACAGAACAAGGCGCAGTTTGAAGAGCATTACGGCCGTAACGCGGCGACGATGCTTTCAGCGCCGCACTTAAAGATTCTATTCCGTTGCAATGAGCCGGAATCGGCACGTTGGGTTTCCGAGATGATCGGCGAAGAAGAAAAGGAGCGGCCACGAATTGGGACGACAGCGACCGTGCAGGCGAATGGTCGAGACTCGATCAATTACTCGACATTCACCGAACGCCGGTCGGTTGTGAGCAAGGAACAGATCATGGCGCTGCGAAACCTTCATGGCTATTGGAAGTACTCTGATGCCGTAGTGCCATTTCGGATTCAGCCAGTGGAACGCGATCCGGTTGCTCACGCGTTCGTAAGAAGGAGTGTTCGGTCAGTCGTTGAGCAGCCAATAGAACCACCACCGGCGTCAGTAGCGGTAGAACCGCCGACGCACGAACAACCCGACTTAGCAATTCAGTCTGAGGAGATCCTACCGGAGAAAGCAGAGGAGCTTGTTTGGGACGAGGTTTAGCCAATGATGACGATGAGTAAAGCGCTCTCCGCTGGACAAGCAAAGGATTACTACCGGCAGGAGTTCATCAGCGCTAAGGAGAACTACTACAGCGAATCGGGCGAAGTCCGTGGACAGTGGTATGGCCGATTGGCTGAGGAGTGGGGACTGAAAGGAGAAGTCGGAAGCGAACAATACGAAAGGCTAGTTGCGGGCCAAGACCCGCATACTGGCGAGCAACTCGTTCGCACAGTCAAGTCGAGAGAAGAGGTCAACAGATACGGCGAGGAAATAACGACCAGCGAACATCGAGCGGGTTGGGACGCGACGTTCAGTGCGCCTAAGTCAGTATCGCTTGCGGCGCTAGTTGGAAAAGACGAACGAATCAGGGTTGCGCATCGAGAGGCCGTCAATGAAGCACTGAAAGTATTCGAGGAATTCACGCAAGCGCGTATGGGCGGCAACAAGCCCGCAGTCACTACCGGGAAAATGGTTGCGGCCCAATTCGAGCACACAGCGGCGCGGCCAGATCACGAAACGGGCTATGCCGCCCCGCAACTTCATACACACGTCGTGATCTTCAATGTCACAAAGACTGATGACGGAAGGACGAAGCCCTTACAACCACTTGAGCTATATCGAAGTCAGCAATACGCGACGGCGCTCTATCGAGTGAATCTAGCCGAGAGACTTCAGAAACTTGGCTATGAAATCGAAGTCGATTCGCGGACGGGTGCGCCTGAGATCAAGGGATTCAGCAAGGAATATCTACAGGAAAGCAGCCCACGCAGTGCCGAGTTGCGCAAGGAAGCGGCGGCGATGAAAGAACGTCTTGAGCAACAGGGCATAGCTGTCAAAGAAGGCGCGGGATTGAATCAGGCTGCCGCACGCAACGACCGGGCGAGCAAACACTACGACCACGACGAGATGAGAGAGCGGGCGCTGGAAATGGACGCGCGTTATGACAACCAAGCGCGGCGTTCAGTTGAGCAGGCGAGACAACACGATCCAATTAAATTCTCTCAGGACGACATCACGAAACGCGCTCAGGAAGCCGTTACCTTTGCTCGCGACAATGCGACCGAACGCGAGGCCGTCACTGACGTGCGCAAAGTAATGGCCGATGCGCTGCGACGCAACATGGGATTGACCACATACGAAGCGGTCGCGACCGAGCTTCATGCACGAATCGAGCGTGGCGAATTCGTGGAGATCATTCGCGAGCGTAAGCCCCGAGAAGCAACAACGCAGCGAATGTTGGAAATGGAAAAGTCCAACATTCAAACCATGCTCGACGGACAAGGGCAACACAACCCTATCGTCAGCAATGACGCGCGGCAGACAGTTGATGCTATCGCCGAAAGACAACAAATCAGATTGAATGACAACCAACGCGCAGCGGTCGAGCAGATCCTTTCTAGCCGCAATCAGATCATTGGCTTGCAAGGCGGCGCGGGCACCGGCAAGACCACAGCCTTATCGGTTCTGAGAGAGGCAGCCGAGAAAGAAGGATACGAAGTGCGCGGCTTCGCGCCAACCACTCGCGCAACCAAGCAGCTCGCAGAAAGCGGAATTCAATCCGAGACACTACAAAAGTTTATCCGCCGGCGACAAGAAACACCCAACAATCGCAACCGCCTTTTCGTGCTTGATGAGAGTTCGCTAGCCAGCACCAGGAATCTTCACAAGTTCTTTGCGCGGCTTGAGTCTTCCGACAAGGTCTTACTTGTCGGAGATAGCCGACAACATCAAGCTGTCGAAGCTGGCACACCCTTCGAGCAGTTTCAAAAACATGGAATGGCGACTATCAAGCTCAGTGAGATCGTTCGGCAACGAAAGCCCGAACTTAAGCGCACGGTCGAAAAACTCTCCGCAAGAGAAATGCGCGAAGCGATCGACAGCCTTGAACGGCAAGGCAGAATCGTTGAGATCGTCAGTGCTAAGCAGAGATTGAAAACAATTGCCAGCGCATATTGTAAGAGCCCGGAGAATACGCTCGTCGTTTCGCCGCGCAACCGAGAGCGAGTTCAGATCAATTCGCTCATTCATCGCCAGCTACAGCGCGACGGCAGAGTCAGCCGAGACGATCACCAAATGACGGTCTATGTGAATCGTCAGGATATGACCGGCACTGAGCGGACGTTCGCCAACGCTTATGTTCCCGATCAGGACATGATCCGCTACAACCGAGCCAGCAAAGTCTACGACGTTGAGGTTGGCGATTATGCTCTCGTGACCGCGAAGAACCACAAAGACAACGAACTCACAGTTCGCTTCGAAAACGGACGCGAACTCACTTACAACCCGCAGCGACTTTCCGGCGTGAGCGTCTATCGCGAAGCCGAGCGGGAATTCGCACTGGGCGACCGCATTCAATTCCGCGCGCCGTTTACTGAAAAGCGTGTCGCTAACGGTGAGTTAGCAACCATTGCGAAAATCGGCGACGAAGAACTAACCGTAAAACTCGACAGCGGACGAGAGGTGAGCTTTGAGAAGGATCATTTTCGTCATATCGATCACGGTTATGCAGTGACCAGCCACTCATCGCAGGGAACGACCGTTGACCGCGTTCTCATCAACGCCGATACGAGCGAATCACGAGTCTTGCTGAACGACCGCATGGGCTACGTCGCAGTATCGCGAGCCCGAGAAGATGCAATCATTTATACAAACTCAATTGAAGAACTGAGGGGTGCTCTGGATCGCCGTGTCGATAAAGAGATGGCGCTGGAAGCCACCAAAGAAAGCTTCAATCAACGTCAAAACGCGCGCAACGAATCCAGTCAAGACGCCCTTCGGGATCGAGCAGACTCTGCGTTCCATCAGGGTCTCGAGGAAAGCACTTTGGACAACTACGAACAAGCTGAAGTGCGTGGGAATGATGCTGCACAGTATGAGGATGTCGAATTTGAATTCGCCTTATAGCGAAACACTGATGAAGTCTCAATTAACTTGGGGGAGTTATGAATGACGATCAAGACAACCACAACCTAATGTCTGAGAAACAAGCGGCTGCGCGTTTAGGTATTTCGCGCATCACTCTGTTGCGGGCTCGGGAGGCCGGGCGAATTCGGTTCTTTCGTATCGGGACCCGTGTTCTCTACAACCAGGAGCAGCTTAATGATTTTCTTAGTTCCTGCGAACGCAAGGGTTCGAAATTAGCCGTTTCGCGCGAACCCGCTCATTCACGACGTGATCGAGTTATTCCAAGAATTGCTTGAAAAGGGCTTTCAATGTGGGCGCGAATGTGGGCTTTTAGCATTACAGGCGACCGGGTGATCGCCTGTAAGTTATTGCAAATAAGTGGTGAGCCGAGCAGGACTCGAACCTGCGACCCACTGGTTAAAAGCCAGTTGCTCTACCGACTGAGCTATCGGCCCACATTAAAAAATCCCGGACGCATTAGTCTAAGGTTTCAAGTTTCAAGTTTCAAGTTCGCGTTGAGTTGCGAATTGTCCGCTCGCACATCAAAAATAGTCGGAGCAGTTTATCTTCTTCTTCCGAGTGAATCTTCGGCCTTCTTTGCGAGCTTTGCGCCTTGGCGTGAAAACCCTTCCCACGATTAGTTTCACGCAAAGCCGCCAAGGCGCAAAGTTATTGTTCTTCCACTTTGATTAACCTGAAACTTGAGACTTGAAACTAGACTTTCAGCCATCTGCCGACGTTCGACTCTTTCACAATAATTGTCTGCGAACGTTCGGGCCCCGTCGATACTAAACCAATCTCGACGCCGATTTGTTCCGAAAGGAAGTCGACATAGCGGCGTGCGTTCGCCGGCAACGCATCCATCTCGGTCGTTCCCAGCGTCGAAGTTTTCCAGCCGGGCAGCGTTGCGAAAATCGGCTCGACCCGCCGCAGATCCTGCGAAACAGAGGGCAGGGAATCGCACCGCTGACCGTCCAGGTTGTAACCGATGCAGACTTTGATTTCATCCAAAGTGTCGAGCACATCGAGCTTAGTCAATGCCACGGAAGTGAAGCCGTTGATCTCGGCCGCGTAACGCGTGGCAAACGCATCGAACCACCCACAGCGACGCGGCCGTCCGGTTGAGGCGCCGTATTCACGGCCACGCTCGCGAATCATCTGGCCCAGCTCAGCTTCGCCTGCCAACATTTCCGTCGGAAACGGGCCTTCCCCAACGCGAGTTGTGTAGGTTCGGACAATTCCTAGTACGCCGGTCAAGTGTCGCGGCGCGAGACCGGTGCCGATCAATGCTCCCCCGATCACGGTGCTCGATGAAGTGACGAACGGATAGGTTCCATGATCCACGTCGAGCAAGGTCGCCTGGGCGCCTTCCAACAAAATTGAATCACCGCGAACTGCCGCCTGATTGAGAAAATGGGTAGTGTCGCAAAGAAAAGGCGCCAGGCGCTCGACCATCGAGCTCGTCTCATCAAAGATTGTTTTCGCGTCCAGCGGCTCTCCGCCATAGGCGACAATGATTCGGTTGGCGTCTTCCAGGTTGCGCTCAATGCGCGAGCGCAGCACTTCGGAAACCAGCGCATCGGCTACGCGAATGCCGCGGCGGCCGGCCTTGTCTTCATAAGCGGGGCCGATGCCGCGCAGCGTCGTGCCCACCTTTTCGTTGCCGAGTCGTTCCTCGCTGGTGTGATCCAAAGCCCGATGATAAGGAAGAATCAGGTGCGCGCGCGAGCTGACCTTGACGCGCTCGGGCGTGATGCTGATCCCCTGCGCCATCAGCCGGTCGGCTTCCTCAAAGAAAGCTTTCGGATCGATCACCATGCCGTTGCCGAGCACGCAGGTCTTGACTTCGTGCACAACTCCGGAAGGCAGCAGATGCAGGACGAACGATCGATCGCCAATCTGCACTGAGTGGCCGGCGTTGTGCCCGCCCTGATAGCGCGCGACGACGTCGAAACGCTCGGCCAGGAGATCGACGATCTTGCCTTTGCCTTCATCGCCCCACTGGGCACCGATAACTGCGATAACCATGAGAACAGAGATCAGAGATCGGAAATCAGACACAAAACAGGCGCGGCTGTGTAACTAACACCAAACCGCGCCCGCTTCTATCTTCAACTATGCCGCGGTTGCTGCGCTCACATGCTTATCCAGCATGCGTGAGATTGCCTGCTCAGAGGTGGCGCCGACGACGCGTTCCTCTTCTTTGCCATTCTTAAAAAGGATCAGCGTCGGGATGCCTTTGATTCCAAAACGCTGTGAAACGGAAGGGTTGTTGTCAACATTCAGTTTGACGACGCGGGCCGTATCGGCATATTTCTCGGCGACGGCTTCGACCGTGGGGGCCAGCATGCGGCAGGGCGCGCACCACTCAGCCCAAAAGTCGACCAGCACCGGCCGGTCGGATTTCAATACATCACTCTCAAAAGTGCCATCACTGGTTTCTCGCACATTCTCACTCATTGAATAGACTCCTTGATTTGTTACTTACTATTTCATTCCAACGACGGGAAGCCGGCTCAGACCGGAGCGCCCCTGGTGACTTCTCGATAAAGCTGAAGATATTTCTTTGCGGCGGCTGACCAGGAATTATCCGTCTTCATCCCGTTACGCTTTATCTGTGCCCAAATATCGGGTTGGGTATAAAAGTAAATCGCTTCTCGTATTTTTTCAAGCAGCGCCGAAGCAGAATAAGGGCCGAACTTGAAACCATTGCCTTTACCGGTCGAAACGTCGAAACTTTCAACCGTGTCGTCCAGCCCACCGGTCGCGCGCACGACCGGCACGGTACCGTATCGCATGCTGTACATCTGATTCAGCCCGCACGGCTCGTACAGCGAAGGCATCAGGAAGATGTCGGCGCCGGCTTCGATCTGGTGCGCCAGTGGTTCGCCTGCATAGCCCTTGTAAACGCCGACGCGCTGAGGCGCTTGATCGTGCCAACTCTGGAGGAAGTCCTCGTATTCGCGCGCACCGGCTCCCAGAGCGATAAAGAAAGCACCGGTGTCGAGAATGCCGCGCGCAGCCTGTCTGATCAAGTCATAACCCTTCTGGCCTACCAGACGCGAAATGATCCCAATGATGGGCCGCTCGGGCTCCTGCGGAAGCCCAAACCGCTGCAGCAGATCGAGTTTGCATTCGCGCTTGCCGCTTAAGTCATCGGCGGAAAAATTAGCGGCGATATCCGTGTCAGTTTCCGGATTCCAAACGTCATAGTCGACGCCATTGGTGATCCCTATCAGGCGGTCGCTGCGCGCACGCATCAGCCAATCGAGTCCATAACCCTGCTCCGGCGTCTGAATCTCGCGGGCATATCGCGGGCTCACCGTCGACAAGACGTCTGCGGCGACCAGGCCGGCCTTCAAAGCCGAAGCCGCACCGTCCAGCATGAAATCGCTCGCGTAGGCGTTGAATCCCAGCCACCACAAATCCGACGGCCTGAATGCGCCCTGATAGGCCAGGTTATGAATCGAAAAGACAATCCTGGTTTTGGCAAAGAACTCTTCGTGGCGGCGCCGGGCGCGCATCTCGACTGCGGCAAACCCGGTCGGCCAGTCATTACAGTGCAGGATGTCCGGCGCATCACCCAGTCGATTGAGCAAGGCGATCGACGCCCGGCAGAAAAAAGCGAAGCGTTCGAAATCGTTTACCTCGCCATAGATTTTACCGGGAGCGAAATAATGCGGCGCGTCGATTAGGTAAGTGGGGGCCTTCAGCGCGTCGCTTTGCCAGACGCGAATACGCGCGAGCTTGCCCCGCCAATCGACTTCAAGATCGTCAATGAACGTGCTGCCGAGTGCGGTCCGGTCAATCTGATCATAGAGCGGGATGATGAGGAAGGAATCTGCGCCCTCCGCATGGAGGGCTTTGGTCAGCGCTCCAGAAACATCAGCCAGACCGCCGGTTTTGGCAAAGGGAACTGCTTCGGATGAAAGGATAGCAACGCGCAAAGGCCGGCCGGTACTTTGATCTTCGGTCTTTGAACTTTGGTCTCCAGCTGACAATCGATCACCCCGGAAAAAGAGTCCAAGTACAAAGAGCCAAATACAAAATACTTCCTGCTTAGCTTTGCATCGAAGCCAAGAACTCAGCGTTGGACTTTGTCTTCTCGAGCCTTTCGAGCACGACTTCCATCTGCTCAGTGGGTGAAAGCGGATTCAGCACGCGGCGCATCACCCAGACACGGCTGAGGTCTTCCTTGCTAATTAGTAATTCTTCCTTGCGCGTTCCCGATCTCTGCAAGTCGATGGCGGGAAAGAGTCGCTTGTCGCTGAGCCGGCGGTCGAGATGGATTTCGGAGTTGCCGGTGCCCTTGAACTCTTCAAAGATCACGTCGTCCATGCGCGACCCGGTATCGATTAGGGCAGTTGCGATAATGGTTAGCGAACCGCCTTCTTCAATGTTGCGCGCGGCGCCAAAGAAGCGCTTAGGACGCTGCAAGGCATTGGAATCGATACCGCCGGAAAGAATTTTCCCGCTGGGCGGAACCACTGCGTTGTGCGCGCGAGCCAGGCGCGTGATCGAATCGAGCAGGATAACCACGTCGCGTTTATGTTCGACCAAACGTTTGGCCTTCTCGATCACCATGTCAGCTACCTGAACGTGGCGCGTGGGGGGCTCGTCAAAAGTCGAGGAGATTACTTCGCCCTGAACCGAACGCTGCATGTCGGTTACTTCTTCCGGCCGTTCATCGATCAACAGCACAATCAGCGTGGTTTCTGGATGATTCTGTGTGATCGAATTGGCGATGGCCTGCAACAGCATGGTTTTGCCCGTGCGCGGGGGCGAGACGATCAGGGCGCGCTGGCCTTTGCCCAGCGGCGTGACGAGATCGATGACGCGCGCGGAAAGATTGTCGGCATCGACTTCCATCCTGAGCATCTCGTCGGGATAGAGCGGCGTCAGGTTGTCAAAGAAAACCTTCTCGCGCGCCATGTCTGGCGATTCGAAGTTGATCGCTTCGACCTTGATCAGCGCAAAGTAGCGCTCGCCCTCTTTCGGCGGTCGAATCTGGCCGCTGATGGTATCGCCGGTGCGCAAGTCAAACTTACGAATCTGTGACGGCGACACATAAATATCGTCCGGACCGGGCAGGTAGTTGTATTCCGGCGCGCGCAGAAATCCGAACCCATCGGGCAGGGTTTCCAGCACGCCTTCGGAAAAGATCAATCCACTCTTTTCAGTCTGGGCCGCGAGCACCTTAAAAATCAGTTCCTGCTTGCGCATGCCCGTGGCGCCGGGGACATCCATCCCTTTAGCCACCTGGGTAAGCTTGGAAATCGACATTTCCTTCAGATCGGACAGATTGAAGACATCCGGATTTCCGTCTCTGCTTACTGAGATTTCCGGCGGCGCTTCAGCCGTGGCTACGCCGCCGCCGTTCTCGCCATTACTGCCGTTGTTCGTACGTCTTTTGTTTGCCATATCAGTTCTTTCGTGCGCGGACACGTTTCAGCCGCGCGTTGGTTTCAAAATTTATAATCCTGTCAATTGATTTCAACGGAGCCGGTCAAATGGAATGTTTCCTCGCGGCTTATGCCTGGAAGCTCATGTGGGGGCTTCCTGCCACGATGACTGAATTCTCACTAACCTGACCGTCAACAGTTCGGA
>Ga0070698_100002924_pt1 | contig 18791 bp, 18 predicted proteins | sample KBSK1502metaG_FD_65477 | JGI IMG/M metagenome (GOLD analysis project Ga0070698, IMG submission 65477) | Corn, switchgrass and miscanthus rhizosphere microbial communities from Kellogg Biological Station, Michigan, USA - KBS K1-50-2 metaG | ecosystem: Host-associated > Plants > Roots >...
ACGAGAGCCAGGTTCAAGCTCAGGCGCGCGACCCCCCAATAGACGATCGCGACCGCGGCGACGCGAACCAGGTACCTGAGGGGCTCGGCCCTATCAGGATGTCTGGCTACTCCGGCGGATACCGCCTGCATTTACGCAGCGACTCCCTGTAACCAAGAACGAGCCCAGCCCCGTGGCCTTGCGCCCCCGAACGTGCAGCGAGAGTGCTTCTGAGGTTTGGCCCTTGATGACTTCGTGCTGGACAGCTAGACGGGCCCCGCGGCTCGACCGGTCGACGCGCCTCGCCTTGCCTCCCAGCCATCGATCAGGTGCAGGCCGACGATGCAGGCGAGCCCGGTCTCGGCCGTCGAGCTGGTTCCGCGCGCGCGCGCGATCAGCTCCGGCCAGACTCCGATCTCGCATCCCGGCGTGCCCAGGCCTATGGCGAGAAGGGTTGCCACCACTTGCTCGGTGAGCAGCACGACATCGAACCACCAGACGGCGTCCGCGAGCGGGAAGCCCCAAAAGGACCCATACGCCAGTCGGCCGATGCCGCCGGCGACCGCCACAACCGCGAACGCTGCGACCAGTGCGCCCACCTGCCAGCGCCTTCGGTTCTGCGGGCCAGTGAGCGCCGCAGCCAGGGCGCCAACCAGGATGACGAAGACGACAAGCATGAGGATATGAATCAGCCAGGCGCTCGGCTCGGACAGGATGTGAGGGTTGCGAAACCGGGACGACCACCCTGGTCCGAGGAAGGAAAACAAAGGAAAGGCAAACAGCCCGGCCAACAGCAACCGAGCCAGCCTCCCGATGGGACCGGTTCGGTGACCGGCGCTGCGCTGAGTCGTGCGCGGCGAAACCATCATCGCCCTCGGAGCGCCTCGAGGATCGCGGCCCGGGTCGGAACATCGAGCCGGCACGAGCTGAAGTCGAGGTCTTTCATGCAGCCCGATTCCCTCAAGCCTGGCTGGGGTTCATCCGCCAGGCGATTACGAGCAACCATACGATCCAGACAAGGAGCAAGACAGCCCAAACGGACATCGCGGTTTGGGTCGATGAGGCGAAGCCCTCGACCCCTGTCTGCCATCCCACCACGAACGTCGCGACACCTGACACTGCCATCACGTAGCCAAGAGGCCGGGCGACGCGAGCCGTCGACACGATGGCTGTGCCGAACAGCAGTATCGCGAAACCGAGAGTAACGGTCTGGTAACTCCTGGTCCCCCACTCGAGCCAGCGCACGGTTTCGGCACTGGCAAACCGTGCCGCCTTCTCGCTGGCCGGGGCATTTACCCAAGCATCGGCGGCTTGTTTGAGGACGACTCCGTCGACGGCGTACACGACACCAGCTAGCGCCAAACTCACGACAGCCGCCATGGCGGCAAACCGGTTTGCCCACGCCGGCATTCCGGTGGTGATGTTGAGCCCGTGGTAGAGGGCGAGGAGTCCCGCCGTCTGAACAGCTATCGCGATGAACTGCCCAAGATGAACCGCAGTCCAGCTGTCTCCAGCGGCGATGGCGGTGAACACTCCGGCGTGGTTATTGCCGCTGCCCGTCTTATTGGCCGCGTCGATCATGACGTGGAAGAAAGTAGCGATCACATAGAGCACCAGCCCAACAATCAACAACCCCGCCGCCAGGCGAAGCGACTTACGGTCAGCCATGCAAGCCTCCTTGTCAGAGCTGTCCAGACCGCGACTCAATTTGCCGCCTCAGTATCGTCCTGGCGATCTCGCGACTCCATCGAGACACCGAGACGCGCGTGGCCATTTGGGGGTCGTCAGGCTGCGCAGATCGCGCCAGTGGGCCGAGCTCTCGCACGGGGTGAGGTGATGTCGAAGCGTTCCATCGTTACTCCTTGATGACGAACGCCTCATCCCGGGTCGCGGGGCGTAGCTCCGAGATTCGAGCCTTCTGCGCCGTCGCGACGCACACCAACACGAGGACCGCGGCCACAATCGTCTGCGCTCTCAGGGGCTCGCCGATGAGCAGCCATGACCAGAACACGGAAAGCAGCGGCTGACCAAGCTGGATCGAGCTCACTCGCGGCACTCCGGCCAGCCCCATGGCCCGATACCAGAGGACCATGCCGACGAAAACCGAGAAGACCGCCATGTAACCAAGGGCCTCCAACGACGCTGCGGTGGGCGTGAACGGAGAGCTCCGCAGTGCGGCCGCTGTCAGCGGCACCGAGATTGGAAGGGCTGCCACGAGGCCCCACGCGATCACCTGGCCGCCAGGCATCGTCCGTGCGAGCCGGCCACCCTCGGCGTAGGCAGCGGCGGCACAGACGAGGGCGCCAAAGAGGTACGCGTCTCCCGCGCCGATGGACAGTGATCGAGAACTGGCCGCGGCATAGATGACCACCACCGCCGTCCCTGCAGCGGTTGCGATCCAGAACAGAGGCCGCGGCCTGGCGCCCGTGCGTAACGTTCCGAACACGGCGGTCAGCATGGGCAGGATCCCAATGACAACAGACCCGTGGGTGGCACTCAAAGTACGAAGCGCCTCCGCGCTGAACCACCCAAAACCAACCGCTGCCCCTGCCGCGACCACGAGGATCCCGGGCGCTTGAGCTCTCGTCGGCCAGGGAGCTCGGACGGCCACGAGGTAGCCGATCGCGATCAACGCTCCGAGCACTGACCTTCCGACACCCACCACGATCGGATCGATGCTTTCGACCGCTATGCGAGTGGCCGGCACGGTGCCCGAGAACATCACCACCGCCACGACGCCGAGGGCCAGGCCCGATACCGGTACCGATCTCTTACGGATACCGATACTGATGCCGTTCACATCGCAGGCTATCGCGATCGCCTGCTATTTGCAAGTGATATTGTCGGGGTGGCGATGAGCGATAGCAGCATCACGAACCTCACCATCGCATTGCGGTCTCGAGCGGAGGCGATGGCACCCGGCGCACGCTTTCCTTCGACCCGTGAAATCGCCGCCAGTTACCGGGTCAGCCCGGTCACGGTGTCGCGTGCGCTGGCGACGCTCAGCGCCGAGGGATCGCTAAAGACGCTTCCGGGGTCGGGAACTTTCGTCGCCGAGCGCCTTCTGCTCGGCGGGCTCAACGAGCTCGATGCGTCGTGGCAAACCGTTGCACTCGGCGACCGCGCGATCGATTCGCGCGCGCTCCAGGTCCACCTGGAAGTCAATCCGCGGGGCGCGCTGTCGCTGTCGGGCGGCTACCTCCACCCTTCGATGATGCCAATCCGGGCCCTGTCCATCGCAGCTCACCGCGCGGTGAGCCGCTCCGAAACCTGGGAAGCCCCCGATCCACGCGGGCTCGCCGGCCTCAGGGCCTGGTTTGCGAGTCACCACGGGAGCGCCTTCGGCGCCGGCGACGTGATCATCTGCAACGGGGGCCAATCAGCCATCTCGGCCGCATTTCGCGCACTGGTCCCGGCCGGGGCCACCCTTCTCGTGGAAGCGCCCACCTATCCTGGCGCGCTCGCCGTTGCGCGGGCCGCCGGCATCCGCATCGTCCCGGTGCCGCTGGACGACGACGGGATCATTCCCGGTCTCCTCGCCGACGCGTTCGAAACAACTGGCTCGAGGGCCGTTTACCTGCAGCCGACTCATCACAACCCGACCGGCATCGTCATGCCCGCGGCCCGCCGTCGGGAGGTGCTCCAAGTTGCTGGCGGCGCCGGAGCCTTCGTCATCGAGGATGACTGGGCGAGATGGCTGGGATACGAGAGGACAAACCCTCCCACGCTGATTTCGATGGATGGCCAGGGCCGTGTGGTCTACATATCTTCGTTGACGAAGCCGGCCTCACCGAGCCTTCGCCTGGGCGTGCTTGTCGCGCGCGGCCCTGTCGCCGACCGTCTGAGGTCCATTCGCATCGTGGACGACCTCTTCGTCAGCCGGCTCACCCAGGAAACCGCACTCGAGCTGGTCGGTTCCCCCGGCTGGGCACGGCACGTCGTCGAGGTCGGCCGGGCGCTGCACGAGCGCCGAGACGTCATGCTCGAGGCGCTTGGTGAATTCGCTCCGACACTGGTTTTGCCACGGCTGCCGCGTGGCGGGATGCATCTGTGGGTGAGTCTTCCAGGCGCCGTCGACGACCTCGCGGTCGCAGAATCGGCGCGCGAGCATGGCGTCCTGGTCGGGCCCGGCCGATCGTTCTTCGCGACTGAGCCACCGTCGAGCCACCTTCGTTTGAGCTTTGGATGCGCCGCGAATCACGATGAGCTGCGCGAGTCGGTGCGACGACTGGCCTCTGCGATTGAGGCGGTTGCTTCGTGAATACCGAAGCGTGGGTTCACCGTTGTGGTTCCGACCTCGGCGGGCCTCGAAAGCCCAGATGTTCAGCTAGCGCCAGCGCTTCAGCGATGGAGTCCGCGGATCGCTGAAGCGCGAGGAGATCGCGCTGCGAGTAGTTGATGTTGCCCCGCCTGTTGCCGAGCACAAGCCGCCCCAACTGCCGGTCCTCATGGAGCAGCGCCACCTCGACGCTGGCCTCACCATTCAGGTGGCCGCGACTGTACAGCGGCGTTTCATTGCTTGAATGCAGATATAGGGCGGCGCCCCGCGCGTCGAAGGCGTTGACGGCGTCGTCCAGCCACCTGCGTGCGATCTTGTGCACATCGATGACGGACACGACCGCGTCAACATCTGCTCGCAGCTCGTCGAGCACCGATGACGGACTTCGGTGAGCAATGCGGCGATCGACCTGGCGCTGCAACCAGTCCTTGACTGGGCTGGATGCGACCACGACGACAAAAGCGGTCACCACGTAAGCAGCGTCTGACCTCTGGCCCGACACCGAGATGAACAGCCGGTTGAGGAGCGTGACCGCCGCCGCATAGACAGCGCCAAGAATCGCGGTCAGGCCGCCGTAGACCAGTGACCTGTTGATGATCAAGTCGATGTCGTAAAGGCGGTAACGCAGAATCGCGATCGCGATCGCGATCGGCAGCGCTGAGAACGCCAGGTGAAGTGCGACTGCCGCTGTGTCGGACGTCGTGACAGAGGCGACGGAGTTCACTGCTCCGTAGAGCAGCGCGAGTGCGATCACTGCACCTGAATAGGCGAACCATTTCAACTGCAGCCTCTCGTCCCCGCGCGCGTGCCGATAGCGGTTGACCACCTCGGCCAGCGACGCGCAATAAGCAAGCAGACCCAGCACTAGCCCGCCATAAATCACGATCACCGATGTCCGCACAGTGAGCAGCGGGCCGACCGGGTTCACGATCGCGCGTGTGACGACGGCGACCCGATTTGACCCGATCAGCAGGGCGTGGACGAGCACTTCCGGGGGCGCGAGCGCCAGGCCTGCGATGACGACCAACGTGCCGGCCGCTGCCAGCCAGATCACCGTCCGCCACCGAGCCGGCTGCTTCCCGTCGGGGAAGCGCATCGTGAGAATCGGCAGGAACAGGCCGATTATGGGTGTCCAACTCCACGCGGCGATCCAGAGAGCCGCTCCTCCCAGCGGCCACGCACCGTGCTGGATCACCTGGGCTGTGTAGCCGTAGTCGAGAGGCAGGAAGAAGAGCGTCGCCGACAGCGATCCAACGCACATCAGCCACCCGATGCTGTTGTCCGGATTCCGGCTGGCGATCAAGCCACCGAGGAGCCCGGCGGGGATGAAGGTCAGGTACAGGAGCAGTTCGACCGATCCGAGCCCTACCGCTACCGTCAGTGCGGCCGTGACGGCGCACGCCAGTGCCCCGCCGAGCCCCAAGGCCCAGGCAAGGCTCTGCGTTCTACCGCGACTAGTCGCCAATGTAGACAGCTATGCGGCGGTTGGAGCCGGCGCTTGCGATTCCTTTTCGAACCAGGCTGCGGCGCCGGCGGTGATCGAGTTCTCGTACGGGACCGTGAAGATGAACCCGATGCAGCAGAAGAAGCCGAGCGTGCCAATCACGCTGGACACCCAGATGAGAAGACCGGCGACGACGCTGTTGCTCACGTTGGAGGTCGCCATCCGCCACACGGTCGGAATGTCCATCCCTCCCGCGATTCCGCGGTGGTATGTGCTGACAATGAGGGAAGGTTCCAGGAAACGGAGAAACAGGCCCGCGGCGAAGAGCCACAGATAGGAAAGAGCGATCAGTGGAGACCCGGGGTTGAAGGGGTTGTTCGCGTGATAGGTTGCGATCTGGCCCACGACGCTGAGGATCACGGTGGGGATGTTCAGGACCAGGCCATAGATAAGGAAGACCAGAAAGATTCCGATGCCCCGCTCCAGGTGGAAACCGGCGGGCGGCAGCTCGGTCTTGCCGGCGCGGGCATTCTCGAACGCCATCATCATCCAGCCGGTCATGGCGATCCAGCCGATGACGGGGATGATCGCGATCAGGCCCTGAAGCAGCAGCTTGCCGGGCCAGGCGGGGTCGCGGAACGCCCAGGCGAAGGCGTCGCCGGCGCTGCTCATGGCGCGATTCTATGTCCATCCTGAGCGCCTGACCAGACCCGGTTGGTATATGGAGACGCAAAGGTAGTGCTGTCGGCGTAACCAGGCTGCAGAGTGGACGTCAACCCACTGCTTTGCCACTCTCAACATACAGCCCACCCCTGGGCTTGCGGCAAGACCCGGGTCGTGCTGCAGAATCTGCAGCCGAAACCGGAATCTAACGGAAATGGGGGTGGCTTATGGCTGAACATGCTGTGGTGGTCGCCGGGGGCGGCCCGACGGGGCTGATGTTGGCCGGCGAATTGGCGTTGGCTCGGGTTGACGTTGCCATCGTCGAACGGCGAGCCAGCCAGGACGTCAGCGGCTCGCGCGCAGGCGGTCTGCACTCGCGCACCATCGAGGTCCTCGACCAGCGTGGAATCGCTGATCGGTTCCTTTCGCAGGGGCAGGTGGCGCAGGTCGCGGGCTTTGCCTGGATCCGTTTGGACATCAGCGACTTTCCCACCCGCTACAACTACGGGCTCGGGCTGCGGCAGAACCACATCGAGCGCATCCTGGCCAGCTGGGTCGACGAGCTGGCGGTGCCGATCTACCGTGGACGCGAGGTGACCGGGTTCGAGCAGGACGACACCGGCGTCAACGTCGCGGTGTCCGACGGCCTGTCGCTGCGGGCCCGATATCTCGTCGGGTGCGACGGCGGACGCAGTCTGATCCGTAAAGCAGCCGGTATCGAGTTCCCCGGCTGGGACCCGACTGCCAGCAGCCTGATCGCCCAGGTCGAGCTGACCGAGGAGCCGGAATGGGGCACCCGCCGCGACGCTATCGGCGTCCATGCCTTCTCCAGGTCGGAGGGTGGACCGGTGGGGGTCTTGGTGACCGAACCGCACCTGGGACACACCGGTGAGCCGACCCTGCGCGATCTCAGCGAGGCGCTCATCGCCGTATACGGGACCGACTACGGGGTCCACAGCCCCACCTCGATCTCCAGGTTCACCGACATGACCCGGCAGGCGGCTGCCTACCGGCTAAGGCGGGTGCTGCTGGCCGGCGACGCCGCACACGTGCATCCTCCGGTGGGTGGACAGGGCCTCCAGACCGGTGTGCAGGATGCCGTAAATCTGGGATGGAAGCTGGCCCAGGTGGTCAAGGAGACCTCGCCGGAGAGCCTGCTGGATACCTACCACGCCGAGCGCCACCCGGTCGCGGCCCGTGCGCTGCGAAACACCATGGCGCAAACAGCGCTCCTCCGCTCGGACGAACGTACCGAGGCGCTGCGCGACACCATGTCTGAGCTGCTGAGCATGGACGAGCCTCGCAAGCGGATCGCCGGGATGATGTCCGGCCTGGACATTCACTACGACCTCGGCGAGGGACATCCGCTGCTCGGGCGCCGCATGCCCGATCTCGACCTGGTCACCGCCAAGGGCTCGCTCCGGGTATTCACCCTCCTCCACGACGCCCACGCGGTTCTCCTGAACCTCGGCAAGCCTTTGGGGTTCGATATCTCCCCTTGGGCTGACCGAGTGCTGGCTATCGACGCCAGGTACGCCGGTGATTGGGAGCTACCTGTCCTGGGCCAGGTAGCTGCTCCCGCGGCCGTGCTGATCAGACCCGATGGATACGTCGCCTGGGTGGGGGACGGCATGGATACCGGATTGCGCGATGCGCTGACTGCCTGGTTCGGATCGCCATGACGCGCACTCTGGCAGCCCTCGGACTCTAGCGCTCGGCCTCCTATCCGTCTGGGCCCCACGTGCCTGCGAGCGCAAATCCGCGCACAGCGACGGCCCAGACGAGGCCCAGAACGACCGCCAGAAGCATCCCGAGCAGCCACGGGGCTGGTCGGGTCCAGCCGACGATCACGCACGCGACTGCCCCCGCGACCGCCGCGGTCCAGAGCGGTCGTTGGACGGATGCGAGCCGGCTCGCATCCGCGAGTGCTCTCCACGTCGGGATCAAGAAGATCAAACCCACAGCGACAGCTCCTGAGAGGAGCCATGACGTCGGTGCGGGAGTGCTGCCGTCATGGGCGTGTTCGATAAGGCTCACCATTCCGGCTCCGGCAGCCGCAATCGACAGCGTGATTGGATAGTGGCTCAGCATCCAGTTGGCGAGGGCGCGACCATCAGGCTTCGGTAATTTGCCTCCGACGACGTCGAAGTAGATCCACCAGAACCCAAAGCCGACCGCCAACGCGATCATGCCGGTCGAGATTGTGGTGACATCGTGTTTCGACTGAGATAGGCCTTCGACGACGCCGAACACCACCTCGCCCAGGACGATGATCGTGATCGTTGCGAAACGCTCGACCAGCGAATCGGTGGGAGCCATGCCTCGGCCCAGCCCGACGCGGGAGCGTCCGAAAAGCAACAGCAGGAATACCCACCCAACAGTGAAGAGCGCCCACACCAGGAATCGCATTTGTGCCGGCAAGAAAGCGCTGACGAGGATCACCCCGACCGAAACCAGCATCGCCACGACGTAGCGCCCGGTGTCAACCATGAACTCGGGATTCACGAGGGCGTCTTGACGCCGGACCTCGTACCAGAGCCAGGTCATCACGACCAGGAATGCCGTGTAAGCGATCGCGAATCCCCCGCCGCCACCGCCGGCGTCGGCCGCGTAAACAGCGAGGATGGCGAGAATTCCGATCTGAAGAAAGAAATACGTCCGCGTCCTCCCATCCTGCCGGCCATGCAGCTCGAGATAAAGCGAGCCGTTGGCCCAGGCGATCCAGGTCAGCGAAAACACAAGAGTGAATTCGAGGAGCCCGCTCGCCGACATGTGAGCAGCCAGATGGTTTGCCGCCTGAGCTATGACCGCTGCGTAGACAAGGTCGTAGAGAAGCTCGAGCGGGCTGACACGACGGTCGACGATCGTCTCGCCATGCGGGCGCGGCGGGCGCCAGAACCAGTCTTTGAAAAGTTGAAGCGCCCGACCGGTCACTGGACCGGAGGTAGCTAAAGGCCTGTCGGAGGGCTCGGCTGGCACGAGATATGTTTACAAAGACGGCGGCCTGCTTGCGGTCCCGGGTGCGTTCGCTAGCCAGCCTCTTGCTTGCGGCGAAACAGCAGCCAGGCGGCCAGAAAGAAACCGAGCGTCCATACGGCGAGTGTCTCCACCTCGGAAACGAATTCATTGAGGCCCGAACCAGCTGTGGCGGTGGTGTTGCCGAACGTCGGTGCGACCGACCCGACGGGAGCAAGGACATTGAAGAAGAGATATTTGAGGAAGTGCGACGAGTCCTGGCTGCCGCTGATCAGGAACAGGATCCCGGCGACGACGGTGCTCACGAGGGGAGCCCCGAAAAGAAAGGCGAGGGTTATACCGATCGCGGCCCACCGGCCCGTGAGCACTGAAATGAGCATGCTCATGCCCTGCACGCACATGACGCCGAGCATGGCGGCGCCGAGGCACATGCCGACGAACAGGTAGATCGGCATCTGCAGTAGGTTCCCGGGCCCAAGCGGTTTGGCACCGTCGATCGCGACAGCGGCCTGATCGGTCAGAGAACCAGGTGACCCGAACCAGAAGGTGAACATCGCGTAAATGATCAGCAGGGTGACCACCACAACCGCCAGGCTGATCAGGAATGACGACAAGGCCTTCGCAAACAAGACCTGGTTCCGACTCGGCGGCCTGCTGAGCAGGATTGTGATCGTGCGGTCAGACCGCTCCCCCGCGATCTGCTCCGACGCCAACCACCCAAAGATCCGGATGAGAAGGAACATGACGATTCCACCCAGCGCGAACAGCGACGCCTGGGCGATCGCGAAAGACTGCACTGGCGCGATGTTGTTGTCGATGAGATATTGATCGTCGGAGATCGCTTGCTTGGCCTGAGCGATCGCTTGATCGACCGTCAGGTCCGCGCCGCCTCTACCACCCACCCTGATCGTTCCACCCCGACTCTGCTGCTTGACCTGCTCGAGGTTCGCGATCTCCTCCTGATTGGACGCAATCTGGTCGCGCAGCTGCGACTGCCACGCGACGGGCGCCTGCGGCGTCCAACGACTCTCGAGATGGACGTAATAGATGTAGAGACCGCCGGCAATCAACAAGAACAGAGCGCCGAGCACCGCGAAGACGACCCACCGGCTGCGTCAGGTCTTCTCGAATTCATTACGTACGAGGCTGAGGACCAGGCTCATTGCGGTGCCGCCGGTGAGCTCAGCGGGCTGGCTACCGGCACGCCGGTCAGCTGAATGTAGACGTCCTCCAGTCCTTGCTCGGTCCTGACCAACTGGTCGACCCCGACCCCTGCGGAGACAAGCACGTGATTGATCTGCCTTGCGATGTCGTGATCAGCGGTTACGTTGATCGAGTCCTTGATCGTGCCCTGCTCCGCCCGCGCACCGTCGACTCCGTGCACGATCTCCAACGCCTTGTCGACGTCCGAAACGTCGATGCGGTAGCGAAAGCCCTTGATGTTCATGAGCTCACTCAGTGGCCCCGACGCCTTTACCTCGCCGCGGTGCAGCACGACGACCCGGTCGCACAGCTCCTCGACCTCCGACAGCAGATGGCTCGAAAAGAAGATCGTGAGCCCTTGCTCGGTGGCCAAATTGCGAAGAAGGATGCGCAGGCCGTGAATGCCGTTGGGGTCGAGGCCGTTGGTCGGTTCGTCCAGCACGAGCAGCCGAGGCGTGCCCAACAGCGCCTGGGCAAGGGCAAGCCGCTGTCTCATGCCCATGGAATACCGCTTGACCTTGTCATCTGCCCGTTCGGTCATCCCAACGAGGTCGAGGAGCTCAGTTATCTGCTTTTCGTCGACGGATCCCAACATCCGCGCGAACTGGCGGAGGTTGTCGCGACCCGAAAGGAATCCATAAAACCCGGGTTGCTCGAGGGTGGCACCAAAGAAGCGGGATGCCAACGCGTGGTCGGTCCAGCAATCGTGGCCGCCGATCTTGGCGGTGCCGCCGTCCCCATGCAGCAGGCCAAGCAGAATCCGGATGGTCGTGGTTTTTCCCGCACCGTTTGGACCGAGAAATCCAAGGACCTCGCCCTTGTCGACGCTAAATGAAACCTCGTTGAGCGCGCGCACTCGGCCGAAGCTCTTGGAAAGCCCTTCGACCTCGACGAGAGCAGACATGCGATCGCAGTCTAAGCGTGGGTCGTGTCCCCACAACGGGGGTGCTCCTCTAACTCACTGTTCTTTCTCTCGGCTGTCGGGGTGCAAGCTGTTTCGCTCTCATCTCGTCAGCGCCACGTCCTCGCTGGCGAACAGGCTGAGAATCGCCTCCGCGCCGATGGCGACTTGGTTCGCGATGGCGCCTTGCTCGTCGATCAAGTAGCCGACGGGCGTGGCGAAGATCCCGTACTGCATCGAGATCTCCCAGCCGTCCTGGAGCACGACCGGGAAGGTGAGGCCGTGCTCGTGGACCTTCTCCACGTTCGTGGCATGGTCACCTCTGCTGACCATGAGCACCTGCAGCCCGTCTCGACGATGCGCTTCATACAGCCTCTGCAGGGAGGGCGCCACCTCCTGGCAAGATCCGCACGCCGGGTCGGAGAAGACGAGCAGGACGGACCTGCCACGCATCGCGGAGAGCCGAACTGGATTCCCATGCAGGTCATCCCGCGCGAAGTCGGGCGCCGGAGTGCCGGCGCCCAGCCCGGTGCGCCGGATCCGACTCGGTGTTATCGCCATGCCTGCTCCGCGCGCTCGTTCCACGGCAGATTCCTGACGTCTCTGAAGCGATTGCGCGCTCAGGGGCGCATGCAGCCCAAGCAGCTCGATGACGCCGTCGACTCCCATCGCCAGATGACTGGCGATCCTGCCCCCCGCGTCGATCCGGTAGGCGGTCGGCGTCGCGTGGACTCCATAAGAGGATGCCACGCCCCAGCCTGTTTCGATCAGAACGTCGCCGCGCCATCCGTGGGTATGGGCGAGATCCAGGTTGGCGTTCCTCTCGCCTCGCGACATGACCACGAGCTCAGGCGTCGGGACGTCGCGCAGGGTTGGAGCGAGCTGGGCGCAGAAACCGCAGGCGGGGTCGAAAAACAGCAGCGTCGTTGCATGTCCGCGATAGTCGGCCAGCTTTCGCGAGCCGCCGTCCAGCTCCGGCAGATCGAATTCGGGCGCCGCGCTGCCAGGCGCCATGCCAACCGGCGGCGCAGGCGCGACGGCCTCGGATCGAATCGAGGTCTCCAGCGCGGTGAGTTGCGCCTTGAGTTCATCGAGGTCGATGAGCAGCCTGCCCTGCTGCCGCATCAGCTGCAGAACCGCCCAGCCGAGTGACACCACCACTGCCGCGATCGCGATTCCGGCCGCAAGGACGATCATGCGAGCACGCACGCACCGTTGACGCAGCGCTCGTGGATCGCGCAAGGTACGTTGCACGCGCCGCAGTTGAGGTTGTCGCTCGCGATGTGGTAGCACGTGCCGCCGCACAGCAGCGAGCCCGGCGGGCACCTGACGACGCAGGAGCCGTTGACGCACAAGGTCCCCGGCCCACATGGCGTGTTGCACGAGCCGCAGTGGAGATTGTCGCTCGCGACATGCACGCAAGTGCCGGAGCATGCCAGAGAGCCTGATGGGCACCTCTGGACGCAGGTGCCGTTTATGCACGCCTCCCCGTTGCCACACGCGTTTGCACACGCACCGCAGTGAAGGTTGTCATTGGCGACCTGGACGCAGGTGCCGGAGCACAGCGTCGAGCCCGTCGGGCACCTGACCACGCACGTCCCCCCGACGCAGGTTGCGCCAGGGGGACATGCGGTGTTGCAGCTTCCACAGTGAAGGTTGTGGCTTGTGACGTCGACGCACGTGCTTCCGCACACCAGCATGCCCGGCGGGCACGTGACAGCGCAGGCGCCGTTGACGCACGTGGATCCAGGGCCGCAGGGGTTAGCACAGGCCCCGCAGTGCAGGCTGTCGCGAGTCAGATCGACGCACTGATCTGAGCACGTGGTCTGTCCCCTGGGGCACCCTGACGTCGGGGTCGATGCCACTGGCGTGGAGGTCGTGCACGCGGCGGGCAGCAGCGCGCTGACCGAACCCCCGGCCAGTCCCACCAGCACTGCGCGCCGCGACCGAGTCTGCGCGAGGGTGCGGGTCAGTCCATCAAACCACTGCTCAGACCAGGCCAATCGTTTCGAGGATTGAATCTCCGCCCGGCCGTGATGTCATCAGGGCATACCCTGAAAGTGGGTCAGGGTCGGCCCCGTTTCGACAGCGGCAACGCGATGCGACGATGGCCTCGGTGCCGCGGAGCGTCTTGATCGTCGACGACCACGCCGGGTTCCGCTCTTTCGCACGCCAGCTGCTGACCGCGGAGGGATACCTGGTGGTTGGCGAGGCTGAACAGGGCAGCTCGGTCGTCGGTGCGGTGCGCCGCCTCAAGCCGGACCTCGTCCTGCTCGACATCCGGCTGCCTGACATCGACGGTTTCGAGGTCGCCGACCGGCTGGCGGAAGAGCCGGATCCGCCCATGGTCGTCTTGATCTCGAGCCGCGACGCGGCCGACTATGGTCCGCGGTTGCCGGCGCTGCACGCGCGCGGCTTTCTCGCCAAAGCCGACCTGAGCCGGGCCGCGATCGACGCGCTGTGCCCGTGATCGCCATCGCCGAAAGCGAGAGCTATGCTTCGGCCGGAAAGGGGCGGTGGAGCGGCAATGGCCGGCGTCGACTGACGTAGCTCGCGGCGCAGGCAGCCGCGCATCGTCGCGGGACCTGCTGCTGCTCGCGGCGGCCGGGCTTGGAGGGCTGGCATTCGCGGCCCTCGCCTATACCTCCTGGGACGGCTGCCAATGCGACAAGATCTCGGCCCAGACAGAGGCCGCCCGCCTGGTCGCCGGCCTCTCCTTCGTTGCCGCCGGCACGCTGGCGCTGGCCCAGGAGCGCTTCCGCCGGGTGGGCATTCTTCTGACGCTGGTCGGCTGGACGTGGCTCATCTACGAGGTCGGTTACGTGTACCAACCTCTTCCCTACACCGCGGCCCGCCTCACCGATGGCCTATGGCAGCCCCTCCTCGCTCACCTGGCGGTGGCCTTTCCAAGCGGGCGTCTGCGATCGCGGTGGGACCGCCTTGTGGTCGGCTCCGCCTACGGCCTCTATGGGGTCGTGACCCCGATCGCGCTGGCCTTCTGGCATTCGCGCGGCCCCCGACTGACCGCGGTCAACCTCCTTTTTGTGCAGGACAACCCGCGCATCGACGGCGCGGTGGAGGTGATCAGCCAGTCTCTCGTGATCGCTGTCGCCGCAACCGTCTTCGCCACGGTGCTGTGGCACTGGCGCACCGCCGGTGCACCCGGCCGGCGCGCGTTGACACCGCTGCTGTGGGCTAGCGGACCGCTGGCGGCGGTCGTCGGGGCTTACGCGGTGGTCGGAACCCGCTACTTCCCCTCGCTCCTTCCGCTGGCGATGACGGCGCTGCCCGTCGCGTTTGCGGTCGGCTTGCTGCAGATCCGTCTTCACCGCGCGGGTATCAGCGGACTGGTCGTCGAACTCGGTGAGCATCCGCAGCCGGACCGGCTCCAGGACGCTCTTGCCAGAGCGCTCCACGACCCGACCCTGAAGGTCGCGTACTGGGCGCGCGAGAGCCAGCGCTTCGTCGACGTAACCGGCCAGCCCGTCGACACACCACCTGCACGCGGCGACAGGGTCGCGACTCGCATCGAGCGCGACGGAGAGCTGATCGCGCTGGTTCTTCACGACCGGGCGCTGCTGGACGACCCCGAGTTGGTGGACGCCTCGATCGCGGCCGCGCGCCTCGCCCTCGACAACGAACGCCTCCACGCCGACGTCAGCGCCCAGCTGCAGGAGGTGCGCGCGTCGCGGGCCCGCATCGTGAATGTCCGCGACGCCGAGCGGCAGCGCCTCGAGCGCGATCTCCACGACGGAGCGCAGCAGCGCCTGGTGACGCTCTCTTTGGCTCTGAAGCTTCTGCAGGCGCGAATGAGCGACGGCGCCGATCCCCAGGCCGAGTCGACGCTGCAGGACGCGATTGCCGAGCTGAGCGTCGCGCTGTCGGAGCTGAGGGAGCTCGCGCGGGGCATTCATCCGGCCATCCTCACGGAGGCTGGACTCCGGGCCGCCCTGCGATCACTCGCCGAGCGGATGCCGATCCCGACGACCGTCGAGGTGGATCTCAACGAGCGGCTCCCCGTGCAGGTCGAGGTGGCCGCCTACTACGTGGCCTCCGAAGCCCTTGCAAACATCGCAAAGCATGCCCGCGCGTCGCGCGCCGCCGTCGAAGTCGCCCGCGAGGGCGAGCTTCTGCGAGTCTCGGTTTCAGACGACGGCACCGGCGGCGCTGAGCTGGCTCGCGGCTCGGGTCTTGTAGGAATGGCCGACCGCGTTCGAGCGCTCGACGGGCAGCTCGAGATTGACAGCCCTCTCGGCGGCGGCACTCGTATCTCGGCAACGGTGCCGTGCAGCGGCTGACGCCAATGCGGCTCGTTCTCGCCGACGACTCGGTGCTGTTTCGCGAGGGCGCCGCCCGCATCCTCACAGAGGCACGCTTCGAGGTGGTCGGGCAGGCGGGGACTGTGCCCGAGCTCATACAGCTGATCGACGATCTCAGGCCGGACGTGGCCATCGTGGACATACGGATGCCACCGACGCACACGGACGAGGGCCTTGTTGCCGCCGAGCGGATCCGCGCCAGCCATCCGCACGTCGGAGTGCTCGTCCTCTCGCAGTACATCGAGACCAACCACGCAACGCGGCTGCTGGCCGGCAAACCGGGCGGGATCGGGTACCTGTTGAAGGATCGGGTCGGCGACCTAGCGGATTTCGCGGCCGCCGTGCGCCGGGTCGGCACCGGGGGCTCGGCAATCGACCCGCTCGTCATATCCCGCCTGCTGGGAAGGTCGCGTTCGAACAGCTTGCTCGACGACCTGTCGCCTCGCGAACGCGAGGTGCTGTCTCTGATCGCCGAGGGCTGCACCAACGCCGCGATCTCGCAGCGTATGCGACTGAGCGCCAAAACCGTGGAGACGCACGTGCGCAACATCTTCGGCAAGCTCGAGCTCCCAACCACGACCGCCGATCACCGCCGGGTGCTGGCGGCCCTCGCCTATCTCCAGTCCTAGGCGGAGGGCAACGCCGATGGGCACGCCCTGAGGCAAGTGATCGCGGTCAGACCAGCCCGGCGGCGGGCCGGCGGTGGAAGACGCCCGGCACGACCAGCCCAATGACCGCCCCCGCCACCGGAAACGCGAGACCAAGAGCGTTCGCAGGGTCGAGCGTTGCGGCTTCCTGGAGGAGGAGCCCGACTCCAAGGCCGGCAAGAAACCCGACGATCATTCCCACCACGCGGGAGGAGCCGGCTGGTTGCAGGAAAAGGCTCGCGATCAAGCCGACCAGGCCGAGCACGGTTGCGATCAGGCCGAGGATCCCAGCCCACGTCGCCAGTGGTGCGACGTCATCGACGATGATCAACACGGCCCCGTCGCAGCTGGTACTCGTACCCGCCACGGACAGCACCCGCGAGTAATGGTCGTAGTCCGCGATCCGGTATGGGCCCGCGGCACCAGTCGTACTGTCGCCCTGACGATCCAGCAGGGGTAGGCCCACGCCGAATATGACCACCTTGAGCTGCGCGGACCTCTGGAGGCTTGGAGACCTGGCCACGCCGTTGAGCACGTCCGCGTCAGTCACATGCCAGACCGTTGCGGTCGTCAGGTCGACGGATCCCGACCTGGACGCGGTGGCTGAGGCTGTGCAGCCGCCGCTCACACGCGCCTGACCCGCGACCGGGGCGACCAGGAGGCTGATCAGCACGATCAGCCATGCGCAGGACACGCGCAACAGCACTAACAGCCGATTCATCTTCACTTTTTCTATAACGTCCCGGCCCTACCCTCTAGCTAGGACTCCGCGGCCTTCTGCGACATCCCTCTCAGCCTTCCTGCTCCTCTCGCAGCTCCTGTTCGGCCCGCAGCCAATTCTCCTCATCGGTTCCTGCTTGATCCGATTGAGAGATCAGATAGGCACGTTCGGCAATCCTTTCGTGCGTGATTGCCTTGCCTGCTTCGGGCTCCTCTGGGGTACTGAGGTCGTCGTCCATCTGTCTTCTCCTTGGCGAGGCGCCTTCGCCGCGCCCCTACGAGCTGCCGTCACGCTTCCGTTTAGGCCGTCGAAGTGGGTCGCGCTGCTCCCGCTGCGCCTCGCGGGCGACCATGGCATCGATGCGATCCCACAACTGCCAGTTGTCCTCCGAGCGCCAGACCTGATCAAACAAGGACTCGAGTTGTGTCTGCAGATCCGGAATATCTGACCGCCCGTTGATCCTCATGTCTCCTCTCCTTACGCATACGGAAAACGTGCGGCGAGGGCGGTTGCAACTACTACCGATGCCGGAGATTCGGGTCCCAGCCAGCCCTTTACATCCCTATACATTTCTGGGTAGACCACCCAACGCTCCGCGTTCTAGCCGGCAAAGGAGGACTCATACATATGGTTCTCGATTTCGACACGATTCTCTTGTGGATGCTGGTCGGGCTTGTGGCCGGATTCCTCGCCAGTCACCTGGCGCTCGGACACGGCCTGGGACTTGTCGGTGACCTGATCGCAGGCATCGTTGGTGCCCTGGTGGGCGGCTTTCTGGCCGGCGTGTTTCACTGGAGCGTCACGATCGTCGGACATCCGATTCTCAGCGCGATGCTGATCGCGTTCATCGGGGCTGTGATCGTGTTGCTGGCGCTCCGGCTCTTCCGTGGCAGCGGCCTGGCGAGAGGACGCGCTTACTGAAGCTGAGCGAGAGCTCCAGGCCGGGACTCCACGAATAGACGGCAAGACGCGGCGCTTGGCGTTCAAGCGCCCGTCGCCGTCCTTAGGTTTGAAGCGCGCAACTCACCTTCTGTGAAGTCAACCAAGAACGGGTGACGCCCCGTCTGCGGCTCGTTATTCTCGCCTCACGTGCGCACCAGGCATGCACGTGAGGAGGTGACCACGAGATGAGGTTGACGACGACGACCAACGTCTCGGTGGACGGCGTGATGCAGGGGTTGGGCGGACCTGACGAGGATCGCAGCGGCGGCTTCGAGCGCGGCGGATGGGCCATACCACTTCTCGACGCCGAAACCGGGGACTATCTCAACGAGGTCTACGGCAGCGCGTCCGCGTTCCTCTTTGGCCGGCGCACGTACGAGATCTTCGCCGGCTCCTGGGGAGCGATGGCCGATCCGAGCACGAGCCCGATCGCCGCTGCCCTGAACAGCCGGCCCAAGTACGTGGCATCGACAAGCCTCGTCGATCCGCTGTGGGCGGGCACGACTGTCTTGCCCGGCGACGTCGCCACGGCCGTCCGTGATCTGAAGGCGCAGCAAGACGGCACACTGCTTGTGCCCGGCAGCGGTGCCCTCGTCCGATGGCTCCTCGCCCGCGACCTGGTCGACCAACTCGACCTGCTCACCTATCCCGTCGTCATCGGCCAGGGCACACGACTGTTCCCCGATTCCGGTCCGGACGTCGCGCTCGACCTGGTCA
>Ga0070698_100002925_pt1 | contig 18790 bp, 13 predicted proteins | sample KBSK1502metaG_FD_65477 | JGI IMG/M metagenome (GOLD analysis project Ga0070698, IMG submission 65477) | Corn, switchgrass and miscanthus rhizosphere microbial communities from Kellogg Biological Station, Michigan, USA - KBS K1-50-2 metaG | ecosystem: Host-associated > Plants > Roots >...
TTTGCCCTCCTTCGCCAGCCACAAAATGTGCCAGTGGGTTCGCTCAACCGCATCTTTCGCCTGCCGATACCGTTCATGCAACTCTTCTGCTGTGTAGTCCGTTTGGATTTTGACGCGCTTTCCCATACCTCCTAGTATACATCATTTGGACGGATTTCATATCACTTAATCATCGCATTTACACCACGGGTCGCGCAGCGTCCGACCAAGGACCTGGGCAGCGGCATCGATAAAGGCGACGATGCGGCTAAAACTGCCAGGAAGTCTTCACGAAAAGGATGGAACCTACCAACCATTCACAGTGAATGCCGCCCAGTAATAGGGATGTGCAAATGGATGTAAGGACGGATTCTGCTCCGTCAGGTAGTGATAGTGAAGCACAAATTTGAGCAACTCTTTTTTTTCTTTCTCCCTCTGTTTCGATTGTCTATAACAGAGTGCAGCATACTCTGCGACTTCCCCGATTTTTAGCTCCCGCACCCATTTCTGGGCCTCGCACAATGCTGCTGTAAAATCCATTCCGCTTCTCAAATGATTGAGGTAAAACCGTTCCATCAGCAGCGCAGTGGAGAGATCGGGAACGGCCCACAGGCTGCTCACAACGCAAGGTACACCAGCCATCATGAAGCCTGCTGGCAGTCCCACATATTCCTCAGCGCCACGCTGGAAGGTGTGGATGATTCCCGTTTCACAAGCTGAAAGGGTAACCAACCGGATGTTGGATAGGTCTATTTTCCCTTGCTGCATCTCCCCCAACGTCAGGCGACCATCAGTGAGGATCAAGCCTGACTGAGCCGGATCGTTCCTCTCATAGACACCGTGACAGGAAAAATGCAGATAGGAGCACTCACTCATCCTTGCAATCACATGTTGCTTTGTTCCCTCCGCCGCCTCATCAACGTTGCTCTGGGCAAACAAGCTAGCAATGGCTGCGCCTTCAACCGGTGTGAAGAAGAGTTGAGGATCCGATTGAGGATTGATGACAGTGTACAAATTAGGAGTTACTGTTTGCAAAGCTTTTGCCTGGACGTTAGACAAAACCTCGATCGAAGGTGCATAACTAACCTGATAGCGATCACATATCAGATCATGGTCATTGTTGGACAATGGTGCTGCATGAAGTGGAAAAAGGAGCAGTTCTAAAGATGGAAGAAAAATGATCCGTCTGATGCGGGAGGGAAGTGTAGACAGAATAGGAACAAGCAAACGCTGACTTAGTTCTTGGAGAGTAGTTGTAATCGATTCTTGCCATGCTTTGAAGGTTACTGAATTCAGCTCTCTCCGATAACGGCTATATGCCTCTAACCAGCCGCCAATGGCCCCACTCTCGGTAGCCTTCCCAATGAAGAGATTAAGCAAGTCATCTCTAGTGAATTTGGGTACTTCGACAACCTGTACCTTCTGGTGGCTCCGGTCTACCACAAAACCCATACTTCCCTCATTGGTGAAGCAGAAGGCAATCAGGACTGTTTGTTGATCAGGAAGCAGAGCGTGAAAGGTACGAAAGTCTTTTTCTTGTAAAAAACTTGGAGCGTAGGCACGGATATGCTCAATTGCTACATTGAGAGAAGCAAACGCATCTTTTGCGGCCTGCTCACGACCTGTATAGGTTTGTAAAGGCTTAAATGCAGCACTTTCTAACTGTATTGTTCGCAAGGTATTTACTGCCTGCTCGAAGGCTATCCAGGCTTCATCGGGAACGTTTGCTGGACGGGATAAATGCGTACGCAAGGCTTCGCCCAGCAGTCTAGTTTTGCCTTGCTCCAAGAGGGAGAGGGCTTCGTCCGTTTCTTCACAGCGAGCTGCCGCAAAAGCAGTTTCTCTATAGAGTGTAGCGTTTGCAGTCATCTCTGCTGCCTTATTTTCATTAGAAAGACTGGCAAGATAGAGTTGTTCCCCTACCTTAATTGCTGCACGATATACGTTAAGTGCAGCTCTCCACTCTCCCTTCTGTGAGTAAAGCAAACCCAAAAGGAGGTTGGTTTTGCGATATCCAGCAGGCGCAGTCTCTGGCGGTTGAAAGCGCAAAGCCTCTTGGTAGCAAGCAGCCGCACGCTTCAGGTTAGTCTCTTGGTCTTCTTCCCCTGTTGGCAGTTTCCAATAGGCTATACCCATACCGGTCTGGATTGTGGCATATTCAAAAGGATGGATCTCTGGATCAAGAAGGCGCAAAGCCTCTTGAAAACAAGTAATAGCTTGCTCCAAGTTGGCTTTCCGATCACCATCAGATCGCTCGAAGTAGGCCATGCCGAGGCTGTACTGGATTAAGGCATATTTAAGAGAATTGGTCTCTGGCTGCTGTTGCCGCAAGGCTTCCAGATAAAAGGGGATGGTTTCCTCCGGTTTAAGACCTATCGATGGATCAAGATAAGCAGCAATTAGATTGCGTAACGTAGTACTCCACTCATCATAGTTCTTTGTTGTACTCAAGCGCATCGCTTCCTGATAATAACGTATTGCTTGCAGTAAGTTAGCCTTCCTATCGCCTGTCGGTCGTTGAAAATAAATCATTCCCAGGTTATTCAGGATGCGTCCACACTCTAAGGGTGTGTCCTCAGGAGTAAGAAAGCGCAGGGCCTCTTGCAAACAAGCTTTCGCTTGTTCCAGATTGGCGCTCCGATCGCCTGTTGGTAAAGTACTATAAAGAGCGCCCAGATAACTCTGAGTCATGGCATATTCGAAAGGGTGGGTCTCTGGCGTTCGAAAGCGTAAGGCTTCTTGATAGCAAGCGATCGCCCGTCTCATGTTGTCTACATGAGTGCCCATTGGTGGATTATTGTAGATCATTCCCAAGTTGTTTTGGATCCTAGCATACTCCATAGGTGCAGTCTCTGGGGTCCAATATCGTAGGGCCTCTTGATAGCAAGCTATCGCTCTCTCCAAATTGAATTTTTGGTCACCGGTCGGTAAATCAAAATAAGCGCCACCTAGCAGGGACTGGAGTTCTGCATAATCGAAAGGATTAGTCTCTGGCATCTGAAAGCGTAAGGCTTCTTGATAGCAAGCCATTGCCCGTTCTAGGTTGGCCGCACGATCGTCTGTAGGCAGTTTGTAGTAAGTGTGACCCAACATCCTTTGAGTGCTTGCGTACTCCATAGGTGCAGTCTCTGGGGTCCAATATCGTAGGGCCTCTTGATAGCAAGCCATTGCTCTCTCCAAATTGAATTTTTGGTCACCGGTCGGCAAATCATAATAAGCATTTCCTAGGTTGTATTGAGTCAAAGAATACCCAAAGGGTTCAGCCTCTAACGTTCGAAAGCGCAAGGCTTCTTGATAACAAACAATGGCCTGTTCCAGATTTGCTGTACGATCACCTGTAGTTAGCTTCCAATAAACAACGCCGAGAGCATACTGAACCTTGGCGTAGAGAGGAGGAGCAACTTCTGGCGTGTAGAAACGTAGAAATTCCTGATAGCAAGCGATTGCACGTTCCAGATTAGTTGCACGATCGCCAGTTTGTAGGCCATCATAGATATAGCCTAAGTAATACTGGGTCCTACTGTAGAGAAGAGGAGCAACTTCTGGCGTGTAAAATCGCAGTGCTTCCTGGTAGCAAGCGATTGCCCTCTCTAAATTAATACCTTGATCATCCTTTGGAAGTTCACGGTAAGCATCGCCCAGATTGTATTGTGTCCTAGCATAAAAAAGAGGATAGGTCTCAGGCTCTAGTCGTCCCAATATCTCCTCAAGCACTTGAATTAATTGTAAGAGAGTTTGCTGATCTTGCTGATCCGGAAGTTCCCGCACCCGCTGGATATCAGCTTCGAATTCGGGAGGGATGTCCATAGTATCCATTGTTTTGCCTGACTTTCCTGGTTCTCTTCTGCATACTAAGAAAGTGCAAGTGATCGTCGTGTGGAGATTTATTCCTCTTGTACAATCGCTAGTGGATCGGCAAATACCGTGTAGGCCAGCCAGGTGGGATCGCCTGCAGGTTTAATCGCCGCCCGTGCCTCCTGAACAGCTCTGCCAATTGGCGTACCGCTGAGTAGACGGCTATATAGTTCCTGGGCAAAGTCGTAGGCGGGTTGATCGTAGATCGACCAATATGCACCGATAAACGCACCTGCCCCGGCATGAAGAAATTGCCTCGCCCACCCTCCAATATCGGTTAGCGACATGGCGCTGCGCCCAATTTGGCACGCATTGAAGAAGACAAGAGGTTCGGCTATGCCCAGATTGCTCACAAGCCCACAGAGGTCTTCGGGAGTCAGCGTTTCCTGACTCTCTAGATAAATGGCAGACCGGTTGGGATCAGCCCCACGAAGACCTCCATGTCCACTGAAATGCCAGCCATCATACACGCCGGAAGCAAGGGCTTCTCGGACGTCCAAAAAAGTGGCGGGTATACGCTTCACTTGTCGCCGACTATCGGTTAAGGACAATATGTAATCCCGTTCATTAACTGCAAAAGCAAGACCAGAATCAGTGGGGACAACCACTGCTAGATGTTTGAGTTTCAAGCGTGGTTTCAAGCCGATGCCAGGGAACCAGCGTGTGAGAGCAAAACCCTCACACAGAAACGGCCCCTCGATTACCTTTCCGTTCTCTTGCCCACAGAGTTTACACAGTTCCCATGGAATCCAGGGCTCCTCGGACTGCACCTGCACTGTTTGGATACGACTCCGCAAGGACCAGAGTAGCAGTTGCAGGTCTGCTGGAAGCAGTGACGTGAAGAGGCTGGTCCCCTTCGCTGCCAGTCGTTGTTCGGCAATAGCCTTCTCCCTGCCACTATTGAAGGGAAGGGTTTCGATGTCCTGGAAGAAGTCGCGGAAATACTGCAAGGCGTCGACCTTCAAGAGGATAGGCCCAAACGGTTTGAGATTGAGTTCTAAAGCAGGATCCTGAGCGGTGAGGCGGAAGGTGAATGCTGGCTTTCCTGCCGCCGTATGCTCAAGTATCAAGAGCGAAAGGTCGGGTTGATGGATACTCACCGGCGCCAGGGGATCTTCCAAGCTGTGACTTTGCACAGGAGTGGTTACTGACGGTTCCACGACAGTCACTTTCAGCGTGAGCGCGCCAAGTGGATGCCCCTGGTGAAAGGCGAGTAAACGCAGTTGTCCTGGTCCAACAGTGATCCCCCGCAGCTTAAACTGGAGCGGCAAAGTTTCCTCCTCACCGGAAACAACTAGTGTGCCTTCGCCCTGCCCTTCGAGGATCAAGCCACGCCTGGGTTGCACAAGAATATCCACTTTCGTTCCGAGTGGCAAGGCAAGAGGTAAGGCCGGGCCTGTTTCGGGTGTGAGAGAGGCAGAGAGAAAAACCAGGAGGGAAAAGACCGCTTGCAGTTGAACCTGCTCAGGAAACTCAGCGACCAACGACCGGAGCCGCGGGATAGATTCCTCTGATGGAAAGGTTTCGCTCTCACCTCTACGTGATGGTATCCACTGAGGAGGGACAGTGACATCGAAAAAGCCAATCAGGCGACCGTCCTCAAGCACAATACACTGGTCGGGAGCTTGCTCTGCATTTGTATTCCCCTCGATTGTAGGAGTCATGCTGCGTTCGTCCAAGTGAACTGCCTCACGGATAGAAAGCTCAGCGGGAGCATGAGCAAACAGCGTGAGTGCTTCATGAGCAGAAAACAAATAGTACTCTCCTAGTGGGTCGCGGCCATGCACAATCACATGCGAAGGTTTTAGCTGCTCGGTGAGTTGGCGACCGTTTTCTACCGACCACGTTGCTTGAAGCAACACGAAGGTAGTCATTGCTATTTGCTGGAGGTTCATTCGCCTCTCCTTACCGCTTTTGTACCGCTTTGTAGAATACTGCCTTTTCGCAACGGTCATATAAGCAATATGACGATTTCCTGTCGAAAAATCGTTTTGGCAAGACAAATTGCCTCAAGTATAACACAAAAGCGAGGGAAAGGAGCGAAATGGGGAGAGTAAATGAGGACGTCAGGAATGTTCGCAACGTTGCTCTGCTGACTTTGCGGACAGGCAGCACCGGCCACTGAACAGTGTTGGACATCGCTTACTCCCCATTTTCTTCAATATTTCTCGCTCTTTCGCACTGCATATAAGATCGAGCGGGAAATGTCTCTTCCTCATGATTTTGCTTTTGTGTTTGAGATTGACCCGCTTTCGTGGGAAGCTGTGACCAGGTCATGCTGCCTGGAGCACTCGTTTCCGGAGCAAATCGAACCCCGCTCGCCCATACCCTTGCCTTTTGATCAACTTGAGGCAGGTGATTTGCCCTTTCAATCTGGCCTTGACTCCGAGGAGAGGTCAGCCCGCCTGCACCGCAGGCTTATCCTGAGAGATCCCTGCGACAAAGGGATGCAAAGCGGTGAGAGGACCCCTGGCGACCTTCTCCAGCCAGCCATATCAAGCTGCTCTTTTCCTGTTCGCTCACGCATCATGCGGGCGAATTGTTGCACCAGCTCATTACACGTCTTTTTATTGCCCCATGTTGAGTGGATTGGTATAGCATCTCGTGTAGTTTCTTCGGATTCTCACCGTCTCGGGATGGCTCATTCCTAATACCTTCTCGCAGATCACCAAGGCTTGCTGGTATAACGGCTCAGCTTCTTTGTACTTGCCTTGTTTATGGTAGAGCAAGGCCAGGTTACCGAGACTTTGTGCACCGTTGAAATGTTCAATTCCTAATACTGTTCTGTAGATTGTTATGGCCTGCTTCAAGAGCAATTCCGCTTCGTCATATCTATTTAAGTTCTGATAAAGCATTGCTAGTGCAGGTTCAAGGGACCGTTTGTGCAAGTAGAAAGAGGGGATGCAGCATATAGTCAAGGTGCGCCTAAATCAGGGCCCCCGGCGTACAAGTCTACATCTACTGAGAGATCCAAGGCTGCTAATCCCTGGATGATGTCTGTTCCGAAATAGATTCCCGACATATGCTCCTTGTACCCCCAATAGGCGATGTTTATCCCCACATTCACATCAGCTATGGCAGCTAAGGCATGGACATTTGCGGTATAGGGCAGTAATACACCGATGAGAGTACGCAACTTGTCTTCTACCTCGCCTGTCTCCTTGAGGGAGGGGCGAACTTCGAACCCGTTATGTCGTGGGATGTGCTTCCTTTTTCCGCCTTTTTCCCAGGTTCTAGTCGGTTCCACACCTGCCATGGCGACCAGTTCGTCTACGGGGAGCTCTGCAGATTTCGCAAAGAAATAGACGCGATTTCCCGCAGACATCCCCGTCGTTCTCAACGCTATTTGTGGCTCTACATCGAGAGAGACGACAAAATAGTACCGTTCTCCCTCGATGGGGAAATAGACTTCAGCCACCTGTTCTTCTTCTCGAAGAATCACGTCTTCTACCACTGGCTCGTGCTCCTTGAAGACGATTGTATTCACTGCGAGGAATTGTTCGGTCATGGCCAAGGTCGGATGAAGGATTTCAGCAATGGCAGCCGCTTGTATGGCTTGCTCGTTCAAGGAACATCTCCTTTCGGAAGAGGTGTCGTCGATGGAAACCCGGGCTCCCTTGGAGTAGCTTATCCCGTTTTTGTGGTTCTGACAAGGAAAAGGTTCCCAAGCCGACGAAAGGCATAGGACAACGGTCATTGAGCAAGAGGTCAGATGGTAGAATGAGGGCATGAAAGCCCCAATGTATATACGAGCCTTCCGTCCAGCCGAGCAAGCAGGAGTAGAAGCTGGACTGCGCTCATCGAATGCCTTTACCTTGCGGCGAAGCCAGATCCTGTTGGCTTCCCATCGAGGCCAACGTCCTGCCGAAATTGCCCGCAACCTGGGCTGTGCAACGCAGACCGTGCGCAACGCGCTCCATGCCTTTGAGCAAAGCAGTCTCGCCTGTTTGAAGCCACAGCCCTCGCGGCCTAAAACGATCCACGCGCAATTTGATCAGCAGAAATGCGAGGCCCTGCGGGCCTTGTTGCACCAGAGTCCACGCACCTACAACAAGGGCACGAGCGTTTGGACGCTGGCCCTTGCAGCCCAGGTGTGTCAGGAACTCGGTTTGACTGCCCATCAGGTGAGCATTGAGACCATCCGACAGGCGCTCAAACGTCTGGGAATAGGGTGGCGACGCGCCAAACACTGGATTACCAGCCCGGACCCGGACTATGCCAGGAAAAAGAAACGGCGGGATGCGTTGATCGCCCTGGCACAGCGCATGGGCTGGGCAGTCGGCTATCTGGATGAGGTCTGGTGGAGTCGAGTGGCACAACCCAATCTGCATGCCTGGAGCGAAGTCAAGCGGCCGTGTTTGGTAGAACTCCAGGTGAGCAAGGATGATCCTGATCCCAAAGCGTTGTGTTGCTATGGGATATTAGACGCGCCCAGTGGACAGATCCAACTGCGCTTCGTGGATGGTCGGCCTGTCAGCCAGGTGACCACCGACTTTCTAGAGTGGATCTGCCAGCAGAGCGCCGCGCAAGGTCAACGCACCCTTGTCCTGATCTGGGATAACGCCTCATGGCATGTGAGCAAGCACGTCAAGACCTGGCTTCGGCAGCACAATCAGGCCGCACTGCAGGCGCAGCACGAGGGCAAGCAAGCCGTTCAATTGATCCCGTGTTGGTTGCCAAGCAAGAGTCCGTGGCTCAACCGCATCGAGCCGCGTTGGGTGCATGGTAAACGCGCGATTGTCGAACCTGCCCGCTTACTCACTGCTCAAGAGGTGATCCAGCGAGTGTGCGCCTATTTTGGCTGTGAACAAGTCGCCTCTCTTACACAACAGGCCGCTTGAACCTGCACTAGGTTATTAAGAGCTATCGCTGTCCTAGGGTGTGTGGACCCTAGCACCCTCTCAGAGATTGCCAGAACCTGCTTCAGAAGGGGTTCTGCTTCCTCGTATCTTCCCTGATCCTGGTAAAGTACAGCCAGGTTACCCAAGCAGGTTGCTGTATCAGGATGGGTAGGTCCTTGTTCTTTTTCGGTCAAATCAATGGCTCGCTTCAGGAGGGCTCCCGCTTCCTCATATCTCCCTTGATCCTGGTAAAGTACGGCCAGGTTATTATAGCAAGCCCAGGCTTCCTGATACCTGAGTTCTGGCTCCTTCTCCCATATGAGCAAGGCTCGCTTCAGGAAGGATTCCGCTTCTTCGTATCTCCCTTGATTCTGATAGAGCATTCCAAGGTTACTAAGACTGCTAGCTGTATCAGGATGTTCTAGACCCAGTTCTCTTTCTCTTATCGCCAGGATTCGCTTCAAAAGAGGTTTTGCTTCTTCATACCTGCTCAAGCTCTGATAGAGCATTGCTAGGTGATCGAGACTTTCTAGGGTATCAGGGTGCGTGGGCCCCAACTCCCTTTCGGCAATTTCCACGACTCGCTTCAGAAGGGGTTCTGCTTCCTGGTATGTCCCTTGATTCTCGTAAAGTACTATCAGGTTTTTGAGGAGGATGCCGGTATCAGGATGGGTGGGTCCCAATTCTTTTTCAGCAGCATCGACGGCTCGCTTCAAGAGAGGCGCTGCCTCCTCATATCTACTTTGGTCCTGATAAAATACTGCCAAGTTATTGAGGCAGACGATTGTATCAGGATGCGTAGATCCCAGTTCTTTTTCTCTAATCGCTAGAACTCGCCCAAGGAGAGGCTCCGCTTCCTCATACCTTCCTTGATCCTGGTAGAGCCTTGCCAGGTTATTCAGGCTCACCGCGGTTTCGAGATGAGTCGGCCCCAATTCCTTTTCCTTCATCGCCAGTGCTTGCTGAAAGAGTGATTCAGCTTCCTCGTATCTGCCCTGTTCATAATAGGTCATTGCTTGGTTGTCGAAGCTTCTTGCGGTATCGAGATCCATCAGTGCTCGCTCCTTCTTCGCTCTTTGACGAGAGGGACTTCCCGATAGTGGAACTGCTTTCCATCTCCTGCTGTGCAGCTACGTAGCTGTAGCATACCATCATTTGTCCGAACATGATAGAATGCTTCGAGAGAGCTGTGTTCTCAGGAGGTGGCGTTCTCAATGAATATCTTTGCTCGTGAACTTGCTCTGATTCTTGCTGCGCATGACAAAGAGCTAAGTAGTCTCTTCAGCCTCCACTCGCCCGATGTTGCTATCCATCCCAGTACAGTGACCCGCCTCAAGCGCTCTCTCAAGGAGCCTATCACCGTTTTGCTCAACGCCGACCAACTCTCCATGCTCAAAGAGCGACTCGCGCTAACCGATGAGGAAATGCGTCGTCTGCGAGCTGCCCTCCTTGCGGAAACGGTCCATCGTGTTCTCGCTGGCCGGATGGCTGTGGGCACAGCTGCGGAGCTAGCCGATATCCTCTTCCAGATGCTGCTGAATACGGATAGTACTCAGATGCAAGACCTGCGTGACCGTCTGTTAGAGGAAACACGCGGTATGCGCGATAGGTTGCGGGGAGTCCTCGACGAAATGACGTCTCCTCCCTTCCGCGCGAATGAAGAATCCATCTCTGCCCTTCTGGAACCTGCTGCAGAAACGTATTACCAGGGACTGCTCTGGCTGGAATTGGCGCGTACCGCTCCTGATTATTTAGCCCAGCGGGGCTACAGTGCGCATGCACGGGTATTGCTTGCCGCCGCGCACGACTTAGCGCTCCATGCCCCCTCGCAAGCCTTGAACACACCTCAGCAATCCGAATGGTTAATCCTTATCGAAGCTGCTTTGGAGGATGCGGACCTCCTGGGATAATAGTGCCTACCGTGGCGTGGAGAGCCATTGGATCACGATAGGAAGCCAATACCCGATGAAGGCCCCGATAAGCGTGAACAGGGCATTGACCAGGAGTCCCATCACGCGGGCACGCCGTTCCATTTGCCGATATTCGTCGCGAATCGCCTTATCCAGGACGAATAAGAGCTCAGGGTGGGTTCGTAGCCACGTCTGTACAATCGCGATTTGATCGCTCACACTGCCCAATTGCTCCAGGGTTGCGTGAACCTGCTCTGGTGGCAGAGGGCTGGGAGTGGATGGGCCGAGCAGGCCGCGCTGGATGTGCTCGCTCTCATAGACAAGCGAAATCGCCTCCTGCTTCAAGGCGTGTTCCCGAGCAGATTCTAGCGCGTCGAGTAAACGTGATGGTGCCGCTGCTGAATAGGCCGGGCTCGCAGTTTGAGCATTCATCTTACCTCATTCCTTTCTTCGAGAGAACCTTATCGTCGAGCTGTTCTGTCAATTCCTCGACGGGGACCGGCTTTGAGGATGAGTAGTAGAGCTACAACCTCAGTTCTGTCGCCCCCTGACGCAAGGCCCAGAACTTTTCTCAAACATAGCATGCCAGAAAGGAGCACATTTTCATACTCTCACTTGAGGAAGGAAGCGGTATTTCCTCACCCTCGGCTCAGTTGTAGAGGTAAGTACAGGAAGGGGAGCGTAACTGCACTCTCGCCTGGTCCAGTATCCCGTCCAAAGGCGGAGCAATCTCTACACGCCATAGATAACCGCCGCGGCCCAGAAGGCTGCACTTCCAAAGGGCAGCCCGGTCTGGCTGTGAGCCCGTCCTACGTATGCTAACAGGGGAAATGCGTCGCTCATTGCCAGGCGCAGGGCATCCACCTCTACAGGAGAGTTCTCGCGTCCAGGCGCTAAGACCCCTCGCAGAGCATCCCGTGTCGTCGTGAGGTCCTGCGGCGCGGAGCGGACGCCTTGTAATCCTTTCTTGGCAAGATCGCCCAGCTGTTCGTAGGTCGCCGTTCTCAGCCAGTGCGCCGCTTCTCGTAACGCCCGCGCGGGAGTCGGTGAGGATTTCTGTAACAGTTCCCGCATAAAACGCAACATCAGGAGAAAGGTCGGGATATCCCTCACCGACCAAAGGGTCGCAACGGCGCAGGGCGCTCCAGCTTGCAGGACTCCGGCAGCGAAGCTGCTTAATTCGTCAGGAGCCAGTTCCAGGTCGCCTACGGCTGTAACACAGCCACTCGCATTAAATCCCCTGAGACCAGCTAGAAGTCGCTGTCGTTGCAAATCGGCCAGCGTCAGCCTTTCGTTATGGCTCAGCAGCATGTAGCAGTTCGTGGGGTCGGTTGGATCGGCATTCCCATGGCTGGCCACTTGTATCCAGGCGCCTGATGGCTTTTCGCGCAATGCTTGGAGGATCGCTTTAATCTTGCTGAGCGTTGCAGCCTCTTTGACGATCACCTCGCAGCCGTCACGCCTGTGCATCCTGGCAAGCGCCACAATGGCTTGTGCCTCTGCTTCCGCCCAGTGGAGTTCCGCTTCATTCGTAGGGCGGGGATTACCGACGGCTACAATAGGACCTTGTTTGGGAAGCCCTGCGAGGGCCTTTTGCGCAGTCGCTAAGCTGCGAGCGCTCGCCTGGTACGTTAAATCGCACGTCTCTAAGAGTGGAATACGCTCTCCAGTCGACTGATTGCGGCGTGCCCAGGCGGCATGGATCGGGAGCATTCCCAACTGCCCGCAAAGGATGAGGGCAACAGGTTGGTTGGGATCACCCAGACCCAGGTGATCAAGCTCACGCCGCAGCTCAGCAACAAAGATTTCACTGAAATCTTGTTGCAGCCGGTCAAGTTCGGCTTCGAGCAAAAACCAGTTGAGATCGGCAACCAGCACATTTTTCTCTAATGCTTCCTGCAAAGGAAGGGTGAGGCGAGCATGCAGTTCTTGGGCTTTCGCCTGAGCAGTAACATCGGTTTGACGAGAAAGATGATCGGCTTCTGCGCGCCAGGTCTCCACCACGTTGTCCATGGCTGCTTGAAGGGTGGTATAGGGGGCTGAGATGGTCGTTGACAGATCACGCAGTGGCGTTGCCAGGCGTCGTTCCTGCTGTTGTTCGTGGCCGGTAGAATCGACCCAGTTTCGCAGCAATTCGATGCCTCGATGCTGAAGGGCAAATTGATAGCCGCCTACGATGCGTTTGTGCTCTTCGTCCGGTCGGAGAAGCCAATCTCGGAGCTGCTGCCACGTCAGCTTTGGCAAAGGAATGGCAAAAGGTTCCCGGTCGTTTGCATCCGAGTCTCCTTTCGCAGGGGGAACGACAAAAGCCACCCCTCCTTGCTCCATAGCAGTGATATAAACAAGGGCGTGGTCGGGTGCTGCTTGTGCGATATCGAGGTAGGTCAGCCGGTCCTGGAAGAAGTCTGGTTTGCAATGCTCGCGAATGGCATCGCGTAGAAGAAGAAAGTTTTGGCGGGCTGCGCGAATGGATTCGATTGTACCCTCGGCAAGCTCCTTGTCCCACTTCTGGCGCACCTCGATGTACTGCTGCATATGAAACTCACATACGCCATCCAGTACCGTGCCAGCAATGGCCTGCGCTTGAGCGAGCGCCTGTGCTCGCCCGTCCTCCAATGCACCTACTGCAGCGCGCAAATCGCCTTGCTGCCACATGCACCAAGCATCGTAAGCATACATAGTACGCACACCTGGCCATGTTACAACGTGCTTGGCACGATTCTGGAAATAGTACTCGCGCCAGGCTATTTCAAGATGCGCTTGACGTGCGATGTCAAAAGCCTCATGAGCGTGATTGTACGCTTCGAGAATCCCCGATGTATCAGCTCGGTTAGCCGCATCAGCAACCCATTCCTGACAGTAGAGGAGAGCGAGGTCGAGTTGTATGTCGCGGTGGGCCAGTGGGTTTGCTTCTTGCGTATAAACACTCAAGGCGGCTCTATGACACTCTGCAGCACGTGTGAGATTATCTCTGCGAACCCCTGATACCCGTTCGGAGTAAGCAAGGCCGAGGTAATTTTGCATGACTGCCCAGTCCTTGTTATGCTTGGTTAGATCCCATGATTTGTGAGTAACATGGCGGGTGATCTCCTGCAAGGCTGCCTCATAGCACTGGATGAATCGCTCATGATTGTCGGTGGAACCGCCCCTGGCCCGTTGCACGTAAATGTCCCCTAGTTCTTTTTGAATGAGGGCCCATTGAAGGGGATATCGCTCTCGGGGATAGATGGCGAGGAACGCCGTATATAGCTCGATTTGGGATTGCTGGACCGACCAGGCATCGAGGCGGGGGTCGTCTTTGCATGTTTCGAGAAAACGGCGTCCGAACTCAACCATGATTTCTGGAACAACGTCTGGATCTTCGTGAGCGCGGATAAAGGCTGCGCGTAGCAGTGATGCACGAGTTGCCTGCGCCTCATGATTCTCTTCGGCCTGCTTGAAGGTGTCGAGCTGCTCGAGGACATCCTCGACCCAAGGTGGGAGTTCGAGAGCGAATCCTCCGTAAGCGTTGACATAGGCATCACGAACGGCTTCGGGAGTCCCTCCACGAGCATAGGCATCACGAAGAAGCATTTGCCCCTCGAGCAGACCAAATATCCTCTCTCTCGAGTTCATGTATATAGGAGGTGGGAAAGGACGATCCTTAGACTGAAGAGAGGGGTGAGTAAATGTCTTATCTTCAAAATTTTCTTGATAAGTCTCTACGTATTCCTCGATAGTGGTAATTTCAGCATCGAGGGGAGCCTCGAATAATCCAGGGTTGAGCAGCTCTAGGTGTGCCTCTAGAAAGTGGCGTCCCTGACGATATCCTTGATAAACGGCGATTCCCCAACGAGACTTATTCTCCTCATATACGGTCCCGTAAATCCATTCTTCAAACAACTCCGAGAAATTGACCCATCGCCAATCCTTCCCCGAGGTCATCTTGACAAACTCTTCCCAAGCCTTGTTGATACCGGCCTGACGTGCTCGACGGAACAAGGTACGATATGGCCCATATATTCTTGAACGGGCATCCGCGTCGATCCCCATCCCCCATCCTTGCTTTTCCGGCATCCCTTCCTCAAAGAACGCTACTACGCCATCAGCTGTATCAGTAAGAAGCAGGGCTTGCTCACGCTCTAAAATGGCGCGACCTTTACGATAGCGGGTCCACCATAGTCCAGTCAAAGAAATAGTTTCCATTAATTCCCCGAAAGCAGCTGAGACGGCTCGGGGATCATCGACTTTGGCCTCAAGTAATGGCATTTCAAACTCTTCCATTGCCTGGGCAATACTAATTTCTCGGCATTGGTTCAGCAGCTTGTGAAGTGGCTCAAGCCGCTTGTACACATATTCGTTTTGCTCCTCGTGTGCTCGTTCAAGAGCAGAAGCAAAGCGCTGAGCTATGGCATCCGAAAGCAGTAGAGTTTGCTCGCGCTGCAACAAAATATGCATGTCGTCCCATGTCCTAACGGCAAGTAATGCAGAAAGGCCGCGTGATATCTCGTCACCGTCGCGAGGATTCGTATTGGGTGTTTCAGTATGGTCGGTATTCATATTTCTGACCCTTTCTTGTATAAAGGTCTCCATGATCAGCACACCATTAGCTCTAAGAGAGGAGTAAACGAAACTGTGATTGCTACGAGTGTATCTGGTACAGGTGCTTCGCACATGATACGAGTATAACCCTACGATCTGAGGGGCCATTCGTATCTTTTAACGAAAGAGTACAAGAGTATGAAAAGTACGTATACTCGCATGCAAAGAAGGAAGCGGTGTTAGAAGGCATTCTCTACGAACGCCTCAAGTACTCGTCAATTGTTGACCTGCCACTTATCCGCCCTTTTTCGCTATTTCACAGACGTTTCGTAGCCTTTGTGGGCCTAATTTACTAAATTGCCAACAATGAGTCATGCGTTAGAAGCGCACCACCGCGCATAAAATTGATTTTGCCCTTCCCCCAATTTCAGGGAAATAGTGCATATAAAGGTGATTTAACTGTGCTATTCTACCATATTGATCATCTGGTCATTTCAATGAGTCTGAATGGAACGTCAATTCGGTAGGTTCACTGATGCGAACTGTCTCCAGATCTGTAAAATCCCAGGATTCTGGGGGCCGAATCTGTAGAAATATCATGTTAGTTGAGAGCCTCACGGATCAGTTCAGAAGACTGGCTATGTGCCCTTCGCCAAATTGTTTGGATGCCTACGATCCGCGCTGGTCGTTTGGGCAGCGCGGGATCAGCGACGCGTGGATGCGTGGGTGGTGCTACGCCTTCGCGCTGTACGCGCAAGCCCTCGCGTGCTGTCGCCATCCCGAACCGGTCACCGGCCTTGGCCTGGTGTCCGATGGGGATACGACTGCCTCTGAGCAGACGGTCTCCCGCCGGCCGCAGACCATCGTCCGGTTCCGCCAGGTGCGGATCACCGTGGCCGATCCCGACGCGTTCTTTCAGGGGATCTGGGAGGGACAGTTGGCCGCCCTCGATGCCCAACCCGCCTGGCAGGTGCTGCGCGCCGCCGGGGCCAGCGGACCGCTCTCCTCCGCTCGGTATGTTGACGAACTGCTCGATCTTATGTACGAGACGGGCACCCACGGGATTGACTTTCTAACCGGGTATGTCCTCGGCTACAGCGAGGGCTTGCTCTGCGGGCGGCTGGTCCCGCCAGCCCGGGTCCAGACCGAGAGGTGTTCCACTTCTGTCGGCTCGGGTGAGAATAGCTGAGAAAACACAGCACGTACCAGGAGGAGGTGCCATGGCCAAGATGCAAACGCTGGCGTTTCCGATTCGGCTTCCTGATGCTATGCAAGCTGAGGCGCTGCGACTCTTAGATGCCAGCCGTGAGGCCATCAATCAGATCCTGGTGGCGCTGTGGCCTTCTCTCGACCGATTCGCCTCCGAGCGCACGGGTCCGGCCTGGAAGCAGGTGGAGAAACATCTGCTGCGACGGTCAGGCCATGGAAACCGCCAGGAACGCTGTGAGATGGAGCAGGCCGGCAGAATCCTGCGCGCACAGGCCAGCCGCAAGCAGGTGTTCCAGACGATTCTGCCGCTGCTCTCGGAAGGACTGATCAAGCCTGCCGAGGAAAAACGCCCCGCACGTAAAGATCACCGGCAGATTGCCGAGCAAATCCGCGCGCTGCGCGCTCAGCTGCAGGATGCAGGAGAAGATGCCGACACGTTCATGGCGATGACCAACGTCATCGAGCAGGCATGCAATGTGTACCTCGAAACAGGAGTATTCCCGGCTACCTACGAAGAGCTTCAGCCCGTTCCAGTCCTTTCTGTGGGGCAGCTCACTTTTGCCGGCGATGATGGGATGCAAGCCGGGCAGACCTACCGGGCGCACATCGAGGTCGCCTCGTTCTGTGACCTGCACAGCCGCCTGGAGTACACTCGGGCCAGTCTTTGGTTCAAACTGCGTGCGCCAGACGAGCAGGGAAAATGGGCCTGGGGAATGTGGAGCGGCGTGATCCCGCTTCCTGAGATAGTGTGTGCGCACCTGTGGCGGGGAGGAAAGCCCCAGGCATCCACCATGCGCGAAATCGCGGGTGATGATGGCCGCCGGGTAGTGGTGCTCGATCTGATCCTGGAGGTACCGGCAAAGTCTGTCACTGACCTTTCACAGGAGACCCGCGTGCTTGGATGGGACTGGGGTGTCCGGTCGCTTATCACGGTGTCCGTGCTGGAAAAGAGCGAAGGCGAGGAGCCCTTCCGCCAGGTGAGCCGTCCGGTCTTCCTGGATACGGGAGGCATCGATGGTCGGCAAGCGAGGTTGCGCCGGGAAATTGACCGCCTCAAAGCCTGTCGAGAGCACTATAGCACCCTGGTCACGGAGGTCCTCACTGCCCATCGCGAGCAGGGCATTTCATTGCCCTCACATTTTGACAGGTGGCAGGAGCGCGTGCGTGCCTACGACACGCACATCCTCCAGTGCTGGAAGAAGTATGAACGCCGCACGCGCGAACTGGCCCATCTGGCTTCCAACCTCTTGATCCTGTTCGCGTTGCTGCATGATTGTCATTTGATTTGTGGCGAGAATCTGACCACGCTCAAAACCATCGGACGAGGCCGGGGAGTCCGGGGGCGCTTCAGGAACTGGCGCAATAGCACCACCGTGCGTGGGGAGCTGTGGCGCGTCCTCAAGTACAAGTGTCATCTCACAGGAATCCGGGCACGCCAATCAGCAGGGGAGATACGAGGAGGCTGAGTCGCTGTATTGGCGCATCTTGACGATCTCCGAACAAGCACTGGGGCCTGAGCATCCCGATGTGGCCCAAACGCTCGCTGGGCTGGCGACCCTTTGCGCTCAGCAAGGGGAAAATGCGGAGGCGGAGCGACTCTACCAGCGCGCCTTGCACATCTTGGAACAAGTACTGGGCCCCGAGCATCGCGATACTGCTGGTACCATCGACGGCCTAGCAGCCATCTATGCCGACCAGGGGAAATATGTGGAGGCCGAGGCGCTCTACCAACGTGCCCTGGCGATCTCCGAACAAGCGCTGGGGCCCGATCATGCTAACAAAAGCGGCCTCCTCAACAACCTGGCAAACCTCTATTGGGATCAGGGGAAATATGAGCAGGCCGAGGTGCTCTACCAGCGCGTCTTGGCGATCGGGGAACGAGTACGAGGGCCTGAGCATCCTGATACTGTACGCACTCTCAGCAACCTGGCAGGTGTTTATGCCGACCAGGGGAAATATGAGCAGGCCGAATTGCTCTACCGGCGCGTCTTGGCGATCAGGGAACGAGTACGAGGGCTCGAACATTCCGACACGGCAACTATCCTCAACAGCCTGGCCGTCCTCTATGCCGACCAGGGGAAATATGAGCAGGCCGAGCCGCTTTACCAGCGTGCCTTGCACATCTGGGAGCAGCAAGCAGGGACTGAACGTTCCAGCTTGGCCTATCCGCTCAATAACTTAGCGGAGCTCTACACGCTGCAGGGAAAGCATGTCGAGGCCACGGCGCTCTACCAGCGCGCATTGAGTATCTGGGAGCAGACTCTGGGGCTCCAGCATCCACACACTGCAGAGACCATGCATGGTCTTGCGCAGTTGGGCGAGACGCAGGGAAAAAGCGAGGAGGCCAGGGCCTGGCACTACAGTTGCACTTTATAAGCTGAACAATAGCCTGCTTCAGAACCCTTGAAAAACGCTTCACGATCTTCACTTGCAGATGTGACACGCTGTTGGTGCGACTACCAACTGCAGAGGTCT
>Ga0070698_100002926_pt1 | contig 18790 bp, 13 predicted proteins | sample KBSK1502metaG_FD_65477 | JGI IMG/M metagenome (GOLD analysis project Ga0070698, IMG submission 65477) | Corn, switchgrass and miscanthus rhizosphere microbial communities from Kellogg Biological Station, Michigan, USA - KBS K1-50-2 metaG | ecosystem: Host-associated > Plants > Roots >...
TCCCCGGCTTTCAGCGGGTTCGCGCTGTCGTACTTTCCGATGACCGCGCACCTGCTGCTCAACCTGCTGTTCGCGTGGCTGCTGGTCGAGCGCGGCCGCGGCGGCCTGGTGTACGCCGGCCTCGCGGGCTCGCTCGCGCTTCTTTTGCACAACCCGGTGCCGCACATGCTGTTCGCGCTGCCCTGGATCGCATGGTTCGGGATGCAGCCCGAGGGAAGGCGCAATCTCGCGCTGCTCTTCGTCGGCTACCTCCCGGGCGTCGTGATCGGTCTCGCCTGGGCTGCCTTGATCCGCAACATGCACGGCTTTCTCGTCGCGGCGCCTTTTCCATCGGACGGTGAACTGCTCAACGAGCTGGGCAATCTCTTCTGGTATTGGCAATACCGGTCGTCGCACATGTTCGGCATTCCGCAGGAATATGCGATCGGCGGCCGGATCGGGGAACTGGTACGCCTGTGGGCGTGGGCCGTCCCAGGACTGCCGATTCTCGCGATTGCGGGATGGTGGCTCGGGCGGCGCAACGCCCATCTGAGCCTGCTGGCGCTTTCGCTCGTGGTCACGATCGCGGGATATCTATTCGTCCAGTTCGATCAGGGCTACGGTTGGGGAGCGCGCTACGTGCATCCGGCGTGGGGTGCGCTGCCGATTCTCGGCGCCGCCGCGGTTGCGCTGTGGCCGGCGCGGCCGGGGGACAACACGGCGCTGCGCGGCTGGATCGCATCGGCGGCGACTTTGAGTCTCGTATTCGCGACCGCGCTGCGGTGGTGGCAGATCCACGATTACATCTCGGAGCACCTTGCGCGCGTCCCGCCGCATCAAGCGGGCGCGCGTCAATTCGTCTTCATTCGCCCTGATCGGGACTACTACTACGACCAGGACCTGGTGCAGAACGACCCGTTTCTGCGCGAGCCGACGGTGTATCTGCTCAGCCGGGACGAATGGTGGGACCGCGAGATCATGCGCAGGCTCTATCCGCAAGCACGCCGCGTCTACGACGGCCCGCGCGGGCAGGTCTGGCGTATCGACTGACCCGCCGTCGCGCCGGCTAGCCGCGTGACGCCGATCGAAGGCGGAACAGCACCTCGAGACGGTTCGGAAACGCGAGGGCTGCGGCACCTGTCCGGTAGTGCATGCCGGCCAGCCGCTCGCCGCAACAATTTGCAGCGACAAAGAGTTCATGCCACGCGGTCTCGGAAAGATACGCAGCCTGGACCATGCCGCCGAACGGCAGGTTACCGACGAAATCGAGCCATGCGAGCCGTGCGCGGTCGAGCGCCGAACCGGCAACATGGTCCTTGATCACCACGCATGCGCCGCCGGTCGCGCGCAGCGCCTCTGCCACCAGAGTCGCGCGTATCTCGCGCGGCACGTGGTGCAATACATTGCTGAACAACGCGCAGTGGTACGCGCCGTCGGCACAGGGAATCGTCCGGCCGTCGAAGGTCTTGCGCTCGACGGTCAGCGAGGGCAGGAATCGGTCCACTACGTCGATCGCCGTCACGCTCTTTCCCGGAAAGAACCTCGTGATCGCTTCTGCGACGAGCCCACTGCCACCCCCGACATCAAGGACCCGGCAATTGGGTTCAGGGAGCAGCAACGCCAGGTCGCGCAGCAACTGGACGATGTAACGCGGCTTGCGCCACCGGTAGATCGGCTGATGTTGCGCGAGCATCGCTGCGATGACGGTGTCGGGCGGAAACCAGGCAGGCGGCGCCTGGGGTGCGAGCGCCGCAATCGATCCCGCTATCATGTCCCGCGCCGCACGCGCAACGCCCACCGGTTGGCCGTGAAATTGAAAACGAGCAGGATTCCTGTGACGACGAGAGAGGCAACCGGGACCGAGACGCCGATGAGGTCTACGAACACGAATAGCCCCAGAAGCGAGAGCGGATAGTTGGCGCTCACCGTTACGGCGTAGCGCGCGAACGACGTTCGGCTCCTCACGGCGTCGGAGAATGTCCACCGGCTGTGAAGCTGGTATCCGAATACGGTCACGACCGCAAGCGAGACGACCGAGGATGCCGCGTAGTGCCACCCCACAGCGTCTCCAGCGATCATGACGATGTTGTGCAATACCGCGCAGGCCAGGCCGACTCCGAGAAAGCGTCCGATGACCATGGTCAGGGCACGCGACGGAACAATCCGACATAGACACACGCGTTGTCACGCGTGATCGACGCCGGAGTGACACGATCCTCGAGCCATGCCTTGAGCCCGAACAAGGTGGCGAGCATCGCGGCTAGGGCGCCGCCCGCGAGGGGAATCCTGCCGAGCGCGTGGCACCATCCGAGCGACCGCAGGACCGTGGTCCAGGCCAGGGGCCCGGCAACCGGCCGCATTGAGACGAGCGCGAAGCCGGCGGCCTCTACCTCGCGCTTCAATCCGTCCACGGTCCAGCGACGGAAATCGCCCGGATGCGGGTGATAAAGCCAGATCCCATGCGTCGACAGGAGCAGCCAGCCACTGGGGGTGAGGACTCGATGCGCCTCGGACAGGTAGCCCGCTACATCCCAGACGTGCTCCAGCACCTGGAAAGAGGTTACGACTTCGACGCTGTCGTTCCCCGCTTCGAGCGTGCCGCGAGCGGTAATCGTGACCTCGTGTGAACCGTCGAGGTCAGCGCCCTGGTAGTGGGCGCCTGCAGCGGTGAACCAGGCCTCGTAGGGACGCTCGCCGCAACCGTAGTCGAGCACGCGTGTGCCCTTGAGCTCCATCTGCGCCAGCGTCTCGCGTATCGCGCGCGCGAGCCCCCGCAGCACGTACCAGTCCGGCTGCCACAGCTTCGGTACGGCCCTGCGGTTGTCGTTCATCGTCGCAAGCTCCCGGCCCTCAACGCGGCAGCCCTTCCTGGCACTGCTTCCCCATCAGCGGAGGAACGCCCGTCTCCCATTCGAGGACCGTGCCCAGAAAGTGGTTGCGCAACCTGAAGAACGGCACATAAACAAGTGCGCCCTGGTTCGTCTCGATTCGTGCTTCCAGGCCAGAATAGCTTCGTGCCCATTCCTTGCCGATCCTCTCGGTGACTGTGGTCTGACCGCGCAGGATCCCCGGGCAAGAACGCTCCATGCGGTCGAACACGGCGGTGATGCGCCGCTCTTCCTCGAGCTCGGCCGGGCTCAGACTTCCGGGGCGCAATGCGCACGATACGAGCGCGACGTTCGATTCGCGCACACCGGCCTCCCAGCTCACGAGCACGTTGGCGAACTGCGAAAGCCCGTCATAGCGCTGGGGCCGCCACGCGATCGGGAAACAGTCCTGTGCGTCAACGCGAAAGCCATAGCGCAGCAGTGTCAGGTCGTACATCTCGATGACGGCCGGCCGCGGCTGGCCGCCGCGCTGCAGCCGCAGCGTGCGACCGAGCGTGCGCACGCGGCCCTCGTGCCGTGCGAGCAACGCTTGCAGGCGCGCCGCTCCGTGTTCCATGCTGTGCTGACCGCGCAAATTGATGAACGAGGACTCGGGGTGCAGGAACGGCACAATGACGCTCATAGTCTGCGTTTCGACCGAGAGATAGAGCGCCGGCTCGCGCCATGCCCGCTCGGGGGCCTGATACGGGAACCAGTGATCCGACCACATGTCGATCATGAACCACCTGGGCGGAGAAATCAGCGCACAAGCGGTCGCTTGCGCGACGAGCAGAATGAACAGCGCTCCGCGCGCTGCGGCAGCAGGCAGCAGGCGATCGGCAAGGCGCGCAACGAGCGGCCCGACGAGCAGGACCACGAACATGCCGTAGCGACCGTTCGCCGAGCTTGCAACCCACGCCGCGTAGCAGAAACCGAAAAAACCGAGCATCCGGAGATCCACGCTCGCCAGCGCTGCCGGGGACGCGGCCGCGGCTCGGCCGCGGCGTACGAGTGCAACCGCCGCCACTGCGACGGCGAATGCGACCAACGCCGCGAACCGCAGGTCCGGCGCGCTGATCTCCGCGTAGACCATGCTGTCCGGAGAAACGATCCGTAGCGGAAATGTCAGCGCCTCTTCCACGGTCTTCGGTGCAAAACGTTCCGCCGACATGCTGACCGGGGGGAAGTCCGGCGAGCGGAACCAGGCGTTGAACAGCGGAAACACCGGGTTGCCATACTCGCGGTACAGATGTGCGAACGTCTGTCCGCCAAACAGTGCCAACCCGGCAGCTCCGCCGGCGCAATACGCGGCGAGCGTGCGCAGCCGCATGGAGACTCGCGCGGCTGGCTGCGAAACCACCAGCACCACCGCCGCCACCGCAAACATCGCATTCGAGTATTTGAGTGCCGCCGCGGCGCCGAAAAGCACCCCTGCCCATGCCGCCCGGCGCGCAACCCCATCGCCCCTTTCCGCAGCGAGCAGCAGCACCCCCCCGAGCATCGGAACGGTGGTCAACGGGTCGAGATAGGACGTGCCTACGGTCGCCCAAAATACGGCGCTTGCCGCACCGAGCGCAGCCGCAAGCAGCGAAAGCAGCGCGCGTTGGCGCGCCTGGTGATGCGCGAACAGCCGGTGGGCAATGGCGTAGAGCAGCGCGATGTTGCTTGCGTGGGCCGCAGCGAGCACCGCGGCAACCACGACGCTGTGCCACCCGGAAGAAACCATCCAGTAGAACGGCAGATAGCCGACCCCGTTCAGATAGCCCTGCGCGCTCGCCGCGAAGAAATCGCGCTCTAGCCGCCCCTCTTGGAACGCGTGCGCTGCGTAGTAGTGGTAGTGGAGCAGATCCCAGCTGAGATCCTTCCCTGCGTGGAGTGTCCAGAGAACGGCGAGCACGACGGCCGAACCGAATACGACCCAGACCCCTCTAGGTTGCGTACTGTTCACGTTGAGTAGCGGGCGCCCGCACCCACCGCACGGTTCATTGGGCGACAAGCCCCAAGAGCAGCTCGCCGAGCGCGACGACCGTACCGCGGTCGCCGAACAATGGCTCGCGCCGCGCAGCGATCCGGCCACGCAGCTCGTCGGCGTAGGCTTTATCGTCGCAGAGTCGCACGGCGCGTGCAACGAACGTTGCCGGATCGTTGCAGACGCATTCGTCGAGACCCATCTGCCGCAGGATCGCGCTTGCGAATCGGCTGCGCATCGCTTCGCCTTCCCAGGCGACGATCGGACACGCGCACTCAATCGCCTGCATCGCGGTGTTGAATCCCGAAAAGCCCGGACTGTCGAGCATTGCATGACTGCGGGCGAGAAGGCCGAAGAAATTCTCCTGGCTCAGTCGGGGGACGAAACGCACATGGGCTTGGAAGTCGACGCCCGCGCGGGCGAAGGCCGACGCAAGCCGGCGCTCGAAGGGCGCGCCGAGCGACGGTGGTTCACTGCGAAAGAAGATCAGCTTGCATGGCCGGCACTGCTTGGCGACCTCTACCCATAGCGCGTCGTACCGGGCGCCGTACTTGGACGGCGCGCCGGCGCACACCAGCACGCGGTCGGCAGCAGCTACGCCGAAATCAGCCAGGTCCACTGGCGCGGGGGGCGTGCGGAAGGGGCGGTAGCAGCAGCCCAGGCGCGGGAGCGAGAACAGCGCCTCGCGATAGGCGGCGGCCGCTCCCGCAGGCTCGAAGGCCTCGGCACTGAGGTAGCCGTCGAGCGTAGGCAGACCGGTCGTGATCGGGTGCCCCCAAGTCGCCAGTTGCACTCGCGCCAGACGCAGACAGGCCAGCCGGAGCGTGGTCGTGTCCATGCCGATCTCCGGATACAGCAGCACGTCGAGCCTGGCCTCGGAGAGGGTCTTTGCCCATTGCAGCCAATCGCGCGGTCCGCGATGCAAACTGGCGACACGTCTCTCGGCCCATGCCGCCTCGCCATCCTCGACGCCGCTGGTGTGGAATAGGTGCAACTCGAAGCGCGGGTCGAGGTGCTCGACCCATCCGCGCACGATCGCATTCCAGACGGAGTGGTTATGGATGTGCGACGAGACGATCCCGACGCGGCATCGGGTACCGGAAGATGCCGCGGGCTTCGGTAGGCCGACACGAGCTGCCCACTGCGACATCAAGTCGACGCAGAGTTGTCCATACTCGCCCAGGGCGTGTCGGTGGTTGCCTTCGACATAGGCCAGGTAGAAAGGCTGTTGGGCGCCGACGATGGCGTGCGCATCGCTGCGCGGATGGGCGTGCAACCACGCTTTGATTTCGCCCAACGCACGCGTGAAGGCGGACACCACGGCGCCAGGCGGCGTGTCCGCGTCGATTACCGGCGGCACCTGCGCCATGACCAAGCCCCAACGCGCTTTCGCATGCCCGGCGTCCAGGCGGATCGCGGCCTCGTAGGCGGCGCAGGCGGCACGCGCGTCGCCCAGCGCCATGCAGGCGTTGCCGAGCCAGTAGTGCGCGTCGGCCTGCGTCGGCTCGGCGGCGAGTGACGACCTCAGGTGGTCGGCGGCCTCGCCGTAACGGCGCAAATCCATCAACAGCGTTCCGAGGTTGAAGTGCGCTGCGGAGAAATTCGGGCGGCAGCGCACCGCATCCGACAGCGCGCGCTCGGCTTCTGCGATGCGGCCGCTGTCCTTCAATAGCGACCCGAGGTTATTCAGTGCGTCGGCATATCCGGGCCGCATCTTGATGGCGTCGCGAAACGCGCGCTCGGCATCGTCGATGCGGCCCTGCGAGCAATGCTGATTGCCCAGATGAAAAGAGGCCTCAGCGGATGCCGGCGCCTGCCGCAACGCGAGAGAAAGCCTTGAGCGTAACCAGCCGAGCATCGTCGTACGTCAATGCATTGTTGAGGAAGAAATTGCTTGTCACGGCAGCCCAGGTGGCGAGCGAGCCAGGGAACTTGCTCTTGAGCCACTTTGAAGTTTAACGAACTTCCTGATGACGCTGTTTTTCGGCATCATTCGGCAGCGATGCTGACCTGGATCCGATCGAAGCTCGGTCGCAAACGACTCGAACTGGGCCTCGCCAGCTCGTTCTGACCGATCCCGGCATGGCCCACAAGAAAGTCATCCGGCCGAACAAGCCTCACGGTGAGCGATCGGCCAGAGTCTCATGGCTGGTCGCGGTCCTGCTCGCGCTCGGCAGCTTTGTCCTGTTCGCCTGGAATATTGCCCGCCCGGCGGAGCCCTATTTCGACGAGACACATTATCTGCAGGCCGCCCGAGCGCTGCTCGAACGCTCGGGACCGGTAAACATCGAGCATCCGCTTTTTGCAAAGACCATGATCGCGGCCGGCATGCTGCTGTTCGGCGACGATAGCCTCGGCTGGCGCTTGCCCGGTGCGCTGTTCGCAGCCATTGCCGTCGCTGCGCTGTTCTGGGTCGCGCTGCTGCTGCTGCGCGACCTCAAGGCCGCCACCCTCGCCGCACTGCTGCTGGTGTTGAACCAGACCCACTTCGTTCAGGCACGCATCGCCATGCTCGAAATGCCGATGACGGCGATGATCCTGCTTGGCGCCGGCTGCCTGCTGCAGGCGCGGGAGGCCGGAACGGGCGCCCGGCGCTGGGAATATCTCGGCGCTATAGCCCTGGGTCTTGCGATCGGCGCGAAATGGCTGGCGGCCCCCTATGCCGCACTGTTTCTGGGCGCCGCGGGATGGGCAAAATCCCGCGCGCGCGAGCATGACCTGGCGTTCCTCGCCCGCCATGTGATCGCGGACCTCGGCAAGCTGGGCCTTGTCATGCTCGCCGCCTATTTCGTCACTTTCTGGCCGGCCTTCCTCTACACGCGGAGCCCGCTGACCCTGGACCAGCTCATCGGCTTCCAGTCGGAAATGCTCCGCTCCCAATCGGGGCACTTGGCGCCCCATCCCTATCAGAGCGCCTGGTGGACCTGGCCGCTGATGCTGCGGCCGATCTGGTATCTCTTCGCCAAGACGGCCAACAGCTATCAAGCGGTGCTGCTCATCGGCAATCCCGTGGTCTACTGGGGCGGCCTTGCGGTCGTGCTGGCCTGTGCAAGCGGCTGGATGAAGCAGCGCACACCGCAACTGAACGCAATGGCCGGCCTTTGGGCATTTTCGATCGGCATCTGGGCGCTCATCCCCAAGCAGATCGGTTTTTTCTACTATTACAACCTTTCGGCTGTCGTGCTATGCCTGGTAATCGCCGCCTTCTTCGCATCCTGGGGAGCGCGCGGCGTGCGCATCCTCGGCGGCGTTACCGCGCTTGCGGCCGCGATGTTCGTCTATTTCTATCCGATCATTTCCGCCCAACCATTGCCCACTGACGAAACCTGGACCCGCTGGGTTTGGATGAAGAGCTGGCGTTGACGGATGGTCGCATTCCAAGCGTCCGGTTTCGGGCAAGTTGACACAGGCGGGCCGCACAGCATCACCTCTTGATGTCGCTCGTCTCGCCCCAGGTGAGGGATGCCGTGGTGAAGAAGTTCCAGAGGGCCGCGATCACGGCGCCCGCGAGCCCCGCCACCCAGTAGCTTACCGAGCTCAAGTACAGCCAGTCGGCAACCGCCAGATTGATGATCGCGCCCATGCCGCAGGCGAGATAGAAACTGACCAGACCCCGCCACATCCTGCGCCCGCGCAGGCGCTGATCGACGTAGGTGAAGACGTTGTTGAGGAAGAAGTTGCCCGTCATCGCGACCCAGGTCGCCAGCGCCTGGCTGAGGAAGAAATTCGCTCCCGTCGCGGCGAAGGCAGACCACAGCACTGCCAAGTGCACGCCCACGCCGATGAGCCCGACTGCGCTGAAGACGAAGAACCGCGCCGGGATCAGCCTACCGAACAGGTGATAGAGGATCAGCATGAAGAACTCCGCGATCACGCGCGCCGAGAGCTTGCTCTCGCCATGCAGGCGGCTCCTCATGCGGTAAGGAATCTCGCGGATGCGGACGCTGCCGCGCGCCGCAGCGATCAGATCCAGCAGGATCTTGAATCCGCGGCCATAGAGATGGCGCACCACCTTCTCGAGGTAGGCTCTGCGCACGACGAAGAATCCGCTCATCGGATCGCTGAGTCCGCCCGCAAGCGCCTGGCCGAGCACGCTCGCAACGCGGCTGATGCGCACGCGCGCGGGCGCAAGCTCGCCGGTGCTGCCACCTTCCATGTAGCGGCTCGCGACGACGATGTCGGCATCCCCCTGCAGAATCGCGTCCAGCATCTGCGGGATCAGGCGCTCGTCGTGCTGGAGGTCGGCGTCGATCACCGCGAGGTAGGGCGCGGAACTCGCGAGCATCCCTTCCACGCAAGCAGAGGCGAGCCCGCGCCGACCGACACGATGGATACAGCGCACGCGGCGGTCGTGCTGGGCTCGCTCCCGGACGATCTCGTCGGTCCCGTCGAGCGCATCGTCGACGACGATGATGGTTTCCCAGTCGCGGCCCTCGAGCGAGCGTTCGAGTGCGGCGAGCAGCGCCGGAATGTTCTCGCGCTCACGGTACGCGGGCACAACGACGGTGAGTTCCGGCATGGCGGCGCAACCGGGCCGTGCTAACGGTCCTCGTTCAGCCGCAGCACGCTCACGAGAAACGATGCGAGCGAAACTTCCATGCCACCTACCATCAGAGCGGCCGCCGGGATGGTGTCGCGCATTACCACCCGCGGATCGAGCGCGCCGAAACCGGCCTCGCGCCACTGCCAGAAAGCCGCTGCGCTCCACACGAATCCGGCAAGCGCGACACCGAGTCCGAGCGCGAGGCCGCGCTCCAGAGTGACCGCCTCAAGCAGCCGCTCCAAAGCCGCATTGCGCGGCAGCAGACCCGCGTTCTGCGCCGACAGTCGCGCGAATAGGGCAAACCCGCACAGTTGCAGGCCTAGCAGTGCGGCAGCCGATGCATAGAGCATCGTATGAACGTCCAGTCCGGCGCCTGCGATGCGCAGGGGCGAGAAATAAAGCATTCCGGTCAGAGTCGTTCCAACGGCGAGCAACGCAAGCCCGGGATAGAGAAACAGCCAGCGAGGACTGAACAGCAGCAGGAACCTTAGATGGCGCCAGCCGTCGCGCCAGCTTCGCAGGTGTGAAGGTCGACCCCGGCCATCGGGGCTCAGGGTCGTAGGCACCTCGGCAATTCTCCAGCCCGCGAGCGCGGCCTTTACCACCAGCTCGCTCGCGAACTCCATGCCGGGCGTCCGCAGCCCGAGTGAGAGCGCCCGCTCGCGGTCGAAACCGCGCAACCCGCAATGGAAATCGCCGACCCCTGTCCGAAACAACAGCCTGCCTACGAATGAGAGGATCGGATTTCCGAGGTAGCGATGCAGGGCCGGCATGGCGCCGGGACGGATGTCACCCTTGAATCGGTTTCCCATGACCAGCGGAAAGCCGGCGCGCAGTCTTTCGACAAAGGGCTCGAGCCTGCCGAAGTCGTAGCTGTCGTCGGCGTCGCCCATGATCACATATCGGCCGCGGGCGGCCTCGATCCCGACGCGCAGAGCCGCCCCGTAACCGCGCTCGGCGGCGTGGACTACGCGGGCGCCAGCGGCTTCGGCAAGCGGACAGGAGTCGTCGGTCGACCCGTTGTCGGCAACGAGGACCTCACCCGCGATCGACGCGCGCTCGAGAAAGGCGCGCGCCTTGGCGATGCAGCGCGAGATCGTCGCCGCCTCGTTCAGGCAAGGCATCAGGATGGTCAACTCCATGGCAAGGGGACGAAGCGCGTATCCCTCCGATCCATTCGAGACAAAAAAAAAGGTACCCCGAAGGGTACCTTTTTGCTTCAAATGAACCTGTGATCAGCCGCGGCAGGAGCCGGGCAGGTATTTCGTGTTGACGGTCGTCCCGTCATTCGTGTTACCGCAGCGCCAGCCGAAAAGGCCCGACCCGGAATTGGCCGCCCACGATGCCGCATTGGTGTTGTTGCACAACGGTGCCAGTGATACGACATTGCTATCAACCGCGGCAGCGATGCCCGTGATGGTCGCGGTGACGACGCCATTGACATCACTCGATATGCCATTCACGTACTTGGTGGTGCCGCTGGATTCGCAACCCCAGCTGTTGGCAGCAGGTGCGGAGCCGCCCGACTGGTACACCTCGGTGATCGAAGTGCGGCATGCGCTCAATGCGAGAATCACTTCGGACATCTTCGCGCGGATGGTGTAGTCCTGGTAGGCAGGCAACGCCACCGCAGCCAGAATGCCGATGATCGCGACCACGATCATCAACTCGATCAACGTAAAGCCCTGTTGCAGGCGCTTCTTCATTCGAATCTCCTTCTTAGGTTGAAATGAGGCATCGCTGCCAGTCGGCATTGTAGCAAGTCATGTGCCATTTCGCAGATCAAGAATTCCTGACGACAATCAGCCCCTTCCAGTTTCCTGCAGGCGACCAAACCGGTCACTCGTATGACAAATTTCGTCAGTCAGCCGGCAGTCAGAATTTCCCTGACGCCGTTTCCGCGGGCTCATTGAGCCGCGCACCAACGCTGCCACATCGCGCGGTACGCATCCTCGAGTCCTCTGGTGAATCCCGCAAAGTCTCGCATGGGCGAGTGGTCCATCTTCTGCCGCAGGGACCGGCGCAAGCTCGAGAGCGCTTCCATGTTTGATGTGAGCTCGACGGCAATTCGAATGTACTCGTCGTCCGAGCTGCCGACCAGTTCCGACAATCCCAATTGCACCAGGACGCTGCATCCGAGCCTTGAGCAGAACGTTTCACCGCCTTCCCTGGCCACGACGGGCAGGCCGTTCCAGAGACAGTCCATCATCGTCGTCGCGCCGTTGTAGGGAAACGGTGCGAGTGCGACGTCGACCGTTGCCATCAACTCGTTGTATGCCTGATAGGACACCACGCCGTGCATCGAGATGCGATGTCGCGCGATCCCCGAGCGGTCCAGCCGATCCAGCAGGGTCGCCTGGGTCGAGCCCGCGGCAACCCCCACGATCGTGAGACGAGCTTGTGGAACGGCCGCCAGCAGCCGCGACCAGAGGTCCACGACCTCGTCCGTGATCCGGTAGTACAGGTTGAAGCTGCCGAAAGTCGGATGCCCGCTCGATTGCATTGGCAGCGCGGACACTGGCAACCGGGCCGCCGGGTTATAGGTCCAGTACGTATCCGCGAGGCGGTAAAGCTTCTCGGAATAGTATTGGTCCGCGATCCCGGTCGGATCGCAGTACTCCGTGGTCAGGCGATAGTCAATCGCGGACAAGCCCGTCGTCGCCGAGTAGTCGAGGTAGCTCACTTGGACCGGCGCGGGCTTGCGGGCGAACATCAGGATCCGGTTGCCCGGGCCGTGCCCGCAGAGGTCGACGAGTAGGTCGATCTGATGTTCTCGAATCAACGCCGCAAAGGCGTCATCGGAGAGCAGCGCCGCGTCGTGCCATTGATCCGCGAGCGATGAGAGGCGCCCGGTCTCGACGTCTGCGCTGGATCCCGTGAAATAGCAATGAATCTGGAACCGCGCGCGATCATGATGTTCGAGAATGGGTTGCATGTAGTGAGCGACGATGTTCGAGCGGAAATCCGGCGAGACGTAGCCGATCCTGAGCCGCCGGTCCGGGTCTGGGGTGTTCGCGTGCGGCAGGCGGAGTCGAACCAGGGGGTCTTCAAAACGCCGCGAAAACTCGCAGTGCCTTGCGTGGATGGCCGCGGCCGAGAAGGTTCCCGTGCACATCATGCAGAACAGCAGATTCTGAAATGCGACCACCGGATTCACATCCTGGAGGATGGCGAGCTCATAGTGCTCCAGGGCTTCCTGATGCCGCGCCTGATTGCGCCGGACATTGGCCAACAGGTTGTGCGCCCCGCCGTCGTGAGGATCGTCGGCGAGCACACGGTTCAGGCAGCCTGCGGCCTCATCGAGCTCATTGGAACGGCTGCACGCTTCGCCGAGCTTGAGCAAGGCGTCACGATCGCCCGGCTGCGACTCGAGGTATTTCCGCAGCGCCGACTTTGCCGACGCGAGATCTCCCGCCTGGAGGGACGCGACCCCGAGGTTGTAGTGCGCTTCGGCGAGCTCCGGCGCCAATGCGAGTGCCCTGCGAAAGCAGAGCATTGCCTCCTGTCGCTTTCCGCGCTGCAGCAAAGCACTTCCGAGGTTGCTGTGCGCCGCGGGAAAGTCGGGCGCAATCGCGATCGCCTTTTCATAACAGGCGACCGCCTGGTCCAGTTGCTTCCGGTCCTTGTGGCCGTTGCCCAGATTGAAATTCAGCTCAGCCTCGGCGTTCGCGCCGTCGGGGGCCGCAATCGCACCGGATGCAGGGGACTGGCCCCGCTTCGACAGTTCCTCGAGTGCTTGCTGCAGATTGACGTGCGCCACTCGCAGACCCGGTGCAATCGATACGGCCCGGCGATAGCAGGCGATCGCCCGCTCGATCTTGCCGCTCGACCGAAGAACGTCTCCGAGGTTGCACAGGGCGTCGGCGTAGTCCGGCTGGAACGCGAGGGCGTCGAGGTAGGCGCTCAGGGCGGCAGCTTTGTTGCCCTGCGCCGCCAGCGCGTTTCCCAGATTGTTGTGCGCCGAAGAATTCGCACGGTTGCGCGAAAGCGCCTGCGAAATCAGCTCGACCGCCTGCGAATGGGCGCCCCTCTGATAAGCAACGACGCCGCGGAAATGCACGGCATCGATGTTTTCCGGATCGTCCGCGAGCGCCTCGCGGTAGAGCGCGTCGGCTTCAGCGAGGCGCCCCGCGCGATGATGCATCAGGCCCGTCTCGATGCGCCGGGCGGCGTCCTGGGCGCGCGCGTCGTTCGAACGTGGCGCAGCGGCCGCGCGGGCGGCGCGGCTCGCTCGCCCGAAGGACTTGAAGAGCCACTGGATCATGTACCGAGATGCGTGCTCAGCTCAGCGCCGCACTCAGGATCTTCACGATGTCTCGTTGCTGGATCGCTGCGTACCCGGCCTCTTCGAGCTGAATGCGCTCCCGGTCATTGTCGATCAAATGCCTGCATGCATCGACCACACCGGCGAGCGGCGCAAACTTGATGCCGGGGCGGATGTCCGCATCGACGAACGTGTCCGCGGCCTCGTCGGCGACGACCGCTTTCTGGTTCGCCATCAGGTAGGAAACGCGCACAACCTCGAAGATTTTCGCATAGCTGCAATAGTTCACGTTCAGCACGATCTTGGAGCGGGCAATCAGCTCATCCCGCGCCGTGCCGTACAGGCCGCACACGTACACGGCAGATACGCCCCTGTGCGACAACTCGTGAAAAACCTGCAGCCTCTCCTGGCCCGTAGTGCCATAGATCAGCACCTCGATGTCCTGCACGCTCGGCTTGACGATGCGGCGCAGCAGCGGGGCGAACCCGACCGGCACGACCCTCACTTCGTACCGAGGGGAGAGTGCCTTCCATGCATCCACATTGGCGCCGCTGTAATCCCATATCCTGAAATTCGCGGCGTAGTGCATGACTTCCGGCTTCACATCGTGGTCGCGAAGCGACAGGTTGCGTAGCGGGTCGAAGTTGTAGACGATCGTATCCGCGGGCAGCTCCTTCTGGGCTGCCACCGGAAGCATCTGAGCGCCAAAAATGATGTTCGTCGCGTCTCTTGCGAAGGAGTTGGCCGCCCGGGTAATGCGGTGCCCGAGGCGTTCCAGTCCCCAGGCTACCGTGTCAATGACCTCCTGGAAGCCCTTGAAGCCGTGAATTCTGGGATCGGGAATGATGTGCGCAAGGTGATATCGGCTCATGGGGCTGCACTAGCGGTCCTTGGTTCCGCTTGCGCGCGTGCCTGCGAGCGCCACATGCGTCGCCACCTCGTGCGTCGCAGTCTCCACGAAATCCGCGCGATAGCCGGCGTCCTTCAGTCCCCACTGGATGCGATTGGCCAGTCGCGCCTTGCTGTAGAGGTTCAACCGATGGCTGCGCGCGAAGCCGTCGATCCTGGAAAAAACTCTGCCGAATGCCTTGCGCAGGCGCGCCAGCTCCTTGCGGTCGCCGACCTCATCGCCGCGAGGCGGATGACGCTGGAGCAATTCGGCGACGATCGAGTCGGCGAACTCGTCGACTTCCTTGGCAGAGATCGTTTCCGGCAATCCTTTTCCCAACACGCGTAGGAACGGGCGTTTTGATTATGCCACGGCTGGGGATTCCGAAGTCTCGCACCAGTTGCGCCACATCGTGCGATAAAGAGCCTCGAGGTCACGCGTGAAGCGGAGTTCGTCCATCAGCGGCGATTCGCGCATTCGCCGTCGCAGCGATGCGCGTAAGTCGGCGAGCAGCGCCTGATCGCCCGCAAACTTCACTGCCAGGCGCACGTAGTCCTCTGGCGTATGCGCGATCCAGTCTGCGAGGCCCAGCGTAGTCAGCATGCTTGCCGCGCTGCGCGAAACCGATCTCCGACCCGCCAGGGTGACCACCGGAACGCCCATCCACAGCGTGTCGCACGTCGTCGTGCCGCCGCTGTACGGGGTCGAGTCGAGCGCGAGGTCGACGCGATCGAACCACGGAAAATAGTCATTCATCGCCACGGGAGCGACGAGCCTGATTCGCGCCGCGGCGATTCCCCGCTGGGTGAATTGTCCGAGCAGCCGGTCCTGCGCGGGCCCGGCGGGGACCCCCATGATCACCAGATGCGCATCGGGCAGCCGGAGCAGAATCTGCGCCCAGAGCGAAAGCACCGGGGGAGAAAGCTTGACCCGATGATTGAACGACCCGAACGTGACGAATCCGTTGCGCAAGCAGGGTGGTGTCGTCGCATGCTCTTTGGACAGCTCCATCTCCCGATAGGGGCGATAGCACCACTGGCTGTGCGGCAGCCGCGCGAGCGCTTCGGTATGCACCCGTTCGGCAACTCCCGGCGGATCGGAGACTGCGTCGCACAACCGGTACTGCATGCGGCTGAGACCCGTGGTATTCAGGTAGCCCAGCCAGGTCACCTGCACCGGCGCGGGCCGCTGCGCGAAGACGGCGAGATCGGAGCTGCCGGCATGGCCGAGCAGATCGACGAGGATGTCGACCTCATCGCGGTGAATCGACTCGGCCAGGTCGGAGTAGGACATCTTCGATGCATCGAGCCAGCGATCGGCGAGGCCGCGTACTTGCGCAGTGACATCGTCGGATCTCGGGCCGGTCGCGTAGCAGTGAACCGCGAATCGCGAGCGGTCGTGGCGCTCGAGCACCGGAACGAGGAACCAGGATACCGGGTGGCGGAAGAAATCCCTCGAGACGTAGCCGATGCGCAGCCGCTTTTCCGGGTCCCTCGAGTTGCCGAACGACGGGAAGCGCGCAGGGTAAGCGATCTCGATCTGCCTGCCCACCTCCAGGTGCTTCTGGAACAGCGCCTCGTCCGAGATGCCGTCGAAGTAGTTCAGCGCATGCAGCTCGGCCTGCGCGCACGCAACGCCCCCGCCGGCAAGCGTGCGCGCACGATTGAACATCTCAACCGCCTCTTCGAGTCGAGCGTCGTTGCGCAGCAGGTCGCCGAGGAACGTGTATGCGGAAAACAGCCCCGGGTCAAAGCGGATCGCGCGCCGAACGGCATCCTCCGCTTCCCCGAGTCGATCCAGCTTGACCAGCGTCGTCGCATAGTTGTACCAGGCGCCCGCATAGTCGGGCCTTTGCCGCAGCGCGATCTCCAGCGCGGAGGCCGCCTTGCCGTATTCTCCGCGCGCATCATGAATGTTGGACAGCACCACGTACGCTTCCGGAAATTCGGGCTTGCGCTCGAGCGCAGCGTGCAGGCAGCGCTCGGCCTGCGGGAATGCCTGCCTCTGGTAATGCAGCTTGCCAAGGTTGTAGCTTGCATAGGCGTTGCCCGGGTCTATTGCGAGCACTCTCTCGTAGCAGCCTTGCGCGCCTTCCTCATCGCCTGCCGCTTCGAGTCCCACACCCAGATTCAGGTGTGCCGAGGGATGCTTCGGCGCTCGCGCGACCGCCTCGCGATAGCGCTCACAGGCCTTGACCGGATCGCCTTCGTTCTCCGCGCGACGGCCTTCGGCAATCAGCCGATTCGCGGCTTCGATGTCAGGCCCCTCCGCGGGGTGCGCGTGCGCAGGATCGAGCGGGAGCAGGCGTCTGAGGAAGTTACGGAGCATGGGCCGCTTAGCCGCTCTGCCCGGCAGGCTGGCCGACGCACCATCTGCGCCACCACGTTCGGTAGAGCTGTTCCAGGTCGCGCGTAACCCGCGTGTCGTCCATCAATGGAGAGGCAGCCATGCGATCGCGCAACGAGCGGCGCAGCCTGGCGATCGTTTCCCGGTCCGAGGCGAATTGCACGGCGCGACGCACGTAGTCTTCAGGCGATGCTGCGATCCAGTCCGTGAGTCCCATCGTTGTGAGGATGCTCGCTGCGTGCCGTGACGCCGACCGTACACCGGGCAGGGTAAGCACCGGTACCGCCATCCAAAGCGCGTCGAACGTGGTCGTGCCGCCGCCGTAAGGGAAGGTGTCGAGCACGATATCGACGCCACCGAACGCCGTGAGGTAGTCGCGCGGCGACATGAACGGCAGACACCGGATTCTCGACGATTCGACGCGCTCGCCCGCGAAGGCCTCGACCAGCTCCTCGCGGATACGGCCTTCGGGAACGCCCGCAATGACGAGTCGCGACCCGGGTGTCTCGCGCAGGACGCGTGCCCAAAGTGATCGCGTGGATGGGGTCAGCTTCGCGAATTGCGTGAACGAGCCAAAGGTAACGGTGCCCTCGCGCTCGAGGGGCGCTGCCCGGGCGACCTCTACGTTTACGAACGGGCGATAGCACCACTGGCTGCCCGGCAGCCGCGCCAGCGTCTCCGTGTAAAGCGCTTCGGTAAGCCCGGGAGGGTCGCAATACCGATCGGTGATGCGGTACTGGATGCGCGTCAAACCTGTTGTGTTCGGGTACCCGAGCCAGGTCGCCTGAACCGGCGCCGGCTGCTGCGCGAACATGCCCAGCCGCGAGAGACCGGAATGCCCGGAAAGGTCGATCAGGATATCGATTCGATCGCGATTGACCAGATCGGCGAGCTCGTGGTCCGACAGGCTTTTCACTTCGCGCCACACATCGGCGTTCGCCTCGACAAGCCGCGTCACCGAGTCGGCAATCACACCGACCGAGTAGCAGTACACCTCGACTTCGAAACGGTCGTGACGCTCGAGCAACGGAATCAGGAACCGCGCTGTTGGATGAAGATAGAACTCGCCCGCGACATAGCCGATCCGCAGCCGCCGTCCGGCGTCGCGGTCGGCCTCCACCGATGCGAACCGCGGCGCGACGGTCTTCTCCAGCCGCTCGCCGAAAGCCCGGTGAAGCTCGAACAGTTCCCGCGGCGAGACGCCGTCAACGAAGTTCAGGGAAAATAACTCGCTGGAATCGCAGGCGCCGGGGTCCGCGGCGGACGCGCGACGGGCGCGGTACAACTCGAGCGCCTCCGCAACCCGGCCGCCGCGATGCAGTACGTCAAGTCGCGCCTGGTGAGCCCGCTTTCCTTCGGGCTCCAGTGCAGCGAGCCGGAGCAGAGCGGCGCCTGCGTCGTCAAAGCGATGCAATCGCGTCAGCGCATGCGCATACGAGAACAAACCATCCGGCCAGTCCGGGCGCTGCTTCAGCGCCGCTTCGAGGTGCTGCGCGGTCGCCGAAAAATCACCGCGCGCTTCGCACAGGCTGGCCAGCGCGGCCCGCACATCTGCGTTTTCCGGATCGAGCGACGCCGCGCGCTGCAGCACCGTTTCCGCTTCTGCGTCGCGCTCCAGTTTCAGCAGCGCAGTGCCATAGCCGAACCAGGCGCCGAAATCGTCCGGCCTCAGCTGCACTGCCTTTTCAAACAACCCCACCGCGCCGGCCACATCGCCCGCTGCGCCCAGGACATTCGCAAGCACTAGCGAGGCCTGCGGAAAATCCGGCTTGCGCTCCAGCGCAGCGCGCAGGTGGCGCTCGGCGTCCTGGAACTGATTCCTGGTGAACCAGAGCTTGCCGATGTTGTAGTTCGCGAATGGGTTATCGGGTTCGAGTGCGAGAACCGCCTCATAGCACCTCAGCGCACCGTCCGTATCGCCCGCCGCCTCGAG
>Ga0070698_100002928_pt1 | contig 18783 bp, 17 predicted proteins | sample KBSK1502metaG_FD_65477 | JGI IMG/M metagenome (GOLD analysis project Ga0070698, IMG submission 65477) | Corn, switchgrass and miscanthus rhizosphere microbial communities from Kellogg Biological Station, Michigan, USA - KBS K1-50-2 metaG | ecosystem: Host-associated > Plants > Roots >...
CGATCTCCCGTGCCGCGCGACTCTGTCCCGACGCCACGTTCGTGCCGGTGCCGGGCAAGGCCTGCGGGGTCAAGCACAAAGAAATCCGGAAGGTGCTCGACGAGTGGGTGCCTGCGGTCGAGCCGGCCAGCATCGATGAGTTCTATCTCGATCTCTCCGGAACCGAGGCGGTTTACCACGGCGAGCCCCTCGCCGAGACGGCACGCCGGCTCCGGGAGGATGTCCTGGCTCGTACCGGGATGACCCTTTCGATTGGCGGCGGCACCAATCGGCTGGTGGCCAAGCTGGCCGCCGAAAGGGCCAAGCCTCGGCCGGGCACCGGCGCGACCGGCGTGCTCATCATCCCGCCGGGCGGGGAAGCGGCGTTCCTCGCCGGGCTCACACTAGCGGAAATCCCCGGCGTGGGGCCGCGGCTGCAGGCTACGCTCAAGCACTATGGCCTGGTTCAGGTGGCCGACGCACTCCGCATCGATGCCGGAACCTTCGAGCAATGGCTGGGTCCCCGCTCCGGCCGCTGGCTGTTCGAGCGAATCCGGGGGCGCAGCTCCAACGATGTCGAGCCGGACGGGGAGTCCCGCTCGATGAGCCATGAGGAGACATTCTCCCGGGACCTGACCTCCGACGAGGCATTGGAGACGCGCCTGCTGCGCATCGTCACCTCCCTCGCGGCGGCGCTTCGCGCGGATCACCTGTCCACCCGCTGCATCACCGTGAAGCTTCGCGATCACGACTTCAAGACCCGCCAGGCCAGCCGCACAGTTCCCCGCCCGCTGCGGACCGACCGGGCCCTCTTCAACGTCGCTCGCGATCTCCTGGGCGGTCTCCGATCCCGGCGACGCACCGCGGCCCGACTGCTCGGCGTGGCGTTCTCCGCCCTGTCTACCGGGGACGGGATATCGCAGCTCTCGCTCTTGCCCGAAGTGGGATCCGGCGTCGAGTCATCGCGCGACCGCCGGCTCGCGACGGCGGTGGACAGCATCAATCGAAAACTGGGAGAAAAGGCAATCGGTCCGGCGCGGCTGGTGAAGGAGCGCGGGCGGTCTAGATGAGGTGGATCGCAGTCGCTTTGATGGAAACCACGACCGGGTCCCCGGGACGGAGGGCGAGCTCTTCGGCTGTTGCGGTGGTGATCGCCGCAACCAGCCCGATCCCCGATACGTCTACGGAGACATGGGCCACGGCCGATCCGTGCTCGACCCGCGTCACCGTCGCGGCGAGCCGGTTCCTCGGCGCCGGTCCGGGCAGGCTGCCGCGGCTGACCAGCAAGTCTGCGGGGCGCAGCACCGCGTAGGCTTCGCCCTCCCGCTCGGCGACGACCTCCAGCTCCAGCGTACCCGACCGGAAGCGCGCACCGAAGGGTTTTTCTGCAGCTGGGTCAGGGCTGGCGCGCTCGACCACACCGCGCAGCACCGTGCCCGTTCCGATGAACTCCGCGACGAACGGTGAATTGGGAAACCGGAAGACACTCTCCGGCGACCCCGACTGGGCGATGCGTCCGCCGGCCAGGACCGCGACGACGTCGCCCAGCCGCATGGCATCCTCGAAATCGTGGGTGACCTGCAGCGTGGTGACGCCCTCCCGCTCGTGGAGGAGGCGGAGCTCGCGCCGGAGCGCGCGGCGGGTGGCCGGATCGACCGCGGCCAGCGGTTCGTCGAGGAGGAGGATGCTTGGCCGAGGCGCGAGCGCCCGGGCCAGAGCGACCCGTTGCTGCTCCCCGCCGGACAGTCCCTCCACCCCGCGGTCCAGCAACGGGACGAGGCCGAGCATCTCAGCGAGCTCCAGTACTCGCTGGTCCCGGCTCCCGGCCCCCGGCTCCCGGATCCCATACCCGATGTTCTCCCGCACGCTGAAATGGGGAAACAGGTGGTAGTGCTGGTACACGAAGCCGACTCGACGAGTCTCCGGAGCTTCCCGGCTCACGTCTTCACCCCGGAGCAGGATCCGGCCGTTGCGGAGCGCCACATGTCCCGCGACCGCCTCCAGGAGCGTCGTTTTGCCCGAGCCGGTGGGTCCGATCACCAGGCCGTAGCCGCCGGGCGGTACCTCGAGCGAGACATCCCGAAGGGAAAAGTTTCCCAGGGTGACCGACACGTCCTCGAGCCGGATCATCGCCGGTCTCCCACGGTTCGGTCGGGCGCGAGCAACTGCACCAGCAGGAACACCACCAGGGCCATCAGCAGCAGTACCACCGCAGCGGGTACAGCGGCGGGCAGCCCGAACAGGGTGAAACGGTCGTAGATGAGGATGCTGGCGACTTTGGGATTGAACGTGAGAATCACGATCGAGCCGAATTCGCTTACGCTCCGGGCCCAGGAGAGCACCGCGCCCGCGAGTACACCCCGGCCGGCCAGCGGCAGCGTGACCCGGCGGAATGCCCCCCAGGCCGTGTCGCCCAGGGTGCGCGCTACCCGTTCGAGCTTCGGGTCGACGGCGCGAAAGGCCTCGCGGGAGGCGCTCACGACAATCGGCGCCGACACGAACAGCATGCCGGCCACGATTCCGCCCACACTGTTGACGATCTCGAGCCCCGCATCGGCGAGCACCCGCCCGATGGGAGACTGCCGGCCCAGAAACAGGAGCAGCGCAATGCCCGCTACAGGGTGCGGCACCACCACCGGGAGCTCAACGATCCCTGCCACGATGCGCCGCCCCGGAAACGGGACCCGCGCCAGGAGGTAGGCCAGCGGTACTCCCAGGAGCAGCGAGAGGAGCGTGGCGACCGACGCGGTGACCACGGTGAGCCAGATGGACGCAACCAGCTCCGGGTCACGAAACGCCTGGCCCAGGCTGGCCGGGCTCGCCTGGATCAGCAGTCGCACCAGCGGCCCCGCGACGAACAACACCAGCAGCGCGGCCAGGAGCCACGCGACCAGGGACCAGCGGGAATGGCGTTCGATCATCGGTGGAGAATGGGCGCTAGGACGCTAAGACGCTAGGACGCTAAGAGTGGGTCCTTGCGTCTTAACGTCTTAGCGTCGTAGCGTCTTAGCGTCTTCCTCCATTGGCCCACACATGCGCATTGCATTCCTCGGACTCGGCGCCATTGGCCGCCCCATGGCGGCCCGGCTGGCCGGCCTGCACCAGCTGACCGTCTGGAACCGGACCGCCGACCGCGCCCGGACGTTTGCCGCAGAGCACGGCGCGCAGGCGGCGGGCTCACCCCGGGAAGCGGCCTCCAGCGCCGAAGTGGTGATCACCTGTCTCCCGACTTCCCAGGACGTGGAGGGGCTGCTCGACGGTCCCGACGGCCTCGAGGCTGGTCTTTCTCGCGGAGCGCTCTTTCTGGACTGCACGTCGGGCGACGCCACCACGAGCCGCCGGATCGCGGCCCGGTTGGCGGGCAAGGGTGTGGCATTCGCCGACGCACCGGTGAGCGGGGGTACCAACGGCGCGGCGGCGGGAACACTCACCGTCATGGTAGGTGGGGACGCCGAGACCTTCGAGCGGGCCGTGCCGGTGCTTCAGGCCTTCGGCAAGCGCATCTCCCATCTCGGCCCGCTCGGCTCCGGAGATGCCATGAAGGCGGTCAACAACACGCTCCTCGCTGTCAATATCCTCTCGTTGGGCGAGAGTCTCACCGCGCTCGTCAAAGCTGGGGTGAACCCGCGGGTGGCGGTCGAGACGCTCAACGCCTCCAGCGGACGATCGTTCGTGAGCGAAGGACTAGTGCCCGACCGCGTGCTCACCGGCGCCTGGCCTACCACTTTCCGCCTGGCACTGCTCGATAAGGACGTTGGCATTTGCCTCGGCATGCTCGCCGAGCTCGGACTGCCGGCGCCGCTTCTCAATAAGGCCGGCGAGCTGCTGCACGAAGCCCGGGCCACCCTCGGAGAGGAGGCCGACTACCTCGGCCCGATCCGGCTTCAGGAGAAGCGGGCGGGTGTCGAGGTCCGCGGGTGACGGTGCCGGGGCTTGCCCCCATCAGGAGCACTCGCCAGCTTCCGCGCACATGATGGCACCCGAGCTGGGCCCGACCACCTGGGGCAGCACCCTTCGCGTACGCGCCGAGGTGCTGGTGACGGGCGGTCGCTCGCTCATCGGTTTTCTCCATCTCCAGCCGCTCGCATTGTTTCATTCCGGACCCGAAACGCCGGAAGACGCGCTCAACCGTGACGAGGCCTTCTTCCCGCTCACATCGGAGAACCAGACCATATTCCTGGCCAAGAGCCAGGTTATTGCCGTGACCGTGAGCACGGCATTGCCGGCGCGCGACCCCGACCGCGTCGAGGCGGCGCGCACGCTCGGAATGCAGGTCGAGCTCTCCGACGGTAGTGAATTCGTCGGGGCGGTTACCTCGGAGCTTCCACCGGACCGGGCTCGTGTGTTGGACTATTTGAATCTCTCGACCGGGTTTTTCTGCCTCGTCGATCAGGATGCGATGCGGTTCGTCAACCGCAGCCACGTCCGTCTCGTCACCCCACTGGATTGAGCTGACAGTGCCCCGTATCGATCGCTTTCTGACCGCCATGAAGCAGCACGGCGCCGACTCGATCCGGCTAGGTACCGGCAAGCCGGTCCGTCTGTCTCGGGCCGGAGTCTATCAATCGGTCACCAAGGATCCGCTCACCGAGTCCCAGGTGACCGGCCTGCTCAAAGAGATCGCCTCCCCCGCGGTCGCCGCCCGCATCGTGGCCGAGGCCAGGTTCACCTTTGGCTATGACAGCCCGATCGGCCCGGTCGAGGTAGCACTCGCGCCCGAGGACGGCGGCTGCGGTGCCACGCTCCGGGCCGCGACGGCCGCCGCCCCCTCGTCGGCCCGGGTCAAGGAGCCCGACCTGGCCGGGCCGAAACGGGAAATGGAACGTCTGCTCCGCCGGCTGGTCGAATCGGGTGGATCCGATCTCCATCTCGGCACCGATTCGATCCCCATTCTTCGCAAGGATGGTGAGTTGTTGCGGCTGGAGGAGCCACCCATCGACGGGACGCTGCTCAACCTCCTGATTCGCAGCATCATGACCGCGGAGAACTGGGAAACCTTCGAGCGCGACAACGACGTCGACTGGGCCTACGAAGTCGAGGGCGTCGCCCGGTTCCGCTGCAACGCCGGTCGCGAGCGCCGCGGCGCGCTGGCGGTGTTCCGCCAGATTCCCGCCGAGGTCCGTACGGTCGAGGACCTGGGCCTCTCCCGCGAGGTGCAGAATCTCTGCGCGCTCAATCGCGGCCTGGTTCTGGTCACCGGACCGACCGGCTCGGGAAAATCCACCACCCTCGCGGCCATGGTGGACCTGATCAACCGGAGCCGCTCCGATCATCTCATCACCATTGAAGACCCGATCGAATTCGTGCACCAGAGCAAGCGGTGCCTGGTGACCCAGCGTCAAGTCGGGATTCATACCAAGTCGTTCAAAGCAGCGCTTCGGGCGGCGTTGCGGGAGGATCCCGATGTGGTGCTGGTGGGTGAAATGCGCGATCTCGAGACCATCTCCATCGCGATCGAGACCGCGGAGACCGGGCACCTGGTGCTAGCGACGCTGCACACCACCACCGCCGCATCCACGCTCGACCGGATCATCGACCAGTTCCCCACCGACCGGCAACCCCAGATCCGGGTGATGCTCTCGGAGTCGCTCCGGGGTGTGGTGGCCCAGGTGCTGTGCAAGAAGGTCGGCGGGGGACGGGTGGCGGCGCGGGAGGTGCTGCTCTCCATTCCGGCCGTGGCCAATCTGATCCGGGAAGGGAAGACGTTTCAGATCCCCTCCATCATGCAGACCAACCGCAAGATCGGCATGGTGACGCTCAACGACGCGCTGCTCGAGCTGGTGGAGTCGGGCGCCATCGAGCCGCGGGAAGCGTACCTCAAGTCCGCCGAGAAAACCGGATTGCTCGCCTCCCTCAAGGCCAAGGGCGTCAACACGAGTTTCCTGGGCGAGGCGTGAGCCCACCGCTCCCGCCCCCAATACTCGTCCTCGTCGGTCCGCAGGACATCGTCAACATCGCCGGGGCGGTTCGCCTGGCCAAGAATTTTGGCATCGAGCAGATCCGGCTGGTGCAGCCCGAGGTTTTCGATCCCTGGCGTATCGAAGGCATCGCGCACAACACCGCCGACCTGGTGGCCCGGATCACGTTGCACGACACGTTGGCCGATGCCACCAGCGACTGCATCTACCTCGCGGCGCTCACTGCGCGGGAACGTACCGCCAAGCGCAGCGTGCTCCGGCCCCGCGCGGCGGCGGCGGAGCTGGCGGCGCGCGCCTCCCAGGGACCCGCGGCGCTGGTGGCCGGGCGGGAGGATCGCGGCCTCACCAACGAGGAGTTGGACCACTGCCACGCGCTGGTGACCATCGCGACGTCGCCGAACTATCGCTCGCTCAATCTGGCCCAGGCGGTGGGCATTCTCCTCTATGAAGTGTGGCTGGCCCGCACCGGGCAGGAGACGCCGCTCAAGCCGCCGCGCCGCGAAGCGCCCGCGGCACCAAGCGGACGGATGGAGCTGCTGTTCCGGGATTGGGAGCGCGCGCTCTGGGCCATCGACTTCTTCAAGACCCGGCGAACCGAGGTCGTGATGCGATCGGTACGAGAGGTCTTCTTCCGGGCCGATCTCGACTGGCGGGAGGCCTCCCTCTTTCGAGCGATGGCTCTGGAGGAAGTGCGCTTCATGGAACGGAAGGGCACGCCGTTCGAGCTCCCGGAGCGGCTGCGGGAAGTGGGGCGGTTGGAGGAAGAGGTCAGGAGTCAGGAGTCAGCGGCCAGGGATGAACCCCTGGCCCCTGAATCCTGACGCCTGACCCCTGTCACGGTGTCGACCCCGCCGTTATTTTCTCCGCCGTCCCGCGTTGTGGCGGCACGACTTGCGCAACGGGGCTCCTCGTGAAAGATTTCACAAATACGCCACCGCGTCCTCCTCGCGGCAGGCGGCAGCATGAGACACGGTCGCTCACCTCTCGCGACGGACAGCTCGCATGCGGAAGCTAGTGGTCATCGGTGGAGTCGCGGGCCTGGTCGCCATCGGCGTGCTGGTCCCGGCCCTCAACCTGACCGGTGCACAGCCGCAGCCGGCCGCCGACTCGACCACGGCGCCCCGACTCGCGGTGGCCGACTCGGCCAATCTCAAAGGACCCCGTCAGCCGATCTTCTTCCGGCACGATATCCACGCCGGCCAGCTCAAGGTTCAGTGCCAGTACTGCCACTACACGGTCGGTAAGTCGTCCGAGCCGGGGATTCCCTCGGTGGAAACCTGCATGGGCTGTCACATGGCAGTGGTCGGCTCCGATTCGACCCACCGCGCCGAGATTCGCAAGCTCCGGCAGTTCTGGAACGACCGCGCCGACACGGCCAAGCCGAAGCTCGAGTGGACCCGGATCCACACGCTCGCCCGGCACGTGCATTTCCCCCATATGCGGCACATAAAGGCCATGGGTCCGAATGCCTGCCAGACGTGTCACGGCGACGTGGCCCGGATGCCCCAGGTGTTCAAGGTGAACAACGTGAACAACATGGGTTTCTGTATCAGCTGCCACCTGCAGCGGAAAGTCACGCGGGACTGCACGGCGTGTCATTTCTGATCTGGGAGAGTAGATGAAAGACGAGACCCAGTCGATCGATCGTCGTCGCTTCCTCACCGTCCTCGGCGTCACCGGGGCCGGCACGGCCGCGCTCACGGGGTGCTCTACCGGCAAGGTCGAGAAGCTCATCCCGTACCTGGTGCAGGACGAGGACCAGGTCCCCGGGATTCCCACCTGGTACGCCAGCACTTGTACCGAATGCTCCGCTGGCTGCGGCGTACACGTGAAGACTCGCGAGGCGCGGGCCATCAAGCTGGAAGGCAATCCCAACCACCCGATCAACGCCGGCACGCTCTGCCATCGCGGCCAGGCCGCGCTCCAGGGGCTCTACAATCCTGGCCGTACCAAGGGGCCGATGGTCCGGGAAGACGCGACGCGGAAGGACCTCACCTGGGACGAGGCCATCGGCCGCCTGGCGCAGCAGCTCACCGCCGCGCAGGGCAAGGTGGCGGTGATCAGCGGGGCAGGGCCGGGGACATTCTCCGATCTGCTGGCCGCATGGACCAGTGCACTGGGCGGCCGGCTGGTGCGATACGAGGCGTTCGACCGATCGCCGGAGCGCGCGGCCAACCGGCAGGTCTTCGGTCTGGACGAGCTGCCGGTGTTCGATTTTGCCCAGGCGCGCTTCATCGTCTCCTTCGGCGCCGACTTCCTGGAAACCTGGGGTCCGGTGGTCGAGCAGCAGCGCGGGTTTGCTCAGGCCCACGGGTTCAACGGCCAGGGCATGGCCAAGATGGTATACGCCGGCCCGCGGATGAATCTCACCGCGCTCAACGCCGACCAGTGGCACCCGATCACTCCCGGCAGCGAGGCGGCGCTCGCACTCGCCATGGCCAACGTGATTCTGTCGGAGCGGAGCAGCGCTCCGGCCGACGCGAATGCGCTGGCCGCCACGCTGTCCGCCTGGACGCCGGAGAAAGCGGCGGAGGCAACCGGCATGACCGCCGAGTCGGTGCGGCAGCTCGCGCGGGAATTCGCCTCGGCCAGCCCGGGGCTCGCGGTGGCAGGCGGCATCGGCGCGCAGCATCGCGGCGCGATCGAAGTGGCCGCGGCGGTCAACCTGCTGAACTACGTCGCCGGCAACGTGGGCCGCACGGTGAAGTTCGGCGCGGGGCTGCCGGCCACCGACGGCTACGGCGCGATGGAGGAGCTGATCGCGGCGATGAATGCCGGCCAGATCAGCGTGCTCCTGGTCCACGATACCAACCCGGCCTACACCCTGCCCAAGAGCACCAAGTTCGCCGAGGCCATGGCCAAGGTGCCGTTCAAGGTGAGCACCTCGCTTTTCCTCGACGAGACTGCCGCCGCGTCGGACCTACTCCTGCCCAACCATCACGCGCTGGAGCGCTGGGACGATCTCGCGGCCCGCGCGGGAGTGCGCGGGCTGATGCAGCCGGTGATGACCCCGGTCTTCAAGACCATGCACACGGGAGACGTGCTGCTGAAGGCGTCGCAGAAGGCCGGCGGGGTGCTGGCCCAGTTCAATGCGACCTCGTTCGAGGCCCACCTCAAGCAGCGGTGGAGCGGCCTGGCCCGAGGCGGTGACCCGGCCCAGTTCTGGCGCGACGCGCTCCAGCGCGGCGGCCTCTACGAGGAGCCTGCCCCAAGCCCTGGCGTCCGGCTTTCGGCGAACGTACCGACCTACCGACCTACCGACTTACCGACTTTCGACGGTCCCGGCGAATTCGTCTTCCTGCCGGTGCCCTCGTCGATGTATCACGATGGCCGAGGTGCCAATCGGCCCTGGCTGCTGGAGAACCCCGACCCCGTCACCAAGATCACCTGGGGCTCCTGGATCGAGCTGCACCCGGAAACCGCTCGGCGGCTCGACGTGCGCGACGGCGAGGTGCTCCGGCTCCGTTCGCCCCATGGCGAGGTGGCAGCGCCAGCCTATGTCTATCCCGGCGTGCACCCCGGCGCGGTGGCCATGCCGCTCGGCCTGGGCCACACCGAATACGGCCAGTATGCCAAGGGACTGGGTGCCAACGCGCTCGATCTCCTGGGGGCGCAGGACGGGAACGGCTTCCTGCCCTACGTGAGCGTCAAAGTCGACGTCGAGAAGACCCGCGAGTACCACCAGCTGGCGCGGACCGACGGCAACCCGCGGCAGCTCGGCCGCCACATCGCCGAAGCGATGCCGCTCGACCACGCCCAGAAGGGCTGGACGGTGGAGGAGTCGCTCAAGCAGGAAGGCCACGAGCGTCACGAGGTCAACACCGAGCGCGAGCACGTCGCCCTGGAAGGCTTTCGCGAGAAGCAGATCGAAAAACAAAAGCTGGGCGCGTACGCGGAGGAGCATCCCCGCTGGGGCATGGCGATCGACCTGGCCAAGTGCACCGGCTGCTCGTCCTGCGTCACCGCGTGTTATTCGGAGAACAACATCCCCTGGGTGGGCTACGAGAACGTGACCCGCGGCCGCGAGATGAGCTGGATGCGGATTGAGCGCTACTGGGAAGGCGGTACCGAGCCGGGCGAGGCGTTCGGCGCCCGGGTCATCCCGATGCTCTGCCAGCACTGCGAGAACGCCCCCTGCGAGCCGGTGTGTCCGGTGTACGCGTCCTATCACACCGCGGACGGCCTGAACGGGCAGGTGTACAACCGCTGCGTGGGCACTCGCTACTGCAGCAACAACTGTCCCTACAAGGTGCGCTACTTCAACTGGTTCCCGTTCGCCAAGCGGTCGTTCGAGTCGCCCCTCGACCTGCAGCTCAATCCCGAGGTGACGGTGCGGGCCCGCGGCGTCATGGAGAAGTGCACCTTCTGCGTGCAGCGGATCCGGGGCGCCCAGCACCAGGCCCGGCTGGAAGACCGGCCGCTCCGGGACGGTGATGTCGTGACGGCCTGCCAGCAGGCCTGCCCGTCGGGTGCGATCGTCTTCGGCAACGTCACCGATCCGGAGAGCCGGGTCGCAAAGGCCAAGGAAAACCACCGCGAGTATCACGTGCTGGAGGACACCAACGTGCGGTCGAGCATCACCTACCTCGCCAAGGTGCACGCATGACCGCGATCGCGCACGAGCCGCACCGGCCCAATCAGACCCACGCCGAGGTCACCCGGGACGTCCTCGCCACGCTGAGCACGCCGAGCCGCGGCTACTACATGGCGCTGTTCACGGCGATCTTCATGTTCCTGGTCGGTCTCTTCACCTTCGTGATGCTGCTGAAAGAGGGGTTGGGGCTGGCAGGCTACACGCCGCCGGTGATGTGGAGCGTCTACATCACGACGTTCGTGTTCTGGATCGGTATCGGCCACGCCGGCACGCTCATCTCGGCCATCCTCTTCCTGTTCCGCTCGCCGTGGCGCACGGTGGTGTACCGGTCCACCGAGGCAATGACGGTGTTCGCGGTGATGACCGCGGCGCTCTTCCCGATCATCCACATCGGGCGGCAGTGGATCTTCTACTGGCTGCTGCCCTACCCGAACGAGCGGTTCCTCTGGCCCAACTTCAAGTCGCCGCTGCTGTGGGACGTCTTCGCGATCACCACCTACTTCACGGTCTCGACGACGTTTCTCATCGTGGGCCTGATCCCCGACGTCTCGGCCATCCGGGACAAGGTGACCGGCTGGCGGCACAAGGTCTACAAGATGTTTTCGCTGGGCTGGACCGGCGCGGACAGCCAGTGGCGGCACTACAACAAGGCGTACATCTACCTGGCCGCTCTCGCCACGCCGCTGGTGCTGTCGGTCCACTCGGTGGTGTCGTGGGACTTCGCCATGGCCATCATCCCGGGCTGGCACGGGACGATCTTCGCGCCCTACTTCGTTGCCGGAGCCATCTACAGCGGCATCGGCATGGTGCTGACGCTGCTGATCCCGCTCCGCAAGGTGCTCAAGCTCGAGCACATGATGACGGACTATCACTTCGACAATCTGGCCAAGCTGACGCTGCTCACCGGCTCGATCCTGTTCTATGCCTACGCGATGGAGTACTTCGTCGCCTGGTACAGCGGCAACGCCTTCGAGCAGACCACCTTCTGGCGCCGGGCCTTCGGGCCGATGTGGTGGGCCGGCTGGTCGATGATCATCTGCAACGCGTTCGTGAGCCAGCTGCTCTGGTTCAAGAAGATCCGTACCAATCTCACGGCGCTGTTCATCATCTCGCTGTTCATCAATCTGGGGATGTGGTTCGAGCGGTTCGTGATCATCGCCTCGTCGCTCAGCAACGATTATCTGCCGGGCGCCTGGCAGAACCCCGTGGTCACCTGGGCCGACTGGGGCATCCTGATCGGGTCGTTCGGCTGGTTCTTCATGTACTTCCTCCTCTTCGCCCGCACCTTCCCGGTGGTGGCGATCCAGGAGGTCAAGGAGATGATTCCGTTCCCCCGGAAGCACGGAGGAGGGCACTGATGGCCAGGAAGAACGTTCCCGGCGTGCTCGCCTCGTTCCTGCAGGTGGACGCGGCGGTCGACGCGATCACCGGGCTCAAGTCGAAGGGGTTCCGCGACCTCACGGTATACACCGCGGCGCCGAACCACGAGATCGACGCGGCGCTCGACCATCCGGTGAGCTGGGTGCGGATGTTCACGCTGATCGGCGGGCTCACCGGCGTCACCGCCGGATTCGCGATGACCATCTGGATGTCGAATGACTGGCCGCTCCTGGTCGGCGGCAAGCCGATCGGGACGCCGGTGCCCTACGTCGCGATTGCGTTCGAGCTCACGGTCCTGTACGCCTCGCTCTGCACGGTGGCGGGGGTGATCATCCTCTCGCTGCGCAAATCGCTGAAAGGACGGCCGTATCATCCCAGCTTCAGCGACGACCGGATCGGCATCTTCGTGCCCTGCGCGCCGGACCAGGCTCCGGCGGTCCGCGACCTGCTGGCCCGTGCCGGATCCGAGGAGGTGACCGTCCATGCCGCGTAGGCTGCTGGCCGCGGCGGTCGCGCTCCTGCTGGGCGGCTGCGACTGGTACTACAACACCCTGCCGTCTCCCGACGACTTGATGGCGGCGGTGCCGTGGTTCGATCACATGATCAAATCGCGGGCGGTGCATCCGTACCAGCGAACCGACATCCCACACACCACGGTGCCCGGTACCGTGCCGATCACCGGCAACGAGCCGAACGATTCGGCGCTCTTCAAGGGCGGCAATGCATCGCTCGCCGACCGGCTGGTGAACCCGACCGTGCCGGCGGAAACCCTGGTCCGGGGCGACACGCTCTTCCGGACCTTCTGCGCGGTCTGTCACGGCCAGGCGGGGGCAGGAGACGGACTGGTCCGGGTTGGGGCGCCGTCACTGCTCACCGCCTCGGCCACGGGCCGTTCCGACGGGTACCTCTACAGCATCATTCGCTACGGGCGGGGCGTGATGCCCCGCTATGGAGACAAGGTGTACCTCCGCGAGGATCGCTGGGCCATCGTGAACTATGTCCGCAAGCTTCAGCGCGACGCCGCAGTGGTCCTGCCGGCGCCCGGAGTAGGAGGGGCCGGTCGATGACCGACCAGGACAGGCAGCGTCTCGCGGCAGGGTCGGTCAGCGGGCGGTATGGATTCTTCATGGGGGCGGGCGGGCTGTTCGCCGTCCTCGGTCTGGTGCTTTTCATTCTGGCGGTGATAGGAGAGGGTAGCGTCAGGGCGTGGCACGCGTTCCACGTCAACTGGCTCTACTTTACCGGGCTCGCCGCCGGCAGCCTGGCCATCGTCGCGGTGCACAAGATCGCCAACGCCAAGTGGTCGGGGGTGATCATCCGGTTCTCGGAAGCCACGGTGTATTTCGGCGTCGTGTCGGTGATCGGGGCTGTACTCATCTTCACGCTCGGATACGAGGCGATCTACGGGCAGATGGAGGGCCAGCTCCATGGGATGTCCCATGGCAAGGCGCTCTGGCTGTCGCACGGCTTCATGGCGGCACGGGTAATCGGCGGCCTGGTCGCACTGTTCACAGTGGGGTGGCTCCTGGTGCGGGCCGACGTGCTGCCCGACATGGCCGCGGTCAAGGACCACGTGCAGGATGGCCGGCGGGCGCTCTACGACCAATGGACCGCAAGCCATGACGTATCGCCGGCCGGCGCCGCGCGGAACGAGGTGCGGATCCATCGGCTGGCGCCGGGATACGTCGTGCTCTATGCCCTGGTGGCCACCATCGTGGCGTTCGACGGCATCATGGCACTGCAGCCGCACTGGTTCTCCAATCTGCTGGGCGGCTGGTACTTCATGGGGTCGTTCCTGGGGGGACACACCCTGCTGGTGCTGCTCCTGTTCTATGGAAGACGGCAGCTCGGCATCCAGGACCTGGTGACTCCCAAGCAGCGGCACGACCTGGGCAAGCTCTGCTTCGGCTTCACGGTATTCTGGGCCTACCTGATGTGGGCCCAGTTCCTGGTGATCTGGTACGGCAATCTGCCGGAGGAAACCGGGTTCGTGTTCGCCCGGCTATGGGGCCCCTGGCGCCCGATCGGGACCGTGGTGCTGATCGGCATGTTCATCATCCCGTTCTGGGGCTTCATCTCGGTGGCGGCCAAGATGTCGCGATTCTTTCTGCCGTTCTTCGCCACCATCAGCCTGGTATCCCTCTGGCTGGAGCGCTATCTGCTGGTGACGCCGTCGGTGACGGCGGAGGCGGGACCGGCGTTCGGGCTGCCCGAGCTAGGTCCTCTGCTCCTCTTCCTGGGTGCGTTCCTGCTCGCGTACGGGGTGTTTGCGCGGACCTTCCCGATGGTGTCGCCGCGACTGGCGGCGATCACCCTGGCGAAGGAGGCTGGGCACTAGGAGTCCGAGCTGCCTCGCGGCGAAGCAATCTCGGCTCCAAAATGAAAACGGCCCCGCATCACTGCGGGGCCGTTCGTTTTTGCAGCCTCGAGCAGGTTTCCTACCGTATCGTTGCCACCTTCGCCAGCGCGTTCAGGGAATCCACGGTCAGCCGCCCCGTCACCATCAGGATCCGGATGCCGCGGCGGGTGACGCCGTGCTCCTCCACGTAGTCGGGTGGAGTGCGGCTCGCTGCGCTCGCGAACACGTCGGGCGCCGACTGCCGCTGCAGCAGGTCGAATACCTTGGCCACCGGGCCCTCGATGCTCTGGATCACCTCGCCGGTGCCGTCCTGCTGGGCCACGATGACCGTGGGCCGCTCACCGCCCGAGCCGGGCTGGAGCAGGACCCCGATCACCGGCATTCCCTCGATGAAGGGCAGGCCGCTGCCGGCGATCTTGAGCGCCTCTTCCCACGACACCCTCCGCCAGATCCGCTCGAACGACGAGACGGTTTCGAGCCGGGGAGCCGGCGCGGGCTGATCGAGCGACTCGCGAGTGGGCAGCACCGAGGAAACCAGCTGCAGCATCGGCGCGGGCATGATGGCCGCCTCCGGCCGCTGCCCGGTGACGGACCGCACCGATGATCGCCGTGTCCTGCGCTCCGGCACCGGCCGGTCGGAGGGCACGAAATCGGGCGCCGGCGAAACCGTCGCCAGTTGCGGCGCCACGGTGGCCAGGGGTATGGCCTTGATGCTGACCTTGTCGGCCTCCAGCGTGTCCGCCACGGTGGCGGCAATCGCCTCAGGAGCGCGAGGGGGGTCGAAAATGCTCCGCCCAGCCCAGCCGGCGCCGATGGCCACCATGATGCCGGCCGCCCACTTGGCCGACCGGCGAAGGCTCCGCTGCAACCGCGAAAAGTGCGGCAATCCAATGCGGCGCTCCTCGAGCGACGCGTAGGGCGGCGGGATGATCAGGGCGCGGGGCGTCAGCGTGGCCAGGAGCGCCGTGGTACGGTCGCGCATGGCCGCGTGGGCGTCGCGGTTGTCACTGCACCGGGCGCAGACCGCCAGGTGGGTTTCGATCTCGACGCACTGCGAACGGCTCAGCGCCTGGTCGAGATACGCATGCAGCTCGTCGTCAGGAACGTGCCGCGTCAGCCGTATATTCAGTTCGGTCATAGGCCTCAATGAGTCGCTTCCGTGCCCGGGCAAGCGTCGTACCAACCGCGCCCACCGCGAGCCCCGTCTGCGCCGCAATCTCCGGGTAACTCAGTCCGCCATCCCACAACAGGAGCACATCTCGGTCCCGATCGGTGAGGGTAGCCAACGCGCCGCTCACCTGGGCCCACCGCTCGTCCCGCTCGACCGTCTCGTCCGCCGAAGCGTCCGGCGTCGAGAGCGGCACGGGATCGTCCTTCAACAGCGTGAGGTGTTTCTTGCGCCGAATCGCGGCGCGGGCCTCGTCCCTGGCCAGATTGGCCGCCACGGCAAAGATCCACGCCCGAGGCTTTTCGGGACGGTGGGCCATGGCGCGGATGAACACTTCCTGGGCGAGATCCTCGGCGCGGTCGGCGTCCCAGATCTTTCGATACAGGAAACGGACCACCGCCGCATAGTGCGTCGTGTACAGGCGCTCAAGATCGTCCATGAGGTCGGTATCCCCTCGTGATATGTCGTGTTCCCAAGGCTATAGGACGAGGGCCGTTGGGGTTTGTTGCACATTACGAAGGTATCATAATAGTGGGTAATGGGTAGTGGTTAGTGGCTAGCGAGTAAGGAGCGGGGGCCAAGTCCCTAAGTCCGTGTCACTATTGAACAACCACTGCTCACTAACCACTAACCACTGACCACTAACCACTAACCCCTTGCACCAGCAGCGAACACGCACCCCGGATGCATCACCTCGCCCCCCTCGGGCCACTGGGTGCAGAGGTCCGGCTTGGCGGGCCGGCCATCGGGACGGGTCCTCCCATGCAGGGAGCAGTGCACCCCGTCATCCAGCAGGAAACCGCACGCCGAAATCATCTCGGCGTTCATGGAGTACGGAGTCTCCCGGGAGACTTTGCAGAGGTAGGGTGACCGCCGGCTCCGGATCAGGGCCTCGAGCCGCTTTTCCCGCGTCGTGCACATGATCTCGACCTGGAGATCCCGGCAGCAGGCGGCACCCCGGCGATTGTCCGCCGTGCGGCAGGGCGCCCCGGCGCACGGATTGGTGCCGTGGTGAACCGGCAGAGCGCGGGGCGGCAGTACCGGCTCGGGCAGTTTCCGGCTGGCAAGATGACCCGACTCGACGATGCGGAACCTGTTCGGCCCGAGCCGGCGGGGCGCACGGGGCGGTGGTGCCTTCGCTGACCGATTGCTGGAGTAACCAAACGCCGAGCAGGAGGAGGTTGCCCCGTTCTGGGAGAGAAATCGGCAGGGTACCTGGAGCTCCGCCGCGACGTAGAGGTCCTCGTCGTCCTCCCACAGGTCCGACAGGAAGGTGATCCGCTCAGTATGTCCGAGGAGCCAGGTGGCCTCGTGGTCGCCGGAGCGGGGTCCGTCGTCTAAGGTGGTTACCCGGAGGATGACCCGGAGTCCTCGACAGTGGGCGCCCATGGCCCGACAAGGTGGCGCCACCGCGCCCGCTGGGGTTAGCATCCTCGCAAAGATATCAGGAGGTGGGGGATAGATGGCATTCCGCACCCTCGGCATGTATATTTGTGAACTTGTTCACAAGGGTTTTTCGGTGCGGTCATCCGGGCGACACCGAACGGAAATCATCTCACAATTATCAACCAGGTCTGGGAGGCGGGAAGGATGAAGAACATCGCGGTATTGGCTGGGCTGACCCTCGCATTGTCCGCTTGCGGCGACAAGAGTGGAACCCCGGCGGCCGACACCACTGCCGCTGTGAGCCCTCCGCCTGCGGCGGCTGCGGGCGCGACCCACAACGTCCAGATGGTGATGGAAGGAACGACCCCCAAGTTCGTGCCGAACGAGCTCTCCGTGAAGGCGGGGGACCAGGTCGTCTTCACCTACGTGGGAACAGGCGGACCGCACAACGTCGCCTTCTACGCCGACAGTGTTCCGGCCGGGGCCGTGCCGGTCCTCATGGCGCAGATCAAGGATGGCCTCGACTCCCTCAGCACCGCGCTCCTGACGGATCCCAACACGAGCGTCACGATCTCGTTTGCCGGCGCGCCGGCCGGTGAATACAAGTTCACCTGCACGCCGCACAGTGCGATGGGGATGCACGGGAAGATCACCGTCACGCCGTAACACAGCAGTGACCAGTGACCAGTGACCAGTGAAGGGGGCTTCCGGAGTACCGGGGGCCCCCTTCCTGCGTTCACGGGTCACGGTCGCGGGTCACAGTAACGATCACGACGCCCGCCACCAGCGCCCCGCCCAGCACGTCCACCCCGTAGTGCATCTGGCAATAAACCACCCCCACCGTCAGCAGCACGGTCGGCATTCCCAGAACTAACCCCAGCGGTCGAGAGCCCCTCGCCGACATCACCGACGCGGTGATCATTCCAGCCACGTGGGACGAAGGGAAGGCCGCGCCGTACGCGCTTCCCTCGGACAGGACCTCGTACACCAGCCTGGCGGCCCAGTTGTCGAGAAAGGTCGCGGACGGTCGGGGGAACTCGTAATAGGGTCCGGCCACCGGGAAGAAGATGAAGACCAGGTAGCAGACCAGGAACGTGACCACCTCCGCGAGTACCACCCGCCGGAGATTCTTGTGATCACCCTTCCAGAGGAAGTACAGCGGCCCAGCCGGTATCACGAGGTAATAGGAGAAGTAGACGGCGTGCAGCAGGGTGCTCCAGAACTCACTTGGCGCGCGGTGCCACCACTCGCGACTCACCTGCTCGCCGAAGATGGCCGCCTCCCAGCGCTGGACCAGTGCGTCGTGCGTCACGACGGCGCCGTGGCCAGCGAGCAGATCCAGTGCGCCGTAGAGGGCCAGCAGAATGAACAGTGGGTAGAGGTCCGCGAATCCCCGCCCCAGCGGGCCCAATCCCGGCCGGTTCACCAGGAAAACCAGCGTAACGACCAGCGCGTTCGCCACCAGGACACCAGCGACGCCGGGATTCTCCGGCAGGCGGGCCAGCGCCACGACCGTGACAACCGCGATGTAGAGCAGGATCACCCGGTCGACCGGGCGGAGGGTCACAACCAGCCCGAGCCGCGGTACCAGTGAGCGGTGGCTTCGGCGCCGGAGGACAGGTCGTGCTCCGCGTGCCAGCCCGTGGCCACCTCCAGCGGCGCCGGATCGGCGGTCCAGGCGGGAGCGAAAAAATCGTGGGTCTTGTCTGGGGTGAGGAGCGTTGCCCGGCCGCGCATCCTTGCCACGGTGTGAGTGAGCGAGAGAGCCGCGACGGACGACCAGCGAGGCAGCCGGATGAGTCGGGGACGAGTGCCGACCGCGCGCCCGACCGTTGCCACCAGGGACGCGCTGGTGAGGACCTCGGGATGGCAGGCGTAGAAGGTTTGTCCGCTGGTATTGGGGCTCGCCCCGGTCGCCGCGAGAGCCATCGCCAGGTCCGGGCCGTACACCAGCGACAGCTCCTGATTGCCGTCACCGAATACCGGCACCAAGCCCAGC
>Ga0070698_100002929_pt1 | contig 18779 bp, 23 predicted proteins | sample KBSK1502metaG_FD_65477 | JGI IMG/M metagenome (GOLD analysis project Ga0070698, IMG submission 65477) | Corn, switchgrass and miscanthus rhizosphere microbial communities from Kellogg Biological Station, Michigan, USA - KBS K1-50-2 metaG | ecosystem: Host-associated > Plants > Roots >...
AACTGGTCGCTGACGGGCCGGATCAGGTCTGGTCATGAGATATCACGAAACTGAAAGGACCCTGGCGCGGGATCTGGTTCGACCTGTACGTGATGCTGGACATCTTCTCCCGCAAGGCGATGCGCTGGGAAGTGCACGCCACCGAGAACGCCGCCCTCGCTGCGGCATTCATCGAGAACGCCATTGCCGCTAATCACAGCACCGCGCCCCGGTTCATTCACGCCGACCGCGGCACCTCGATGACATCCAAGCCATTCGCCGGGCTGCTGGCCGACCTGCACATCACCCAGACCCATTCCCGCCCGCACGTTTCCAACGACAACCCCTATAGCGAGGCGCAGTTCAAAACCCTCAAATACTGCCCGGCCTTCCCCGGGACCTTCGGCTCCCTGCACGACGCCCGGGTCTTCTGCGACGCCTTCTTCACCTACTACAACAACGACCACCGCCATTCCGGCATCGGCCTGTACACGCCCGCATCCGTCCACGACGGCACCGCCAGCGCCATCCGGTCATGCCGCCAGCAGACCCTCGACGAGGCCTATGCCGCCAGCCCACGCCGGTTCCACAACCGCCGGCCCCTAGCCCCGCCGTTGCCCGCCAGAGTCTGGATCAACCAGCCCCCCGCCACCCTCGAGACGGAGGTGACACCACAAACGAACCGAGTCGCCTGATGTCTCATTCAGTTTGACAGGCACCGGCCAGCGGCTCACCAACCACCCGTGATAACGACACGACAGATGGAATAATCTGTAAGGCGATGCAGTCCGCGGAGGGGCGCGCTAATCCTGGTAATATGCTGGCCGTCCGCGCCGTGAACGAACGGGTGATCTGTGCGCGGCCACGTGAGTGCCCGCATAGCTAACCGGCGTCCGGTTGGGTACGCCGCTTCATGTGTTCGCCGGTCTCATGGATGGGCGCCTGATCCTGCTTGCTGGGCTGGGTATCTCCGGTCTTGACCAGATCGGCCCCACTGGTCTCTCCGGCAGCCAGCCGGTGAAAGGCTGCGCGCCGATCAAGACTAACAGCCCGTCGGCTGGCTCAGCTTGGCTTTCACCGTGTCCCGGCGCCGGAGTCTGAGCTGTTCCAGGCGTCCGTCGCCGCCCCCCGCGACCTCGGTGTGGTAGCGGACGTCGATGTTGGGCGTGGTTGCGATCTCGCGAATCAGGTACCGGGACATGCTCGCTGCCAGGGCGTTCGAGCGGATGGGGATGGTCACCTGCTGCGCATACCTCGACAGGTGCACGGCGGGCTGCCCGGCCGAGTTGCCGCCGCCGCCCACCACGAAGGCCCGCTTCCCGGCCAGAGTCTGGGCCTCTGTCGTGGCGGCGCCGTAGAACACGCCGGCACCGGCCGGCAAGTCCAGTTCGGGCACTTCGAGCCGTCGGTAGGAAACGCCGGTCGCGATGATCACGGCACGGCTCGTGACAGCGCTCCCGTCGAACCCGGAAAATCGGCTCCCGGCTGGTTATGAGGGCCGACAGGATCCGGCATCACCTGGACAATGGGCTTCACCGAGCTAGGCGTCAGGTCACTCTGCTCAGAACCGGACGAGGCCGCCATCGACGAGCAGCGATTCGCCGGTGATGAAGGCTGCCTCGTCCGAGGCGAGGAATGCGACCGCTGCCGCGATCTCCTCAGGCTGTGCGGCCCGGCCCAGCGGTGCCTCGCGCTCCGCGGCGAGCTTGGCGGATCCGGCGTCTCGGCAGGTCAGAGAGCTGATCTCGCGGTCGATCAACTGCCACATCGGTGTGGAAGTGACGTGGCCCGGGCAGTAGGCGTTGACCGTGATGGCATGCGGTGCGAGCTCGACGGCGAGGCTCTGCGTGAGACCGATAACTCCGAATTTGCTTGCCGCGTACGCGCCGATCAGCTCATTGCCCCGGCGGCCCGCTCCGGAGGAGGCGTTGATGATCCTGCCTCCGCTGCGCTGGGCGACCATCTGGCGCGCCGCCTCGCGGCAGCCGAGGAACACCCCCCGCAGGTTGACGGCGATCAGCCGATCCCAGGTCTCCGTTGTGGTGTCGAGAAGCGAACCGATGGCGATGGTTGCCGCGTTGTTAACCATGATGTCGAGTCGTCCGAAGGCGGCAATAGTGCGTTGCACCGACATCCGCATGTCGTTCTCGTCGGAGACATCACCCGCGATTGCGATCGCCCCGCCTGCGCAGCCGGCGATGTCGTCAACGGCACGCGCGGCCGAGTCCTGGTGGAGGGCCAGTACCGCGACTGCCGCGCCCTCGTCGGCGAACCGCCGGGCTATGGCATAGCCGATGCCCTGCGCACCTCCGGTCACCAGGGCGACCTTGCCGTGCAGGCGGTTCACGAGCCGCAGAATCTGATGTCGCGGGCTCGGGCCCGGGCAAGCCGACTTGTCATGATGGCCCGCTCAGGACCGCGACCGCGTCGATCTCCATCAGCAGGTCCGGCAGCCCGAGGTTGGCCGCCTGCACAAGCGTGCAGATCGGAAACCGCCCGCGTTCAAACAGGCCTTCGCGTACGCCGATCTCGGCAGCTGCGTGGCGCACGTCCTTCAGGAAGACAGTGATCTTGACAATGTCCGCGAGGGTCCCGCCCGCGGCGTCGACGGCGAGCCCGATATTCCGCCAGACCTGCTCGGCCTGCCTGCGCGGATCACCGACGCCGACGATCTGGTTCTGCTCGTCGAACGCCACCTGCCCCGCGATATAGAGCGTGTCGCCGCAGCGTATCGCGTGGGAATAGGGTTCGGGTGGGGCTGCTAGGCCGTCGGGTTCGAGATACTGCCGGTGCATCGCGCCTCCAGTCGCAGGCGTGGTCAGGTGGGATCCGCGTGCGCGGGGTCGGGTCCTCGCGGGGTAACCCGGCCCACGCCGCGTTCGATGGCACGCGCCAGGCGGAGCGCGGTCTGCTCTTGGTACGGCCGGGACACAAGCTGCACACTGGCGGGGAGGCCCGACGAGCCGACACCAGTTGGCACGGCGACCGAGGGCAGGCCGGCGAGGTTGAACGGGGCAGTGGTGCGGACAAGCGCGTCGATCACCGGCTCGGACGTTCCGGCGAACTGGTAGTCAAGCTGGTCGCAGCGCTGCGCGGCGGCCGGAACGGTGGGGGCGAGCAACGCGTCGAGTCGCTCGGCTCCGAACGCCGCGGCGATGGCCTGCTGGATCAGGCGGCGGGTTCGCTGAGCGCGGAGATAGACCGATGCCGGCAGCAGCAGGCCGGTCTCGAGGAGGCCGCGGACGCCGTCGCCGACAAGTCCGGCCGAGCGCGCCATGCGCGTCTCGTGGTAGGACGCTGCCTCGGCGGCCACGATCGCGAACTCGGCCGCGAGGCTCCGTCCGAGTTCGGGCAGGGCTATTTCCTTGATCTCGGCACCGCCGGCCTCAAGCAGCGATAGGGCGAAGTCGAGCGCGCTGTCGAAGTCGGGCTCACACGGAGCGAACGGATCGCCGCGGAGCAGGCCGACGCGCAGCCCTGCGACTTCATCGTCTGGCCGGAGCAGCGGCTCGGGCAGGGGCGGACCGGCCTGCGTGGTGGGATCGAGGCTATCTGGTCCGGCCAGCACTGACAGGAGCAGCGCCGCGTCCTGCACCGTCCGCGCCAGCGGGCCGACATGGTCGAGCGACCAGCTGAGCGCGAGCGCGCCCGCGCGGCTGACACGTCCGTATGTCGGCTTGACGCCGACCACTCCGCAGTGCGAGGCCGGTATCCGGATCGATCCGCCGGTGTCGGAGCCTATTGCCCCCATCGCGGCGCCCGCTGCGACGGCAGCGCCGGAGCCGCCGCTAGAGCCGCCTGGGCTGCGTTCGAGATCCCACGGATTGCGGGTCGGCGGCGTGTAGACGCCGCAGGCAAGCTCGTGCGTTGTTGTCTTGCCGACCACGATCGCGCCGGCGGCACGCAGCCGGGCGACCGCGGTGGCGTCCTGGCGGGCCGGGGTAGCGTCTGCGTAAAGTTCCGAGCCGCAGCGCGTGGGCACGCCGGCCAGGTCGAAGATGTCTTTCACGGCCACCGGGATGCCCCGCAGCGGTCCGCCCCCGGGTTGCCTGTCCTGCTCGCGTGCCTCTCGCAATGCCTGCTCGGCGCGGATGCAGACGAACGCGTGCAGAAGCGGCTCGACCGCTTGGAGTCGTTGCAGTGTGGAGGCGACGACTTCGGAGGGCGCAAGCTCATCCGCGGCTATCCGGGCCGCCGCCTCGGCAAGGTCAAGGGCCCACGGCTGTTCGGACGCCAAGCTCACTCCTCCCGCGTGTGCTCGAAGGCGGCTGCCGGGTCGAAGGCGATCGCGGGCTCGACGCCCTCAAGCTCTTCGGCGGGCAAGCTTCTGTGACCGGCGAGCTGACCCTGAAGCTGGACCGCCACCTCTGCGAGGCGCTCGGGAGCCAGCGGCGCTCCAAGCTCAGCCGCGAGTGCCGCCACGAGGTCTGTGTTCACGCCTGAGCCTCTGGGAACGCGCGGAAAAGCGACTCGACGTTCTCCACGAAGTGCACGCTGGCCTCTTCGATCTGCGCGAGGTACCGTCGCCCGAGCTCGGCGCTGGAGCCTGAAGGGTCACCCCAGACTCCCGAGCGGCTCGCCCGGGGCAGCGTGCCGCGGGCGGAGAAGAAATAGGCAGCGACCATCGCGGGCGTCATCTCAACCGGGAACGAAGGGTACTCACGCACCGCAAGATCGAGCTTGACGAGCGACTCGTCGACCGCGAGCACTGCTGAGGTCTCGCCGATGTTGGCGTGAAGCCCCACTCGCGCGCTGAGGTATTCGGTGAGCTGGTCAGGCGGCAGCGCGTCCCAGTAATTGAACGGGAACGCGATCGTGCCGGGCGGGAGTTTATCGCCGACCTCCATGATCGCTGCCGGGAGCGCAATGCTGTTGGTGTAGTGGCCGTTGACAAAGATGATCTCGCGGAAGCCGCCGCCTGCCAGCGACAGGAGGACATCCTGGACGAGGGCCGTCAGAGTCCGCGGCGAGATGAACGGGACACCTGCATACCCTCGGTGGTCGCCCGAGACGCCATAGGTCAGCGTGGGTGCGACAAGCGCATTGATACGGCGCGCAAGCCGCATGCTCACCTCGGTGGCCAGGATCGAGTCAGTGCCGAACGGGGCGTGCGGCCCGTGCTGTTCGGTCGACCCGACCGGGACGATCACCTTCGGGCTCTCCCGTAGCTGCTCCTTCACGTCGCCTAGCGTGCATTCGGCCAGGACAATCTTGCGCGTGTCGTTCACCTGTTACCCCGCACCTTCTGACGGTAGATTCCAAGGGCTGCCAGGATGATCAGGCCCTGGATCAGTTCCTGGTAGAAAGCGTTTACCTGGAGGGTGTTGAAAAGGTCGTTCAGGAACCCGAGAACGAGCGCGCCGCCCAGCACGCCGATCACCGAGCCTCTCCCGCCGAACAGGCTCACGCCGCCGATCACCACGGCGGTCACCGTGGAAAGCAGCAGCGTGGCGCCCAGATCAGGCGCGCCGACCCCTGTTTGCGTGAGCTCGAGCAAGCCAGCCATCGCGGCGATCACCGCAGCGAGGATGTAGGACGCGATGCTCACCCGGACAACGCGCACGCCGGCCAGCCGGGCCGCGTCCCGGTCCCCGCCCACCGCGTACAGGTGCTTGCCGAACGCGGTGTGCCGTGCCACATACCAGCAGGCCACCCAGAACACAGCCACGATCAGCAGCAGCATCGGGATGCCGGCCACCGTATCGGAGTAAAGGTTATAAAAGGACGGCGCCGCCTGTCCGACCGGATTGACACTGTAGGTATAAGCCACGCCCTGAAGAATGTAATACATTCCGAAGGTTGTAATCAGCGGCGAAATCCTCAGGAAATTTACCACCAGGCCGTTGATCGTCCCGACCGCAAGGCCAATGCCCAGCGACGCCAGCACCGCCAGCGAAATGGCGTCGCCGCGGCCGTTCATGATTACCGCCGCCATCATCCCGCTGAGGGTCGCGACCGAGCCGACCGACAAGTCGATGCCTCCGCCCACGACGGCGAAGAACTGCGCAGCCGAAGCCATGCCCACAAAGGTCGCGCCTTTGAGCGTTTCCACGAGGACCGGCCCCGACCGGAAGCTGGCCGAGGCCGAGACGCCGATCGTGACCAGCACTCCGAGCAGCACCCAGGCGACGAGAGGCCGTGCCTGGTGTCGCACCCACTCGGCCGGCCACCAGCCGTGCGGCACAGTCGGCCGTTCCGGTTCTATTTGCACGCGTTGCACAGTCACGCTCCGCCTGCTCCCTGGTTGGCGGTTAGCCCGGCGGGGCCATCGCCGGTGACCGCGCCGGACTCGCTCTCTTCGCCGAGCACAGCGAGCCGCAGTATCGTCTCCTCGCTGAACTCGTCCGGCTTGAGCGTGCCCGCAATCGCGCCGGCTCGCATGACGATGATCCTGTCGCTCATGGCGATCACCTCGGGCAGTTCGGATGAGATCAGCAGCACGCCCGCGCCGCCGCCCAGAAGCTCCTCAATCAAGCGGTAGATCTCAAACTTCGCACCGACGTCGACACCTCTTGTCGGCTCGTCGAGAACCGCGACCTCAGGCGGTGGCTCGGTAACCAGCCATTTGCTCAGGACCGCCTTCTGCTGGTTCCCCCCGCTCAGCGCTCCCACGCTCGCATCGATCAGAGGGGGGCGGATCCCGAAGCGCCGGACAGCCTCGCTGGCGAGCCGCCGTTCCTCAGTTCTGCGCACAACGCCCGCCCTGGACAGTTCGCTCAGGTGAGCCAGCGCGATGTTCTCACGCAGCGAATGCCCGAGGATGAGCCCCTCTCGCTTCCGGTCTTCTGGGATCACCACGATGCCCGCCCGGGCGGCGTCCCGGGGCCGCCTGAGCCGGACGGGCCGACCGTTTCTCAGTACGGTTCCGGACCTGGCGGGGCGGACTCCGCCCAGGATGCTTGCGAGCCGGGACCGGCTTGAGCCGACCAGGCCCGCCACCCCCAGGACCTCGCCGGCTCGCAGCTCAAAGCTCACCGGCGCGCTGCCCGGGCGGAGCCGTAGCTTTCGCACTTCGAGCACCACTCGCTCGCGAGGCGGCTTGCGCGGGGGCCGCGTGCCGACATCGCGCCCGACCATGAGGCGGATCAGCTCGTCGGTCGTGAGGTTGTCCACGCTCCGCGTGGCCACGAGCCCTCCGTCCTTGAGCACCGTTGCCCGGTCGGCGAGCTGGAAGATCTCCGCCAGACGGTGGGAGATGTAAAGAACGCCGAGCCCGGCTGCCCGCACATTCCTGATCACCGCGAACACGCGATCAAGCTCAGGGCCTGACAGAATCGCCGAGGGCTCATCCAGAATCAGTACCCGCGCGTCGAACAGCAGGGCTCGCGCGATCTCGACCAGCTGCCGCTCCGCCACGCTGAGCGCGGAGACGTCGCTTCCCAGGCGGATCCTCGCACCCACCATGTCGAGCGCGTCGCGCGCTTTGCTTCGCATCGCCTTTCGCTCCAGGACCCCGGCATGGCGGCGCAGCTCCCCGCCGAGGAACATGCCCTCGAGCACGGTGAGTCCGGAGATCAGGCTCGGCTCCTGGTAGACCACGCCGATACCACGCGCCCGCGCCTTCCCTGGGGTGAGCGTGCCGATCTCCTCGCCGAGGATCATCACCTTCCCTGCGTCGGGCGTCTCGGCACCGGTCAGGATCTTGACCAGGGTCGACTTTCCCGCGCCATTCTCGCCGACCAGGGCATGAATCTCGCCAGGCAGCACCTCGAGGGACACGTCCTGCAGTGCGGTGACACCGCCGTAGCGCTTGCAGATGCCGTGCGCTGCGATTAGCGGTCCCTCGAGATGCTCCATTTCCCTGCCTGTCTTGCCGACGGCGCCCGGAGTTACTTAAGCAGATTCAAGGACGCGAGCTCCGAATGGCTCAGTACGGTGTTGGTGCCGACGTACATATCGTCACTGAACTGCGGCTGGTAGTACCTGCTGAGCGGCGGGAAAATATCTCCGTACTGAGGAAGCGCGGAGATGTTGATATTCTTCGGAACTGACTGCCCCTGGACTGCCTTGTAAGCGATCTGGATGGCCAGCTGCGAATCAGTGGGCGGGAACTGAAGCATCGCCGCCTGTATGCTGTTCTGAACCGCTAGCCGGAGTGTGCCATTCGTCGCCGCTGCGCCCGCGACTGGCGGGATGGGCCTGACGCTCGAATTCGCGTAGGCCAGCATGATCCCGGTGACAGCCTCGCCGCCGACTCCCCACGCCCCGGTGAACTTCTTACCCGACGCGATCGCGGTCGCGGCGAGCTGCTTGGCCGTGCTGATCGAGTAATTCGCGTTGCCGGCGTTGACGATGTGGATGTTGGGGTACTTGTTCATCACCGAGTAGAAGCCTTTGTCGTACAGGATCGTCGTGGCGTTGCCCGGCAACCCGCCGACGTACAGCAGGTTGCCCTTGTAGTTCATCTTCTTGGCCAGCCACTGGGCAAGGGGCACCGACGCCGTCGCCGCATCCGGGTTGATGAGCGAAGTGTAGTCGTTCGTGTTCACCGTGCTATCCAGGAGGATCACCTTGATCCCCGCAGCCATTGCTCGCTCGACCGGGCCGGTGTCGGCTGCCGCCCCGAGCGGAACGAGCACGATCGCGTTCGGATGCTCGGCGATGGCTTGCTGGATCAAGGGAAGTTGCGTGGTCGCGTTTCCTTCGCCGTTGAAATAGACAAGGTTCACGCCGAGCTGGTTTGCGGTCTTTCGTGCCACCGCGTCGAGCTGCGCTGCCCAGCTGTTCGACGTGCCTTGTGAGATGAACGCGATCGTCGCGTGCTTGGCGCTGGCGCTGCTGCTGCTGCTGGTACTGCTGCCGGTACTGCTGCCGGAACTGCTGCAAGCTGCTAGGCCGACCGCCGAAATCGCGCACACAGCGAAAGCACGTGCGGCTGCTCTACGCCTGCTGATCTGTGGGTTCTTCTGGAACATGTGTAACACCTCTTTGATCTGAATCTAGGTGCGGGTACGTTTCTTGAGGAACTGGAAGGCAAACACCGCGACAAGCATCGCTGCCCCTTCGACGATCAGCTGGGTAAACGGGTTGAGTGATGAGATCGTGGACGCGTTCAGCAGCGCCAGCAGGAACAGCGACCCGGCGAGAGCGCCGATCACCCCGCCCTCGCCGCCGGTGAACGCGACGCCGCCCAGCACCGCCGCCGCGATCGACTCAAGGTTGTAATTGCCGCCTATCTCGGGGTCCACGTAACCCACGTATGCGCTGAGGATGATGCCCGCAGCCGCGGCGAGAACCCCGCACATCACATAGGCTGAGACGCGGACGTATGTCGTGGAGATCCCGGCTCTGCGTGCCACCTCCGGAGAACGCCCGACCGCGTAGATCTTCCGCCCGTAGGTCCCTCGCCGAAGCACGAACAGCAGCAGCGCGGCGATCCCCAGGCAGATGATCAGCGAGTACGGGACAATCCCCACCCCGGACAGCGCCACCGGCTGCAACGATTTGGGGATGTTGCCTGCCGGTATGCCTTTCGTGTAAACGAGGATCGCGCCCTGAATGACGGCCAGCATGCCCAGGGTCGCCGCGAACGGAGGAACTTCGCGGACGGAGACAAGCACTCCGTTCGCCGCGCCGACCAAAGCTCCGAGGGCGAGGCACAACAAGAGGGAGACAACCAGCAGGCCGTGCCCGTTCATCAGCGCGATGATGATCAGGCTGGCGTTCATCACCGCGCCAACCGAGAGATCGATTCCGGCAACCAGCAAGACGAGCAGCTGGCCAAGGGTGACTAGTCCTAGAACGGACCACTGCTGCATCAGCACGTGCAGGTTAGCTGGACGGTAGAACTGAGGCTCGAACACGGCGACAAGGGCAACGGTGAGCGCGGCCAAGGCAACGGGCAGCGAGTAGGCGCGTGCCCGGCCACGCCGGAATCTGCCCACTAGGGAAGGACGGCCAGGCACCGCCACCTCGGCTGGCCCAGTCACGTCTGTGATCCACGCGCTCCCTGCACCGTCGGCATCGGCCTTCGGGATCCGCGCAGGCCCGCTGATGGACTGATCCCGGCTCATCGGATCCCCGCGCGAACCGGCGGTGCTTCGTTCGGGAGGAGCAGACCTGGGTCCTCGAGGACCTCGTAGAGGCTGAAGGCGTCGCCTCTCCAGCCCATTGCGTGCGAGATCTCGACGGCCGCCGCGTTCACCAGTGGCCCGGTCCGGTCGGGGTCGAAGAATTCCTTGATCGTCGACAGGCTGATCGCCGCGACCGGGTTTCCGGTGTGGTCGCGTACCGGCGCGCCGACGCAGAAAACGCCCGGCAGAGCCTCTTGCTGGTCAATGCTATAGCCGCGCGCGCGGGTGTCGGCGAGATCGGCCAGTAGCTCCTCCTCGCCTGTAATCGAATATTCGGTCGCACGCGCCAGGCCAGCAGCCTGGACGGCCTTCATCACCGAGGTGTCATCAAGCGTCGCGAGCAGCGCCTTCCCGAGGCTCGTGCAGTGCAGTGGCTTTCGTGAGCTGACGCGCGGATCCGTCCGCACATCACGTGCGTCGCTCAGGACCTTGTCGACGAACAGCAGATCCCCGTGGTCAGGCACCACGAGCAGTGCGGTGTCGTGTGTAACCGCGACCAGCCTCTCCAGTGTCCCGCGCGCCGCCGAGCGCAACTCGAGCCGGTCGACGACATTGAGGCCGAGCTGGATCAGACGCGCGCCGAGCTGGAACCGGCCGCCCCCGTCCTGCACCAGATAGCCGCGCGCCGCGAGCGTGTGCACCAGGCCATGCGTACTGCTACGCGCGACGCCGAGCCTGCCGCTGATCTCGGCAATCGTCAGGCCCTGCGGCTCTGCCGCGAACAACTCGAAGATATCCAAGGTCCGGTCGGCCGACTTCACGGGCATGGTCCTCAGCTCGCTCCCTACCTCCCGGCCGGTCGGAAGACACGGCTCTCAGCGTCCGGTCGGCGCGATCGGCAACGCATCGGCTACAGGAGGAAAGTCCTCGCACTCACACAGCATGATCGTCACGCTGCCGCTCGCGAAGTTCGGCACATCGGCAAGAGCGGCGGTCATCTCGCTGGTTTCTGCCGCCGCTTCGAGAGCCGCCGCATCGTCAAAGTAGACATCCGAAACGAGGTAGTACGGCGGCGGGGAGTCATCGCTCGTTCCCACCACGCGCCCGAAACGAATCCTCCGTACCCCGGGGATCCGCTGGACGAGCGGCGTATGGACATCGCGGTAGTAGCGGTCGAACTCCGCCGGATCTTCCGGATGGCCGTGGAGCGAAACGATCCGCATCATGACCGGTGCCGACCCGGATCAGATACATGATTTCCGTTCATGTTTGTGAAACATACCCCCATGTGGAGTATGGATCAAATACGTAAACCATATTCACATATGTGAACAGTCGTGGTCATCGCCATGGTCTCGGCGGCCGGCCGATCACCCATGCGGTCTGGCAGGCGGGCGAGATCCCTGGCGACGGTGGCCTCGTCTTTCCTGGGCGCGGGCCTTCAGTGCCCGCCACTGGCCCAACGTGGATCGTAGCTGGTAAAGATGAACCCCCACGTCCACGATCGCCGCCATCGGTTAGGACGCCTGGAGGCCCGTCAGATACCCCCTCGTCATCTGGGATGACCAGCTGAGCTGCTGGGTGAGCGACGCCGAGGTGGCCGAGGCGGAATACACCGCCTTCACCTCAAAGAAGGGACAGGCCATCACCGCCCGCCTGATTGGTCCGCCGGGTCAAAGACCTCAACCGCCAGGCCGGGCAGGGCCAAGACGAGCTGTTGCCCGTCTGGCGCTACCACGCCATATTCACCGACTCCCCGTTCGAGACGACCGTCCAGGCCGAGGAACAGCACCGCGACGACCTGTTGACTGAACAACGGGCAGAGTTTCCGCAGTTCACGGGACACGAAGCCGGTCTGGTGGTTACGCTCCGTGGCCATGCTCGGACAGGGGGGTCCGGCGCGTGACCGGGCAATGGTGGCTGTCGCCAAGGCCGGGGCGCTGCCCGAGACGGGCGAGGCGTGTGAGCCTTACCAGCTGATCGATCCGGCCGGGATGCCGGCCGAGTCGGCAGCGGCGTATTTCCGTGATCTGCAGGCGGCCGGGCGGTCGGCCTGGAACACGATCACCGACGAGATGGACCTGCTCACCCTGGGCACCTTCGCCGGCCCCGCCGGCACGTTCCGGCAGACCGCCGAGCTCACCAAGCCCCAGCGCGACCTGCTCGCCAAGCTCAAGATCGCGCACCCGAAGAAGATCATCGAGGCCACACCCGCCGCAGCGTCCTGACCAGCACCGATCCCGCCCGCTAGTGACACGCCCCGTCACCACCCGGCATGCGTCCGCGCAGGTCAGGCCACCGATCCAGGCACCATCCCGGACTCACATCTGCGGAACTCAGGACAGAATCAGCTATCGGCTAACCAATGCGCATATCCAGATGATCTGCGCGCGCGTGCCCCCACCGCCGTTTCAGCTGGTCAGCCGCTCATAGTCGGCGATCTGGCGTCACGCTCCGTTCGAGCTAATATCACGCACCGTGACTGGCACTGGTCTGCACTTGGCGCTGCCGGGAGGTGGAGCGTAAGGGCTGCCACCGCTGCCTGCCACAGACATCAGGGCCACGTCCGGCCCAGGCATCCGGGCAATGCCGGTAAGCGCCCCGGGCCGGATGCCACGCCGAGGATCAGCGCGGACTGCCACCGCCTGGGCAGTTGCCAGTACGCGAGGCCGCCCGCATGAAGCCGGCCACGTATGCGCCCGGCTGACCGCCTGCGCCTGTCACGAGAAGGGCCTACCCTGAAAAGCAGCGACAATGGCTTCACCGCGAGCCTTCTAAGGATCTGGCCAGCCCGCGGGCTGCTTCCACGCCGATGGTTCTGGTCTGGAGCCGGAAGATTCGCGTATCCGGTGATGGCCGATGGTCCAGGTGAGGAGCAGCGGTGAGCCGCAAGACCCGCCGTCCCGCCAGTTCGGTGGTCGGTGCGACCGGCCATGAGCGCTTCGTGGCGCCCGGCAGGAGAGCCGGCCGCGAAGTGGCAGCCAGAGCCTTGGCTGTGATCAGGCAGGTGCGCCGTCGGCAACAGTGCAGGGGGCACGGCTTCGTCGCCTCGGTGACAGGGCCGGCTGCGGCGCCGCTGACGGCATCGGGCCGCGTGGAGTAAGCCATGCCGGGCGGTGAGCCATCGGACCGGCTGCGGCTGGAGTACCGCATCGACGACGGCGTCGCCATCGTGGACGCGGACGGCGAGATCGACGTGTTCACCTGCGGGCCGCTGCGCGATCGGCTGCTGGCTCTTGCCGATGAAGGTCACAGCGGCCTTGTCGTGAACCTGGGGAGGGTGAGCTTCATCGATTCGGCAGGGCTGGGAGTCCTGGTCGCAGTGTGGCACCGGCTGCGTAAGTTCGATGGCGTGCTGGCCCTGGCAGCGCCATCGCCCAGGGTCCGCGGCGTCTTCGACACCACCGGCCTGACCAAGGCAATCTCGATCTACAAGAGCACGGCTGAAGCCGTGCAAGTCTGCCGTCCCAGATAGGCGGCGCCAAGACGCATCCACGCCGCGCTGGTCCGGGGCCAGTCCGCCGTCGGCAGATGCGCCATGGCTGGCACCAGCGACTTGATGCACTTTGACCGCCCGGACCGCCGCGCGAATCTCTACCCCGGCCGAGTTCTCCCGAAGCGGAACGGCGAGGACCGGGCACCGGGCATGGGCCACGCGGTAGCGGCTCACCTGGCCGGCGACGGGCCCGGGTGGCATGCCACGGCGGCTGGAACCCACCACCAGCAGGTCAGCGGGGCAGAGGCCACGCCGACCACGACGAGCCTCGCCGCGCGGTTCGACAGGCCGGACCGGCGGGGTCGCCGGGGACTTCTCTCCCCAGAGGGTTCGGTGCGCAACGCCGGATCGAACAAGCGTAGGTTCGGCAATTGCAAGCGCGGCCCGGGGCAGCCGAAGCCGCCAGCGTAGCGGTTCCAGGCTTGCTTGCGGCGCCGTGCCCGAGCGCCATCAACCGCAAGAGGGACTGACGTGCATAAGCAAGACCGCAGGGACCGCGCGATCCCGGCCGCCGTCATCGTGGTGGTGTTCTTCGTAGTGATCCTGGCCGCCGCGCTGATCTGGCTGGCCGCGAGCTGAGGCGGCCACCTGATAAGGGTGAACGCCTGGTCGTTGTCACCACGGCCTTTACCTTTGACGGCTCTGTCACGATCCGTGGCCGTCGTCGAGGACACTCGACGACCAATATCTGCCGATATATACCAGTTCGTGTACGAGGCTGCCGGTCCTGTCGGGATGCCAGATCCGTTGTTATGTCTGGCTGGGGGAAGGTTCTCGGATGGTAGCCGCATGGTTCGGGCGGCTATGGGCTGATCTTAGCCTGCGTGTCGCGGGTGTCGTTGATCACCTAGTCGGGGCTGCGGTGGGCACCAACGGTGACCGGCGGCTGAATGGGCACCGAGACCTGGCAATCTGGCCTGCCTGATCGTTGATCCGGTTGCTGGATCGATCTCGGCTGCCAGGCCCGAGTTGGAGGTGTAGGGCGCTGCGCTGGCGAGTGCCCTTGCGATCCGCCTGCTGGTGCTCACGAAGTTCGTCGGCAGTGGGGTATCGGGGGTGATCGTGCCAGCGGAAGTAACACCTCAAGATCGAGTGGCACCGTTAAGCTGACGGGCCCGCCAATGACGATCTGGCGTAACTGTTGCGGCGTGTCAGGTGGCCGCGTGCCGGTGCCGTGAACCGTTTCTGGATCGGGCGATCTGGTCGATCAGGTTGCTGATGTTGTCGTCGGTGAGCTGGTAGCAGATGATGCGTCCGTTGCGGTGCCCGGTTACGGTGCCGGCGGCGCGGAGCAGGCGCAGGGCCTGGGAGACGGTGGTTTCGTTCATGTCGGCGGCCACGGCCAGGTCGGTGACGCTGATCGGGCCTGCCTGGTGGATGCAGATGAGCAGGGTGAGGCGGCTCGGATCGCTGAGGGTCTTGAACAGGTCGGCCCATCCGGTGATGTCGCCGCAGTCGCCGAGCCCGCTGAGGGCCTGGCACACCCGTTCGCCGTCGAGGACGTGGCGGCTGCGGCGGTCGGCTGGGACGAGGTGCATTGTTCGATCATCGCAGAATCTGGTTTGCATAGGTATTTATCTGCTGAGGTTTGACGGCAGTGATCCGTCGTGGTTAGGGTGTGCCCACTAGGCCGCCGGCCTGGGTGGTTCAGCTGCAGCGAAGCCGGTGAGATGCCGGCACTGTCCCGCAACGGTGATGCCCCCGCTTGGGGGATGAGTCCGGGCGCCTGCTCTGGGCCGGCGAATTCGGTCCTCGGAGAAAGGTCGATTCGTGCGCGGTCTCCGCGCGATCAAGCGGCCTGCCTCCCGGCGGCAGGCCGCTGGCAGTGTCCAGGCCCTGGCCGGTGATGCCGCTGAAGGTGGCCCGAGCCGTGGTGCGGTGCCCGGTAGGCGGCTGCCGTTGCCGGTGGTTCTTCTCGCCTGCGCGCTGCTGCTCGTCGCGGTCATGACGGCGGCGATCGGCATCGGGCCGGTGCCGTTGAGCCCCGCCTCGGTCTGGCATGTCGTACTGAGCCACCTTGCGGGTCATCCGGCGCGGAGCGTCGCGGGGGAGATCGTCTGGGAGATCCGCGCGCCGCGGGTGCTGCTTGCGGCGCTGATCGGCGCGGCCCTGACCACGGCCGGGACCGTGGTGCAGGTGCTGGTGCACAACGCGCTGGCTGATCCGTTCTTGCTGGGGATCTCCTCCGGTGCCAGCGTGGGGGCAACGGCGGTGCTGCTGTTCGGCGCGCTGGCGTCGCTGGGCTTGTGGGCGATCTCGGCGGGCAGCATCATCGGCGCGCTGGTCGCCATGGTCAGCGTCTTCGCGGTCGCGCGCCAGCACGGCCGGCTGGCCCCGACGCAGCTGATCTTGTGCGGTGTGGTGATGGCCGCGTTCTATGAGGCGATCACCAGTTTCCTGATCTTCCGCGGCAACCCGCAGGCGACCCAGTCGGTCCTTTTCTGGCTGCTGGGCTCGTTCGGCCTGGCGTCCTGGTCGCAGCTGCCGATCCCGGCGGTGGTGCTCCTGGCCGCGATGGCGTACCTGCTGGCGCAGGCCCGCTTGCTGAATGCCCTGGCGATGGGGCCAGAAGCGGCGGCGTCGCTGGGCGTTGACGTGCGCCAGCTGCGCCGGAACCTGTTCATCGTGGCATCGCTCATCGCCGGCGTCGCGGTCGCGGTCAGCGGCGTGATCGGGTTCGTCGGCCTGGTCATCCCGCATATCGTCCGGCTGCTGGTGGGCTCGGATCACCGCCGGGTCCTGCCCGCCGGGGCGGTCATCGGGGCGTCGTTCATGGTGCTGGCCGATCTGCTGGCCCGCACGATCGTGGCGCCGCAGGAGATGCCGATCGGCGTGATCACCGCCTTCATCGGCGCGCCGGCGCTGCTGTTTCTCATCCGGCGGCGGCCCTATCTGTACGGGGCCGCCGAATGAGCCTGGAACTACGCGGCCTGTCGGTGGAGATCGGCGGCCGGCGGATCGTGTCCGGCATCAGCCTGCGCGTCGCCGACGGCCAATTCGCCGGCCTGATCGGGCCGAACGGCAGCGGGAAATCGACGATCCTGAAGGCTATCTACCGGGTCCACCGCCCGGTAGATGGCTCGGTCCTGGTCAACGGCACCGACCTGCACCGGATGCGGCCCAAGATGGCGGCACGGCGGGTAGCGGTGGTGGCCCAAGAAAACCCGATGGACTTCGGCTTCACCGTCCGCGAGATGGTGATGATCGGCCGCACTCCGCACAAGGGGCCCTTCGACCGGGACAACGACAACGACCAGACGATCATCCAGGACGCGATGCAGCGGACCGGCTGCGCGGATCTGGGCGGTCGCAGCTTCCAGAGCCTGTCCGGCGGCGAGAAGCAGCGGGTGCTCATCGCGCGCGCCCTCGCCCAGGGCGCCGATCACCTGATCCTCGACGAGCCGACCAGCCACCTCGACATCCGCTACCAGATCAGCGTCCTGGAACTGGTCGCCGGGCTCGGCGTTACCGTCCTCGCAGCGCTACACGACCTCAATCTCGCTGCCCTGTTCTGCGACACCGTACACGTGCTATCCGACGGGAGCCTGATCGCCGGGGGATCCCCGGCGGAAGTGATCACGCCGGGGATCGCCCGCGCCGCTTACGGGGCCGACGTTCTGATCATTGACCATCCCGACACTGGCACGCCCCAACTGCTGCCACGCCGCCTCGCCCGCGCCAGCCGGCCGGTGGCACGTCCCGCCACCACGATGCCGGAGCACGGCCCGCGGCCGTGCACCGGATCCTGACCGAAAGGCCCCCCATGCTTAATGCCAGTCCCCGTCATGGCGATCAGCGCCGGGGCAGCCGCTACCGTGCCGCCGCGCCGCTCGGCTTGGTCCTGGCTGGCACCCTGGCACTCGCCGCCTGCGGCAGCAGTGCAGGCACCGCGGCAGGATCGCAGCCGACTGCGGCGGCCAGGGCCGCCTACCCGGTGACCGTGCACAGCTGCGGGTCGCCGGTCACCTTCACCAGCGCACCGAAACGCGCCGCCGCCAACGACATCAACGCCACCGAGGACATGCTCGCCCTGGGCCTGCAATCCCGAATGGCCGGCGATTTCGGCGTCACCGGCGACGGACCGCAGGGCCAGCCGGTACCCGCCCAGTACCTCAGCGCCTTCCATCAGGTCCGAGACGTTTCCCCGGACTACTTCACCCTCGAAACCCTGGTCGGCCTGCACCCGGACTTCCTGTTCGCCGGCTGGGATTACGGCCTGCAGGCCGGCACGAACCTGACACCCGCCGGCCTTGCCAAATTCGGCATCAAAACCCTGGCGCTCACCGAGTCCTGCGCCCGCGTCAACCCGGGCGAAAAATCAGTCTCGATCAACGACACCTACCAGGACCTGGCCAATCTTGGCGCGATCTTCAACGTGCGCAGCCGCGCCAGCAAGGTCATCGCCCAGATGAAAGCCCAGGTGGCCGCCGCCCACGCCAAAGTGGCCAGCCTCAAGCCCGTCTCAGTCTTCCTATACGACAGCGGGCAAGCTGCCCCGTTCACCGCCCCGGGCCTGGCCATGCCCAGCGCCCTGATCCAGCTAGGCGGCGGCACCAACATCTTCGCCAGCCTCAACCAAAGCTGGACATCAGTGTCCTGGGAGACGGTCGTCGCCCGCCAGCCCCAGTGCATCATCATCAACGACTACGGCACCCCGACCTGGCAGCAGAAAGAGAAATTCCTCCGGACCGACCCAGTAACCCGAAAGCTCCCCGCCGTCCTGAACAACTGCATCCTGCACATCAGCTACGACCAGCTCACCCCCAGCCCCCGCAACGCCCAGGCCGTCACCGCCATCGCCCACTGGCTCCACCCGCAAGCATTCGGGCAATCCGGCTGACCATTCACCCATGGCCTGGCTGCCGCTCGAGCCAGGCCAGGCGTTCCTTACCCGCCCGCCAGCAGTCGTCACCGAAGCTGGAACTGCCCACATCAATCTCGGCACCGGCGCAGTCAGCCAGGGCCTGTCAGACCACTGGACGCACCCAACAGGGCAATCTGTGCATCATCTTCGGATCTGCTAGCCAACTCGTGACCAGCAAATAGTCGGCGATCCGGCGCTGTGTCTCCCGACAAGCCCGTCACAGCCAGTGATCCTGCCTCGACACTTATAACGCGTGCATCGCCGCCGATATGGACGGCTTTAGCGGTGTCGGTCGGAGCCGACGCATGCGGCGCAGATCGGGATGCTCGGTGCCGCGAGGTAGGTGCGGGATCACGTGCTGATGTTCGACGCGTGTTGCGGCTGGCCGGACCCCGGCGTTCCTGCGCTTGTACCTCCCCAGTCGCCG
>Ga0070698_100002930_pt1 | contig 18778 bp, 20 predicted proteins | sample KBSK1502metaG_FD_65477 | JGI IMG/M metagenome (GOLD analysis project Ga0070698, IMG submission 65477) | Corn, switchgrass and miscanthus rhizosphere microbial communities from Kellogg Biological Station, Michigan, USA - KBS K1-50-2 metaG | ecosystem: Host-associated > Plants > Roots >...
GGAGGCCGGGGGGCCCCCGGCGGGTTGAGAGGGTTTCGGTGCCGCCGCTGGTGCTTGAGCGGCGGTGGATTGCGCCTGAGCGGCGGCGGGCTGCGCAGCCGCTTGAGGGGCCGTCGCCGCGGCTTCACCGTCGGCGGTGTCGAAGACGGCGAGGAGCGTCCCGATCGGGACGGTCTGGCCTTCTTCGACCTTGACCTCTTTCAACGTGCCGGCGACCGGCGACGGGATCTCGGTGTTGACCTTGTCCGTCTGGACCTCGACGAGCAGGTCGTACTTGTTCACTTTGTCGCCCGGCTGCTTGAGCCACTTCCCGATCGTGCCTTCGGTGACGGACTCGCCGAGCTTGGGCATCTTCAGCTCAAAGGCCATGGCACTCCCCCACTAGTACGCGGCCAGCTCGCGCATCTTGGCCGCGATCTTCGCCGGATCGGGCATGAACCAGTCTTCCTGTGGTTTGTTGTACGGCATCGCGGGCACTTCTGGACCGCCGATGCGCATCACCGGGGCATCCAGATCGCTGAACGCTTCTTCGGCGATCAGCGCCGCGATCTCGGCGCCGGCGCCGAACATCCGGTTATCTTCATATACAACCAAACATTTTCCGGTCTTCCGCGCTTCCCGGAGCACGGTTTCCACGTCGAGCGGGCGGAGGCTGCGGATGTCCACGACGTCCACCGAGATCCCGTCGCCGGCGAGCGTCTCGGCCGCGGCAAGTGAGTGGTGCAGCATGAGTCCATAGGCGTATACCGTGATATCCGTGCCCTGGCGCTTCACGTCGGCCGGCCCGAGCGGCACGGTGAAGTCGCCGTCAGGCACCTCGCCCTTCACCGAACGGTACGTCGCCTTGTGCTCGAGGAAGATCACGGGATCGGGATCGCGGATCGCGCTCCGGAGCATTCCGGTGATGTCGTACGGCGTCGACGGCACGACCACTTTGAGTCCGGGGACGTGCGCGTAGAAGACCTCGACCGATTGCGAGTGGTAGAGCGCCCCGTGGATCGCGCCACCCCAGGGCATACGGATCACCATCGGAACGCCCCACGCGCCATTCGACCGGTAACGCATCCGGGCGGCCTCGTCGACGATCTGCTCGAAGGCCGGCGCGCTGAAATCCGCGAACTGCATCTCCGCGATTGGCAGCAGTCCGCCGAGCGCGGCGCCGATGGCGACGCCGACGATGCTCGATTCCGCGACCGGCGTGTCGATGATGCGATCGGCTCCGAACTCCTCGATGAAACCGTCCGACACGCGGAATACCCCGCCGCGCACGCCGACGTCCTCGCCGAGGAGGATGAGCCGCTCGTCACGCCGGAACTCGCTCTGGAGCGTGTCGTGGACCGCTTGGACATTCGTCTTGATCACGAGTTTCGCTCCGGCATGATCGGCGGAAAATCGTCGGGCCGGCGTTCGCGCATGATCGCGTAGACCGCCTCGAAGATGTCCTCGCGATTCGGCTTGGAGAAGTAGTCCCCGTCGTTGCCCACCGCGACCCGGTTCGGGGCGGCGGTCAGGGTGTGGGGCCCGACCTCCAGGTGATCGATCGCGCCCTGCGTCTCGATGACCTCGCGCACGATGTACGCCGAGGCCCCGCCCGGCACGTCCTCGTCGACGACGAGCAGGGCGCCGGTCTTCTCGACCGACTCGGCGATGGCGTGATCGCGATCGAACGGCAGGAGCGTCTGCACGTCGACGATCTCGATGTCGATACCGACTTTTGCGAGGTCGGCGGCGGCCTCCACCGCGATGCGGCACAGCGCGCCGTACGTCACGAGCGTCACGTCCGAGCCCGAGCGGATCGTCTCGGTCACGCCCAGCGGGATCGTGAACTCTCCGACGTTCTCCGGTAGACGCTCCTTCAGCCGATACCCGGATAGGACCTCGATGAGAACGGCCGGATCGTCCCCCCGGAGCAGCGTGTTGTAGAGGCCAGCGGCGCGCGTCATGTCGCGCGGCACCGCGACGTGAAGGCCGCGCAGCGCCGAAATGATCGTCGCCATCGGCGACCCCGTGTGCCAGATGCCCTGGAGCCGGTGGCCCTTCGTGCGGATGATGACGGGCGCCTTCTGACCGCCGCCCGTCCGCCAGTGGAGCGTCGCGAGGTCGTCCGACGCGAGCTCGAGCGCGTAGAGCAGGTAATCGACGTACTGGATGTCCACGACCGGCCGAAGGCCACGGAGCGCCGCGCCGATCCCCTGGCCCAGGATCGTCGCCTCGCGTATGCCGGTGTCGATCACGCGGTGCTCGCCATGCTTCGCCTGCAGTCCTTCGAACACGAGGTTGACGTCGCCAAGCTTTCCAACGTCCTCGCCGAGAATGAGGATCCGCGGATCGCGCGAAAGGTTCTCGTCGAAGCAGCGCAGGAGCACCATGCGGCCGTCCACCACGTCGGGATCCTCGGCGTACCGCGGCTCGACCGAGCCGATCCGCAGTGGCGACTCCGGCGAGCGGCTGTAGAGGTGTGAATTGAAAAGCTCGTCGTTGTGCTTGGCATACGACTCGAGGAACGCGGCGAGATCGTCGCGCGCGGATCCTTCGCGGCCGCGGAGCGCGGCGAGCGCGCGGCGCGCCGTCGATGCGATGACACGCCGGCTCGGCGGGTCATCGGTGCGCAGCTCTCGCACGATCGGGTCGAGGTCGGCTTCGCCCTCGGCGGCGGCCGCCTCGAGGATCGCAAGGGCCTGCTCGCGATCGGCGCGGATCGGTGCGAGGTAGGCGTCCCACGCCTCCTCGCGGATGCGCTCGACCTCGGCGCGTGACGCGCGCTCGAGCTCGTCCAGCGTCGACGCATCCGCGATCTCTTCGCGAATGACCCACTCGCGCATCCGGCGGATCGGATCGAACTCGATCTCGAAGCGGAGGCGGTCCTTGGATTTGTACCGCTCGTGCGAACCGCTGGTCGAGTGGCCCTGCGGTTGCGTCATCTCCGTCACGTGGATGACGGCGGGGATGTGCTCGCGGCGCGCTCGCTCGGCCGCGAGCTGGTACACGTCGCAGCACGCGACGTAGTCGTGTCCCTTCACCGTGTAGAGGTCGATGCCGGTCCCGCCCTCCTCGCGGCGGAATCCTTCGAGGACCGCGGAGATCGAGCCCTTCGTCGTCTGGAGCTCGTTCGGCACCGAGATCCCGTAGCCGTCGTCCCAGACCGAGATCACCAGCGGGATCTGTAGGACTCCCGCGGCGTTGAGGCTTTCCCAGAACACGCCTTCGCTCGTGCCGGCGTTGCCGATCGTGGCGAAGCAGACCTCCGCGCCGCCGCGCGAGAAGCCGCGCGCGACCGAACGCGCGGCCGGCGATTCGCGATAGAGGCGCGATGCCCAGGCGAGTCCAACGGAACGAGGCATCTGCGCAGCGACCGGGGAGAGCTCGGATGCGGATTGCCCGGCGGCAAGGAGATCCTTGAAGCGCCCTCGTTCGTCGAGGATCCGCGTCGCGAAGTGGCTGAGCATCTGGCGACCGGCGGAATTCGGGTCGCGGACGACGTCAGGATCGGCGTAGAGCTGCGCGAAATACTGGGAGAGATCCGCCAGGCCGACGGCGAACATGAAGGTCTGGTCGCGGTAGTACCCGGAACGCCAGTCGCCGGGTCGGAAGGCGCGTGCCATCCCCAGCTGGGCGACCTCCTTCCCCTCGCCGGAGATGCCGAACGGCGCCTTCCCGATCAGGACCTCGCGCCTCGACAGCTCGCTCGCGGCCCGGCTGCGCACCGCGAGCCGGTAGTCGGCGAGGACGTCCTGAGCGCTGAGGCGGAGCTTCGCTTTAGGGGTGGTGACCGCGATATCGGGGCGGGTGCCCGTCTTCATCAACTTTCAATGTTGCCAGTTCCGGGCCACTACGCGGCCGCGGCGTGCTCCGCTTGCTCGAGGAATGGAAGCATCGCGGCAAGGAACTCCTCGGGACGCTCCGCCTGGGGCATGTGACCGCATCGATCGATGAGCGCGACCTGCGCCTGCCGCAGCGTGGCGTGCACGTCGGCGAGATGCCGTAGCGGAAGGACGAAGTCTTCGCGACCCCACACGACCAGGGCCGGACCGGTGTAGAGCGCGGAGCGCGCCACCCAGGCCTCGCGGAGCGAGCGCCGCACGCCGCGAATGCCGACCCCGGCGGAAAGAGCCCGCACGAATTCCGGGAATGAGCTGTTGCCATACCGCTCCGCTTCCGCGTAGAGCTCGGGCGTGATCCGTCGCGCGTCGTAAAAGCACGTGCGCAGCACGTTTCGCGCGGCGCCGCGCGGTCGGGGAAGCCGCGCGACCAGACCGAACCCGGGCAGCGAGCACGCCCGCAGGAAGAACGCGACATCCCGGCCGAGACCACCTGGAGCGACGAGGACGATCGAGCGCGTCCGGAGCGGCGCGGTCACGGCGGTCATATACGCGATCGCACCGCCCATCGAGTTTCCCGCGATGTGCGCGCGCTCGATCCCGAGGACGTCCATCGCGGCGATGACGAAGCGTGGATAGAACGCTTCCTCGGGTCCGAAGTAGCGGACACCGCGGGGCGCTTCGCTCTCTCCGAAGCCCGGAAGGTCGATCGCGACCACCCGACGTCCGGTCGACGCGAGGGCAGGCATGACCGGCCGCCAGTTCTCAGCCCAGCCGCCGACACCGTGGACGAGGACGATCGGCTCGCGATCCATGCCGCCGTCCTCGACGAGGATGCGCGTCCGGAGGCCTTCCACCGTGATCGTGCGCGGCTCCATCTCTGGCTATCCTGCTTCCCACATGCTTTTTTACTACCTCTGCACCGTCGGCGAAAAGTTACACCGTGAAGCGTATCCCCAGGGCGCTCAGTCGAAGGACGCCGACGTCTACAAATGGGTGCTGCTCCACTCGGGCTCACCCGCGGTCTGCCAGCGCGAGCATCCGGCGGAGCACCGCTGGCGTCCGGACGAGGGCGGCGACGAAGAGCGCGTGGTTCGAAGCTACGCCGTGCTGCAGTGGGACAAAGAGGGCTTCGAGTTCGCTAAGACAAAGCCCGACGTCGGCGACCGCTTCGACTCGCGCTGGGGACCGTCGCTCGTCGTCGAGCGCTCGGACGATCCGACCACCGGGACCTACCTTCTGCTGCGGATCTTTCCGCACGGATACGGCGGCAAGCCAGGCGAGCTCGGTCTCGAGCGCCACGACACGCCCAAGGAGCTCGTCGGCAAGGTCTAAACCATCCCGGGGGCTCCGCCCTCCGAGGACCCCCCGTGTTGCTGGCGGTGCATTACATGGTGTCCGTGCTCGTGCGCGTCCTCGGCGACCTTCGGCGGATAGAAAAGTCCGGCGACGTAGAGCTTCGTTGGCGCCTGCGCGTAGGCGGAGAGCAGAAGGTGCACGTCGTACCGCTCGGTGAGACCCGCCCCCCAGGTCTCGCGGAACTTCGTCGCCCAGGATGGTCCGTAGCGAGAGCGAGTCGCCTGGGCGAGCGAGTGAAGCTCCCAGTCGAGCACCGGCAGCTCGTGCGTGCTATCGCATTCATCACTCGCGCAGCGAAACCGCAGTCGAAGCGGAAGCTGGACGACGTCGATGTCGGGCTGCGGCCGCACGAAGCCCATCGTCGCGACGCGCGCGCGGGAAAGCTCGATGAGCGCCTCGACCGATCCGCGCAGGTGCGGCCGCACGAACGGCCACCGCAAGCGCCATCCGTCTTTCGCCTCGACGTAGCCGGACTGGAGCACGTCGCCCTGCACGGTGTGCGTCTCCGGGCGCGGATCGCGCTCGTCACGTGAGGTGCCGAGCTGGATCCACGACCACCGCTGGACGGGCGGGTCGGTGTCGGCGCCCTTCCACGGGAAAGGAGCGAGTCGCAGGAGCGTGCCGCCCGCGCGGTCCTGCGCGATGACGCCCGGACGCTCCACCGGGAACTCATTCGCCGCGATCGTCTTCGCGAGCACGAGCACGTCGTGCTCGGTTCCGGTCTCCGTCCCCATCAGGCCAGAATAGGGGCGCCGATGCGCGAAAGACGATGAGCAGTGTTCGCGATCGCCGCCGCGGCGATCGTCCCGTACACGGCGACGACGCGGATGGTCGCTCCGACGCAGAGCGCCTAGCGCTTCGGGTCGGGGCGCGAGATGTAGATGTTCGGCACCGAACGCGCGCGATCGACCCACACCGCAGGAGCGGCCTCGCCCTCCGCCGGCGCTGGGGCGTTCGCCGGACTCGGCGCCGCCACTTTGACCGGCTCCGGTCGCGCCCGCGGAGGCTCGCTTGTCAGGGCGGCCGGTCGCGGAATAATCCGGACGGAGTCACCGCTCGCCACAAAGACGAGTGCTTCCCTGATCGCGCCCTGGAACGGGGCGCCGGCCTGGTCGGTGAGCTGCCACGGCGAGATCCGCGAGACGCGCACCGCAAGGGGCACTTCATCTCCACGGACCTCGTACGTTCCAACGACAACGCGGGCGAACGGGCCGAGATCCGGAACCGGGACCTGACCGGCGACCTCGTCGTCGGAGAAACGGAGCAGGATCCCGCCACTCCCCGCGCTGAGGCGCAGATCGCCACGCCCTCGCGCGCTCTTTTCATCCGAGCCGCTCGAAGAGGATTCGGCGTCGCGCCAGCTTCCGGCCGAGCTGCGCAGCGCGATGACCCTGCCGAGCCCCGCACGCTCCCCCACCGCGCGGGCGCCGCGGAGGACGATCTCGTCGTAGGGGCCGATCCCCGCGTCGTCGGCGGCGGACCCGTCGGGACCTCCGTCGAACGCGAGGTAGACGCCGGTCGCCGCGACTGCCATGGACCCACGGTAACAGCCGATTACCTGCCTTCATCCCTTCCTCGGGTGATGCGGCATGGACCTGATCCCGGTCCGTACGATGAGATCGTGATCGACACGAAAGAGATCGCGCTCGCCCGCGAGCACCCGCGCGGAACGGAACGCCGGAGACTCCTTCCCTACCGCGATGCGCTGAACGACCTCGCCGCCTATGCGGCCCTGCCCGAGCCCGAACGCGATGCGATCGTGAGGTGGGCGGAGACGCGGAGGCGGATCAAAGAGGAGTACGGCATCGACCACGACCCCGCGAATCTCGCCGACCCGCTCCTTCCGGCAGAGAGACTTCGCGCGCACGTGCTCGCAGGAGAACGCGCGGCCGCACGGCGGAACGCCTTCGTCGATCCAGGTGGAGATCTCGTCGCGGCCGTTGCCGCGCTGCGACGGACCTAGCCCGGAGCGAAGACCGCCGCGACGACGAGACTGAACCCGTTAAAGAAGCCGTGGAGCGCGATGCACGGATAGATGCTGCCGGTCGAGGCGCGCATGTAGCCCAGACCGATGCCGGTCGCGAGGATGACCGGGATATCGACGATGACACCGTGCGCCAGCGTGAACGCGACGGCCGTGACAAGCACCGCGACGGCGGGTCCAAGTGGCTCGAACAGGTAGTAGCCCAGACCACGGCAGAGCGATTCCTCAAAGATGGGTACGAAGACCGCGATCGCGAAGAGATTCGCGGCCCATCCGCCGATGCGCGCGGGATCCCAGAACTCCGGGACGCCCTGCTCGCGACCGGTGCCGGAGACGAGAGCCGCCTCGATGAACGAGATCGCGTAGGCGGCGACGAGAGTCGCCGCTCCGATCATGAACGCGTTGCGCCACGAGCCCGGCGCTCGAAGCGCGAAGACCTCTCGAAATGGGAGTCCGCGCGCGATCAAGAAGACGATGAGCAGAAAAAGGGCGTCAGAAAAGATCACCAGGATCGCCGTCGAATAGCTGAAGAGATCGCCCGGCCGCAGACCCACGGGTATCCCTTGGAAGCGCAGCACATAGATCGGCACCGCGAGGACCGCGATGATCACGATCCAGGCGATGATGCGTACGCGGTGAAGCGGCGGTCTCGTCAGGCGAGAGCGTGCGCGACGCGGAGCGGTTCTAGCAGCGCGAGCGCGCGGTCCATCTCCTCGAGCGTATTGAAGTAATGCGGCGAGACGCGTATCAGACCGGGACGGGTGTCGCAGATCACGCCCGCGGCGCGTAATGCGGTCACCGCAGACGCAGGATCGGGGTGCTCGAGCGTGACGATCGGCGTGCGCTCGTTCGCATCGCGTGGGCAGCGGATCGTCCAGCCCTGATCGAGCGCCCCATCCACGAGGCGCTGCGAGAGGAGCTTGTGCCGCTCGCGCACCGTCTCGATGCCGACCTCGGCGAGCAGCTCAACGCCGGCGCGCGCCGCGTAGATCGCGGCGACCGACGGGGTGCCATACTCGAACCGACGCGCGCCCGTGCCGTAGTCGAGGTGCTCGACGTCGAAGGCGAACGGTTCCTTCACGCCCCACCAGCCGACCGCGCTCGGCCGCGCACGCTCGGCGACGCTGCGGCGGGCGTAGAGGAACGCGATCCCGGGACCGCCCATGAGCCACTTCAACGTGCCGCCAACGAGGTAGTCGACTCCGCTCGCGTTGACGTCGAAGGGGATCGCCCCGATGGACTGGTATGCGTCCACGACGAGGACCGCGCCCTTGCGATGGCAGATCTCGGCCAGCGCGCGAACGTCCTGGATCCAGCCGGTCGTGAAGTACACGTGTCCGGTGCAGACGGCCGCGGTGCGCTCGTCGATCGCGCGCTCGAAGAGCTCGAGCGGCACTCGCACTCGGTCGGGGCTGCGCACGAACTCGACACGAACGCCGCGGTCCGCGACGGCGAGGAACGCGTGACCGTCGGTCGGGAAATCAAGGTCGGACACGATCACCTTCGGCCGCTTGGCGTAATCGAACGTGCTCGCGATGCCCACGAGACCGGCCGAGACGTTCGGCTCGATCGCGATCTCGTCAACCGACGCGCCGAGCACGGCGGCGAGCTCCTCGCGGAGCGCTTCGTACTCGCCGATCCAGTGGTCGTACCAAGCGCGTCCGCCCTGCTCCGTCCACTCTTCGAGGTAGCGCTCGACGCGCTCGCGACCGCGCCGATGCAGCGGCGTGAGCGAGCAGTTGTTCAGGTAATTGAGACGCTCGGTGATCGGGAACTCCGCGCGCCAGGATTTCTCGGCTTCGTCCATCACCAGCCCGCCACGTAGCTCTCTCGTCGGGGGTCCGCGCCGCCCTCGAGCGCGCCAGTGTCGAGGCGCCGCACCGCGCACACGCCGGCGGCCGCCGGCGAGAAATCCGGCAAGGAGCGGATGACGTGCCCGCGACGCGCCAGACCGTCCCGCACGTCGGGGGAGATGCGACCCTCGACGGTCAGCACTCCAGGCTCGTACGCGTGCGGGTGGAACGTCCAGGGAAAGGAGCGCGAGATCACGCGCGGCGCCTCGATCGCGGCCTGCGTGTTCATGCCGAAGTCGACGATGTTGCAGACGACCTGGACCATCGCCTGGCACTGCGCGTCCTCGCCGGGGCATCCGAACGGCATGAGCGCGCGGCCATCCTTCATCAGCAGCGCGGGATTCGGCGTGAGGCGTGGTCGCTTGCCCGGCGCGATCGCGGAGGGATGCCCCGGTGTCGTCCAGAGCTGCGCGCCCCGCGTGGAGACGATCATGCCGAGACCGCGGAGGAGCGGAGCTCCGAGTCCGGGGTCGGAGGGCGTCGCCGCGAAGGCGTTGCCCTCCGCGTCCATCGCACACGCGAACGAGGTGTCGGGCGCTCCGACGCCCTCGGCGATCCGCGGGCGGTATCCGGCGTGCCCGGCGCGTCCCTCGAAGCGCCAGGGGTCCCCAGGCGGAGGCAGCTCCGGATACGCACGATCCTCCTCGATCAGGGCGCGGCGCTGGTTCGCGTACTCCTTCTCGAGCAGACCCGCGATCGGGACGTCGACCTGCTCGGGATCGCCGAAGAAGCCCTCGCGGTCCGCGGCCGCGAGCTTGAACGCCTCGACGTAGCGATGCAGGAACTCGAGAGTGCCTGGCCCCATACCCGCGACGTCGCAGCCCTCGAGCAGGTTCAGAGTCATCGGCACGAGCGGGCCTTGCGACCACGGACCGCAGGCGTACACGTCGATCCCGCGATACGACGAATGTACCGGCGCCTCGATGCGCACCCGCTGCGCGCGGAGGTCGTCCGCGGTGATCGCACCGCCGGCCTCGCGCATGAAGGACGCGATCTCCTCGGCGATGTCCCCTTGATAGATCGCGTCGCGCGCCGCCATGATCGCGTTCGCACGGCCGGCGCTCGCGTGGGTCCGCTCGATCGACGCGAGCCGACGAAAGAGCACGCCGAGGTCGCGCTGGACCAGGATCTCGCCGACTCGGGGCGGCCGCCCGTTCGGCAGAAACACCGCCGCGCTCGTCGGCCACATCCGTAGGCGTTCGGCGAGCCGCTCGATGGCCGCGGCCAAGCGCGGATAGACCGGAAAGCCGTCACACAGCTCGATCGACGGAGCGAGGACCTCCGCCAGGGAAAGGCGGCCGTGGCGCGCGAGCGCCGTGAGCCACGCGTCGGCAGCCGCCGGTGTCACCGACCGGGCGACGCCGATCGGCATGTCGTCGCCGTGCGCCGCGCGATAGGTGTCCAGGTCGAGCGACGCCGGCCAGTGGCCAAGCCCGTCGATCGTCTCGGGGACGGCCATCCCCGGCCGGAACACGATGATCGGAGCGACGCCGCCGAAGTCGGTGAGGTGGCGCTCGAGGACGTTCAGCGCGATACCCGCCGCGACCCCGGCGTCGATCGCGTTGCCGCCGTGCTCGAACATGCGCGCGCCGGCGAATGTCGCGAGGTAATGGCACGAGCTCACCATGTGACGCGACGCGAGGAGTGCGGGCCGCCCTTGCGTGACGGCGATCGGTGGCGCGGTGTTCTCGACCGGGATCTCGCGCACGGCCCAACTTTAGTGGCTAGGCTCGATCGATGCGGATCCTGGAGTGGCGCGTTCCGCCGTACGACAACGGGACCTACATCGTGGTCGACGACCGCCGTGATGCCCTCGTGATCGATCCCTCCATGGGCGAGCGGCTCGTCATCGATGCCGTAAACGAGCATGGGCTTCGCCTTGTGGAGATCCTCAATACGCACGGCCATCCGGATCACATCTACGGGAACGCGGCAGTCAAGGAAACAACGAGGGCACGGCTCGCGATCCACCGCCTCGACGAATATCGACTCGGGCCAAAACGTCCGCCCGCGTTGATCTCGATCCCGATCCCGGAGAGCGATGCGGACGACCTCTTCGACGAGGGCCCGCTGACGTACGTCGCCGACCTGGCGCTTACCGCGCTGCACACACCGGGGCATACCGAGGGCTCCACCTGCTTCTATCTCGAGCGCGAGAACGTGCTCTTCTCGGGCGACCTCCTCTTCAAGGGAAACACCGGCCGATGGGATCTACCTGGCGGCGATCGCGATCAGATGGAGCGCAGCCTGGAGCGTGTCATCAAGCTTCCCACGAATACGAAGGTCTATCCCGGCCACGGGCCTTCGACCACGATCGGCGCGGAGCTGCCGAACCTCAGGGAGATGCGCGAGATGGGCGTGCTTCCCGGCATTCGGCTCTAACCCAGGGAGTCCTCCGTCTCTATTGGGAGCTGATTGAGAGCAGCACCCAGGACAACCGGCACCGCCAGCACGGGCGCACGGAAAAATCAATGGGTTGTCCGCAGGTTTCTCAATCGGACGACGTTACAAGAAGAGACCGTAGTCAAAAGCCAGTACGCGCTGGGCGAGGAGCGGCGGTCTCTCCACCGACAGGCCGCCGCTCCAGAGCTATTCGGTGACGCCGAGGATGTTGAACCCGTTGTCGGCGAAGATCGTGTCGCCCGTCACCGCGCGGGACCAATCTGAAGCGAGGAAGACCGCGACGTTGCCGACCTCATCCTGGGTGATGTTGCGGCGGAGCGGCGCCTTCTCGACCATGAGATCGCGCGCCTGCGAGACGCCACGGACCGCGCTGCCCGCGAGCGTCTTCAGCGGCCCGGCGGAAATCGCATTCACGCGGACGTTGTGGGGCCCCAGATCCGCCGCGAGGTATCTCGTCTCGGCCTCGAGCACGGCCTTCGCCATGGCCATCGAGTTGTAGCTCGGCACGACGCGGTCGACCGCGTTGTAGGTCAGGCTCATCACCGATCCGCCACCGGCCTTCTCGAAGAGGGGCAGCGCGGCCCGGCTGAGCGCGACGAGCGAGTACGCGCTGATGTCGATCGCCGTCTTCAGGCCGTCGCGGCTGATCTCGTGGAACCGGCCCTTGAGGTCTTCGACCGCGGCGAACGCGATCGAATGCACGAGGATATCGAGCTTGCTCCACCGGCGACCGATCTCGGCGAAGAACGTGTCGATCTCCTGTTGCTTGGAGACATCGCACGGGCCGACCGGTATGGACTCATGGTTCGGCAACGTCGCGACGAGCTCGAGCACGTTGTCCTTCAGACGATCGTTCGGCCAGTTGAATGCGAGCTCCGCGCCTTCGCGCTGGAACGCCGTCGCGATTCCCCAGGCGATGCTGCGCTTGTTGCCGACGCCCATGACGAGCGCTTTCTTGCCATCGAGCAGACCCATCGCGCTGAATCATCCCAGAAGTCGAGACTCGACGTCGCTCGATTTGGTGCATTACGTCTGCAGCGAATGCAGCTCAGAAGCGGAGGCGCATGAGGAACTCGGGCTCCGGCTCACCCGGCACCAAAACTTTCTTCAGCGGCCGGAAGCCGGCTTTCTCGTACGCGCGTATTGCCGGGGTGTTATTCACCGACGGTCCGATTACGCACACGTCAATGCCGTGAAAGGGGAACGCCACGTCGCGCAGGAACTGACGAAGCATGACCGGGCCGTGACCCCGTCCGATGAGTCCCGCTTCGCCGATGAACAGATCCACGCCGATGGCGTCCTCGCCGAGCGCCAGCGCCTCGGCATACTCGGGCGAGTCCGCGATGCGGTAGTGCTGGAATAGGCCGGCGGGTCGCCCGTCGATCGCGGCAACGTGGCGGTACGTGGGGTCGCGGCCGTGAATGGCCTCGCGGTAGTCATCGAGTTCGGCGTCGGGATAGGGCGTCTTCACGCCGTCGTCCCACCAGCGTTTGACGTGCGGTTCGAGAAGCCACCTTCGGACGAGTCCGAGATCCTCCTCACGGAGCGGCGCGAACGTGTAGAGCGCCGCCGTGCTAGTTCAACCGCTTCGGACGGTCGTCCTCGTCGTCGATCGGTCGCCCGCGCCAGTACTTGATCTCGCCGCGCCGTCCGCCCCCGGGTCGCGGACGGCCGAGGTCCTGCGTGAGGAAATACGCGGCCACAGCGCCGATGAGACCGGCCAGCGTGACCTGGTCGTACGCCTCCAGCCCGTAGGCGATCGTCTCCGCCGCGGCGGCGACGAGACAGATAAAGAGGAGCCGCCAGAGAGCTTGCGTCACGAGCGGCCGTTCCGTGGCAAGAACGACGCCTCCTTCGCCCAGGCACCGCACTCCGCGAGCTCGTCCTTCGTGACCCAACCGCTGCGAACAGCGAGACGCAGCTCGTCGCGGAGCGTGGTCTCGAGCATCTCGGGGCCGTCGGTGTTGAAGGAGAAACGCACCTTGTGTTTCTTGAAGATAGCGATGTACTCGCCGAGCTCCTCCGCGTCCTTGACCACCTTCGAGTCGAGGTTGGAGGAGGGGCAGATCTCCAGGAGCACGCCGCGCTCAGCAAGCCGCTTGCACAGGGCTGCGTTGCGCGCCGCGTGGATCCCGTGACCGATCCGGTCGGGTTCGAGATACTGCAGCACCTCGTCGACGCTCTCCCAGTCCTCGTCCTCGCCGGCGTGAACGGTGACACCGAGCCCGGCCTTGCGGGCCTTCTTCAGGAGCGAGGCGTAGTCCCGGTAATGAAAGTCCGGATTCTTTCCACCGGCGATGTCGATGCCCACGATGCCGCGGTGCCGGTAGGCGATCGCCTTCTCGACAAGGATCGCGTTCAGATGCGGGTCGAACGTGCGGTCCAAACAGAAGATAAGCCCGGCTTTGACCGGGTAGTCGAGGAGGGCGCGATCGAGCCCGCGGATCGACGCGTTGATGATGTGGTCGAGGTCGCGCTCGCCGCCGCGATTGCGCTTCATCGGGTTATAGCGGAGCTCGAGGGTCGTGATATTCGCCTTGCGGTAGGCTCCACCGACTACTTCGTAGACGGACTGCTCGACCGCGAGCGGGCTCGACTGGATGAGCTCGGTCCAGTGGTAGAGCGCGAGAAAGTCCTCGAAGGACTTCCTCGTCTGCTTCCGCACCGTGATGAGGTCGACGAACTCCCAGTAATCCTTTGTCGGCAACCGAATTCCTTGGTCATGCGCGATGCCCCACATCGCCGCCGGATCCACGGCGCCGCCGAGATGCACATGCAGCTCAGTCAATTCATCTCCGAGAGGGTGCGGCATTCACGACGAAGGCTAAGGCGAGCGGCGAAGCGGGGAGTTGGGCCGCGGGTGGCACCGGCGAGAGGGTTGTGCACGAGCCGCGGGTGCCCCGGGGACCCGCCTCGCGGAGTGAGCGAAGCGAACGACGCGAAAGGTGGGGAGGGTGCGGCGAGGGCACGACCTTGAGCCGGGGACAGGACCCGCGGCCCGGCGGGACCGCTTAGCCAGTGAGCCTCTAGCTTCCTTGCTCTCTGGTAGGAGGACGGCGCACTCGGCGGCGGCGCCGTGGACGTGTCGGAGCGCCCTCGGGATGGTCTTTCCAGACGATGTGCCCGTCATCGTCTGCAGACGCGATCTGGACGAGGCGGTCCCAGAACTCGGCGCGCCGGATGTCTTGCTCCGCCTGGTCACGGGAGACGTCGCGCTCGAGCATCACGTCGCAGTCATACGGCGAGCCGACGACCTTCCAACCGTTCTCGGTAAGAAGGTCGAGCAGCCGTGCGATCTCGGTAAGGCGCTTCGGCGTGTCGGCGACGTACTCGCGGAGCCATCCGGAATACGTGCGCTTGCCGCGATCGGCCCGATCGAGCTCGTCGCGGACCGTTCCGAACACGTGGATGAGGATGTATGTCGGCGACGACGCCACGTCGGGGAGTTTAGCCGCGCTCCTCGACGAAGCGGTAGCCGCCGTCGGAATCCTTCGCGATCACGACGAGAGCGCCATTCTTGAAGCCTGTCTGTCCCTTGAGGGCCTGGCAGATCAGGTGGTAGTGCTCGTGCTCGGGCGGCACGCATTCGCAGCGCTCGCTCTTGATCTCCGCGTCGAAGCGTCGCGCGCCGATACGGAGAGCCACGCGCTCGCCGGGGCCTGGGAAGAGCTTCCAAGCGTCCTTGGTGATCAGGATGCGGGTCTTTCGAACGTCCTCGCCGCTAAGCCGGTGACGATAGGTCGATCGGGAAACACTCATGTCTGCACATATTTTCGCATGAAACGCGGCCGTCTGCTCGCACCGAAACAGGCTTGTCCGCTTGACGCGCGTGCTAGGGGTCGTCCGCCACAGCGACGTCGGGATCGTCCAGAAAACGGGCAAGGTGCACGACGCGCGCGGTCGACCCAGCGGCGCGCAGACCAGCCGCGATCTGGAGCATGCAGCCTGGGTTCGCGCTCACGACAACATCCGGCGAGGCCTCGATGATCTTCCGCACCTTGTCCTGCTGCAGCTCCCGCGAGACCTGCGGGTGCGTCAGGTTGTAAATGCCTGCGCTCCCGCAACAGCGCTCGGCATCGTCGATATCGAGGAGCGTCACCCCCTCGATCGCGCGCAGCAGCGCGCGCGGTTGCGCGCGGATCCGCTGCCCGTGGGCGAGGTGGCAGGCATCCTGATAGACGACCCGGAGGGCTCGGCGGGTACGGGCGGAAACGGGCTTCACGACCTCGCTGACGTCACGGACGCGGGCGGCAAACGCCTTCGCACGGTCGGCCCACACCGGATCGCCGGCGAGGACGTGACCGTAATCCTTGAGGTGCGCGCCGCACCCGGCGGCGTTCACGACCACCTTCGAATCGTCGCCGGAGAACGCGTCGATGTTGAGGCGGGCGAGCTCGCGCGCCCGCTCGCCCTCGCCCGCGTGCGCGTGGAGGGCGCCACAGCAGGTCTGCTCCTCGGGGACGCCGACCACATGGCCGTCGCGCTCGAGGAGGCGCACGGTGGCGCGTTCGGTATCTCCGAATGCCTCGCGCATGATGCAACCCGCGAAAAGGCTCACATCGGCGCCTTCGCGATGGACGCCGCGAAACGGCGCGCCCTCGGCGGGTGCCGCGAGCGACGCGGCCCAGCCGACGCGGCCGGGCAGACGCGCGGCCAAACGCGCGAGGCCGAGACGCGCGCCGATGTCCGCGAGACGCGCGGCTAGGGCGAGACGCCGTGGGCGCGCGACCGTGTCGAGGGCGGCACGCGCGAGCGCGCCGTCGTCGTCGCGCTCGCGCAAGACCTCCCGCGCACCTTCCATGATCCGGCCGAAGGGCACCCCGGAGGGACACGCGGTCTCGCAGGCGCGGCATACGAGGCAGGCCTCGAGGTGGCCGACCGTCGTTTCGGCCGGCCGCTCAGGACTCGCGAGGACTGTGCGGATCAGCTGGATGCGTCCGCGCGGCGAGTCCGCCTCGTCGCCCAGCACCCGGTATGTTGGGCAGTCGTTCAGACAGAGACCGCACGAGATGCAGGTCGCGAGATCCTCGGGGCTGACATGGGTAGAAGAGAGAGCGATGTCCCTAGCATACGGACGATGGCGATCGGCACCGCGAGTGTCGCCGCGCGGCTGCGCGAGGTCGTCGCGAGCGAGCGCGTCATCGACGACCCCGCGAGCCTGCTGCCCTACTCGTACGACGCCTCGTTCTGGTCGCTGCGCCAGCGACGCATGCCGAGCGCGGTCGTCGTTCCCGAGTCGACGGCGGAGGTCGTCGCGGTGGTGCGTGTCGCGAACGAGACGGAGACGCCGCTCGTGCCGCGCGGCGCTGGGACCGGGCAGACCGGCGGCGCCATCGCACCGGAGGGCGGGATCGTCATCTCGTTCGCGCGCATGCGGAAGATCGTCGAGATCGATCGTCGCAACCTGCAGGCGATCGTCGAGCCGGGCCTCGTGTACTTCGACTTTCAGAGCGCGCTCGCCGATCACGGCCTCTTCTTCCCGCCCGATCCCGGGAGCGGTCGCGCGTGCACGCTCGGCGGCATGGCGGCGAACAACGCGAGCGGGCCGCACGCGGTGCGCTGGGGCACGACCTCCGCGTACGTTCTCGGCGCGGAGGTCGTCCTCGCGGACGGCTCGGTCATCACCACGGGTGGGGTGCGCTCGAAGGCGCTCAAGTCCTCGAGCGGGATCGACCTCACGAAGCTCTTCGTCGGATCCGAGGGAACGCTCGGCATCTTCACGCGGCTGCGTCTGCGGGTGCAGCCGCGGCCGCCGGCGCGCGCCGTGATCCTCGCCGGCTACCGAGCGCTCGAGGACACCGTCGCGTCACTCGACGATCTCTTCGAAGCAGGGATCCTCCCGTCCACCGCCGAGCTCCTGGATAAAAGCGCGGTCGACGCGCTCCAGCTCTGGCGTCCGGAGCTCGCGTTGCCCGACGGCGAGGCCGTCCTCCTTATCGAGGTCGAGGGCACGCCGGAGCAGGTGGCCGCGAACGTCCGCTACACCGATGGGATCGTCCGCAAGCGCGCCACGGTCACGCGCTTCGCTGAAGACGAAAGGGAGATCACGCGCCTGTGGGCTGGACGCAGCGGGCTCGCTGCCGCTACGGCGCTCGCGCATCCGGGAAAACATCGCATCTTCGCGGGCGAGGATCTCGCGGTGCCGCTCTCAGAGATCCCGCAGACCGTCCGGCGCGCCCGCGAGATGGGTGCCGAGCTCGGGATCGCGGTCGTCTTCTACGGACACTTCGGCGACGGCAACGTGCATTCGGCGATCCTCGTCGACCCCGAGGATCCCGACGAGGTCAGGCGGGCGGACGAGCTCGCCGACCGCCTGCACAAGCTAGCGATCGAGGTGGGCGGCACCGTCACCGGCGAGCACGGCACCGGCGCGGTCCGCGCTCGCTACATGCGCGCCGAGCACGGCGATGCGCTCGACGTCATGAAGCGGATCAAGAACGTCATGGACCCCAAGGGGCTGCTGAACCCGGGCAAGGTCTACGGGCCATAGGCGCGCCTAGACGGACGAGCGCTCGCTCGTCGTAGCGATCGGTGTGCGTTTCGCGCCTTGACTGCGGCCGTTGTCGGCCTAATGTCCCCCGGTCCGATTCGCATTGGGGAGGTACAACGTGCGAGGATCGACACTCCGCCATCTCCGCCGCATCGCCGCGGCATCGCTCGCGGCCATCGCCATCACCGCGCTACTCGCGCTCCCAGCCGCGGCGACGGCACCCACTTCGGGAAGCGGCCACTTCGTGTTCACGAGCATGACGCCCACAAGCTCGCGCACCGCAGACGGCAACACGATCATCACCGCGAACGCGACCGGAACGCTCTCGGGGACGCTTACCGGAAGCTTCACCCAGGACATCCGGCAGGTATTCCACTCCGATGGCACGAGCGAGTTCCACGGCACGGTTACCTGCACGTGCACCGTCGGAGGCATGGCCGGCACGGTCGTGCTTCGATTCGAAGGATCTGGCGGATCCGCCGGGAGCGTCCAGGGTCAGTTCACGGTCGTGAGCGCCACTGGAAACCTCGACGGCCTGCACGGTCAGGGCACGTTCGCGCAGACGAGTCCCGCCGTCGCGGGTACCTACGAGATCAACATGCACCGCGATCCGTCGTGAAATGGGCGCCCCGGCGGCAACCAGCCGTCGGGGCGACCTCCGCTAGAAGTAACCGTAGTCGGTGAAGACGAGCCGGAGGAACGCCAGTCCGCACAGCACGACCAGCAAGATGCGATGCGACAGGATCGCGCGCGGACTCTCCTTCGCGACGAGCGCGACCTGACCCCAGAAGAAGAGGACGAGGCCGATCTCGGCCCACATGAACGCGGCGTGCTCGTAGCCGATCCCGGTCCAGCGGTACGGCTGCATCAT
>Ga0070698_100002931_pt1 | contig 18766 bp, 8 predicted proteins | sample KBSK1502metaG_FD_65477 | JGI IMG/M metagenome (GOLD analysis project Ga0070698, IMG submission 65477) | Corn, switchgrass and miscanthus rhizosphere microbial communities from Kellogg Biological Station, Michigan, USA - KBS K1-50-2 metaG | ecosystem: Host-associated > Plants > Roots >...
TTCGGATTGGACTGGCGATTTGTTACGACAGTTCCGCCAACGCCGTGGCTATGATTTGATGCCGTATTTGCCGGCGCTAGCGCAAGACATGGGCCCGAAGACTCCGGACATTCGTCATGATTGGGGTAAAACGCTCACGGAACTCGTTGACGAGCGTTATCTGACTCCAGTTCGAGAGTGGGCCAATGCGCATAGGACTCGGTTTCGCTCTCAAACATACGGCATACCTGCCGTTACGCTCTCCAGCAATGCTCTGGTTGATTTGCCGGAAGGCGAAGGCACACAGTGGCGGAGCTTTTCACCTACGCGTTGGGCTTCGTCCGCCGGCCATATCTACGAAAAGAAGGTCATTTCCGCCGAAACGTGGACGTGGCTCCATTCTCCTGCTTTCCGGGCGACCCCACTGGATTTGAAGGCGGAAGCCGATTTATTTTTTCTTCAAGGAGTCAATCAACTCGTGGGTCACGGCTGGCCGTACTCGCCGAAAGAAGCTAACGAGCCGGGATGGGCATTCTACGCCGCAGCGGCCCTTAATGATCACAATCCGTGGTGGCCGGTGATGCCGGACATTACGCGCTATCTTCAAAGGGTGAGTTTCCTGCTGCGCGAAGGCAAGCCTGCGAACGATGTCGCGCTTCTGCTGCCCACGGATGATGCCTGGGCACAGTTTACGGCCGGGAAAGACTCGATCAGCGAATCCATGGAGCGATTGCTGGGGCCCGAAATAATCCCGCAAATTCTGGACGCTGGGTTCAATTTTGATTTGATCGACTCCGAGGCGGTCGCTAAAACAGGTGTTCCGTATCGGGCATTGATCTTGCCGGGTATCGAGCGACTTGACCTGGACACATATCACCAAGTCGAAACCTTCGCACGCGACGGCGGCATTGTAATTGCGACGCGAAAGCTCCCCTCGCGGGCCCCTGGCTTCCTTGAGGCGGAGTCAAATACTCCTCAAGTAGATAAGATCTCGCGGGATTTGTTCCAGACGCCCGCGGGACGCGGCATTTTCGTGCCGGATGAAAGTCAACTGGGCAAAGTGCTGCAGCGTTATGTCAAGCCAGATTTGAGAACCTCTCCTCAAGCCGCGGAGGTTGGTTTCGTGCATCGCAAACTACCATTTGCCGATATCTACTTTCTAGCAAACACAAGCAACCGGGCCGTATCCACAATAGCTACATTTGGCTCAGCGCCAACCTCTGGAGAATGGTGGGACCCTGCCTCCGGAGATGTCTCGCAGGCTGGCACGAACTCCCGGGTTGCGCTGAATTTACAGCCGTACGAGTCACGGATTATTGTTTTTTCGGGCACATCCAAATCACCCTCTGCTACCCAATCTACGCGGCGCCCTAGCTCACAACCTGCTCGGGACGTGCTTGATCTAGGGACGAATTGGACAGTCACGTTTTCTGATCCCGGTCGAACCTTGCACATGAATGCATTGCATTCCTGGACCGACGACGAAGAATTCCGTTTCTATTCTGGCAAAGCTATCTACGAAAGACACTTCGACGTAGCCTCGAAACTTCTAAATTCGAAATCTTGGATTTACCTCGACTTCGGACCTGGGACACTTGTCGAGAGACCACAAACCGGTAGACCGCGCATGCGTGCTTGGCTGGAGAGCCCCATTCGCGAGTCCGCCCAGATATTTGTGAATGACCATGCTGCGGGTTCGATCTGGAAACCGCCTTACGAGGTGGAAATCTCAAGCCTACTGCGCCTCGGAAGCAATCATCTGAAGGTGATTGTTGGAAATTTGGCGATCAACTCGCTAGCTTTACAGTCACCTCCAGACTACCGACTGCTTAATAGCCGGTACGGGGAAAGGTTTGTTCCTCAAGACATGGAAAACCTAGAGCCGCTGCCTTCTGGCATACTCGGTCGGGTCCGATTGGTTGTTCGAGAAGCGCCGTAGGGTGACATCTTGGGCTGGCCGGTGGGTAATGCGGCACAACACGTTCCTGCCGGGTCTCTCGTCGGATTGAGGATAGTGCTTAATTTGAATTTGATTGCTTAATAGGCCGCATGAGCACTCGTGCCGGTTCACGCGCGTAAGCAATGTTCAGAGCATTCCTCTTCTCGCGAAAAGCAAATGCTCTTTGTGTGGCCGTGGTTGCATGCCTATGGGGAGTTTTCGTGCAATCAGGTGCGGGACAGAGGCCACAGCAAACAAATCAGCGGATCATGCCGGATGGGCACTCTGCCTCGGGATATGTTGGATCGGAAGTATGCGCGCGGTGCCACCGAGCGATATACACGTCGTACTCGCAGACCGACATGGGGCACTCGATGTCGGAGGTGAACAGTTCTTTCTTGTCCAGAATTCCCACATCTGCGTCCCTGTTTAACCAGCGCTTGAACCGGTATTTTGAATCACATGAGCGGGACGGAAAGCTCTATCAGAGCGAATTCGAAGTTTCAGCAGACGGCCGAGAGATTTTCCGGAATGCACAAAGGGTCGAATGGATTCTCGGCGCTGGCGCAAACGGCTTCGGCGCGGTCGTGAGGCGCGGAACCTACCTTTTTGAGGGACCGCTTTCCTTCTATTCAAATATACGGGCTTGGGCTTTGTCGCCAGGTTATGAATTTGCGGACTACGGATTCAGCCGCCCGATTCTTCCGGGATGCATTGTGTGCCATAGCGGTCGACCCCGGCCTGTAATCGATGGAAATGGCCGGTTTGAGGAGCCTGCTTTTCAGGAGTTGGCCATAGGATGCGAAAACTGCCACGGTCCCGGCGCCGGACATGTTTTCGCGGTGCAGGCGAGCAATTCTACGGACGCTGCGGCAGCTTCCATCGTGAACCCCACAAGGCTCAAGCCGTGGCTGGCGGACAATATTTGCCTGTTCTGTCATCAGACCGGTGATGCCAGAGTGCTTCAACCGGGGAAACAGTACAGTGACTTTCGTCCTGGCGCACCCGTCGACCGCACGCTAAGCATCTTCATGGTTCCCTTCAATCGACAAGCTCCACCCCAGGACGATCTGCTGGAGCACTTTCTCCTAATACGCCTGAGCAAGTGTTATCGCAGCAGCGGAGGGCAGCTAGCTTGTATCCGATGCCATGACCCACACGTACAGCGCTCAGCCGAGGGTGCCGCTGCCTACTTCCGGGGAAAATGCCTGTCGTGTCATACGGAAGAAAATTGCACCGCCGCGGCAGAGGTTCGCGAGAGAACAACACCGGCTGACGATTGCGTTGGCTGTCATATGCCAAAGCGGAAGGTAACGGTGATCTCCCACTCGGTGTTGACCAATCATCGCATCCTCGCCAGGCCCGACGAACCGTTCCCGGACGCGGCTTTTCAAATGACTACAGCCGGATTGCCCGACCTGATACACCTAAGCGAAGAGGCAGATGAGAAGAATCATAGGTATTCGCCGCTGATGCTGCTGCAGGCCTATCGACAAGTAATTCTTACGCATCCCGAATACCGCGAGCGTTATTGGGCATTGGCCAAACAGCTTGAAACTTCCGACCCGCAGAACGTATTCGTCCTCCGGGCGTTGGCCGATCTTGCATTGCAACGGAAAACTTGGGACGGAGCTACCACCGCAATTCGCTACCTCCGTGCGGCGCGAAAGCAGGGCACCCAACAGCCGGCGGATTTTGAACTTCTGGCGAAGCTGCTGTTTGCTACAAAACAGGAATTCGAGGCGATCGATGTCTTAAGAGAGGGGATCCAATTAATCCCTTATGACTTGGAACTTTATCGTTTGTTGGGGAAGACGTATCTTTCTCTGAGAAAGAATCGCGAGGCGTGCGGGACCGCCAGGACTGCAAGTCAGTTTTTTCCTGAGGACGCGGGTATTCGAAGTCTCTTGAAGGACTGCGCACCAGGAGGGAGCTCCCCTTCGCGGTGACAGTAAAGAACTTCTGGTGCGACTGCCGCCAGTCTTTTCGATTGACTAGCCTCGGGCTTAGCAGTTAACAGCATCGAAACCGAAATCCTCACCAAGAAAGAAGATCAGCAGCATACCCAAACGATACCCCTTTTCGTCTCACATGATGAAACTCGATATTTTGATAGTTGAAACGCAGATTTTTAATCTTGAATTCTGATTCCTAACCTCCTAGGGTTCTCTTGACCGACCTCCAGACCACGTTTCAGGCGCGCATAGGGGTGTCGCGGCTAGGACTGAGGAGTCTCCAGGGGATCCATCGCTAGCGTGGGGGTGCGTATGCGATTGGCGACGAGCATTACGAGCTTTCTTGGCCTTTCTCTAGTGCCGATTGCGGCTATGATTTTCTCGGTGGATGCGAGCCGGGCTCAAGTCGCGACAGCGACCATCAATGGTACGGTGATGGATCCGTCAGGCGCTCCTCTACCAGGAGCAGCAGTCATACTCAAAAACGTAGCCACCAATGTCGAGGGAACCACGAGCACAAACAGCTCGGGCAGCTATCTTTTTGTGAACATTGTGCCTGGCCGGTACACACTCAAGGTGAGCAAGGTTGGGTTTGCGACCGCAACCAAAGCGGAGTTCGAACTCGCCGTAGATCAGACGATAACTCTCGACTTCGGCATGCACCTTGGACCAGTCGCGGAGACCGTAACCGTGGAAGCGCAGGCGACCAGCCTGCAAACCTCCAGTTCAGAGCTTGGCACAGTGATCGGCAGGCGCGCGGTTGACAATCTTCCGCTGAATGGCAGAAATTTCACTCAACTGTTGAACTTGACTCCGGGCGTCAGCACCGTCAACACTTCCCAGAATTCCACCAATCAGCAATTCGCGGGGAATACCGTGGGGAGCTTTTCTTTCCCGTCCATTAACGGACAGTCTAACCGCAGCAACCTCTTCCTCCTGGACGGGCTGAACAATCAGGAGAGTTTCGCCAGCACCTACTCCGTTCCACCTATCATTGACGACATTCAGGAATTCAAGGTCGACTCGCACAACGACGAAGCGCAGTTCGGAGGCGTGCTTGGCGGCGTTGTAAACGTGGTCACAAAATCAGGCACCAATCAATTCCACGGAACCGCCTGGGAGTTTTTCCGCAATAGCGCCTTCGACGCTAAGAATCCGGTTACCGGCATAAATCAGCTCCACGTAAACCAATTCGGTGCCAACATCGGAGGCCCCGTCATTCTGCCCCACTACAACGGAAGAAACCGCACGTTCTTCTTCGGCAGCTACGAGGGAATTCGCCGTCATGAAGGCAATGCGAATCTGGTGTTCATACCCACGCCGGCGCACCTGAACGGTGATTTCACGCTGGACGCACAGGGTAAGCCGTTGGCGCAGACCTACAACCCCTACAGCACCGGCGCACAGCGCAACCCATTCCGCTGCATAGGGACCACGCCTGTTCCCCTGATGGCCGGCACCAAACTTCAAAATCAGGCCGTGGGCACACCTTGTAACATCCTCCCCCCTGGACTGATTGATCCCAACATGCAGGCAGTAGCCAAATTACTCTACGGGCCGCTGACACCCAACGCGACGGGCACGAAGGGGAACTTTGCAAAGACGCTCCTTAACACACAGGATCCGGACAGCTACAACCTTCGCATCGACGAACAACTCGGTCAGAAAGACGCCATTTGGGGCAGGTTTAGTCACATCTACTCGCCCAGGAACATCCCGGGGATTTTCGGCCAGAGCAATCTGAACGAATACTGGGCGCACCAGTTCGGAATCACCTGGAACCACACCTTTGGTCCCTCAGCGATTCTGTCGCTTCAGTTTGGCCGGAACTATGGATACTCCACCAACCCTGTTTTGCTCCCAGCTAGCTTCGCCCAGCAGTTGATCCAAGCTGGCGGTTACGACAAGAGTTTCGCTTGCGGCTACACGCTGGGCCCGCGGAGCTGTTACTTCAACGCGGCTCACTTCGCTGACGGCGGCTTCACCAATCCTGGCTCAACCAACCTCGGCTCCTTCCCTGAGGAAGGCACGAGCCCCGCGGTCGTGGCCGACATCTGGCAATGGAAAGGCAATTTCACCAAGACGCACGGCAAGCATATATTCAGCATGGGAGCTGAGTTCAATACCAACGGCTTTCAGCAGACCTTTAACCAGAATCACTTAGACTTCAGCGCAGCGCAGACGGCCAGCGCGCCGTCAGGAAACGTTACGGGAGGCTACAGCGTTGCTTCGTTCTTGCTCGGCGTGCCCTCCGGTGATACCTACCGGAATGAGTTTGAGACCGAACACGGCGGGTGGGTTGACGGCTTCTACTTCCAGGACCAGTGGCGGATTACCCCGAAGCTGACCGTGAACCTTGGCGCCCGGTATGATGTGACGTTTGCCCCGATTTATGGAAGCCCCAAAGACAATAACGTCCCGATCGGAAACCTTGACCTCGGCAACGCGACCTATGTGCTGCAGAGCACAGCGCCTTCTTGCGTCTCCACGGGCAACAAGCCCCCGTGTATTCCTACCCCCGACGGTTCATTGCCAGCGCACGTTGTCGTCTCCCCGGACGGGCGTTTTTGGCACAACTCGTATGACAACATTCAGCCGCGAGTGGGCGTCGCCTATCGTTTAACGAACAGGACGGTCCTTCGCGGCGCCTATGGCCGTTTCTTCGATAATTGGGCTGCCGTCATCCAGATGGCACAAAACCAGCAGGGAACCTGGCCGCGCACGGATCAGCTCATCATCTCGCCTAACCAAGACCCAGGCCCTCCCACGGTGTTTGCGGAGAATCCGCTGCAAAACGCAAATACAACGCCTGCGCCGACGCCGTTTGAGCAAAACAACTGGTTTGTGGATCCGAACCTCAAAAACCCCTATTCCGACCAGTGGAACTTTGGTGTCCAGCAAGCTTTGCCTTCGAACACCACCCTGACTGTCAACTATGTCGGTTCTCGTGGCCATCGGCTCGACGTCAACGTTAACGGCAACCAAGCTAGAACCCCCGCTCCGGCTGGAGTCAAGGCACCCAGCGGAGGCCCAAAGGGATGCATAAGAGATGCAGCTTGCGAAGCTGGGCTCGTGGCCCAGGGCCGCTGGCCTCTTCCGTATTCGGTTGTAACGCACTACGACGAAAGCGTCGGAAGATCCTGGTACGATGGGTTGCAGATTTCGCTGGACAAGAAGGCCTCTCACGGTCTGTCCTACCTACTGTCTTACACCTGGTCGAAGACCATGAGTATCGGCTCAGACGAGTGGTTCAGCGCCGGTACCAACGGTACTTCTATCCAGAATCCTTACAATCTGGCCGCCGAAAAGGCTCTCGCGGGCTTCGATCTACCTCAGATCTTCACCGCCCACGTCGTTTATGAGCTCCCCTTCGGGCCTGGGAGAAGATTCAAGAGCGGCATGCGTGCCATCGACGCAGTCATAGGCAATTGGCAGATTAACGGAATCGCGAGTCTTGCTTCTGGCACGCTCTTCAACGTCGTCGCCACCAATAGCATACCGAACGTCGGAGCAGTGAATGGCAACTCTGAGCGGGCTAACGTCGTAGGAGATCCAAACGCCGGTACCTGCCCCAATGGCGCCAAGGTGGGCACGCTCACTTGCTGGTTCAACACTTCTGCGTTTGCGGTACCAACTTGTATAGCCACGCAGGCCGGCTTCCCCAACTCCTGCTTCGGCAATTTCGGCCGCAATGTGCTGCGTTCAGATGGGAGGGCAAACATCGACTTGTCTGTCTTCCGGAACTTCCCGTTTACGGAAGCGAGGAGATTGGAGTTCCGAGCTGAGGCTTTCAATCTTACGAACTCGCCGATTTGGGCTGCGCCGAACAACAATATAAGCACTTCGGGCGCGCTGTTCGGAGTGGTTAACAACACGGTTACTGGCTATGCGCCGCGGCAACTCCAGTTCGCGCTGAAATTCTACTACTAGGCTTGATAACGAATATCGAATGGTACCCGCGGGAGCGCCTGTTCTTGTGAGGGACGTGAATTCGGGATGTCACTTGCTTGAACTGTTCGTGCGCACTTCGCCGCAAGCTCATCCCTCAGATACAATCTTCGCAGTTGAAAGTTATGAACCGAGGCGAATGATCCGATGGGTCACCTCGCAGTGACTTTTACTTCTGCCCTCTTCTTCTCCCTGTTTGTTGTCATGCCTCCCAGGGTATGCCTTGCGGGAGCTCGCCAGGTTTCTTCGAGCGCTCCTCAAATCCCAGCTGACTGCAAAGCTCCAGAAGAAACTCTTGGCTCCGTTGTGGCCTCGCAGGAATCGTACGCTGCCCGCGGTACCTCATATGGACGAGCCGGAAACTTTCGATGTGCCGTGGCGGCCTTCGAGGCAGCGTTGTCTCTTGATCCCGGAGCCACCCAAACGAGATACAACCTCGGTCTTGCATTTTTGGAGGATCATCAAGCGAAACGGGCAGCGGAGGAATTGAGAATTGTGATCCATCAGGACCCGAATTCCTTCGCCGCGTACAACGCACTTGGCTTGGCGCTGCAAGATTTGGGTGATTCGGAGGAAGCTACCAAGCTCTTCGAAACTGCGCTGAAGGTAAACCCACACTATGCGTTAGCGTTCTTTGACCTCGCGCAGTTGCGAAGCGCACAGAAAAAATATCGCGCCGCAGTGTATTACCTCGAGCAGGGCCTTGCTAACTCACCTTCCTCCGACCTGGCTCTTGAAATGAAGGTGGCTTTGGGTGTGGTCCATGCACAGCAGGGGGACTACAAGGCTGCGATCCCTCTGTTTCAACAAGCCATTGGATCGCGGCCGGACTCAGCCGAGTTGCACTTTGACCTCGCGACGGCTTACGCGCATCTCGATGATTACCCTCACGCAGCACGAGAATACAAAGAGGCCCTCCGGCTCGATCCGAACAACAGCCAGGCGAAACTCTCGCTCGCAAAAGCGCTCATGAACATAAGCGCGGTGGAGGAAGCTGTCGCTTACCTGAAAGAGTATGTCCGCTCGAATCCAGAGGACGCAGAGGGTGAGATGATTCTAGGAGAGGCGCTCAAGGATTCAGAGCGTCTCGGGCCGGGGCAACAAGCTCTTCAGCAGGCAGTGCGACTGAATCCTGGAAACTACAAGGCACACTACGAACTGGGAGTTGTGCTCGCTCGATCTGGCCGCGACGACGAGGCTATCGAGGAGTTACAAACTGCCGTCAAGCTGAAACCTGATGGCACGGAAGCGCGATATCAGTTGGGGCTGATTCTGGAGCGAAAGAAGGATGCGCCGGCGGCCAAAGAACAGTTCGATGCCTTCACGCATTTGAAGCAAGACAACATCCGACGGTCCCTGGCAACTCCCTGGAATAATCGAGGAAACGAGCTTCTCAGACAAGGGAATGCCAAAGGTGCGGTTGAGGCTTACCAGAAGGCTCTCGAGTTAGAACCGAATGACCCCAAGTTGCACTTTAGTTTGGCAATTGCTTTGTCACGACTGAGGGACGATGTGGGCCAGGAGCGCGAGCTGAACAAGGCAATCGAACTCGACCCGGCCTTTTCGGAAGCGCACAATCAACGCGGCTCATTTCTGATGCTCCAGGGGAACCTTGCTGAGGCGGAGCGCGAATTCAGGTCTGCCATTGCAAACAATCCACAATACGCGGAGGCGCTGAACAACTTGGGTACACTGTTGGGTCATCAAGGGAAAAATGATGAGGCCGCAGTTCTCTTTCGCGAGGCAGCAACGGACGATCCACAATATATCCAGGCGTATGTCAATCTGGGTTTGACGCTTGCTGCGGAAAGGAAATACCCGGAGGCCGAGCAGCAGTTCCAGCGTGCGTTGAGCTTGGAACCGAACGACGCCAATGCCCTGACCGGCCTTGGTATGCTGCTGGGGAAGACGGGCCGGAACCTTGAATCCGTCAGAACTTTTAAGAAACTGGTCGATCTCTACCCCAAATCAAGCGATGCCCGTATCAATCTCGGTATTGCCTTGGGCGATGCGAATGATCTGCAAGGTGCTTTGCGGGAATTCTCCGAAGGGATCCAGCTTGCTCCTGACTCTGCTCTCGGTCACTTCAATCGGGGGCGCGTGCTGTATGCGCTAAATCGCCGAGAGGAGGCAAAAAGGGAGCTTGCTGACACCGTCCGTCTCTCTCCCAACTACACGGACGCGCTATTCTTGCTCGGAGTCCTTGAACATACTTCTCACTACGCTACGCAACTCTTCCAAAGAGTCGTAGACCTGCAGCCCAACAACGCTGAGGCTCGCTCTTTGCTCGCTCGGAACCTTTTTCGGGAAGGCAAAAGGGATGAAGCCATTTCGCAGTGGAAGGTAGCCGTGGAATCCGATCCTGAAAGCCTGTCCGCGCTATCGAGTTTAGTGCGAGCGCTTGGGCAAACCCACAATCCAGAGGAAAACGACTACTTGGCCCGACTGAGCGCCTTAGAGCAGCGGCAGCAAATCACCGCCCGAGTGAAACAGTTGAACAATTTCGCTTTGCAGGCTGCGAATGGCAACAACTGGGCACACGCTATCGCGCAGCTCAACGAAGCCATCGACCTCTGTGGGCAATGCACGCAAATGGGAGTCCTTCGTAAGAACATTGGCCTCTTGTATGCGCGTAAAGGCGACTTCGCAGACGCCAAAGAACAGCTTCAACTCGCGTTGAAGCTTCTCCCAGATGGACCAGACGCTACTTCAGTCGCGGAGACACTGGCCCGACTAACTCCGCAGATTTCGACTCCGAGATGACTTTGAACGCGGATTAATTGGAGACACCACCCGTGCCCTGGTTCTGGCAGGAAGCAGATGAGTTGTCCCGGAGCGAGGTAGACGCCTTGGCTCTCCGATTGGTAGAAGAGGCGCGCAGTCGCATAAGGAAGGATCTCCGTAAGGTCTTGCTGCTGCCGCCCGATCTGACTCGGGCGCACAGCGGAGCTGGGAAAATAACGGAAACACTGTACAGGGCTCTGGCCGGTACCTGTGATGTTCACGTGATCCCGACTTTGGGCCAACACGTCCCGCACACGGCAGCCGACAATCGGTGGATGTTCGGCTCTGTTTCTAACGATCGTATACACGCGCACGACTGGATTGGCGGAGTTAGGCGCCTGGGAACGATTCCTGCGGATCGGGTCCGGACTAGCACCGATGGCCTCGTGGACTGGGAAATACCTGTCGATTTGAATGCCGCCCTTGTGAACGAGCCTTGGGATCTAATCGTGAATATCGGCCACGTGGTTCCTCATGAGGTCCTGGGATTCGCGAATCACAACAAGAACTATTTCATCGGGCTTGGCGGTAAAGAGACGATCTGCGCTTCACATATGGCCGCGGCGATATATGGGATTGAGAACAATTTAGGAAGGCTGATTACGCCCTTACGAAGTTGTTACAACTGGGCTGAAGAACAATTTCTAGGGCATCTTCCGGATGTCTATTTCCAGGTTGTTATGAAGCGCGACTGCGAAAATCGGCTGGTAACATGCGGCGTCTATGTTGGAGATGATCTAGAAACGTATCTGCTGGCGGCTAAGGCGAGCAGAAAGGAAAATATCACTATTCTCGAAGAGCCTATCGCGAAAGTCGTTGCAGTCATGCAAGCCGATGAATTTCGTAGCACGTGGGTAGCGAACAAAGCTGTGTATCGGACGCGGATGGCGCTTGCGGATAACGGAGAGCTGCTCATTATTGCACCGGGGCTGGAGCGTTTTGGAGAACAGAAATCGGTGGACACATTGATTCGAAAATATGGATATCGCGGCACCCCTAAGACTCTTGCCAGCTACAAAGCAAACTCGGACCTTCGAGAACTCGCTCATGCGGCAGCTCATCTGCTGCATGGCTCAAGCGAGGGCCGTTTCCAGATTTCGTACGCGCCAGGTCACCTATCTCAACAGGAGATTGAGGGTGTTGGCTACAACTTCGTGTCTCTCGACACGGCCCTTCAGCGCTACCCGCCTGAGCGAATGAAAGATGGTTGGAACACGACGCCCGATGGTGAAACAGTCTTCTTCATCAGCACGCCCTCGGCAGGCCTGTGGGCCACGAAGTCACGTCTCCAAGGGCGCGGCCTTGAGTAGGCGTTCATTGGCAGCATCCAAACACGAATCGACAGGCGTCACCCGCCGCGAATTGCTGCGGCTGTCCGTCGCTGGTGCGACTGCCCTGGGAGCTGGGCTGATATATCCGGAGCGAACTTCGGCTGAGGGAACGCGAAAGGAAATTCTCTCAACCGAGCGTCGGCCGGAAGCAACCGGAAGCCTTTACTCCGACCTCCTGAAGATCTGGTGCGACGGCTTGGTTGCGCTGCAAGTAACAGCGATTCGCGATCCGGCCCTTCACGGAGGCATGTTGTGCCCAGCGTGTGCGCTTATCCATGGACGCTGCGGCGATGCCGTTTACCCCCTTTTGCGGATGGCTCGAACGACCGGCGACTCTAAGTATCTTCAGGCCGCCATGCTCGTACACGAATGGTCTGACCAGGTGACCCGTCCGGACGGTAGCTGGGTCAATGACGTCAACCTCAGTTCGTGGAAGGGGATCACCGTCTTTCACGCGATTGCTCTGGGCGAAGCACTTCAGCACCATGGCTCGGTGCTCGATACAGCTACGCGCCGGGCTTGGACCGAGCGACTCGCACGAGCCGCGCAGTTCCTAGACGGATTCATGACCATGGAGACCGGCAACATCAATTATCCCGTAACCAGCGCATTCTGCTTTGCCGTAGCCGGTCATGTGCTTGAGGATGCGCACTATCTCGACCGCGCCCGGCAATTTGCTCACGCTGCGCTCGAATATTTCACGCCAAATAAGTTATTGTTCGGGGAAGGCCACCCGCAAAAAGGCATTACCCCCAAGAAATGTCGTCCGGTAGACTTAGGCTACAACGTCGAGGAATCCCTACCCTCGCTGGCGCTCTATGCATTGGCAACAAAAGACAAGATGGTCCTAGACCATGTGATCGCGGCTTTACGCACGCACATGGAGTTCATGCTGCCCGATGGCGCCTGGGACAACAGTTGGGGTAGCCGAAACTACAAATGGACTTGGTGGGGCAGCCGGACCAGCGATGGTTGCCATCCTGCCTACGTCCTGCTCGCGCAATATGAGCCGAGGTTTCTGGAGGTCGCTTGGCGAAACCTCGGCTTGATGGCGGGCTGCACGCATAACGGCCTACTCTATGGGGGCCCGCACTACTTTTCCCATGGAGATTTGCCCTGTGTTCATCACACCTTTACGCACGCTAAGGCCCTGGCGACAGTCCTGGATCGGGCCGGTGGCGATTTGCAAGAACGCATCCGCATGGCCCTGCCTCGCGACGAGGCTTACGGCTTGAAGAGCTATCCGGAAATCGGGACGCAACTCGCGGCTATTGGAGAGTGGCGGGCGACCGTCACCGAATACGATTGGGAATACAGAGAACACGTTCAGGTCAGCGGCAGCGGCGGAGGTGGATTCGGCGGCCATGCCTCCGGCGGGGCATTATCGTTGTTGTTCCACCGAACGCTCGGCCCGATCCTGGTGGCGAGCATGACCCAATATCAATTGATTGAGATCTCGAATCAGCAATCTCACGGCGATTATCCTCATATGACTTTGACCCCCCGCATTGAATGTGTCAGCGAGGGGACCTACACCAGCCTGAGTGACTTCGAAGCGGTACTGACGGGAATCAGTCGACCGGAAGAAATTGTGTTTGACGCCCGCGGGCACCTAATGACATCTGTGCATCAGCCTCCTCCCGCGGGCGCCATCCACTATCATTTGGTTTATCGCTTGAACAAAGCGGCGGTCGAGATCGCTGCCAGCGTGGATGCCTCTGGTCCATCTCCGATACGACTCATCGTTCCGGTGGTCTCATCGCACGACGAATCAGTTGAGCAACGCGACGCAAAAACAGTCCGCTTCGTTAAGCGAAATGGTCAACTACAAGCCCGTACGGACGCTCAGCAAGGTTTCGAGAACTTCGCTCGCGAGCGAACATTTAATCTGGCTCCGGGCTTGGAGTGCTTGCCGCTAACACTAACCATGCTGCCAGGCATCGAGGTTCGGATTCGGCTGAGTGCCAAGACCTAACCGTCGGCGGGAAAGAGTCGAATTCAGAACCCTGAAAGGCAAATGCCTTTTGCGGCCCGTGAAAGATGTTCGCGGCGATGAGAAGCGCGCGCCGCTCTAGACGATCGAGCCGCACAACGATTCGGCAGGCGACCGGGCGGGTTAGCTTCAAATTAACTTGGCGATGTCTGGGGCGTCCCTTTCGGCATTTTCAATCCGTCGTAGGTCTCTGAAATCATTCCGCACCAAGAAAAGCGTAACGGATAACGAACAAGATGCTGAGTACCCAGATTAGAGGGCTAATTTCGCTGCGCCTGCCAGTGCCAAGCTTTATGAAGGTGAAGGAAAGCAGCCCGAGGCTTAGCCCGGTAGCGATGCTAAATGTCAGCGGTGTAGCGACAAGTGTGAGGAAAGCAGGGAAAGCTTCGCTGAAGTCGTCCCAGCGGACCCTGGCAACAGCCCCGCACATCAGCGCTCCGACCAGAATCAATGCCGGTGCCGTGGCGTAGGCAGGAATCGCAGCAACCAACGGCGCGCAGAACATTGCGACGAAAAAAAAGGCCGCGATGACTAAATTGCCGAGTCCTGTGCGCGCGCCTGCGGCTACTCCGGCAGCGCTCTCAATGTAGCTGGTCACTGTGGATGTACCGGTCAGTGCTCCGAACATAGTGCCGAAAGCATCGGCCAGCAAAGCACGGCTGGCACGCGGCAGTCTGCCATCGCGCAAGAAGCCGCCTTGCTCGCATACGCCTACCAGAGTGCCGACGTTGTCGAACAAATCGACAAAGAAAAAGACGAAGATGAGCTCCCCTAGTCCCAGCTTGGTGGCTGCTCGAAAGTCGAGCTTCAAGAATGTGCCGGATGCATGAGGGAGGGAGAAAAAATGCTCCGGCCAGTGACTGAGCCCAAGAGAAATGCCTGCCAGTGCGATCGCGAGAATTCCCAGCAGAATTGCGCTGCCGATGCGGCGCGCCATTAGGATGGCGATCAGCACCAACCCAACGGCCGCGAGAAGCACTTGAGGATCAGAAGCCTTGCCAAGCCCCACAAGCGTGGCCGAATTCGCGACGATGATTTTTGCGTTCCGAAGCCCTATGAATGCAATAAAAAGGCCGATGCCTGCGGCTGTGCCATGCTTGAGGCAATCCGGAATACCGTTGACGATTTGTTCTCGAATATTTGTTAGCGTGAGGATCAAGAACAGCAACCCGGATAGGAAGACAACGCCAAGTGCCGTCTGCCAAGGCACGCCGCGGCCGATTACGATGGAGTAAGTGAAGTACGCATTGAGGGACATGCCGGGAGCGAGGGCGATCGGATAGTTGGCCCACAACCCCATGATCAGAGTGGCGATCGCAGCGGAAATGCACGTGGCAAAGAGCACGCCGTCAACGGGCATGCCGGCTTCTGCCAGAATCCTCGGATTGACCACGACCACGTACGCCATGGTCATGAACGTGGTCAGCCCAGCGAGCAACTCGCGGCGAACAGTAGTCTTGTTTTCGTGGAGGTGGAAGAGCCGCTGGAGCAAGCGGATTACTCCTAAAGGTGGGCCACTATAGGCTGCGCTGGATACAGCGTCAACAGACGAGGCCAATCGTATTTTTTCTACTCGCTGATCGAATTAGAGATAGCGATTTTGATGCCACTATTTAGAAGATGAAAATGCAGAGACCTGAGTGGACTGCGAAGACTCCCTCAAGAGCGCCAACGCAACGTCACAGGCCCATTCATTGGGTGCCTCATGGGGCTCCCACTTTGCCGTGATTCCAGCAGGTTCGCTTTCAGCGCGAAGTACCACTTCGCGGGCCGGTCGGCATCATCAATCAACATCAGATGCGGGTCATGCTTCAGTCCTTCCGCCTGCTGGATCATGGTTTCCTGATCCTGACGTAGGAAAATGTTGCCGAACCAGCGGAAGATCGTTACAGGGAGAAAGAAAACATTCCAAGCGGCAACGAAATCGATGTGGCAGAGGTCGCGGCGCACCGGCGTTACTGTGGCGCGGCTGGAAAACCAGAGCTTTCCGCTGTGAATCTCCTCCAGCCGCATGTTGGGCAGGACGAAATCAATGGTCGTTGTCACCGGTTCGCCAGTTCTTTTCTTCAGCAATTGATATGGCAAGCTGTTTGAGCTTGGCGAGTGCGGGCTCATGCGGAAGCCGTTCGGGATCGGCTCGAATTGTTTCTGTTTTTCGTGAATGCTATGCCTGCTGCGCCAGAACCAGGATTGATGCACGAATGGCCCGTGCGCGGGATCCATCAGGCCGATAATTCCCTGGTCGATGTGCGACGGAAGCTCGCAGGCTAGGTGCGTGATTTTGTATTTGTCGCTGAACGTCGCCAATTTTGGCGTGGGCGGTATTCTTTCGGGCAGCCGCGATCCAGGCGCATTCATATACACCCATACATAGCCGTCGCGTTCTTCGCATGGATAGTGGCCGGCAAATATGCGATCGACTCTGAGCTTGTCTTGGTTGGTCAGCGAAGGAATTTCGACGCATTTTGCGCTGCAGGCGTCGAATCGCCACCCGTGATAACTGCATTCCAGTGTATGCCCGTCAAAATGACCGTAGGAGAGTGGAATTCCGCGATGTGGGCAGGAATCGCGCATCGCGAATGCCTTCCCCTCCGCGGTGCGCCCTAAAACCAGCGGCACCTCCAGCAGCATCGCGGTGGCTAGCCGTTCGCTGACGATTTCGTTGCTTCGCAGCGCGGGATACCAGAAGTCCCAAAGGAAACCTGCATCCGGATCTCGCGCAGGCTGGTTCGCCGCGGCCACCTCTGTTTGCAAAATGGTGCGTGCGCCTTCGCTCATCTCTTAGTGACCATTGTACTTGATCTCGAAAGAGCGCGTCTGTTACGCGGAATTTGCGCGCCTGCCAAAACTAGGGTATTCTCACTTATAGAGATACTTCCGATGTACTCTGCATTCTATTAGCTGACCCGACCTTACTGCTCCACGGCGTCGTATTTTCCATTCTTCCGACTTTACTTTCAGTGTGGATTCTTGAGGTATTCCCATGGCCGTAATGACGTTGTCTGAAAAATTAGACCAGCTCGGCGCCCGCTATGATGAGCTCACCCACCAGCTTTCGTCGGCGGAATTGGTCGCCGATTCCTCGCGCTTCCAGAAAGTAGCTAAGCAGCACGCCGAGCTCGAAGAAATCGTGGCTAAGCATCGCCAGTACAAACAAATTGAGAAAGACCTCGCCGGCGCGCACCAGATGTTCCTCGAAGCGGAAGACGCGGAAATGAAGCAGCTCGCGCACGAAGAAGAAAGGCAGCTTGCGGCCCGCAAGGAAGCGGTAGAACGCGAGCTCAAGCTCCTTCTCCTGCCGCGTGACCCCAATGACGAGAAGAGCGTGATCGTGGAAATTCGTGCGGGAACTGGCGGCGACGAAGCCGCCCTGTTCGCCGGCGAGCTCTTCCGAATGTATTCGCGTTACGCAGAAACGCAAGGCTGGAAAGTGGAAGTGCTTGAGAGCTCGCCGTCCTCGCTCGGCGGCGTAAAAGAAATCGTCGCCGCGATTCAGGGAAACAAAGTGTATTCCAAGCTGAAATATGAGAGCGGCGTGCACCGCGTTCAGCGTGTTCCCCAGACAGAACAGCAGGGGCGCATTCATACATCCGCGGCCACCGTTGCCGTGCTTCCGGAGGCCGACGAAATCGACATTAAGATCGACGCCAAGGACCTGAGGATCGACACATTTTGCTCATCGGGACCCGGCGGCCAGTCTGTCAATACCACGTACTCCGCGGTGCGAATCACCCACCTCCCCAGCGGCTTAGTTGTGTCTCAGCAGGACGAGAAATCGCAAATCAAGAATCGGGCCAAAGCCATGCGAGTGCTCCGCGCACGCTTGTACGAGCTCGAACAGGAGAAACAGCAGGCTGCGATCGTGGCCGAGCGCCGGGGACAAATCAAATCGGGCGACCGTTCCGAGAAAATTCGCACTTACAATTTTCCGCAAAACCGCGTCACCGATCATCGGATCGGAGTCACGCTACATCAATTGACCGAAGTCATGGACGGCAAACTTGCGCCGCTTGTCGACGCGCTTGTCTCTCATTTCGAGGCCGAACGCCTCGAGCAGGAACTAGCCGAGGCTTAAGTCGGCTTGCCGGGTGAGAATGCCCGTCCCCGTATCTCCCAATGGACGTCCGCACCGCACTGAAGAACGGCATCGCAGAACTGCGTGATGCCGGCGTTCCATCCTTTACGCTTGCCGCCGAGCTTCTGCTACTCCACGCGCTAGGCCGCGATCGCGCGTGGCTCTATGCCCACCCTGAGGAAGAGGTTGCAGGGGTCGAGACGAAGCGCTTTTTCGCCCTGATCGCTCGCCGTTCCGCAGGTGAGCCAACGCAACATCTCACCGGCAAGCAAGAATTTTGGGGCTTGGAATTTGAAGTGACCCCTGACGTACTGATTCCACGCCCGGAAACCGAACACGTCATCGAGGTCGCTTTGGATCGCCTTGCCCTCCGCGAGCTCCGCTCTGGCCAACCGCAAAACACAGTTGGCGCTGGATTGCGAATCGCTGACATCGGCACGGGCTCGGGCTGCATCGCTATAGCCCTCGCCAAAGAGCTCCCAAACGCCCAAATCTACGCGACCGACGTTTCTCGCGCCGCACTCGAAGTCGCGTGCCGCAACGCTATAAATCACGGGTTTCTCCATATTTCGTTCTTAGAAGCCAACCTGCTCGATGTATTCTTAGCAGGCGTTCCGCAAAGTGGGCATGAACCACTGCGTTTAGATCTCATCGTTAGCAACCCTCCCTACATCGGACGCCGCGAGGCCCCCACCCTGCCGCGCGAAGTCCGCGACCACGAGCCCGAGGTCGCTTTGTATGGAGGCGAAGAAGGCTACGAAA
>Ga0070698_100002932_pt1 | contig 18762 bp, 8 predicted proteins | sample KBSK1502metaG_FD_65477 | JGI IMG/M metagenome (GOLD analysis project Ga0070698, IMG submission 65477) | Corn, switchgrass and miscanthus rhizosphere microbial communities from Kellogg Biological Station, Michigan, USA - KBS K1-50-2 metaG | ecosystem: Host-associated > Plants > Roots >...
ACGTCGCCCTGCACGACGACGGCGCGCACGTACGTCGAGGATTCGTCACCGCCGGGTACGCCGACGGCGCTCGCGACGAACCCCGTCTCGCCGGTGAACGCGAACAACCCGAACGTTACCGGTACTGCGGAGCCGAACGCAGTGATCCGCGTCTACACCGCGGCGTCGTGTAGCGGCGCGATCGCCGGCACCGCGACGGCAACGGCAGGCGGTAGCTTCTCGGTTGCCGTCACGGTCAGCGACAACAGCACGACGCTGTTCTACGTCAACGCCACAGACGCCGCGAACAACACATCATCGTGCTCGAGCGCGGTGACGTATATCGAAGACTCGGACGTGCCGGTGGCGCCGGTGCTGCTGTCGACGACGCCGCTGTCACCTGCGAATAACAACAACCCACTCGTCAACGGCACGGCCGAGGCGAACAGCACCGTGAAGATCTTCCGCACCGCCGGCTGCACGAACCAAGTCGGCATGGGCACCGCGACGGGCGGCAACTTCTCGATCGCGGTATCGGCGCTGACCGACAACACGACGACGACGTTCTACGCGAACACGACCGATGCGGCGGGCAACGTCAGCCCGTGCACGACGACAGGACTCACGTATGTCGAGGACTCGCTCGCGCCGAATCCGCCGGCGAGTCTGTCGACGACGCCGCCATCTCCCGCGAACAACAACTTCCCGAACATCAACGGCAGCGCCGAGGTCGGCTCGACGGTGCGCGTGTATTCGACAATGACTTGCACCTCTTCGCTGGGCTCGGCGGTCGTCGGCGGCGGCGGCACGTTCTCGATCGGCGTCAACGTTCTCGATAACACGACGACGACGTTCTACGTGACAGCGACAGACACCGCCGGCAACGCTTCGGCGTGTACGTCTGCATCGATCATGTATACCGAGAACAGCGCGGCGGTCGCGACGCCCACGTTGACGTCGACCACGCCTTCGTCGCCGTCGAACTCGAGCACGACGCCGATGCTCAACGGCAGCAGCCTCGCCGGATACCAAGTGCGTGTCTACACGGATCCAACGTGCACGGGTTCGCTCAACGGCTCGGGTACGGCAGACGCCAGCGGAAACTTCTCGATCCAGGTAAGCGCCGTGGCAAACGCGACGACGACGTTCTATGCGACCGCGAATAACGGCGTGAACACGTCTGCGTGCTCTGCCGGCCTCTCCTATACGCATGACACGAACCCGCCGACTGCGCCGACGAGTCTCGCCGTCACGCCGACATCGCCGGCGAACGCGAACTCGCCGACGATCAGCGGCAGCGCGGAGGCCGGCTCCACGGTTCGGCTCTACACGAACAACACGTGCACGAGCGGCATTGCTGGCAGCGCCACGGCAACCGGCGGCACGTTCTCGATTCCTGTCACGGTCTCCGACAACACGACAACGTCGTTCTACGCGACAGCGAGCGATGCCGCCGGCAACACGTCGGGATGCTCGTCGAGCACCGTACAGTTCATCGAGGACTCGCTGCCCCCGGGCTTGCCGGCGGTGCTCTCGACGCAGCCAACGTCGCCGTCGAACTCGAACACATCACCGATCGTCAACGGGACGGCAGAAACGGGATCCACAGTCCGCCTCTACACGACTGTCGACTGCTCGGGCACGGCGGCCGGCACAGGCACCGCGACCGGTGGCAACTTCTCGATTCAGGTCTCGGTCTCAGCGAACTCGACGACGACGTTCAAAGCAAAGGCGACCGACGCCGCGGGCAACGCCTCGGGCTGCTCGACGACGTCGGTGACGTACACGCACGATGGTCAGGGCCCGACCGCACCGACGAACCTCGCGTTCGTCCCGACCTCGCCATCGAACAGCAACAACCCGGCGATCACGGGTAATGCAGAGGCGGGATCCACCGTGAGGATCTACACCGCCTCGAACTGCACGGGCACGCTACAGGGTACCGGCACGGCGAACGGTGGCGCGTTCTCGATCACGCTGACGGTTGCTGCGAACACGACGACGACGTTCTACGCAGCAGCAACCGATGCCGCGAGTAACGTCTCCGCATGTTCGACGGGCATTACGTACGTCGAAGACTCTAACGGACCGAACACGCCCGCGATCACGGGCTCGACGCCAACGTCGCCATCGAACTCGAGCACCATGCCGACGATCAATGGCACGGCCGAAGCGGGCTCGACCGTCTCTCTCTTCACGAACGCTACGTGCACCGGTACCGCGCTCGCGAGTGGCCCGGCGAATGCCGGCAGCTTCGCGATCGTGATCACGGTGACCGCAAACACGTCGACGGTGCTCTACGCAAAGGCGACGGATACCGCCGGCAACGGATCGGGGTGCTCGGCGGGCTTCACGTACGCGCACGACAACCTGCCGCCGGGGATCCCGACCGTCAGCGGTACGTCGCCGCAATCGCCCGCGAACTTCAACACGCCCAACCTCACCGGCACCGCGGAAGCGAACGCAACGATCCTCGTCTACGCGAGCTCGGCCTGCACGCTCGGCACCGAGATTGCGACGGGCACTGCCGGTACCACCGGCTCGTTCACCGTCCCCGTCTCGGTCGTCAACAACTCGACGACGCTCTTGTACGCGCGCGCGAAGGACGCGGCGGGCAACACGTCGGGCTGCACGACAACCGCGGTGACCTATATCGAAGACTCGAACCCGCCTGGCGAGCCGAGAGTCTTGTCATCGATGCCGACCTCTCCGTCGAACGACAACACGCCGTTCATCACCGGCTCGACAGACGAAGCGAACGCGCTCGTCAAGATCTTCACGACGAGCGACTGTTCGGGCGCGTCGGTCGGTAGCGGCAGCTCCGGCGCCGGCGGCGCGTTCACGATTCAGGTGACGTTGCCCGAGAACGTCACCTCGATTCTGTACGCGTCGGCGAGCGACGCTGCGGGGAACACGTCGACCTGCTCGACGGTCTCGCTCACGTACGTCGAAGATTCGATCGGCCCCGATACGCCAACGGCGCTGGCGACAATCCCGACTTCGCCGTCGAGCTCGAACATGCCCACGGTCACCGGCCAGGCGGAAGCCGGCGTCACGGTCCGGATCTTCACCGACCCGAACTGCTCGAACCCGACGTTCTGGCAAACCACGACGATGTCGACGACGTTCTCGATTCCGGTGAGCGTGCCGTCCGACACCACCACCGAGCTCTATGCGATGGCGATCGACAGCGCCGGAAACGCATCGGGTTGCACGGTCGATCCCGTGAAATACACAGAAGACTCGACGGCGAACCCGCCGAACATCGCGTCGACAACACCACCCTCGCCGGTGCGCTTGAATACGTCGCCCTCGATCAACGGTTCGGGCGAAGCGAACGCGACGATCAAGCTGTACACGAATAGCACGTGTAGTGGCACGCCGACCGTCGGCACGATCGACGCGTCGGGCTCGTTCTCGGTCACCGTGAGCGTGTCACCGAATACGTCGACGACGTTCTACGGCCTGATCGTCGATCAAGCTGGCAACGTATCGGCGTGCTCGTCGTCGAGCGTGACCTACGTCGAAGACGAGATCGCGCCGACCTTCAGCGGACCGTTCTACGCGACTGCGACCAGCACGGCGAGTGTGCTCGTGCAGTGGTCGCCTGCCACCGACAACTTCACGACCGCCGCAAACATGCGCTACGACCTGTGCTGGTCGACGGTAGCGAACGGATGCGCTGCCTTTAACGTCATGTCGACCGTTGTCGGCGGCTCGAGCGCGACGATCGGCGGGCTCAGTACGAGCACGCGCTACTACTTCCGCATGCGCGCGCGCGATCAAGCGGGCAACATCGTCTCGCCGACGAACGAAGTGTCGGCGCGAACGTATGGGCCGGGCTCATCGGTCGCAGTGTCCGCGGGCTACAACTTCGCGTGCGCGCTCGGCGCAGATGGTCATGTTCGCTGCTGGGGCGCAAACGGCAACGGCCAGCTCGGCAACGGAACGAACACCGATAGCCTCGTGCCGGTGCAGGTATCCAACCTCGGCGACGTCACGGCGATTGCGGCCGGTGGCTCGGCGGCGATCGGAACGGCGCACGCATGCGCGCTTCAGTCGACTGGCACGGTGTGGTGCTGGGGCTATGGCGCGAACGGCAACCTCGGTAACGGCTCCAGCGGGGGTTCGTACGTTCCGGTGCAAGTGCTCACCGCCGCGGCCACGCCGATGACCGGTGCGATCGGCCTCGCATCCGGCGGCGGTCACAGCTGCGCGCTGTTGTCGAACGGCACGATCCGATGTTGGGGTCGCAACTCCGATGGTCAGATCGGCAATGGAACGTTGACGCAAGCGAACTACGCCACGCTCATCGGTGGCGGCTTCACCACGTTCGTGCAGGTCGATGCCGGCGCGTACCACTCATGCGGTCTACTCGCGAATGGGCAGGTCAAGTGTTGGGGCCAGGGCACGTACGGGCAGCTCGGTAACGGCGGCTTCGGCGGCGCGACGACCCCGGTCGGCGTGAGCTTGTCGATCGGACCTCCGGCGGATCTCGCGAAGCAGATCGATCTCGGCGGCTTCCATTCGTGCGCGCTGCTCCAGAGCGGTCAGATCCGGTGCTGGGGCCGCGGCGCATCGGGTCAGCTCGGCAATGGCGTCGCTTCAGATTCCAACCTCCCGGTGGCGGTGAAGATCGGCGCGACGAACCTCGGTCTGGTGAAGTCGATCGCGGCAGGCGGCGGGTACGTCGGCGGCACGATCGTGGGTCACACGTGCGCGGTCATGGCCAACGGCACGGCGAAGTGCTGGGGTTATAATGGCTTCGGTCAGCTCGGCGACAACTCGACGCTGAACAAGAGCGACGCAACGTACAGCGTGATCGGCGCGGGGAGCGCGGTCCAGACGACTGTGGGTGAAGACTTCTCCTGCCTGCTGAACGCGAACGGCGGCGTGCAGTGCTTTGGTGACGGCACGAATGGGCGCCTCGGTACCGGCAATACGTCGAGTCAAGCCGTGCCCGCGGCGGTGCAGAATCTGTTCGGCGTCGAAGGCGGGGTCGCGGTCGACACCGGGTACGACAACACATGCGCGAGGACGTCGACGGGTCGCGTGGTGTGTTGGGGTGACGGCTACGCCGGCGGCAACGGCACCAACAACGAGAACGATACTGCGCGGCCCGATATCGCCGTGTTGAATTCGAGCTTGGTTCCGATCACGGCGACCGATATGCAAGCCGGTGCCTTCGGTGGATGCGCGCGTGTGCCCGACGGCACCGTCGTGTGTTGGGGCTTTAACGTCGATGGTCAGGTCGGCGATGGAACGACCACGAACCGACTCACGGCGGTGCCCGTGAGCGGCGTGACGAACACGGTGCAGATCGCATCCGGCGTGTACTACAACTGCGCACTGATCGCGGACGGAACGATCAAGTGCTGGGGCGATAACGCGTATGGCCAGCTAGGCGATGGAACGACGCTCGATCATACGACTGCCATCACCGTCCCCGGCATCACGACAGCCGTCGAAGTGAAGGCATTCGGATACACGACCTGCGCGCGTCTCGCGGACGGAACCGAGAGATGTTGGGGATACAACTACTACGGTCAGGTCGGCGACATGACGACGGTCACGCCGAAGACGACGCCGACGATCGTCACCGGAATCGCAGACGCGAAGTCGCTCGGCAACGGGTCGCGCTCGACCTCATGCACGATCCTCGCGACCGGCATCATGAAGTGCTGGGGTCGCGGTACCGAAGGCGAGATGGGCAACAATACCGTCACGACGAACAACCCGATCCCGGTGACCGTCAGCGGTTCGAACTGGATCCACTCGGGCTTGAGTGAAAACAGCGTGTGCGGCATCCAAGTCGGCGGCGTACGGTACTGCTGGGGCGCGAACAACCACGGCCAGCTCGGTAACAACAGCTCGACGAATTCTTCGCTGCCGGTGGCGACGTACGAGAACGGGATCGACACGAAGAGCATGGGCGGTGACATGGGCGATCACGCGTGTTCGCTACAGTCCGACGGCACCGTCGAGTGCTGGGGCATGAGCGGCTCGGGTGAAGTCGGCGACGGCAACAACGTGTTTCACAACGTGCTGACGCCGCAGATCGTCCTTTACTTCCCGTGACGCGTGAAGACTTCCATCGCGGGATGAATCAAGACGCCGTTGCGAAGGGGCCAGCGTAGCTCCTTCGCATCGGCGATCACGAACTCATCGCCTTCGAACTTGCACGCGACGTCGCTCGCGCCAAGATGCGGATCGATCAGCTTGCACGCCGGCGCCGTCCACACGATCCAGCGATCGCGATCGGCGAGGTCGAGCACGAACGCATTTTTGTTTGGCACCGGGATCGCGAGCGCGCCCGACGTCCAGCTCAGGTACAAGCGATCGCCATCGACGAACGCGGGCACGAACTGCGCTGACGTGCCGGTCTTGATCGCCATCAGTCGCTCGCGCGGAAATTCGATCTCTTTTGGCGGATCCTCGTGCTTCTCCTTCTTCGAGATGCGCCGGATCACAAGCTTGCTGCCCGGACCGATCTTGAACGTGACTGCATCATCGAGCTCGCTTGCAGGGCGGTTCCACGTACCGGCGAGCGCCGCGACCCGCTGCTGCGACACCGCCGGCGGGAGTTTGGCGCCGAGCAACGCATCGTGCGCGGCTGCACCTTCGTACAGCGTGAAGGGTGGTTCGACCTTGCACTTGCTCCAATCCGCGCTCGACGTGAGCAAACACGTACGTGTGGCGTCGGGATAACGCGCACACGCAGCCAAGCCGGTCTTGTTGTCTGGCTTTGCGTCTTTGATGGCGAGCTTCGCGAGCAGCGGCGCGAGCTTGGCGCGAGCGCGCTCGAGAATCTGCTCGCATTCCGCACCCGGGGCGCGCCCGGAACCTACCCGATCGCTACCCGGCTCTCGTTTGGAGCCACACGTAGACAGCACTACGAGCAGTGAAACAAGGATCAGCGGCCGGGCTCTATCACCGAGAGCTAGTCCACCAAAGGGGCGCGAAGGTTGCGGAGTCTTTGATATCCTGGAGAGGCGCATGCCGATTTGTCGAAAGTGCAAGAAGCAATGGCCCGACACAATGACGGCATGCCCCGATGACGGCTGGTCGTTCACAGTCGAGTCGGACGCAACCTACCATCCACCAACACCGATTCGAAGCACGCAAGCGCGTGGCGTCGGTGCGGTTGCCGCGGCCGCGTCTGTAGCGCCCGCAATCGAAGAAGAAGCGTTGCCACCGCCGAGCGATCTGATGCCGGGGTTCCAGGTCGGCGAATACAAGATCGAGAAAAAGATCGGCGAGGGCGGCATGGGCGCGGTGTACGGCGCCGTGCATCCGCTCATTGGCAAGCGCGCCGCGATCAAAGTGATCAGCGCGGCGCTCGGCGCCGATTCGTCGGCGGTCAATCGCTTCGTTCAGGAGGCGAAATCGGTCAACCAGATCGGCCACCCGAACATCGTCGACATCTTCGCGTTCGGCGAGCTCCCCGACGGCCGCAACTACTTCGTCATGGAGTATCTGCAGGGCGAGAGCCTTGCCGATCGCATCCAGCGCGTAGAGATGCCGCTCGGAGAAGCGATCGAGATTCTCGATCAGGTCGCGGATGCGCTCGAGGCCGCGCACGAAAAGCAGATCGTCCATCGCGATCTCAAGCCCGACAACGTGTACCTCGCTGCGGTGCGTGGCGGGCGCACGATGGTCAAGCTCCTCGACTTCGGCATCGCGAAGCTGTCGGTCGTCGACGGCGGCACGGGCAGTGGCGTCGCGAAGACGCGCACCGGCATGATGATGGGCACGCCGGGCTATCTGTCGCCCGAGCAAGCGCGCGGCAAGAACGTCGACCATCGCACCGATATCTACGCGCTCGGCTGCATGACGTTCGAGATCGTGTGCGGTCGACTGCCGTTCGTCGCCGACAACGCGATGGACATCGTGCTCATGCACATGACAGCGCCGCCTCCTCGCGCGAGCGAGATCTGGCCGGAGATTCCGGCACCGCTCGACGAGTTGATCGCGCGCATGCTCGAAAAAGATGCGGCTGCGCGGCCGACGCTCGCCGAGATTCGCGCGACGTTTGCGGATCTCGTCACGAGCGGGCTCGTAACGCTGAACAATCCGCGCGGCGTCGCATTCGGATCGGGCATCGGTCGGCTCGCAACGCCGGGCGGTGGCACGCCCGTGCACAAGACGGCGCAACCGGGTCTCGCGATCGGCACGAACCCGGCGCAGAGCTCGTACTCGTCGTCGCCCGGCACGGCTGCGCCCGCGCTCGCGACAACGCCGCCGGTAACCGTCGCAAAGAAGAAGACGGGCCTGCTTATCGGCATCGGCGCCGCAGTGCTGCTGCTGGGTGGTGGCGGTGCGTTCGTTGCGATGCAAGGCGGTGGCGGCGCGAAGCAAGCGCCCGTCGTCGCGCCTGCACCCGCGCCAACAGTTGCTCCGACGCCGCCGCCCGCGCCCGCCGCAGCGCCTGTGGAAGCGAAGCCCGAGCCGGCGAAAGTTGCTGAAGCGCCGAAGCCCGGCGCGGTCGAGATCAAGCTCAACGTCGACAAGGCGGAAGCGACACTCGACGGCACGGCGATGACGGTCAGCGGCAAGGTCGCGAAGGCGGCAGAGGTTCCCGAAGGCGAGCACGAAGTCGTCGTCAACGCGCCGGGCCGCGCCGAGCAAACCGCGAAGGTGACGGTGAAGGCGGGCGAGACCGCGCAGCTCGTCGTCAAGCTCGACCGCGCGAAGGCAGGCAGCAGCAGCACGAAGAAGGCCGCGACCGGCGAGAAGACCGAGAAGAAGGCCCAGCCGGCGGCGGGCTCGAACACGCAGCCTGCAAAGCAGCCCGACAAGAAGATCGAGGACAAGAACTACACCGTCGATCCGTTTTCCCAGTAGGAGCTTGAATGATTCAACGAGCGTTAGCGATCGGGGTGATGCTTGCGTGCGGGAGCGTGTTCGCACAGCCCACGCCGCCGACGCCGGCAGGTGACGAAGCGAAGAAGGCGGACGCGAAGCGACTCTACGAAGAGGGTCTTCAGCACTACAACCTCGCCGAGTACGACAGTGCGATCGAAAAGTTCAAAGCGGCGTACGCGATCTCGTCGGCACCGGGCCTTTTGTTCAACATCGCGCAGTCGTATCGCCTCAAGAAAGACTGGGAGCAGGCGAGCAACTTCTATTTGACGTATCTCCGGCTCAAGCCCGACGCACCGAATCGCCAGGACGTCGAGCAGCGCATCGCCGAGATGCAGAAGATGATGGAAGACGAGAAGGCGATGAAGAACAAGCCGCCGGAGGGCACGGTGACTCCAGACGGCAACTCTGCGCAGTCATCGAAGGCGCCGACGATCAACATCGTCACCGCGCCACAGGACTCGGGCTCGGGCAGTCAGTCGCTGATCACCGCCGGGTACGCGACGGCCGGCGCCGGATTGGCGATCGTGATCACCGGCGTGATCTTCGGCCAGATGGCAAAGGGAGCCGAGAAAGAGCTCAATCAGCTCAACGCCGACATGGGCACGTGGACGCAAGAGCAACAGGACAAGTACGACAGCGGCAAGCGCGCGAACACGATCGCGGTCATCGCGTTTATCGCCGGTGGCGCCGCTGTCGCGACGGGCGCGACGCTGTGGACGCTCGGCACGCTGCGTAAGAGCGACACAAAGCTCTCCGTCGACGCTGGCAAACAGGGCGCGAGCGTTTCGCTCGGCTGGGCGTTCTAAAACTCCGGCTTGACGAGCTCATCACCGGGCTCCTTGGGCGGGATGCCTGCGTCGGAGCGCGGCTGTTTCGGCGCGTCCTGCGTCGAGGAGTCGGCTTGCGAGCGCGTGCGCTTCTTGCCGAGCACGACCTCGACCTTCGTCAGCGCCGGCGAGACATCGATCGACTTCTCCATCGGCGCGTGGCCCGGCGCTGTCGCGACGAGCTTGTGCGGACCATCCGTCAGCGTCGCGACGGAGCCGGTCACCTGACTGCCGTCGATCTCGATGCGCGCGTTCGCGACGTTGACGTGAATCGTGACCTCGCGCGTCGCGAGCTCGGGCGCCGCATCGACAGGCATGACGGCCGATGACGCATCGATCGCGATCGCGACCTGCGCGTCGATGGCGACCATCGCGACTGCGGCATCCGCGGACGCCGGCGTTGTACTGCCTCGCAATAGCGCGTACGCGATCGACGCCGTCGGGACGAGCATCGCGAGCGCGACAGCAATGATCACGATGCGGCGCTTCGATCCGCGTGGACGCGCGGCATTCTGTGGGATCGTCTGCGCTGCAGTCGAAGGCGCGATCGTATTTGGCCCGGGCGTGAACTCGATATGCGTTGGCGCATCGCTCGGCGACGCCGCTCGCCGCTGCGCTGAAGCGGTTGCCGCCGGTTGGGGTTCGGCGCGAACGCGCGTGCGCTCGCTCGTACTCGCGTCGAGCGCCTGATTTCGCGTGCTCGAACGCGGCGTGCGCGCTTCGAGCTCCTTCGCGCTGCGCGCGAGATCCGATCGAAATGTCGTTCCGCTGCCGGGCTCGATCGGCACGGCGCCGCTCGCGACGAGCTCGGCGAAGACGTTGCGCACCTCGGCGAGCGACGGCCGACGGTCAGGATTCTTGTCGAGCATCTGCACGATCAGCTGATCGAGCGGCTGCGGCAACTCCGGCTTGAGCTCGCGCGGCCGACGCGGCTGTTCGGTGATGTGCATCATCACGATGTCCATCGCGCTGTCGGCGATGAATGGCAGCCGCCCGGTGACGATCTCGAACATCATCACGCCGAGCGCGTAGATATCGGTGCGGTAATCGACGTTCTTGTTGCGCGCTTGCTCGGGCGATAGATACGCCGGTGTACCGATCAGCTCGCCGGTGCTCGTCTTCGAGATGCCGCCTTCGTTCGCGGCGAGCTTTGCGATGCCGAAGTCGAGCAGCTTGACGGTGATGTGGCGGCGCGCCTGCGCGAGGAACACGTTGTCGGGCTTGAGATCGCGATGCACGATCTGCTGCTCGTGCGCCGCCTGCAGCGCGCCCGCGGTCTCGTCGAAGATCTGGAGCGCCTCGGCGAGCGGAATGAACACGCGCGAGGTGCGTGCGCGCAAGCTCTCGCCCTGCAAGAGATCCATGACGAAGTAGTTGCGACCGTCGGGGAGCTTGCCGAACGCAAAGACGTCGACGATGTTCGGGTGACCGATCTGGTTCACCGTGCGCGCCTCTTGCACGAAGCGCTGAACGACAACTGGATCCGCGCCAAGCTCTGCTGCGATCACTTTGATCGCGGCCTTCTTGCCGATCAGCGGATGGACCGCGGCGTACACCGCGCCCATGCCGCCCTCGCCGATCTTCGCTTCGATGCGGTATTCGCCGACGAGCGTTCCCGGCGCGAGGTCACCGGAGTTGTGCGGGAAGCGCGGCACCGCGATCATCGAGCCAGCCGCGGTTGGCTGTGCACGGGGATCGAACGTCTTGACGACGGATTCGGATGTTGCGGCGACGGCTTTTGCTCCAGCGGGACCGAGCAACGTCTTCGTTGCCGCCGTGGCGACCGGCGGCGCGGCCGGCATCGCGACGCTTGGTGGCTCGTCGCTATCCGTCGGGATGCTCGGCGCGGAGGTGCGCGCTTGCGCAGCAAACGGCGCGAGATCGTCGGCGAGCGCCGTGACATCGGGATATCGGTTCGCCGCATCCTTCGCGAGACACCGCGCGACGACCTGCTCGAACGCCGGCGGCACGCCCGCGAGTGGGGGCATCGGCGTCGTCGTGATCGCGAGCGAGAACTCCGCAAAGCCATCGGCCCGAAACGGCAGTCGCCCCGATACGAGCTTGTACAGGATCACGCCGAGCGACCAGATGTCGCTGCGGCCGTCGACGCTGCGGCTCGAACGCACTTGCTCCGGCGACAAGTATCCTGGTGAGCCGACGACGTTCGACGTACCGGTCAACCCGACGTCATCGGCAACTGGCGCCTTTGCAACGCCGAAATCGAGCACCTTGATCAGCGGGCTGCCGTCGGCGCGCCTCGTGACGAACAGGTTGCCCGGCTTGAGATCGCGATGGACGATTCCGATCGCGTGCGCTTCGGCGAGACCGCGGCACGCTTGCTGGATGTAGAGCGCGGCGGTCGGCACATCGAGCGTGCGCACCTTGCAGAGGCGAGCGAGGTCCGTGCCCGCCAAGAGCTCCATCACGATGTACGGCACCCTGCCCTCGATGCCGAAATCGGTCACGCGACAGACGTGCTCGCTGCGTAGTTGCGCCGATGCCTTCGCTTCGCGCGTGAACCGCGCGACGGCGGTCGCGTCGCTCACCATCGATTCATCGAGGAACTTGAGCGCGACGCGCACCTCGAGCTGCATGTGCGTCGCTTCGACGACGATGCCCATGCCGCCGCGGCCAAGGACACGCTCGATGCGGTACTTACCCGCGATCAGCGTCCCGGGCTCCGGATGCATTGACTACAGTTTACACGTCCAGCTCGCCGATCTCGGCGGCGTTCTCCGTGATCAGCTTGAAGCGCGCGGCGACATCCTTGCCCATCAGGTCGGAAATCACCTGGTCGGTCAGTAGCTGCTCGCCATCCTTGACGGTGACGCGCAGCGTTTGCCGCGTTTTGGGATCGAGCGTCGTCATCTTGAGCATGTCCGGGTTCATCTCGCCGAGACCTTTGAACCGCATGATGTTCGGCTTTGCGTTGCCCTTCACGTTCGCCTTGAGCAGTCGCTCTTTGTGCAGATCGTCGAGCGCCCAGAACGTCTGCTTGCCGATGTCGATGCGATACAGCGGCGGCTGCGCGAGATAGACGGCGCCGTGGTCGATCAACTGACGCATGTGACGAAAGAAGAACGTCAGCAGCAGCGTCGCGATGTGATGGCCGTCGGCGTCGGCATCCATGAGCAGGAAGATCTTGCCGTAGCGGAGCTTGCTGAGATCCATCCCATCGCCCATGCCGCAGCCGAGCGCCGACACGATGTCCTGCAGCTCTTTGTTCGCGAGCAGCTTCTGGCCGCTCGCCTGCTCCGCGTTGAGCACTTTTCCGCGCAGCGGCAGGATCGCCTGTGTCTTGCGATCGCGGCCCTGCTTCGCAGAGCCACCAGCGGAATCACCCTCGACGATGAACAGCTCGCTCTCGCCGGGATCCGTCGACGAGCAATCGGCGAGCTTGCCCGGCAGGTTCAGCCGGTGCGAGACCGCCGTCTTGCGCGTCACCGCCTGGTGCGCCGCGCGAGATGCCTCGCGTGCGCGCGCCGCGATGATCGTTCGCGCGACCACCGCCTGCGCCCAGTTCGGGTTCGCGTTGAGATAGTTCTCGAGCGCCGGCCGCACGAGCCCTTCGACCTGGCCTGCAACCTCGGGGTTGTTGAGCCGATTCTTCGTCTGGCTCTGGAACTGCGGATCGTGGACGTACGTCGACAGCACGGCGACGACGCCTTCGCGAATGTCTTCCGCTGTCAGCGTGACGCCCTTCGGATCGAGCTTGTGCGTCGCGATGTAGTTGCGGATCGCCTTGACGATCGCGGAGCGCAGACCCGAATCATGCGTGCCACCATCGGGCGTCGGCACCGAGTTGACGTACGTCTTGATCAGATCGTCCGTCGCCTCCGTCCACTGCAGCGCGAGCTCGAGGCCGAGCTGCGCATCTTTGTCTTCCTTTTGCAGGTAGAACACGCCGCCGCCGCCGACCGGCTGCTTGTTGCGCTCGGCGACGAGCTTCGGCAAGAACTCGGTGATTCCCTTTTCGTGGACGAACCGGTGCGTCATCACAGGGCTCTTCGTCTCGTCGTGGAACAGGATCTCGAGCCCGCCGTGCAAATAGCTCTTCGCTTCGAGCCGCTCCGCGATCAGATCCGAATCGAACTGCAGCTTGCCGCCGAACACGTCGTCGTCGGGATGAAACGTCACCGTCGTGCCGCTGCCGCGCGCCGGGCCGACCTTCTTGAGCTTGCCCTTTGGCTTGCCCTTCTCGAAGCGCATCTCGAAGCGCTCGCTGTCGCGCTTGACCGTCGCGACGAGCTCCGTCGACAGCGCGTTGACGACAGCCGCGCCGACGCCGTGCAAACCGCCCGACACCGCATAGCTCTTGCCGCGCTCGAACTTGCCGCCGGAGTGGAGCGTCGTGAAGATCACCTCGAGTGCCGACTTCTTGAACTTCGGCATCACGTCGACGGGAATGCCGCGGCCGTTGTCCTCGACCGTGCATGTCTTGCCATCTTTATGAAGCGTGACCTCGACGCGCGACGCGTGCTTGTTGATCACCTCGTCGATCGAGTTGTCGACGATCTCCCACAAGAGATGGTGATAGCCATCCTTGCCGGTGCCGCTGATGAACATGCCGGGACGCTTGCGAACCGGATCGAGGCCCTCGAGGACCTGGATGTCGTCACCGGTGTATTTCGTCGCCTGCGCCATGTCAGTTCACTCCCTGGCCGCCTTCGGCGTTCGCCAGCGGCTGGATCTTGACGTCCTTTTGTACGGCGACGAGGCGCGACCGCTTGACGATCTGACGCCCCTTGCCACCACGCGTACCGACCTGCTTCGGATCGGCGTGCAGCGGAAACTGCTTGCCGCCCTTCTCGGTCTCGACGACGAGCACATCGCTCTTCGCGCCCGAGATGAAGCCGATCACGGCGTCATCGTTGCTTGTCTTGATCACCGTGAGGCCGCGGCCCGGGCCCTCGAGCTTCGTGATCTCATCGGCTTTGACGTGCAGCACGTGGCCGTTGCGCGTCACGCACACGACGACGTCGCCATCATTCGACGGCACGACGCCGATGATCTCGTCGGTCGGCTTTGGCTTCGCATACCGCCGGCCGGCCTTCGTCGTGATCTCGTTGTGCTGCGCCATCGCGAAGCGCAGGCCAAAGCCGGAGCGCGAGACCGCGAGCAGTGTCGGCGGCACCATCGCGCGCGGATCGAGCGTCATCGCCGCGACGATGCGTTCGCCATCGCCGAACTTGAAGTACTTCTGCGCGGGATCGCCGTATCCGGTCGTCGCCGTGATGTCGTTGATCTTGATGACGTACGCGGAGCCGCGATTCGTGAAGAAGATGACCTTCTCCTTCGTCGAGCCGGGCAGCACGTGGCTGACCGCATCGCCCTCGCGGACGCGCGTCGAATTCGGATCCTTGAGCTCACGCACGCGCTTGATCCAACCATCGCGCGTGATGACGACATGCGCATCTTCCTCGACGATGAACGCGTCGGGATCGAACTCCATCTCCTCCGATGCGCCGCCCGTCTTCGTGCGCCGTGGCGTGCCGAACTCCTTCGCAACTTCTTCGAGCTCGCCGATCACGACATCGAGCAACTTCTCATCGCTCTTCAAGATGCGCTCGATTCGCTTCGCCTCTGTCGACTTGAGCCCGAGCTCTTCGCGGATGACGTTGATCTCGAGCTTCGCGAGCTTGTAGAGCTTGAGCTCCAAGATCGCATCGACCTGGATCTCATCGAGCTTGAACCGCTTGATCAATTTCTGCGCGGCATCTTCTTTGCCATCGCTCGCGCGGATGATCTTGATGGTCTCGTCGAGCGCATCGAAGATCGTGATGAAGCCATCCAAGATGTGGATCCGCTTCTTGAGCTGATCGAGCTGGTATTGGAACCGCCGCTCGGTCGTGATGATGCGGAAATCGAGGAAGTGCTCGAGCATCTCCTTGACGCCGCACTTCTTCGGCTGCGGCGGCGCGCCCGTCGGCACCTCGCCGTTCTCGAGCAACTCCGGCGGCACGAGGCACGTCATGTTGACGTGGAAGCTCGACTGCAGCGGCGTGTGTTTGTAGAGGTAGCCCATCACGAGGTTCGGATCGGCATCCTTCTTCATCTCGAGGACGATGCGGACATCCGTCGTCGACTCGTCGCGCACGTCGAGCAAGAGCGGCATCTTGCGCGACAAGATAACGTCCGCGATCTTTTGCACGACATCGGCCTTCGGGATCGCATACGGGATCGACGTGATCACGAGGTCCGTCTTGCCGCCCTTTTTCTCCTCGAGCTTGTACTCGCCACGCACGCGGATCGTGCCCGCGCCTTCCTTATAGATCTGGCGCAGCTCGACCTTCGTGTTGAGCAGCTGCCCGCCGGTCGGGAAATCGGGCCCGTTGATGTACTTCATCAGCTGCACGTGCTCGATGTCGCGGTTCTTCGCGAGCGCGAGCAGCGCGTCGATGATCTCGCGCAGATTGTGCGGCGGGATATTCGTCGCCATGCCGACCGCGATGCCGGTCGCGCCGTTGACGAGCAGATTCGGAAACCGCGCGGGCAGCACCACGGGCTCGTCCGTCGTGCCGTCGAAGTTCGGCCGCGTATCGACCGTGTTCTGATCGAGCTCGCGCAAGAGCTCCATCGCCGGCGGTGCGAGCCGGCACTCCGTGTAACGCATCGCCGCGGGCTCGTCGCCATCTTGCGAGCCGAAGTTGCCCGAGCCATCGACGAGCGGCACGCGCATCGCCCACGACTGCGCGAGGCGCACCATCGTGTGATAGACGGCCGTGTCGCCGTGCGGGTGATATTTACCGATCACGTTACCGACGACCGTCGCGCTCTTGCGGTGCTTCGCTTCCGGGCGCAGGTGGTTGTCGTGCAGCATCGCGTAGAGGATGCGGCGCTGCACCGGCTTCAACCCATCGCGCACGTCAGGCAGCGCGCGTGACGTGATCACGCTCAGCGCGTAATTCAGGTAGCGACGCCGGGCCTCGACTTCGAGCGACGCATCGTGCGTGCCCGGCCCCATCCCGCCCGCGCCACCACCCGCGGGGACAGAGATGCCCCCGCCACCATCGCCACCTTCGGCGGCGGCGGCTTGCTTGCGCTGCTTCGTGGGTTTTTCCGGTTTTTTGGCGGACTTCTTGGCCATGTCTTGCTCGATGTGCAGCGCACCTTGCCCCGACTGCGAGAAAAGTTCCAGCTGCTCGCGTGGGGGCAGATCGTCAGGGGGAGGACTTCCCATTGCTTCGCCGTCCTACTATGGATTGTTGGTCCGACACCGAGAGGCGTGATATTGCTGGCCCCTCGAGGGCCATGGTCCGCAGACGAACCTCCCGGCGCAAGAAAAGGACAGCGTACTCGTCCCTGGGCACCGCTCCAGCCAAACGAAGCGGGGCGCTGGTGCTGCTCATTCTGGGCGCGCTCGTCGTCGTGAATCTCTACGTCTTCGTCTGGGACAAGAAGACGAGCGTCGCGGCGATCAAAGAAAAAGCGCATGCCGCACCGGTGCTCGCGATCCCGACCGCGCCGCTCGATTCAGCGGGAAGCGCGCACGAGCTGGCTCCGGCACCGCCGGTCGGTCCGCCCGGCGCGGTCGAAGGCAAGGTCGGCAAGAACGACACGCTCGGTCGCCTGCTCAAAAAGAGCGGCCTCTCCGCCGCCGAAAGCGACGAAGTGATCCGCGCGCTCTCGAGCGTGCTCGACTTCCGCACGATTCGCGCGGGTCAATCGTTCCGGATCGAGCGCGGCGCCGATGGCCGCGTCAAGCGCTTCGAGCTCGAGCTCTCCAAGATCCAAAAGGTGCGCGCCGAGCGCCAGCCGAGCGGCGAGCTGACGGGCGTCGCCGACAACACGCAAACGCGCCTCGAGATCCGCGCGCTCTCGGGCACGATCGATTCGTCGCTCTACGCCGCGATCAAAGCATCGGGCGAGACAGCGGCGCTCGTCGATTTCTTCGTCGACGTGTTCGCGTACGACATCGATTTCTTCAACGACACGCACGATGGCGACACGTTCCGCGTCGTCGTCGAGAAGCGCTTCAAGGATAACGAGCTCATCGGCTACGGCCGCATCCTCGCCGCCGAGTACAAAGGCAAGATCGGCACGTTCCAGACGTTCTTCTGGAAGGGCAAGTACTACGATGCCAAGGGCGCGTCGTCGGAAAAAGGCATGCTCAAGACGCCTCTCAAGTTCGTTCGCGTCACGAGCGGATTCGATCGCAACCGGATGCATCCGGTGCTCCACACGGTGCGCGCGCACCTCGGCGTCGATTACGCGGCGCCGGTCGGTACGCCCGTGTGGGCAGCAGCGAGCGGCGTCGTAACGGTTTGCGCCCCGAGTGGCGGTGCCGGCAATCTCGTCATGATCCGGCACCAAGACGGCATCGAAACTGCGTACATGCACCTAAGTAAATTCGCCAGCATTAAAGTTGGTCAAAAAATCGAGGCGAAAACCGTCATCGGATATGTCGGCACAACGGGCCTCTCGACGGGCCCACACTTGCACTTCGGCGTGAAAAGAAATGGCGAGTTCATCGATCCGACGAAGCTTGCGCCGATGCGTGGTAAGTCGATCACACCCACAGAGCTCGATGCATTTCGCACAGAAGCGGCAAAACTCGAGAGCATGATGGCGACTGCGCGGATCGGCCTTGCCGATGTGCGACTTCCTCGTCAAACTTGATAGGTGGTCAAGCTCCTCGTAGGACTCCTCAAGGGCGCGGCTATCGGTGGCGCCGTCGGATATGGCGCGCATGCGCTTGCCGATGCGACCGGGTTCAGCAACGCATGGCTCACGTTCGGCTTGATCGGCGCGCTGGTCGGCTTGTTCGTCGGGCGTCCGCTGTGGGCGCTCCTGAAGGATCAAAATCAGACGAATATCATCGCGATCATCAAGGCGGCGTTTGGCTTCGGCGTCGGCTGTGGCCTGTACGCACTCATCGCGAAGGCGTGGGGCCCGCCGCACGTCGAGATCTTTGATGGCCATGGGCTCTTCGATTGGTCCGTCACGCTCGGCGCAATGATCGGCGGCGCGTACGGCGCGTTCGTCGAGGTCGATGATTCGATCGGCGACGACGCGAGCAAGAAGAAAAAGGCCGCGCAAAAGCAGCTCGACAAGTAGTCACAGGCAGCGAGCGAGCAGCACGTTCATCGCG